>JADEYI010000621.1_pt1 | contig 43340 bp, 46 predicted proteins | sample 8542331 | NCBI WGS metagenome assembly JADEYI01 (sample SAMN16510988, study PRJNA670497) | mine drainage metagenome | isolation source: biofilm near Copperflume 1 | place: Germany: Marsberg coppermine Kilianstollen | collected 2018-02 | reverse complement strand
CAACACCTACGATCTGGACAACGCTGCGGCTTTCTGGAGTTCGGCGCTCGGCCGCCCCATCAATCTGGAAAAGAGCGGCAACCTGGAAAAATATCGTGCACTGGAAACACCACATGGTGAAATAAAATGCGAAGTGCAGATTGTGGATCATCCGAGCCGCGTGCACATCGACATCGAAACCGACAATATTGAAGCCGAGGTCCTACGCCTCAGCCGGCTCGGTGCCAGGGAGGTGAAACGCATCAAGCGTTGGGTGGTGATGGAAGCGCCCACCGGCCAGAAATTCTGTATCGTCATGCCGCAGTTGCCGGATTTTCCCAAGGGCGCCAACAAATGGCCGTGATTCATCGCCACTTTTTCGATTGCTTAAGAAGCTAAGATGGATGGTAATTATTCAAGGGACGGTTCTTCTGTAGGAGCTACGGTGACCGCCAAGGATGGCGGAAATGCAGATTCTGCAGGAGCAAAAATCTGCCTCCGTCGCGATACGCTTTAATCGCGGCGTGTAACGCCGCTCTCACAGCCAGAGTATAGCCATGGCAAATATCGCAGAAATAAAAGTCCCGGACATCGGCAACTTCAAGGACGTGGACGTCATTGAGGTGATGGTGAAGGCGGGCGACACGGTCGAGAAAGAGCAAGGGCTCATCACATTGGAGACCGACAAGGCCGCCATGGATGTGCCGTCGCCGTATGCGGGCACCGTCAAGGAGATGAAGCTCAAGCAGGGCGATAAGGTTTCACAAGGCTCGCTGATCCTCATCCTGGAAGTACCCGAAGCGGCGGCGCCGGAAGTAAAACTCTTTGCTTCCACGCAGCCCCCGGCACGCGATGTACAGGGGAGTACAAGTGCCGCGCGGCCCTGGGAAGTCCCCGAAGGGGGAGGAGACAGGGGCGCTCCGACAGGAGCATCGAAAGCGGCCAGCCCGCAGAAGCCCTCTGTCGCAACACCCGGCGCTCAGCCTCCTTCTTTTCCGCAGCACGCGGCACTTGGCACGCAGTACGTCTCTGCCGCGGCAGCGGCGGAATATTCCGGCAAAGTGGATGTGGAATGTGAAGTGCTGGTGCTCGGTTCCGGTCCCGGCGGCTACACCGCCGCATTCCGCGCGGCTGACCTGGGCAAACAGGTCGCGCTGGTGGAGCGTTATCCATCACTTGGCGGCGTTTGCCTGAACGTGGGCTGCATTCCATCGAAAGCACTGCTGCACGCTGCCAAGGTCATCGAGGAAGCTGAAGCCATGTCAGCACGCGGCATCAGCTTCGGTAAACCAAAGATTGATGCCGGCAAGTTGCGCACCTGGAAGAACAGCGTAGTGGGCAAACTCACCGGCGGGCTGGTGACGCTCGCCAAACAGCGCAAGGTGCAGGTGGTACAGGGTATCGGCAAGTTCATTGCACCGCATCATCTGAGCGTCGAACAGAGCGGCAAGAAGTCAGTGATCCGTTTCCAGCAGTGCATCATTGCCGCCGGCTCACAGGCGGCTAAGATCCCCGGATTCCCGGACGACCCGCGGATTCTCGATTCCACTTCCGCGCTGGAACTGGAGGAACTGCCGGAGCGTATGCTGGTCATTGGCGGCGGCATCATCGGGCTGGAGATGGCCTGCGTGTACGATGCCCTGGGCGTGAAGATCACCGTGGTGGAACTCACGGACACGCTGATCCCCGAGGCCGATCGCGATCTAGTGCGCGTGCTGCAGAAGCGCATCGAAAAGCGCTACGAGAAAATCCTACTGGGTGTGAAAGTGGCGAAGCTGGAGGCCACCAAGCAGGGCATAAAAGCTACCTTCGAAGGCGACAGTGTACCGGGACCACAAACCTATGGCCGCGTATTGGTGGCGGTGGGCCGCCGGCCCAATGGCAGACTGATTGACGCGGAGAAGGCGGGCGTGGCGGCGGATAAGCACGGTTTCATTTCCGCGGACCGGCAGCAGCGCACCAATGTGCCGCATATCTTCGCCATCGGCGACATCGCCGCTAATCCCATGCTGGCCCACAAGGCCAGCCACGAGGGCAAAGTCGCGGCGGAAGTGGCAGCGGGTCTGAAAGTTGCCAACGATGTGCGCGCCATTCCCTCCGTGGCCTACACCGATCCCGAAGTGGCCTGGGTGGGTCTCACGGAGAAGCAGGCGCAGGAACAGGGCATCGAGGTCGGCAAGGGTACGTTCCCCTGGATCGCCAGCGGCCGCAACCTGTCACTGGGCCGCGATGACGGCCTGACTAAGCAGCTGTTTGATCCAAAAACCCATCGCCTTCTCGGCGCCGGCATCGTCGGCACCAACGCCGGCGACCTGATCGCGGAACTGGCCCTCGCCATCGAGATGGGCTGCGATGCAGAAGATATTGGCCTCACCGTGCATCCGCATCCGACGCTGTCAGAAACTGTCATGTTTGCGGCGGAAGCGTTCGAAGGCACGATCACGGACTTGTATATGCCGAAGAAGGCGCATTGAAACTGGGTTGCGAAGGGCAGTCTCGAATACCAGAGGGAGTAGAATATCCCCATGAGCCCCACGATCTTCAGGGAACGAGGATTCCGGTTCTTTTTCTTTTCCCGCGAGGAACCGCGCATGCACGTGCATGTACATGCCAGTCATGGGGAGGCAAAATTCTGGCTGGAGCCTGTTATTGAACCGGCCCATAATTACGGACTGACGGACAAGGATCTGGCCACTGCAAAAGCGCTTATCGAGAGGCATGAGCATGAAATCCGGCGCGCTTGGGAAAAATACTTCAGCGGTTGAGGTCACTCACATCTCGCCGCATGGCTTCTGGCTGCTGCTGGATGACGAGGAACTGTTCCTGTCGTTTGAGAATTTTCCCTGGTTCCGGGATGCAAATATTGGAGCCATCCACAATGTTGAGCGTCCGCAGCCGCATCATCTGTATTGGCCAGAGCTGGATATTGATTTAGCGGTTGAGTCAATTGAACATCCTGAACGCTTTCCGCTCATGTCCAAGCATAATAGCTGACTCAATCATCAAGATGAGCTGTGATACAGCTGCCATCGAACTTACCGTATCCTTCATATCCGACACCCTCCGAGACCGTCATGTTCGCGGCGGAAGCGTTCGGGGGCACGATCACGGATTTGTATATGCCGAAGAAGAAAATTTAATGGATCTAAAACAAGCTTCAGAAGAAACCGCCAAGATACTCATGCCGTTTGTTCGCCGGCTACATAAAAATATTGCTCGAATAAATCAGTTATTGGCGGCTGCGCAGGAATACTTAGCTTCAAAAGACCATGAAAAATTTGCAATTGGGGATGATTTTCTCAGATCGGCAGTAGTGTTTCTCCATGCAACTCTTGAAGATGCTCTTAGAACACTTGCGATGCTTTATTTGCCGTTGTCTAGTGAGAATGAACTGAATGATATCCCGCTCATCGGCACTGGAAATGGTAATAGGCCAGAGAAATTTTTCCTTGGAAAGCTTGCTGAGCATCGTGGAAAGAGTATTGACTACTTGCTAGTAGAATCAGTATCAGCATATTTAGAGCGATCAAATTATAACAATACCGATGACTTAGCTTACTTATTGCGTGGTCTTGGAATAAATCTAAAAGAAGTGTCATCTTTTTTTCCTGCAATAGATGAATTAATGAAACGACGACACGAAATTGTGCATCGGGCTGATATGGTCCTTGATGCATCTGATGCTCTTGAAAAACTAAACGCAATATCCACACTTGAAATAAAAAAGTGGATAGAAGCAGTTAGAGGACTTACAACATATATGTTGGCGTTCATTATAGGTAAAGAAATGACTGATCGTTTACCGTATTTGAACAAACTTGATGGTTAGTTAATTAGATGTTGTATTTTAGGTACTTATATTATGAGTACAGATTTTATAAAATTATATGCTTAAGTCCCAGCAGATACGCCTACACTAGATATGCTGTGTAAACAGTCGAGCATTGGAATATAAGCATGCATACCATCCTCAAATGGTCGGGCATCGTTTTCGTAAGTCTAGTACTGCTTCTTGTTTTGGCAGTCGTACTGCTGTATGCGGCTTCGCAACACCAATTCCACCGTATCTATTCCATGCCGCAGGTGACGCTAGCAATACCTCACGACCCTGCCTCCATCGCCAACGGGAAATTCATCGCGATTACGCGAGGCTGCAACGGCTGTCACGAACGACAGCTCCAGGGCCAGGTATTGGATGATGATCCCTGGTTGGGAAGGCTGGTGGCACCTAACATCAGTCAGATCATCCCGCATTACAGCGACACTCAGTTGGCGAGGTTGTTGCGTTACGGCGTACGCCCGAATGGCACCAGCGTTATCATCACGCCTTCGAGCATGTTCTATAATCTGACTGATGAGGACCTGGCCGATCTCATCGCGTACCTGCGCACCGTGCCGCCGGTAGTCAACACTTTGCCCTCGATGCAAATTCGAATTCTGGGCAGATGGTTGTTTTTGACCGGTAAGATTAATTTTGAAGCGGCTATTATCGAAAAACTGGGACCGCGCATATCAGTCGGTAAACCAGCACCGACCACCGCCTATGGAAATTACCTGGTGCACACCACTTGCACCGAGTGTCATGGCACGGATTTACATGGTGACAAGATGTTTGGTATTCCGGATCTCATCATCGCAAAATCCTACACACCCGAGAATTTTGCGCGCCTGATGAGCACCGGTATCGGCAATGGCAACCGCGACCTGGGTCTGATGAGCGAAGCAGCTAAAGGGCGTTTCAGCTATTTCGATGCTACCCAAGTGGCGGCGATCTATGCTTATTTGCAATCGCGATCTGTATCACAATGATGCCGTATGGTTAATACGCATAAAAAAACCGACGACTCCAGTTTTTACGAGTCCTACGCACATTTTTCGCGCACGCTGCGCGCCTGGCTGGTAGCCTATGGGGTCGGTGTGCCGGTATTGCTAGTCAGCCAGGAATTCATCGCCAAGGCCATCATCAAATCGGGCACAGGCGCACTGATCACCTGGCTGTTTCTGGTGGGCGTCGCTATTCAGGTGCTGGCGGCGCTGCTGTACAAATATTCCATGGCCTATTTGTACAGCAGCGAGGTGGAACCGGAGCTGAATAATACTTGGCGCGTGAAAGCGGCTGAGTGGCTGTCCAACGCCATCTGGCTTGAAGCCTTGTTCGATGTCATAGCCATTGTGCTGTTTGTATGGGGCACATTTCTGGTTGTAGGTTCCGTGCTGGCGCAAGGTTCTTAGGTAAGGCAGAGATTTCGCTACTGCTCGTATTTCTCCATCACATCCGCGCCGCGTACCTTAGCCTCATCGGGATTCTCTCCGAACTCCCTTTTGGCACGGCGTTGACGCAGCAGGTCCCAGCAGCGATCCAGTTCCACCTGGATGGTCTTGAGCCGTACGCGCTCCGGGTCGTTCAAGCCTTTTTTCTGAAAAAAGCTATGTTCCTCGTCCATAAGCGCTTCGATGTGTTGGCCGATGGTTTTATCTTTCATGGTACTTCTCTTTCGGTTAGTGTGATGGCACTTACTGCAGAGTGGACCTGGGACAGGTCAATATATCAGGTCAATATATTACGCCGCTGGCATGGCAAAATCCGGTATGTTCAGGTTTGCGGCTAGTCGGTTGATGCACCTTACGCGTGTAAAATCGACGCAGGGTTCCACTGGATGGTAATCGGGAGTGATTGGCGATGCTGGAAATGCGCCCTAACTGCGAATGCTGTGACCGGGACCTGCCGCCGGATTCAGCGCAAGCCATGATCTGCAGCTTCGAGTGTACGTTCTGCCGGGAGTGCGTCGAGCAACGCTTCCACGGCGTGTGTCCCAACTGCGGTGGGAGCTTTACCCAACGGCCTGTGCGCCCCGGACAGCTGCTGGGGAAATACCCAGCGTCCAAAAAGCGCACCCACAATCCAAAATGCGCCGAAAAAATATCAGCAACTTGAATTCGTAGCGGTAACAATCATGAAAAAACTTCCGGAGATCTTCGCCAACAACCGCGTCTGGGCGGGGGATATTACCCGCAAACAGCCGGGGTTCTTTCAGCGGCTGGCCGAACAGCAAAACCCGAAGTACCTGTGGATCGGCTGTTCCGACAGCCGCGTGCCCGCCAACGAAATCATGGGATTGCTGCCGGGCGAGGTGTTTGTGCATCGCAACGTGGCCAACGTGGTGGTGCACACGGATTTGAACTGCCTGTCGGTTATCCAGTACGCGGTGGACGTGCTCAAGGTGCAGCACATCATCGTCTGCGGACATTACGGTTGCGGCGGCGTGCAGGCAGCCTGGAATGGCACGCAGCTTGGTATGATCGAAAACTGGCTCAGGCACGTGCAGGACGTAAGGCAGCTGCATCGAGACGAGCTATCGTCGCTTCCGGACCAGCACCGGCAATTAGACAGATTGTGCGAATTGAATGTGCTGGAGCAGGCCCGACATGTCTGCGGAACCACCATCGTGCGGGATGCCTGGACGCGCGGCCAGGTCCTGAGCGTGCATGGATGGGTGTATGGTCTGCGTGACGGGTTGTTGCGCGACCTGGGAGCCTGCTTCAGCGGTCCTGAAGATCTCGGCAGCCCGGGTTAAACGCGGGTTATACTTGGCTGCAATCAGCGAATAAATTTGCGCACCCTGGTTGTGGGTGAGGGCCAGCAACATCAGAAAAATAATCATCGTCACACGGGCTTCGAATCTCACGGTTTCATTGGAGGGCTTATGAGCAAGATGCGTGTATTGACCATGTTCTCTACGACTGTTTTAGTGCTGGCACTGTCAGGCGTTTACGCGTGGCAAGCTGCAGCCGCTCCAATACGCTCGTTCAACGGCAAGCCTCCAGTCGCTCCGGTACATCCATTCACCGACGATTATTTCGGAATCAAAGTCGTGGACCCGTACCGTTACATGGAGAATCTCAAGAATCCCCAGGTACAGGCGTGGTTCAGAGGGCAGAACGCATATACCCGTGCGGTGCTGGATAGCATCCCGGGCCGCAAAGGCCTGTTGGCGCAGATCAAGGCCCTGGACGAATCCACTTCGGCCAGAGTCATGGATGTGCGCCGGCTCCCGGGCGGCATTTATTTCTATCAAAAGCGCACGGCCAGTGAAAACAACTACCGGCTGTATATGCGAGCTGGTCTTAATGGGCCGGAAAAGTTGGTGCTGGATCCGGAAAAATATCCGACCCCCAAGGGCTCCCACAACGCCATCAGCTACTACTCGCCCTCGTGGAACGGTCAGATGGTTGCAGTGGGAATTTCCGCAGGCGGATCGGAAAATGCCGTGATTCACATTATCGACGTGGCTACCGGCAAGGAATCGCCTGAAACCATTGACCGGACGCGCTTCGGATCGGTGAACTGGCGGCCGGACAATCACTCATTCTTCTACAACCGCCTGCAAAAGCTTTCACCCGGCCAGCCTGCCGTCATGGAAGAGGAAAACAGCATCGATTATCTGCATGTGGTGGGAACCAATCCGGATCAAGACGTCGCTGTAATGGGATTCGATGTAAACAAGTCGATTCCGGTGGCGCCCACCGATATACCTTTCGTAGTCACTTCGCCCGGCTCCGACTATGCCATTGCATTCCTGGCGCACGGCGTTTTGAACGAAGTGACCATGTACGATGCGCCGTTGGAAAGTGTAGGTAAACCCGGAACTCACTGGCAGAAGATCTGCGACGTAGCAGACGATGTCACCGGTGCCGATGTCCACGGCGGCAATGTTTACCTGTTGACCCACCAGGACGCGCCTCGCTTCAAGGTGGTCCGCACCAGCTTGGCGCATCCGGATTTCACGCAAGCCGCTACAGTGCTGCCGGAAGGCAGCGCGGTGATCAAGAATGTTGCGGCCGCCGCGGACGCGCTTTACGTGGAGGAGACGGATGGCGTGCTGGGCCTGATCGAGCGGCTGCCGTATACGGGCGGGCCTGCCGAGAGCCTCAAACTACCGTTTGAAGGCACCGCGCAGGTGGTATCCTCCGATCAAAGGGTAGCGGGTGTGCTGTTGGCCATGACTTCCTGGGCGCGCGCCCCCCGGATCTATTCCTACGATCCAAATACCGGAAAAGTGGAAAATACCGGACTGCAACCATTGGGTCCCAACGACAACCCCACCGATATCGTTTCCGAAGAGGTCAAGGTCAAGAGCTGGGACGGGGTAATGGTGCCGCTTTCCATCGTGTACAAGCGCGGCCTGAAAATGGACGGCTCGAATCCGACCCTGATGCGTGGTTACGGCGCTTATGGCATTACCTTCGATCCGGCGTTTGATCCCAAGCTGCTGGCCTTCCTCGATATGGGCGGGGTGTATGCGGTAGCGCACGTGCGCGGCGGGGGCGTCTATGGCGAAGAGTGGCACCGGTGGGGCATGAAACTCACCAAGCCCAATACCTGGCGCGACTTCATCGCCTGTGCGGAATACCTGATCGATCACAAATTCACCTCGCCGGCAAAAATGGCGGGCATGGGCACCAGCGCCGGCGGCATCACCATCGGACGCGCCATCACCGAACGACCGGACCTGTTTGCCGCGGCCATCGACCAAGTGGGTGTTTCCGACGCCCTGCGTGAAGAGTTTTCTCCCAACGGGCCACCCAACATTCCCGAGTTCGGCAGCGTCAAGACCCTGTGGGGATTCGAGGATCTGTACGCCATGGATGCCTATGTGCACGTGCGCAAGGGCGTGCATTACCCGGCGATGCTGCTCACCACCGGCTTCAACGATCCGCGCGTCTCGCCCTGGGAGGCGGGCAAAATGGCCGCCCGGCTGCAGGCCGACAGCGCCAGCGGGCGGCCGGTGCTGCTGCGGGTGGATTACGAAGCCGGGCATGGGTTCGGTTCCACCAAGACCCAGGTGGAGGACACGCTGGCCGATGAAATGAGCTTCCTGTTCTGGCAGTTCGGCATGCCGGGCTTCCAGCCGATGCAAAAGAAGTGAGTTCGAGCTGTCCGCAGGGTGTGCCGCCGTGTCTGGTGGCTCAACCCGCGTGAGCAATGGCAATGCCCATTACGTGGTTGCACAAATCCATGCGCGCAGCCCTGATCGTGGGATTGCAGGGAGCCTTGATCACCGGGCTGGCTTTTTACTGCGGCGAACGCTTCACGGCGCTGTTCCACGGGGCCTCGGCCCAGATCGGCGGCATCTGGTCCGCCATCTCCGGCCTGGTGGTGCTGCAGAGCACGATCCAGGAGACGCTCAAGTCCTCCCTGCTGCGCATCATCGGCACTTTTATCGGCGCGCTGATTTGCGCTGTTTATCTGTGGCTGTTCGGCTTCAGCCTCATTGGCATGGCCGTATGCGCGGGCCTGACGGTGTCCGTGTGTTACCTGCTGGATATTTTTGAGTACGCCAGGCTGGCGGCAGCCACCGTGGTCATTATTGCCGTGGTCAGCGTGCGCACTCCGGAAATTTCTCCATTCCTGAATTCATTCCTGCGTTTCGCCGAAGCCGCCATCGGTGTCGGCATCTGCATCGCATGCGTGTACGGACTGAGGCCGTTCCTGCGGCCGCGTGCGCATACCTAAAATTAAAATAATCTGGAAATAAAAAGAGCGACCTTGGCCGCTCTTTTCTTATTCGATCCCAGGGGGAATCAGCGCCGTCCGCGGCCACGTCCACGCGCATGCTTCGGATCCTCTTCATTCACCTTGAGCATCTGGCCGCGCAACGTATGGCCGTTGAGGGCAGCGATGGCGGCGCGCGCTTCATGGCCTTCCATTTCCACGAAGCCGAATCCCTTGCAAGTGCCTTTGAAAATATCGTGCGCCAGCGAGATGGAAAATACCTTGCCGTGCTGGGCGAACAAGGCGCGGATCTCGTCTTCGGTGGCATCAGGTGGCAGGCTGCCAACAAACATCTTCTTCATGATGATGTGTCCTCCGGGATTGAGTGTAAATGAAGGTTACTAGCGGTTACCGCTGCGGCTGGCGGCAAAGCGCGGTCCGCGGCTGCGGGAACCGGGCCGGCTGTGCCAGCCGGACTGCGGTTTGTGCGCATGTCGCACGGCATGTGCGCCATGGCCGGGTTTATCGGCCTGCTCCGGCCGGGCGTTGGGATTCGGTTTGAAACCTTCCGCTGTCGCCCGTGGAAGATCCTGACGCAGCAGGCGCTCGATGTCCTTGAGCAGTCCACGTTCCTCACCGCACACCAGCGACACGGCTTCGCCGGAGCTGCCGGCGCGGCCGGTGCGGCCGATGCGGTGCACGTAATCTTCCGGCACATGCGGCAGTTCGTAATTCACCACGTGCGGCAACTGGTCAATGTCGAGACCGCGGGCCGCGATGTCGGTAGCCACCAGCACGCGCACGCGGTTTTGCTTGAAGTCCGCCAGCGCCCGGGTGCGCGCACCCTGGGTCTTGTTGCCGTGGATGGCGGTGGACTGGATGCCGTCCCGCTGCAATTGCTCGGACAGGCGGTTGGCGCCGTGTTTGGTGCGGGTGAACACCAGCACTTGCTGCCAGTTGCCTGAACCGATGAGGTGCGACAGCAGCTCGCGCTTGTGGCCCTTGTCCACCTGATAGACGCGCTGGCTGATGAGGTCCACGGTGCTGTTGCGCGGTGCCACGTCGATGGTTTCGGGATTCTTCAGCAGGCCGGCGGCCAGCTTGCGAATGTCGTCGGAGAACGTGGCCGAGAACAGCAGGTTCTGGCGACGCTGCGGCAGGATCGCCAGGATGCGGCGGATGTCGCGGATGAAACCCATGTCGAGCATGCGGTCACCTTCGTCCAGCACCAATATCTCGACGCGCGAGAGATCGATGGTTTTCTGCTGCACGTGATCCAGCAGCCGGCCGGGTGTGGCCACCACGATGTCCACGCCGCGGCGCAGCTTGTCGATCTGCGGATTGATATTGACGCCGCCGAAGATCACGGCGGTGGTGAAGGGCAGATACTTGCCGTAAGTCTGCACACTGTCGGCCACCTGGGCCGCCAGTTCGCGGGTCGGCGTGAGCACTAAAGCGCGCACCGGCTTGGCCGCTCCTGGCGTCCTGCCTCCCGCGGCATTTGTACGTCCATGTACATCATTTTTCTGCAGGTGCTGCAGCAGCGGCAGGGTGAAACCGGCGGTCTTGCCGGTGCCCGTCTGGGCGGCGGCCTGCAGGTCGCGGCCCGCCAGCACCACGGGGATGGCGCGGGACTGCACGGGGGTGGGTTCGGTGTAGCCTTGATCGGCCACAGCACGCAGCAACTCGGCCGATAGGCCGAGGGAAGAAAATGACATAAATACTCCTGGAGCCGCCTGCTGACGCACCTTCGCGCCAAGCCGGTCCAGGCAGTGATTTTGTTTTAAGAGGATCGGGGAATACGCTGTAAAGGTAGGCCGCGATGGGTTTGTGGGACAACAGACCGGATCGCGTCGCCTCAAACTCGGCGCGGAGTATACGCCATTGGGCTGGATTCACCTAATGGCGCCATAAAAGGATTAGAAGGAGCGTGTGGGGCGCGGTAGTTCGCGCTGCAATTATCATCAAAGAATCCAATTTCCAAGTAATCCTTCGGCATAAAGCTCGTATGTTATCCGAGCGTATAGCAAGTCGCCCAGAGTATCAGCCATCTGGTTCACCCAGTATATCTTTCTTATCCACAACCACATTATCACCCCAATATGGATTAGTGTACCAAGGCACTATGGCGTCTTGTCCTCTTATAAACTCCTCAGAGGCAATTGTTCCGTCTGGATTAAGTTTAAGTATCCGATCGTATATTACGATTTTGTCACCATCACAATTATCGCCTACACACCCAACTGATAAATATATCTGGTTATCAGATGCCGAAACATTTGATATCGGAGCTGATGACACCATATTTGAATTGGGTAAGTCGATAGAAGCAATTAGTCCACCGTTCATATCATATACATTTAAGAATGATTCACCTTCGATAGACCATGCCAGCACGTAAAGTCTATCTTTTGTTAACGCACATGGCCCACCTCCGAGATCATAATCGCCTGGCCATCTTGCGATGAAATTACCGTTCAAATCGGTTAATAGTGTCGCCGCACTAATGTTGCCATCAGCAAAGCCCGACATACACATTCGAGTGTCGTTAACTGCAAACCCGCCACCTAAGGTTTGTACAGGCATGTCGTTCATGAACCCAACATAATTTCCAACATGGTCATATATATAGATATTGCTCGTAGCGTAATAATAAAACGTTGGTGCAAACAGGTAAACGTACTTTGAATTGACATCAATTTCTTCAATTAATGTTGCCGGCTCATCACACAGATGCGTAAAACTTATAAATTCTTTATTATTTATTTTACCAATAGTCGCAGGGCAGCCGGCTTTCCCTGGGGTGGGATAGCTCGCATACAAATCTGCTGTATAGTCAATTCCATCATAAACCGCCATCGAGGTTATCCATTTATCGTGGGTACTTGTTGTACGCAAAGAGTCGAAATTAAAGTCGCTAGAAAATTCCCATGTTGATGAACAGAGATATACAGAGTGACAATAACTATCAACAGTCGTGTACAGTAAAGTGTTATTCCCGAATAATTTCCCAGCTATGCCATCCTCAGAACCGATTTTTCCTTTAAACACCAGCATGTACTGGCCGGAATTCGCTGGTATCGGATTAATGGGCGCATTAAACTGGATTGGGTACTGACCAATGGTGTTTCCGCCAGCAGGAGCCATGGTCACATTTGACCAACTTGCCCCGGAAACTGAATAGCGATTGCCATCAGTGGCGTCGTAAAACAATTCAAGCGTGCCATCTGACATGGGGTAGCGGCTTTTGTTGGTAACGAGGTAGCCGCCGGGATTGTCGGGATCTGGCTGAATATCCAGCCTGCCGCGGAAAAAGTAGTTGATGAGACCGGAGCTATAACTTATTGCCCGGGGAAGCAAATATTTCCAATCCATCCGAAAATTCAAGGCGTTGAGCGTAAAGAGCTTTTGTGCTCCGTATTCTTCTAGATCCTGATCAAAGATGGAATAACTTGATGCCCTGCTATTCGTTTCGGACGTAACTGAGTAGCTATCAATAACATCTGTGGAAACAAAGCTGATATCGCAAGATGATTGGAGTTGCCCACAAAACTGCGCAATCTGGGCAGGCACGGGTCGATTCAGTTTTGCATATACTTGATCAATCGGCTCAGTACCAGACAGGTTCGTTGGGGATGGCAGGGTATAATTCACGTCGCTTAAGATGCTGCCATCAGTGCCCAAATGAAAATTTGTGCCGGCGCTTATGAAATTCTCGTTGGTAAATTGCGCCAAACCTTTGTTGTCCAAGCTTTTCCAATAACTTCTTGCCGTTGGTAATTCTACGGGCAACAATCCGCTGTAATCGGTAACGTTTGCATTTTCGTATATGTAGCTTTCATAAAGACTAGGGTTATAGAGTTTTGCATCGGAGCCAAAAGTTGCTTTAAGAATGGATTCACCTTCTTTACAAATATCCGCGTCGCAGTGCATATCATTGCGTACATGCTGTGGTTGAGCTGAGTCTTGCACCAGATGGATAGCGTGCCCGATGCTCAGAAACAGGTCGCCGAATGCCTGATTTCTGTCGCCCTGATCCGTAGAAGTCAATGCCTTGTAGAGAGACTCCCTGGCATCCTTGAGCGAATAAGACTGGCCTAACAATGGCAGGAGGGAGTCTTCTACTGCCCAGTCTGGCGCAGTGTAGGGCGTGGGAACGCCGTTGATATTCAGCGGGCCGAGATGACCCGGGATGGGGTCATAGAAATGAAACAAGGAACGGGGAAATTCGTCTTCGAGGGCGGCACCGGCTTGAATCAAGTATTGGATATTGCCAAACGAGACTGCTTTGAACAGAACCTGCTTTTCAGGGTCCAAATAGACTGTTTCCCCATCCTGGCTATCCGGGAATTGTTGGGTAAAATCCGTATACTCCTTGAGCCCAAAATCTTTGAGAATGTTCGTATGCGTTGCTGGGGAATTTTGCACGAGCACGGAGGCTAACGCTGCAGCATTAGACAGCCGCTGATGCGTATCTGGCTCATACGCAGAGCAGAGATCAGGATAGATAAAAAGACAGAAGCTGATAGAGATAATAACAGCACATTTCATTTCAGCAACCCCTCAATAAATGCTTTTGGTGAGCCACACTGTGGTGCAATCTTCTGAAACCATTGATCTTGATAAATAAGCTGCGCAGTAATTCCACTGACAGGATACCCAGCAGCTGCACTAAACGTTCGCCTTTCTAATTCAAGAGTATGGAGCATATTTGGCATCTTCTTCCAATTGCATTGATCTGGCATATATGTGACAAATAATCCCAAGCTGGTATCAAGGTCACTAAAATTAGCGTAATAAGTGCCTGGATCCATATTGTGAAGATCAATATCTGTAAATTTCTTTAGCTTGATCGTTTGTCCGTTCCAATCCACCTGCGCTACGGATACGGGCCTGTTGGTATTCAGCCCCACTCCACCCCCTTTGCGAATATAGGCGTAACCGGATTTAAAGAGATACACGAATGGGTTCATGTTGCGCATCATCCCGCATCTGCCTTTTACTGGCCCCCAACCAGGAATGTGGAACCAGCCATCCTTATCCGTTACGGCTTCCTCCACATTAGCCGCACCACAAGGCATACCGTCGCCGGTGATGCTGCCCTGATACAGCTCCCAATAGGCCACTACCGCCACTCCCTCGAGTGGTTCGCCGGTATCAGCGTCCACTACCCGGGCATAAACAGGCTCGGCCGAATAAACATGTTGCTCTGGCGCACAGCCATACAATGTGATTGCAAGGAAAAATCCAAAGGTAAATCGAATGGCTGAGTGTTTCATGGGTTACATGGCATCCAAACGCCAGATTCCATCCTGATCTTTGAGAAAGTAAATAAAGAACAGGCTTTGGTGCCCATCCCATGGGCGCACGATAGCGTATTCTCCGATTGAACCAGAAATAGAAGCACGCAGTAGCGGTGAGAACGTATTAACTGTATCTTGCATATGCGGAATGAGCGCATCAAATGCGGATCCATAGTTGCGTTGTGCTGTGCCATCGAGCACATGCATGGCCGCTGCCTTGTTGCTGCTGGCGAGCGCGGTGGTTAAGTCACCCCAAATACTCTGGAACAGAGCGTCCATCTGGTTAGGTTCCTGAACAACGACCAGTAAGTGAGCCTGGTATTCGGCATTACTCGAATCGGTCAGGACAAACGTGACTGGGTAAACACCGGGAGTAGGATAGGTAAAGCTCAGGGTCGCAGTGGGATCAGACACGGAAACATAATTCCCGTTTCCGGTGTAGTCAATCCGGATATCTTGCGGTGTGACCTCACCCAAAAACTGGTACTGGAATGTGACAGGGAATGGCGCGATCCCGCTTGATGCTGGGGCAGCATTGAGAATCAATGGGGTAGTGCCGACACTTGTTACTTCCAATGTCTGTGTGACTGTCAACCCGCCTGCCGTAGTGGCAATGGCGGTGAGTGCATTGACCCCCGCTTTTAGTGGGATATTATTCACCACCCATTCGTGATTGATCAGGACTGCCGGAATTCCGTTTACCGTGATGCCGGAATTCAAAGCGCCATTGAACGTACCGGTAACATTCACGATATTACCGGCAACAGCAGACTCTGCTGCGGGGGAAATGATTGACAGTTGCAGCGGTACATCACTGCCGTGCATGTAAAGTGAGGAACTGGCATTGCCAGCCAGATCTGTCAGCACAATAGTAAATGCATCAGAGTTAGCTCCCGGTACCAGGATCGAGAAACTACCGTCAGCATTGACCGTGTCAGTCACGGTTTCGCCGGTTCGGATGTTGGAGACAGTTGCATTCATTACATCCGAAACAACGCTTCCAGCCTGGCCCGCCAAGATTAAGGCATCTCCGGAACCAAATTCAAAGCCCAGAAGGCTGCCGATGGGAAGGGGCGGTGGAACGGTATCAATAACGAATGTAACCATCGCTGGCTCTGATACTTGCCCCATATAGTCTGCGATAGTCGCCGAAAACGTGTAACTTCCATCCGGCAATGCCTCAATGGGTATGCATTGAGCACCGTCGGCACTTGTCTGGCAGGTTATCTGTACAGGTATGCCATTAGATTTAACTGCGATAGTTGCAGGATCGATACCGGAGCCTGTCTCAACGTAAGTTATTGAAATTGCCGGTTGGACGTATTTGATGTAACTGAGGTTTCTAGGTTCAGTAATGGATATTTTTGGAGCGTTGGCTCCCGCATAAAAGGCTACACGGTAAATATCACTGTGGGCATGATCGTCATCCTTATTGGATTCTTTTGAATCTTCCATCCAGGTGCGGCTGTCTATGCTTTTAAGCAAAGTGCCGTTGACTTCGTATTGCTTGAGGTAACGATGGTTCGCCACCCAGACAGTATGGGAACGAGGGTCAGCCACCAGGCCTGTAATTTTGTCTATATCGTCTTCATCGGAGTGTGTAACAAACGGCTGGAGTGTGAATTCAAGAAGCCCGCTTTGATCAAAATGTACCAGCGTCCGTTTACTTGCTCCCCAGAGGCCTCCTTGGCCATCTGCAACCAGGAAATCATCCAGATGAACCTCATTGCTGATCTGGGTGTTGAACACCAGGGCGCCTTCCTCGTCGTAGCGCGACAACCCATGTTCTGATGCGATCCATACCTGATGCAGGTAGGCATCATAGGTAAGCGCAACCGGTTTGCCCTTGCGGTCGAGACTCACGCTAAAGAGGGTATCGTCCGTCTTGTCTAATATGACCAAATCGTGATCTTCGGCAATCCATAAATGCGAGCGTGTACTGTCAAGTGCCAACCCTCTGATATTGCGCCCCATATCCAGTGTGGCAGTTAGGTTTCCGTTCAAATCCAAGCGATATAGTTTTTTCTGGATACCTATCCAAATGTTGTCAGCGGCGCTGTCCACGGCCATACCCACGGGTTCATCGCCATGAAAATCCCGTGGCATGTCCAAATTGAGGAGCAGGTTACCCTGAGCATCGTAAGCCCATAGGTGTTTATGGCTATATAACCAAACGTGATTGTTCACCTGATCAATCGTCAAGGCTTGGATGTGTGGCAGCGCAGCAAGCTCAAGCGACGGCATGCTGCCCAAGGGTGCAATTTTGAAAACGCTTCCACCAGCCGCCACCCAAAGTACCCGGGTATTGCCGTCGGATGCTGCCCCAGCAAGGGCAGGAAGGGATAGGATTGTAAGCAGTGAGAAAACGAAGCATCTCAGGGCCGCAGCCCAGTTCGAACTTCCTGTCATATTCAATCCTTTGATTACTTACGCTCTCCATAGGTATGGTGAACACATATTCCATCATACCTACAGGTATCCATACCTGTCTTTGTAATCTTATAGTGCAAGTTTTCGAAAAATGCAAGGCAAGCTTTTAAAAAATCTGTCTGGGCATCAGATATTTATATAATGCAAAAGTAGCATTGTGTTATCTGCCTTAAAGTAGGAATCTGACTACAAACGGTCTTAAGAATATCTGGATGGCGGATTAATTCCCCTCGCCCTCCGCGAGAGGGGCAGGTGGTGTGCTTATCGCTGGGCTGGAAGTATTCATTGTGGATGGCGTCCGGCGGGAAATAATGATTACCTTCTACCACCTCTGTCACAGCATTGCCTGGATGCGGAGCGTGTCACACGGCACGCGAGCGCGCCCGCGCTAGGGATTCGTGGACAACGTGTACGCCGTGACCGTCGTTCCCGCGGGCACGACCAATAGCCCATCGCCGGCGGCGAGACCGGTGAACGGTAATTCTAGAACACTGGAGTCGATGGGCGCGCCCACGTTGACATTCCAGACCTGGGCGCCGGTATTGCCGTCCAGGGCATAAAGATTCCCGGAACTGGAACCGATGAATACATATTGATTAACAGCGATGGGTGATCCAACCAGGTTGCCATCGCCGTTAAAGCTCCATTGCAACGTATCGTTGGAGAGCAATATTCCACTCAGCGTACCACTCTTCAGAAAATAGCCCATGGTGTTGGTAAACGCCGGCGGTGAATCCGCTGCGTAGGTACCATTAATGGCACCGGTCTCTGCATTGAAGACGTCGCCGCTATAGCTTGGAAAATTATTGGGTGAGTAGTCTAATTGGTTGGCGACCACCGGTGTATTGCCACCGCCGCCCTCGCAGCCGGTATTGTTATTCCATATCAACTCTCCAGTCGCAGGGCGGATATCGTATGTCTGGCATGGATATGTTACATACACACCGTCCGCCGTCACCGCCGGTGTACTGTTGTCTCCATTTTGTACGTATTGTGTCCACACTATAGAACCTGTGGTTTGATCTACCCCATACAGCGTGCCTCCACTGCCCGCTCCTCCCACGTAAACCATGCCGTTAGCCGCTGTAGGTGCTCCTGAGAACCAATATTGCCCTGTGAGGATAGTAATCCAGTCGACCGCACCCGTATTCACATCAAGGGCCTCCAGCGTGGGTGAGGAGCCAATGGTTGACTCCAGTACGAACAAACGTCCGTTTGCATAAGTGGCATTCGCGTTTCCACTGATCGATATCGGGCCCCATACGGTACTGCCCGTGGACTGATCGAGGGCGAGTATTTCAGAATTGTTATTGGAGAGCTGTACAGTCACGATCACTTCACTATCTACAATGATGGCGTAGGAAGGTGTCCCGCCCACGTTCACGCTCCATGTGGAGTTGCTCGGGAAGCTCACCGAGGAGAAGTTGACATCACCCGTATTCGCGGCATTTATTTGGAACGACGCCGCATCAATTGACGGCGGGGCGATGGTAACTGTTTGAGCACCCGTGGTGCCAGGAGGCGAGTTTGGATCGGAGACGATCACTGAAGCAGTTCCCGTGGTGCTGATGTCACTGGCTGGCACCTGTGCCAGCAGTTCGGTCGACGATATCAGGGTGGATGCCAGTGCCGTACCGTTCCATTCAACGGTCGAAGTGCCGGTGAATGAAATTCCCAGGGCGGTCAGCGTAAAACCCGGTCCACCAACCGTGACTGTCATGGGTGAAACAGTGTTGAGTGCGAGGGGTGGAACATTTATGGTGAAAGTTTGTGTATTGGTCACGCCATAGGTTGGATCAGTCACCGATACAACCACACCACCTGGTGTGGTGATATCGGATACTGGAATCTGCGTTGTTAGCTGCGTAGCGTTCACGAAGTTTGTCGTCATAGGAGTGCCGTTCCATAGCACACTGGACTGGGTGGTGAAACTGGTGCCGTTCACACTCAAGGTAAATGCCTGGCTGCCAGCGTTTATGCTGGAAGGTGACAATGACGTGATTGCAATTGGAGAGGGGTTGATGGCGAATATTTCGGTGTTGGAAGTTCCATTCGTTGGGTCGCTTACAGACACCGTCGCATTACCGGCCGTTGCGATATCGGTCATTGGTACTTGTGCCGTCAGCTGCGAGCTGTTAACGAAGATCGAACTTAGCTGTGTGCCGTTCCAGAGCACCATTGACTGCTGAGTAAATGTGGAACCCATTACGGTCAGCGTGAAGCTCTGCGCACCCGCATACGCCAAGGAAGGGCTCAGTCCATTGATCGCGAATGTCGATTTGGTCACGGTGTACTGGACCTGTATGGTCTGCGGACTGTTGCCCACGGGTTGCGAGCACGCTTGATCGAAACACACCTCGATCTTCACTGTACCGTCGTAAGTCCCCGGCCCCAGGGAAGACGGCGAGTCGAAGATGATGGTGATCGTTGCCGGCAAAGCCCCGCCGGGGTTGCCGAGGCTGCTGATGCCTTGGCCGCTGTATTGCCCGCCTAGATAGATGGTCTGCCCCTGAGTCAGTCCTGTTACATCAACTTGGATGCCATAGGCGGGTGCTTGCTGGGTGGTGGTGGCCGATACAGAGACGTTCAGTGGCGATACGGACATCCGTACGTTGGAATTGCTGCTTTGGTTGCTGCTGCTGCCACCCCCGCCGCCACAGGCGGCGAGCAATAGAGCGGCGAGCGCCACGAGCACGGACCGCAGAGCCAACGATGTTCGAATCAAGCGGAAAGACGGAGGTCCCTTCATCAGCTCCCCCTAGTCGGCCATGTCGAGCCCGGTACGGTGTGATTATTCCGGGTCGGGATCGTGGGCGTTGAGTCTACCAATAATCTTTAGAGTTTACCCCCGGGCCCGACGGCCAGCCTCAAGGAGTCTTCCTGGGCGTCTGAGGCCCGATGGGACGGGCCTCGCAGGGGGGTTGCCCGGTCGCTGTACGACTACGGCTTCACGTCAACCCCCCTCCAAAACGCTACGCGATCTTTAATCTGTTTCGCCGCGGGTTTTGGATCCGGGTAATACCAGGCCGCATCCTGGTTCACCTGGCCGTCCACCACCACGTTGTAATAACTGGCCACGCCTTTCCAGGGACAGGTGGTGTGTTTATCGCTGGGCTGGAAATATTCATTGTGGATGGCGTCCGGCGGGAAATAATGATTACCTTCCACCACCACGGTGTTGTCGCTTTCCACGAGGACTTTTCCGTTCCAGATTGCTTTCATGGTGTGTTCTGCCTTTAACCCAAGATCAAGAATCGCGGCGGGCTGCTCTAGAGAAATGGGGTCACCCATAAGTCGTCCGCGGTCAAGGGGGCGATAAAAACGAAGTGTAGCCACCCTAAAAATATGACTGAGTTGGTTAGCGTGTCGTGCGCCCGATTTTATGTCTTGAGCTACTTCGAAAGGAAGTGCTTCAGTCACCCATCAGGATCAAGATAATGCGTTGCGCCGTTTTGGCGGTTGACCATTACCCTTGGCCGCCAGGCGGCCCCATTAAATAATCGGTACCCCAGTGTATCTAATGCGTACAGAGTAAAGGACTGGTCGTCAGTCTCCCGCGAGCTTGCACTGAGGGCACTTCACAAAAAACCGCAATCAAGATCAGGCGATGGATATTCAGAGCTCCGGGCTGTCCGCCAGACCCCATTCGATCTCATCACCTGAATCCGGGTTACCCAAAGGCGCGCGCCACGTCAAAAACAGTGCCGTTTTTCAACATGTGATAGCACGCGCGGGTGAGTTTGTTGGCGACCGTTTTCTTGGCGACCATCACAGGCACTTTTCGACACTTGCGCTGGTAATAGCGCTTGATCTGGAGTTCCCAGATAGTGGCTTAATGTGCGGCCTCCACAAAGGCCATCGCCAGATAGCGGTTACCGTTTCGGGTGTTCCCTTGCCCTTGGACTTGCCATTGCTGATTTTGTTAGAAGGCACGCAGCGCGCATAGGAGGAGTAATGGCCCACCTGGGGAAAGCGCTCAATGGGACCGGTCTCCAGCAAAATCGTCATGCCCAGTATTTTTCCAATACCCGGGGTGCTGGTGATGAGGGCATAGCGTTCACTGTCCTGGCAGCGCGCCAGCACAAAGGTCTCCAGCGCTTCAATTTGCGTATTCAGCTGCTGTATCAGCCGATGGTGTTGTTGTGCGGCAAATAGGGCCGGGGTTGACCCGAAGTGACGGCCCAAGTCGCCTAGTTTGAGCTGCTTCATTTTAAGGCTGCTCAGGCGCTGGCCGGTATACCGCCCGATCATGCCTTGCAGGCTCAGTAACTGCGCGGTGCGTTGTTTGACCAGCAACAGCCGGTGCCGCAACAAGTCGCGTACCGGGCGCATCGCTTTCGGGTAGATATAGCCGGTCGGCAAGATCTTGAGCCGGAGCAGGTGGGCGAGAAACCGTGCATCCGTGGCATCGTTGGTGTATTTAATGCCGTTGTATTGTTGGATGGTCAAGGTGTTCGCCAAATGCACCGGATAGCCCCGCTCCATCAAGCCATCCACCAACCAGTACCAGTTGTAGGTGGACTCTACAACGATACCGCTGATGTCATCCTGAAAGGGCTGCAGATGGTGTTCAATGGCTTCAAGCGTATTATCCAGGCGTTTTTCACTGACTAACCGGTCAGTTTCGTCAATCAATGAAATCAGGCTGTTGTTGCTGTGCAAATCTATTCCGCAGTACAGTGTCATCGTCGTCTCCTGGTTGGGTGGTAAGCCCATCCGAGTTTATCTTTGGATGCCCCCGGTCAGGAGGCGACGACTTATGATTTTCAGAGCGAATATCGCATAGTAATCCTGACTTTCTGCGTAGATCCGCTGCCATCCATTGCCGTGCGAGGTCACATGATAGACAGCACCCGGTTATTCAATTCGTAATGGCCGGGCCATGACGTAAGCTTACTCATGAAAACTGATAATTCAAGACTTGACCCCGACCATGTCCAAACGGGTATGAAGTTAAGCAGTTTATCCACCACGGGTTGCCAGTTCTGTTTTGCCGGAGTTTTCATACTTTTTTAACAGCGTCAGGAAGCGCGGATCGTTGCGGATCGGATCCCAGATAGGCTCTAGCTTGAGCATCGGGGTCGATACTTCAAGACCGCTTGGCATCGCCAACAAGCGGTCGAGGTTGGCGACTGCTTCGCTGACTTGACCAATCTGAGCCTGAATCACTGCCATGGATAATAAGGTATCAACTGTGGTGTCAAAGTTAGGGGTACGGTCAGCTATCTTGATGCACAGGCGGCCCTGCTGCAGCGCTTCGCGGCTTCGTCCCAGCCGGGCGTAGTCAAATCCGAGGAGTTCATGGAGATTCACATCATCAGGATTGTGTTTGAGAGCAGCTTCAGTCTCTGCCGCGCTATGTAGGAAATATTCGCGCGCCGCCACTCGATTGCCTTTCTTCCAGGCGAATTCTCCTAGGTCTTGATTCAAATCTCCTGGTGTGAACATCTTGGGATCGATCTTTTCCTCGCGTATTGCAAGTAGCTCGGCGACTGCATAATCTCGTTTAAGGTACATCAAATAGATGCGTGATCCTAATATGGATGGATCGTTTTGTGCGTTAGTTGGGATTGAATTAAGCACTGCGAGGGTACTCTCGATATTACCCGTTCGCTGTAAAACAGAGGTAGCCAGGAGGACCAGGCTCCTTGTGGATTCCGGATCGATCGCCAGGGCGTGACGTAGTAGGCTTTCGGCTTGTGGGTACTCTCGCATCCATACGTAAACCATTGCCAGGGCTTCATATGAAGGTATGTTTCTCGGATCCAAGTCGACGACTTTTTTAAGATAATCGGCTGCCCTATCCATTTGACCGCGGTGCTGGTAGATCCGTCCAATAGCTACCATGATGTTCGGGTCCTGCGGCTTCAGTGCCAAAGCAGTTTGGAAAGATGCCAATGCAGCATCCAGATCAAGCATCACATAGTCCCGGTAATAACCCTGAGCCAGATGCGCTTCAGCCAGATCGGGCGAAAGCGCCAGCGCCCGATCAATCGAGAGCTTCGCTTGTGAGTTAAGCAATTTTATTTGCTTGCTATCAATAATGTTGATTCCTAGGAATATTTGCGCGGCCGCCAGGCGGGCGTACGCCAAGGCGAACTGTGGATCCTGTTCAGTAGCTTGCGTGTAGTATTTAATCGCGGCAGCCTCATCAGAGTTGAGACCACTGGAATCGGCTCGATGCAAGTAATATTCACCCTGCAGGAAAAGGTCATAAGCCTGCGGGTTTTGTGTGGGCATGACGCTGATGCGACTGGACTCTGTCTGCGTAATCCTGGCACTTAATGCCTCGGCTACCTTGGTCGCCGCTTCGTCCTCGACGGCGAAGATATTTTTAAGCGTACGTTTATAGGTTTCGGACCACAGGTCATTTTCAGTCGCGGCATCAATCAGGCGTAGATTGATGAGCACCTGATTACCGGACTTCTGCACACTGCCTTCCAATATCGTCGCGACCCCCAACTCCCGTCCGATTTGTGGCAGGGTCTTGGTCGTTTGCTTGTAGTGCATGACTGATGTGCGGGAAATCACGCGCAATGCACTGACCTGGCTGAGGACGGTGATCAGCTCATCGGTCATACCGTCCGCGAAATAATTCTGGCTTGTATCACCAGAAAGATTCACAAGCGGCAGGACTGCTACCGAGCGGTTAGCCGCGGGGGTCTGCATCACTGTAGCCGGATAGGTCTGCTTGTGTGTTAGTTCGTACCAGAGCACTGCAGCTATGAGAACAAACACACCCAGCAGCAGAATCAAGAATGGCTTCATCCACTCGATCCTGGGCGGGTTACCGGTTACAACGGTTTGAGGTCGAGACGCCTGCACTACTGGGGATACATCGGCCTCCAGCAGCGGCTTGTCGCTGGAAATGGTAGCGATAAAGCGATAACCGCGGCGTGGCAAGGTTTCGATATAGCGCGGGCTGTCGCTGTCATCGCCAAGCGCTTCGCGCAATTTGTTGATGGCTTTGTTCAGGCTGTGTTCAAAGTCCACGAAGGTACCGGCAGGCCAGAGTTTTAGGCGTAACTCCTCACGGGTTACCAGATCGCCCGGCCGCGCGAGCAACAAAGCAAGCACCTGAAATGGCTGCTCCTGTAGCCTGATGCGCAGGCCTTGCTTACGCAGCTCACCCGTGACGGTATCCACCTCGAAGACACCGAATCGAATGACTACTGCCGAACCGCCGGTTTGGCTCATGCAGAGCTACCAATCTGCCGGTTTGAAACTAAAACTCATTTTTCCCCAATCTCGAAGCTGAATCTTGCGGGGGATATTCTCCCTCGGCCCTGCTTGTTTAGATGAAGTTCCGGGGGACTTCCAATTCCCATAGAGAGGAGCTGCTGTCCATCGAAACACCCCCCAACCGTCTCAATAATACACCCCGCGCGAGCGTGCCAGGCGACGGAAGCTGGGCATGCCCGAATGCATGGCCGCAGGGCATTTAAGCGGGGGCCATGCGATAAAAAAGACCCTGGTAGGCCAGCTCCAGCTGATTCTGGAATGCCGATGCGGGGAATTTCGTACCATGACCTAACAGAGGAGAATGATTATGAAAAACATAACACTGCATCGGCGCAAGAGCGTGGTGATGGTGACCTTGGGGATTGCGTTTGCCTCACTCGCGATGAGCGGACTGGCGCGCGCCGGATGCCCGGTTCCTGCATCAGCACTCACACACGGTACTTCGGCAAAATTTGTACCCGCCGTATTTATGGCCAGCGACCCCGCGTTTGGATCCCTGATGATTAGCGACGGTGAACCAACCGAGCACGCAGCCATAGTGGGTCTGTGGGAATTCGAACAGATCTCGATGAGCACACCCACAAACACCAATCCTATGCCTGACGGGACACTCATCGATTTCGGCACGGCTGCCTGGCATTCTGACGGCACCGAGCTCATGAACTCGGGCGCACGCAACCCCGCCGACGGCGATTTCTGCCAGGGTGTGTGGACACAGGTCGGTCCGCGGACGTTCGCGCTTAGGCACATTGCGTTAGCGTATGCCGGTGGGTCCTATCTGGGGCCGGCGATCATCAAAGAGCTGGTGACCGTTGATAAGTCTGGATACCATTTCAGCGGAACTTTCCAGATCACTCAGTATTTGGCATCAATGACTCAGGGACACGAATTCGACCAGACCACAGTACTGGTCAACATTACGGGTAACATGACCGGAGTCCGGTTCTAAGCTGACTGAACCGTAGTTGTAACCAGCGCTCTCTGTTCGCATGCGTTGTGTGGCAGAGTGCGCTGGTTAATCTATTAGTTGCTAATGTCTTCGACACTCACCATATTGAGAACCAGATAACTACATTTAACTGCACTCCCACTCAAGACCGCGGATCGATCGATAGATTTTACACATACACCAGCTCACAGGCACCGGGGCCGGTGTCATCCCGGGTCAGGGAACTGCGCCAGTGCCAACCGCAGGGGCGGGCTGCTCTCGGCATCCCTGCCTCCCGCAGCATTCGTACCTCCCTGTACATCAAACCACCGCTCCTACGATGGAGAGATGTCGGACACTTCTCCCACGTATGAACCCCACGACGATCCAAATGTGATTATCCGGCGGCCGTGCCTTTTGCGGGAGCGCAGCCGAAGCGCGGCAGCACCCACTTCTGCAGCAGGTGATCCAGCGACAGCTTGCCGGGTCCGAAGAACACGATGGCCAGCAGCATCAGGCCCCAGACCTTGTGATCGGTGAAATCACTGCCCCAGAACCCCGCCCACAGGCCGTGAGGCCAGAGGGCCGGATAGGAAATCACCGCGATGATGTTGTACACGAACAGGAACGCCGCGGTCAGTCGGCCCACCAGACCCAGGCCCAGGAACCAGGGCAGGATCAGTTCGATGGCGGTGCCGATATAGGCGGCGGCCACCGGCGGCAGCAGCGGTACGTGGTAAATATATTGAAACAGGGAAACGGTGCTCTGCATATCGCTGATCTTGACGACACCCGCGCGCCAAAAATCCACCGCCACCCACAGGCGGAACAGCAGCAGGCTCACAGGCGCGGCCCACATCAGGGCGCAGGTGGTTTTGCGGTAAGCGCTGCAAGTGCCGGTCATGATGTTTTTCATGATGATTTCCCAGTGGCTTAGGTGTTCAGGAAGTCTTGAGGTCCGTCACCAGGCCGGTTGTGAACAGCCAATGGAGACAGGCGCTGAGATCGAAAGCTTTTTCGGCGCGCAGGGCGTCCTCATGGGCGGCAGCCAGCGGCGTGCCCAGGAGCAGGGCGGCAGTCAATGCATGGCAACCGGCATCCACTTCCTGCATGGCGATCTGGCTCGCGTCGCGCCATACCAGCACCCGCTGCGGTTTGCCGGAAAGCCGCAGATTTCCCGGCGCGGACTGCTGGCAAAACCGCCAGATGTCCAGAACCGGATGGGCTGACGATATCCACCTCAGACTCGGATGCAATTGCAGGCGCAAGCAGTCCGGTTCAGTGACAGCCGCCAAGGCAGTGACGGAGATGGATTCCGCGTCCGCCGCCAGATAACTTTCCTGACGGGCCCATTCGAGCCGTGCCACATCGGGCAAATAGTCCAAACCCGCGGCCTGCGGCAGTTGCGCCAGGAATTCCGGAAAGTCAGCGCCGTAATCCTGCAGGTTGCCGCTGCGGGTGGGGCAGTCGCGCAGATAGCGCGCCGCCGCGCTCTCGAAAAATTCCTCGCCCACCAGTGTCTGTACCGCCGGATACGCGGTGCCCAGCGCCGCCGCGTGATTGTTGAAAACAATATTGCGGTAGATTTGCAGGCGTGCCGCGGGTGTCAGGCCTTTGCCGAGCACCCACTCGCTGAGCGGCGCGGACCCATCACCCAGCACGGCGGCGGCGAATTGCCGTTGTAACTCAGGCAGCGATGGCGTGTTGTGCATGCAAAAAACCTTGGGCTTTGGCGGCTTCCGCCAACAGCACCTCCAGTTCGGGAATATCCTGGTCCCACTCGATGAGCGTGGGCACCGGTCCGAGGCGCGCGAGTGTTTCGCGGTACAGGCTCCAGACTTCATCCGCCACCGGCCGGCTGTGGCTGTCAATCAGCAGCTCCACCGGCAGATTTTCCTTGCGGGTGAAACCCGCCAGATGAATCTCGCCCACCGCCTGCGGAGGAATGGCATGCAGGTAGGTATGCGCATCGAAGCCATGATTCACGCTATTGACGTAGATGTTGTTCACGTCCAGCAGAATGCCGCAGCCGGAGCGTTGCGCCAGCACCGTGATGAATTCCCATTCGGGGATGGTGGAATGCCGGTAGCTGAGATAACTGGACACGTTTTCGATGAGCAGTTGCCGGCCGATGAATTCTTGTGCGGCCTGCACGTGGGTCACCAGAAAATCCAAGGCTTCCTCGGTGTAAGGCAGCGGCAGCAAATCGTTGAGATGGCGTTCACCGATGGCGCCCCAGCACAGATGTTCCGAGACCAGCGCCGGCGCGAAGCGTTGGATGAGTTGTTGCAACTTGCCCAGATGTTCGCGGTCGGGTCCGTCGGCGCGGCCCAGCGACAGGCCCACACCGTGCAGGCTCAGGGGGTAATTGCAGCGCACCGCTTCCAGCAGCCGCGGCATTTCGCCGCCGGCGCAGAAGAAATTCTCGCTGTGCACCTCCAACCAGGGTATGGACGGATGCTCCCTGAGCACCCGCGGGAAATGCGGAGGGCGCAGGCCGATCCCGGCTTTCACCGGAACTGGCTTCGCCTGAAATGCCGGTTGGCCAGAAACCGCGTCAAAAACTGCTGCGCTTGGCATGACTTTGTTGCGCGCCGGCTCAAAATCCTCATGTGCTGTCATGCACACTCCGGTTTCTCGCCGTCGCGCGCCGCGTCCTGCCTTCGCTAGCGACGTTCTTGAGCGGTTTCTGGACACCGGCAAACGCCTTACATGGCTTTGCTATGGCCGCCTTCAATCTTGCCGCACAAACCGGCGGGCAGCAGCACGAAGGCGCCCGGGTCGCGGGCCTTGGCATCCTGGCCGGCGCAGGAATGGCCGGGGGACTGGCAGTCGTTCTTGTGGGCGGCATTGATGCCGAAACAGGGCTGCATGCCTTCGGCCATCAATTTCTTGGTGTGGGCCGGACCGGCCATCATGCCGCCGGCCGAGGCGGTCTGGGCAATACCGGCTATGCCCAGGGCGAGGGCGCCGGCAAGGGCGGACTTGAGGATCAGGTTGGAACTCTTCATGGCAGTAATCTCCCTTAAGGGTTATGGATGGAATCACGGGTTAATGGACCCGGGGGACGGCGGGATTATTTCGCAGGGATTGGGATTTATCCAGTGCCGCGGCTCTTCAGGCAGGCCAGGTAGACTTGGTCATCCGGCAGCCGGCCATCCCGTTGGCCGTGCCACAGGCTTTCCGCCAGGCATTCCAGCATCATATGCTCGGCGGCGTGGGCATCGCCGCTGCGTTTCAGCAGCGCTGCATAGGCGGCTTTCACGCCGGCGGGCCGGTCTATCGAAAGCTGCTCGCGGATGGCGATGTGCAGGCCCATGTGCAGGAACGGATTGGTTTCGCCGCCTTCCGGCCGCCAGTCCCGGTCCAGCATCTTGCCTGGATCAGCGGACAGCAGCGCCTGGTATTCAGGGTGCAAGCGGATGATGTCGGCGACGATGTTTTCCAGCGCTGACAACGGCTCACCGGCCTGCTGCTTGCGCCACACGTCGAAGAATGTCCTACGGATATCGGTGCGATTGCTGGGGTACATGTTCATAAATCCGGCCTGCTTTCAAAAGCATATTAGCGCGTCTCATGGATCCGTGGTCTCAGCCACGGCTCGACGATGGCGGCGCAGTGTCCTGACGACGGTCAATATCAGCCCAGGCGTACCCATCCATCCGAAATGAAACTAAATTCTGATACCCGCGGAAAACCCGGTGCCGGGATTGCGCGCGCATTCCCGGCACCGGCCAAAGTGCGCTGGGTTTAGTGGAAGGCGGACAGCCTCACATTCTTTTCACCGAGAGCCTGGGCGACGTCGTAGAAGGCCTGGTTGCTGATGGCGTGATAGTTGGCGTCGAAGGCCGCGCCGTATTTGGCGTCGGTGTCGTCCATCACTTGCATGTGGATGCCGTGGGACAGGGCGTGATCGAATAAAAGCCCCGACCAGAAGGTGTTGTCGGGAGCGGTGCCGGCGCCGACCAGCGTCTTGGCCAGTTGCACCCCGGACAGCTTGGCGGGAGCCGGCAACGCGATGCGCTTTTCCTGCACGATCTTGAGCGCATCATCCACGGCGAAATCAATGCCGCTGACCCATTCACCCACGTGCTGCTTGCCATATTGCTTGGTCAATTTGGCCACCTCCGCATTCACGGTGGCCGCGCCCAGCATGTGATTCAGGGCCGTCACCAGTGAAAAATGCCCGGGACCCCCGCCCGCTGCCACCAGGGCCACGGTGACGTCGAGCGCCGGTGCGCTGTTATAGACGGGTCCGCCATAGCGGTTGACCTGCATGTTCATGTCATCGTTCGTGGAGCGGTTGCCGGCTTCCGGCGCGGCCGCCAGGGTGTTGCCCGCCAGCAGCAGGCCCGCCGACACGAACAGCGTGGCCACGCCCAGCCGGGCGGGTTTGCGCATCAGAAAGGTCTGAAATTTCATAATGTCATCTCCTGTGTTGAATTGGCTTGGTACACCCGACTCGGGAACAAGCTCACCCTCTAGTACTCACAGCCAGGAGACTTGGATGCACTCCCATGGAAACATCACCGGCCCGGGTGCGGTGTTACGGGGCGTGCGAACGCACGTTGCCGAGTTTCACCGGGTACGGACGCTGAAAGTGTTGCTGCTTTTATGTGCTGACGATGGGAGCGACGTACACCACCGGTCCCGTGGGTTGACCGGTGGGTGATCCGCCGTAGGGTTCGATGGAGATGGCGAGACCTTTGGCACTGACCAGGGCCGCAATAATCCGCGGGTTGAGGCTGGCGCTGGCGAGACCTTCGCTGTTCATGAGCCCCATGGCCACGGGCTTGCCGTGGCCCGGCAGCATCCACAGCTCATAGGATTTGCCCGCCGGCGGGGTATTGTTGGCAAGCGCTTGCATATCAATACGCCGTGATTTGGAGTACACGCTGATGAGCCACAGAGGACGGCCTTGGGCACTGGACATGACGGCAACATAAGCCGGTGCGCCCGGGGGAGTGACCAGACTCCGGCCGATGAAGACACCCACCACCAGCACCAACGCGGTGGCCAGCGTGACGGCGCCGCTCCAGAGCGCTCTGCGGGCCGGCCAGCCCGACGGTTTTTCGCGCGGCTGCGCGTCCGCCTTGAGGCGCACTTGCAGTTTCCGCCATACGGAATCCGGCGGCGCCAGCGGCTTGAGGTTACGGTTCCAGGCGGCCAGCTTCCCTTCCCAGTCCACCACTCCCTTACACAGGCGCGCATCTTCGATCAGCAGGCGCTGGAAGCGGCGGCGTGCGGCGCCGCGCAGCAGGCCGAGTACGTATTCGCCCGCCAGCAGTTCACGCAGTTTTGGGTTGCCGTAGTTCATGCTGCTTCCAGGCAGTGTTTCAATCCCTGCAGCCCGCGGCGCACCCAGCTCTTGACCGTGCCGAGAGGCGCGCGCAAGACGCTCGCAATCTCTTCGTGCGAGCAGCCGTCAAAATAGGCCAGTCTGAGGCTGTTGCGCTGGCCTTCGTTCAATTCATCCAGGCAGCGCTTGAGCGCCCGGGCTTCCGCGTGGCTGATGAAATCATCCGCCTGGGATTGGTCGGCGAATTCCGTCAGCCAGGCATCTCCGTCCTCATCGCCTGATGATTCCAGATACACCTCCCGATGCTCGCGGCGCAGCAGGTCGAGCGCCCGGTAGCGGCAGATGGAGACCAACCAAGTCAGAGGCGCGCCTTTCTGCGCGGTGTAGCTCGCGGCGTTTCGCCAGACACTCAGGAAGGCGTCCTGCAAGGCTTCCTCCGCCCAATCCCGTCGCTTCAATATACGCACCAGGATGGCAAACAGTTGCGGCGAGGTGAGTTGATAAAGCTTCTGGAAGGAGGACTGTTGTCCCTGGGCGCAGCCGTGGAGTAAATCCATGAGCACCCGGGTCTTGTCCAGTGGGGTTTGGGCGGACAAAGTCATGGGTGGTTCCCGTTCACCTGATTATCCTGCAAAGCCGCGGACAGCAGACCCGCTGGTATCAATTGCAGACCAGTATACCTGCGGCTACTGCCGAAAAAACCTCACTCGGCCGGGGTCTTGTGCCGGTACTCGCACAGATCGGCGATCACACAGCGCCAGCATTCCGGCTTGCGCGCCTTGCACACGTAACGTCCGTGCAGGATCAGCCAGTGGTGCGCATCCCGCTTGTATTTATCCGGTGTGACTTTCAACAACCTGTCTTCCACGGCGCGCACGTTGTTTCCCGGCGCGAGCCCGGTGCGATTGGCGACCCGGAAAATATGCGTATCCACGGCGATGGTGGGTTCGCCGAAGGCGGTGTTGAGAATCACATTGGCGGTCTTGCGGCCCACCCCGGGCAGCGCCTCGAGGGAGGCGCGTTCCCGCGGCACTTGGCCGCCGTGTTTCTCCATGAGGATGTGTGCCGCCGCCAGGATGTTCCTGGCCTTGGTATTGAACAAGCCGATGGTGCGGATGTACTGTTTCACGCCCATCTCTCCCAGCGCCAGCATGGCGGCGGGGTTGTTGGCGACCGGGAACAATTGCGCGGTGGCCTTGTTGACGCTCACGTCGGTGGCCTGTGCCGACAGCACCACCGACACCAGCAGTTCGTAAGGCGTGTGGTACGTCAGTTCGGTGGCGGGTTTGGGATTCGCCCGCTTGAGGCGCGCGAAAATCGCCGCACGTTTTTCAGGATTCATGTTTCTTCGATTCCCGCGCACGTTGCGCGCGCTTGGCCTGCACGCGCGCCACCGCGGCGGCAATTTCGGCCTTGCGCTGGGCGAGGACGCCGCCCGCGCCGCTGCCGGGGAGTTCCTGCTGGCGCAAGCGTGCCTGGCGTTCAGCCCTGTCCTGGGCCAGCCGCGTGCCGCGGGTGTGATAACGGGAGCGGAAAAAATCCGCGCGCCGGCGTGGGTCAGCGGGAAGCGTCACGCCTTCGGTGGCGCCGCGTGCCGGCCGCATCGGTATACAGTCCACCGGGCAGGGCGGGATGCAGAGTTCACAGCCGGTGCACAGCGCTTCGATGACCGTATGCATCCGCTTGGGTGCACCGATGATGGCATCCACGGGGCAGGCCTGGATGCATTTGGTACAACCGATGCACAAGGCTTCCACGATGAATGCCACCCGGCCGGGCGTGAAACCGCCGAGCGCCGGATCGACGCGGCTGGCGGCCCGGCCGGTGAGCGTGGCAAGTGCCTCCAGGGTTTCCTCGCCACCCGGCGGACACCGGTTGATACCGGCGTTGCCGGTGGAAATGGCCTCGGCGTAGGCACGACAGTCCGGATAGCCGCAACGCTGGCACTGGGTCTGGGGCAAGAGCGCGTCAATGCGATCGGCAAGTGCCGTCATTCGTAATGGGTCCACATGCGCAGGATATGTACGATCTTTTGTTCACTGTCCAGTTGATAGACCAGCCGATGCTGGATGTTAATGCGCCGCGAATAAAAGCCGTTTAGATTTCCGACCAGTTTTTCGAAGCGGGGCGGCGTAGCGAAGGGGTCGTGTTCCAGTAACCGGAGAAGTTTTTCGGCTTGGGATCTCAGACCGGAGCGGGCGAGTTTCCTGGCATCCTTCACCGCCTGGCGGCTCAGGATGACGGTCCAGCTCACCAGGCAAGTTCCTTCAGCCTGGTGCCCTTGCTGTGGGGCTCCTTGGCCGCGCGGCGGATGCTTTTGACCAGTCCCGGCACGCGGTTGAGATACAGAGTTTCCTCGACGGCGCTCCAGTCCTCGGCGCTGAGCACCACGAAATCCCCGCCGCGGCGGCGGGTGACGCGCAGCGGGCGGTGCTCGCGGATGGCGCGGTCCACCTCAGCCTTGAGCTGGTCACGGAAACGATTGGCGGTGATTTCATTCATGGCAGAACGGTACGGAAACGCCGTACTGTTGTCAACGCTTACTTCACCCGCATGCCGGGTTGCGCACCGGGATGCGGTTCCAGCAGCCAGATATCCTTGCCGCCCGGGCCGGCCGCCAGCACCATGCCTTCGGAGACGCCAAATTTCATCTTGCGCGGCGCCAGATTCGCGACCATCACCGTGAGCTTGCCTTGAAGCTGTTCCGGCGCGTAGGCGGATTTGATGCCGGCGAACACATTGCGGGTTTCGCCGCCGAGATCCAGCGTCAGGCGCAGCAGCTTGTCGGCGCCGTCTATATGCTCGGCTTTTACGATACGCGCGATGCGCAGGTCCAGTTTGACGAAGTCCTCGTAACTTATTTCCGGGAAGATGGGTTCCATGTTTGCTGCAACCTTATTTTTCAAGATCTCGAGATTTTCCTTGGATGCTTCCACCATAGCTTTGGTTTTGGCGGGATCAACGCGCGTCATGAGCGGCCTGAAACTCGCTATTTCGTGCGAGTTTAGTAAGGTGTATAGATCATCCCACTTGAATTGCTTTACATTAAGAAATGCTTCGGTATCTGAAGCCAATTGCGGTAATACTGGTTTTAGCATTATTACTAATAGCCTGAAAAGATTTATACCCATTGAGCATATTCCATGAAGTTCTTTTTCTTTCCCTGGTGTCTTTGCGACTACCCATGGCTGACGCTCATCAATATACTGATTTGCCAAATCCGCCAAAGCCATGATTTCGCGTATAGCACGGCTATATTCGCGGTTTTTGTAGCATTCTGAGACGATAAAAGAACGACCAATGTAGAGCATAAGTAGCTCATTGGCCGGCATGCTTTTGGTATAAGCGGTATCTTCAAATTTTAACTGAGCATCTAAATCATTAGATGCATTTTTGCCTGTTTTTTCGGCCTCAAGCATTGCTGCACGATATCTTTCAAATAGCGCTTGTTCTGGTAATTGATCGACCAATTTGTTATTGAACTTTTCTTCAATGAATTTTGCGCAGCGACTGGCAATATTCACCAGTTTGCCCACCAAGTCTGAATTCACCCGCTGGGTGAAGTCGTCCAGATTCAGGTCAATGTCATCCACGCCGGCGCCGAGTTTGGCGGCGAAGTAATAGCGCAGGTACTCCGGGTTCAGATGATCCAGATAGGTGCGCGCCTGAATGAAGGTGCCGCGGGACTTGGACATCTTCTGGCCGTTCACTGTGAGGAAACCGTGGGCATAGACCGCTTTTGGCGTGCGGAATCCGGCACCCGAGAGCATCGCCGGCCAGAACAGAGTGTGGAAATAGGTGATGTCCTTGCCGATGAAGTGGTAGAGCTCCTTGTTGCTTTCCTTGCCCCAGAAATCCTCGAAGCGCAGCTTGCCACCGGGATTCTTTTTTGGATCATCACACAGGTTCTTGAAGCTCGCCATGTAGCCGATGGGCGCGTCCAACCACACGTAGAAGTACTTGCCGGGCGCATCGGGGATTTCGAAGCCGAAATAGGGTGCGTCCCGGGAGATGTCCCAGTCCTGCAATCCCACCTGGAACCATTCGTCCAGTTTCGCGCGTACCGCCGGGTGCAGCTTGCTGGTGGTCATCCAGCCCTTGAGGAAATCGGTGAAGTCGCCGAGCTTGAAGAAATAATGCTCGGATTCCTTTTCGACAGGCCTCGTTCCGGAAATCACCGACACGGGGTTTATCAGATCCGCGGGCGAGTAGGTGGAACCACAGTTCTCGCAGGCATCGCCGTACTGGTCCGGCGTGCCGCAGCGCGGGCAGGTACCCTTGATGAAGCGGTCCGGCAGGAACATCTTGGCCTGCTCGTCGTAGAACTGGCGGATGCTGCGGACCGCGATATGACCGGCGGCCTTGAGACGCTTATATATAAGTGTCGCCAGCTCGCGGTTTTCCGGCGAATGGGTGGTGTAGTAGTTGTCCACGCTGATGTAGAAATCGTCGAAATCGCGCCGGTGCTCCTCGCCGGTGCGCGCCACCAGCTCCTCCGGCGTGATGCCCAGCTCGCGGGCCTTGAGCATGATGGGCGTGCCGTGGGCGTCATCGGCGCACACAAAGATGCATTCATTGCCCCGCAGCCGCTGGAAACGCACCCAGATATCGGTCTGGATGTATTCCAGCATGTGGCCCAGGTGAATCGGGCCGTTGGCGTAGGGCAGGGCGCTGGTGACCAGGATCTGTCGTGGTTTTGTGCTCATCAGCCTGCGGATTTCGTTGAAATTATTCGATGACGGCGGGCGCTCCGCGCCGGATGAAAGTATGCCATAGACGGCATAACTCCGGCCGGACTCGGGCAGGCCGGGTGCCCGTCAATGCTAAAATGCCGCCTCATTTGCGATACACCATCCATGAACGACGCTTCCCGCGAACAGATCGAAACCGCCTTGCGCGGCTGGCAAGAGCCTTACCTCGGCACCGACCTGGTTTCCGCCAATGCGGTGCGCGAGATCGGCGTTCATAACGGCCGCGTCTCAGTGGAACTGGAACTCGGTTTTCCCGCGGACGGGTATGCGCGGGAACTGGCGGGCACGCTGCGCGGAATGCTCGCGGCGCTGCCCGGAGTGCGCCAGGCGGAGGTGCACGTCAAAACGCGCATTCTTTCCCACGCAGTGCAGCACAATCTGAAACCCCTGGCGGGGGTGAAGAACATCATCGCCGTGGCCTCCGGCAAGGGCGGCGTGGGCAAATCCACGGTGGCGGTGAATCTGGCGCTGGCGCTCAGCCAGGACGGCGCGCGCGTCGGCATCCTGGATGCGGACATCTACGGCCCCAGCCAGCCGCGCATGCTGGGGCTCAGCGGCCGGCCTTCCACCAAGGACAACAAGCGCATCGTGCCGATGACGGGTCACGGCGTGCAGTGCATGTCCGTGGGTTTCCTGGTGGACCAGGAAACGCCCATGGTGTGGCGCGGCCCCATGGTGACCCAGGCGCTCATGCAGTTGATCGGCGATACCGATTGGGACGATCTGGATTATCTGGTGGTGGACATGCCGCCGGGCACCGGCGACATCCAGTTGACTCTGGCACAGCGGGTGCCGGTCTCCGGCGCCGTGATCGTCACCACGCCCCAGGAAATCGCCTTGCTGGATGCCCGCAAGGGTCTCAGGATGTTCCAGAAAGTGGAGGTGGGCATCCTCGGCATCGTGGAAAACATGAGCACCCATGTGTGTTCGCAGTGCGGCCACGAGGAGCATATTTTCGGCGAAGGCGGCGGCGAACGCATGGCCGCGCAGTATGGCGTGCCTTTCCTGGGCAGCCTGCCGCTGGATGTGTCCATTCGCGAGCAGACCGATGGCGGCAATCCCAGCGTCGCGGCTGAACCCGATGGCGCCATCGCAAAGCGTTACCGGGACATCGGGCGCCGCGCCACCGCGCAGCTGGCGCTGGCGGGCAAGGATTATGCCGGTGCATTTCCGAAGATTGTCATAGAAGAATAATTGGCGCTGGAGGCGCCACCTTGTTCTCTCTCCCCTTGCGGGAGAGACTAAAGTGAGGGGTGAGGGAGTGGGGGATTACGAAAGAGGTTTCCTGCCAATTAACCCGATGGTGAAATCTGTATGAGCATCAAATCCGACAAGTGGATCCGCCGCATGGCCGAGCAGCACAAGATGATCGAACCGTTCGAGCCGCGGCAGGTGCGCGCCAACGGCGGCGGCAAGATCGTCTCCTACGGCACTTCCAGCTACGGCTACGATGTGCGCTGCGCCGACGATTTCAAGATCTTCACCAACATCAATTCCACCATCGTGGACCCCAAGAACTTCGATGAGCGCAGCTTCGTGGATTTCAAGGGACCGTGCTGCGTAATCCCGCCCAATTCATTCGCACTTGCGCGCACCGTCGAATATTTCCGCATCCCCCGCGACGTGCTCACCATCTGTCTCGGCAAATCCACCTATGCGCGCTGCGGCATCATCGTCAACGTCACGCCGCTGGAACCTGAATGGGAAGGCCATGTGACCCTGGAATTTTCTAACACCACACCCCTGCCCGCGAAAATCTACGCCAATGAGGGCGTGGCTCAGATGCTGTTTCTGGAGTCCGATGAAGTCTGCGAGACCAGTTACAAGGATCGCGGTGGGAAATATCAGGGGCAGAAGGGTGTGACGTTGCCGAAGACATGAAAGGAATGTGATTTTGCGCACGAATGGCCGATTGCACAGCTAATACGCGTATAGGCTAATTGATTTATGCAAAGTCTCTACTGAAAAAAATTTACTGTAATTGAAATTCATCGAAGAGGTTTGTCTTATGAAAGTATGGCGCATGAAAATTGCAGTAATATTCATTTCCATCGTATTGCTGGTTCTTACAGGATGTATGAGTGTTGACATGTACAGTCAGCGTAATCCGCAATGGCATGGACAACCCTTAAAGAGGGTGATGGTAATAGGCAACTTTGAAAATCTTGTATATCGACATTATGCAGAAGGACAAATGTGCGAGTACATAGGCGATTACTCTGATACCGAGTGTCTGCAATCGCTCAAGTATTTATTTGCTGGCCAAAACGAAGCAGCACAAATGGCGGCTATGTTAAACCAGGAAAAGGTCGATGGGGTTGTTTACATTTCCACCCAGGCACATGGAACCACGATGGTCAATACGCCTATAGTTTTTAATACGATGTGGTGGTCTCCTGGATTCGGCACTATGATCGGCTATGGTGGACCTGTGGCAGTGGATTGGGCCAACTACTCCGTTAAGCTCTATGTCACTAATGGCACAGTTATTTGGTATGCAAATGCTGATGCCAGCGGTAAACCCGAGGAAACGATTGAACATAGCAGTTACCATATCTCTAAGGAACTCGTGAAGGCAGGTATGATTGCTCCCGGAGGAAGCCGACATTACAAGCCCTAAAGAGCCTCGGAAAAGCTCGTAAAGCTGGCGTAGATTGATGTGAGAACAACGAACCCCAACGTAATCAACCGTTGGGCATCGCTTCGCTCAGCCCAACCTACTTTGAATTTTGGATATCGAGTTTGATATCCGTCAGCACCAGGCTGATGGTGGCCTTGCCAGGTTCGGTCTGCTGCATCTGCACCGGCAGATAATTCAGTTTCACGCCAGTCGGTCTCGCGTTCGCGGTGGCCGATCCTGTGACGGATCGCTTGGCTACGCTAAGCTCCCGTCAAGGGGCACGGCTCAACGCGCGACCCGTTGGGTCCCATAATCACGCTTGACGTTAATCACGCGATGCATTACTATACCGCATGATCAAGTCGTTCAAGTGCGCTGACACCAAAGCACTGGCTGGAGGCGAGCGCGTCAGGCGCTTTGTAAACATCGCCGATGTAGCCCGCCGGAAACTCAGGCAGCTGGAGATCGCCGGACGCTTGGAAGATTTGCGGGTGCCGCCTGGCAATCGCGTGGAAAGACTCAGGGGCGAGAGGGCCGGCCAGCACAGCATCCGCATCAATGATCAGTGGCGCGTCTGTTTTCGTTGGACGAAAGCAGGCGCTGAAGACGTAGAGATAGTGGACTATCATTGACGCGAGGTTATCTTATGAGCAAGCTCAAGCCTATTACCCCTGGCGAACTCCTTTTGGAGGAGTTCCTGAAGCCCATGGGCATTACCCAGTATCGCTTGGCCAAAGAGGTCGGGGTTCCGGCACAACGTATTGGAGATATTGTGGCTGGGAAGCGTTCGATTTCAGCCGACACAGATCTGCGTCTTTGCCGTTTCTTTGCCTTGTCCAACGGCTACTGGCTGCGCGCGCAGGCCGCATACGACACAGAAGTCGCGGAACGGACAATCGGACCCAAACTAGTGAAAATCAGGCCTTGGGGCACGAATACGGCCCAAAGGGTTCCAGTGGACGGTATTCGCGCTGCACGTTCGGCCCGCCGCTAAACCTGGGCGCGGGCATCTGAAAAACGACCGCTTTTCGGAGCATGGTACTAGGTTGGGGTGAGAGCAGCGAACCCCAACATAACCGAATCGTTGGGTTTCAGCTGGCGCCTTAACCTACTACTTTGAATTTTGGATATCGAGTTTGATTTCCGTCAGCACCAAACTGATGGTGGCTTTGCCCGGCTCGGTTTGCTGCATCTGCACCGGCAGATAATCCAGTTTCGGCGCCAGCCAGAAGGTGGTGACACGGTTCTTTTTAGGATCTTTTCGCGCCAGCCCGATTACCTCATACTCGCCGGCAGGGGTCTTCAGGTCAGTGTTGCCATGGGGTTGCATGTGATAGATGCTGATTTCATTGTGATCCAACACCCGGTATTCCCCGACCGTTTGCCCCGCTTCCAGATTCACTGACACGGCCAGTTGTGCCAACAGGCGGTCGTAGGTGCCGGCTTTGATGGGCAGCGCATGCTGTTTGCCGCCTTCGTTGCTGTGCGCCACATCCTTATCCCAATCGAATCGGATGTTTTCCTTTTTGTCTTTGTCATTGCCGGTATGCTCGTAGGTATATTGGAGCGATTGCAGCTTGCCGCTCATCATCTTGAAGTGACTGGTTTCCGTGATCACGTCGCTCAGGAACAGCGCCGCCAGCCCGGCTGCCTGGCTCACGGACGTATAGGTATAGCTGCCATCCTTGTTCTGAATCAGTGAGAAATTGGCGGTGCCGATGCGCAGGCTATCGCGGCCTATGGAATAGGTGGCCTGGTAGAGCGGAATCTTCTGCTCAGTATCCTGTGCGTGACTGGCAGCACTGAAAAGCAATACAGCCATAATTGCGCTCGATAACCCTAGCAGCTTTTTCATTACGTATTGTGTTCCTGTGCCGGCAACATAACAGGCGCCTGTAAGCGTTTACCGTCCAATATCACATGCTCATTATCAAGCTGCAGACGGCCACGGGCAAACCAACCGATGACCAGCGGATAAAGCCGATGCTCCTGTTCTTGCACCCGTGCCCGCAGTGCGGCTTCGGTATCGTCCGATCGCACTATTACTTTCGTCTGGGCGATCAGCGGGCCGCCGTCCAGTGTCTCCGTGACAAAGTGCACGCTGCAACCATGCTCCCGTTCGCCACCCGCAAGCACGCGCCGATGGGTGTGCAGCCCACGGTATTTTGGCAGCAGGGAAGGGTGAATGTTCAACAGGCGGCCGCGGTAATGCCGCACAAAATGATCGCTGAGGATGCGCATGAAACCCGCCAGCACCACGAGGCCGGGGGAGTGGCGGTCAATCAGCCGGATGAGCGCGGTATCGTATTGTTTCCGATCCGGATATTCCGCGGGCAGGCAGGTTTCCGCGGCCACACCCGCGGCGCGCGCGCGTGTCAGGGCGCGAGCTTGGGAATGATCGCTGATGACGGCGGCCACCGTTACCGGCAAGGAACCGTTGGCGGAGTTATCGAGAATCGCCTGCAAATTGGTGCCTTCACCGGAAGCCAGCACCACGCTGGGCAAGTCGCTGTGCGCGGCGTGCGTCGGCATCAGCGGATGACGACGCCTTCATGGCCGCTTTCCACCTGGCCGATGCGAAAGGCACGTTCGCCCTGTTCCTCGAGGAAAGCGAGTGTGCGTTCGGAATCCGCCGCGCTTACGCACACTACCATGCCGATGCCCATATTGAAGGTGCGATACATCTCCTTTTCAGTGATGTTGCCCTGCTGCTGCAGCCAATCGAAAATCCCAGGCCGTGGCCAGGATTTCGCGTTCAGCGACACACCCAGTCCCGCCGGTATCACCCGTGGAATATTTTCCAGCAGCCCGCCGCCGGTGATGTGCGCCAGTGCCTGTACCGGGACGCTCTCGATCAGCTTCAATAGCGGCTGCACATAGATGCGCGTCGGTTCCAGCAGATGATCGATGAGTGCGCGCTCGCCGATGCGTTGTTCGAAGGAAGCGCCGCTGGCCGAAACTGCCTTGCGGATCAGCGAGTAGCCGTTGGAATGGGGCCCGGTGGACGCGAGGCCGATGAGCGCGTCGCCGGTTGCGACTTTGCTGCCGTCGATGATTTTGCTTTTTTCCACCACGCCCACCGCGAAACCGGCGAGATCGTAATCCTTGCCTGCATACATGCCGGGAAGCTCCGCGGTTTCACCGCCCACCAGCGCGCAACCCGCCAGTTCGCAACCGCGGGCGATACCGCCGATTACGACGGCGGCGGTCCCCACATCCAATTTTCCGGTGCCGTAATAATCCAGGAAGAACAGCGGTTCTGCTCCCGAGACCACGATGTCGTTCACGCACATGGCCACCAGATCGATGCCGATGGTTGCATGCCGGCCGTTGTCAATGGCGAGACGCAGCTTGGTGCCGACGCCGTCGGTGCCGGATACCAGCACCGGCTGACGATAGCCGGCCGGGATTTCCACCAGCGCGCCAAAACCACCGATTCCACCCAGCACTTCGGTGCGCCGGGTGCGCTTGGCCGCCGGAGTAATGCGCTCCACCAGGGCATCACCCGCGTCAATGTCCACGCCGGCATCGCGGTAGGTGAGGGGTTTCTTTGCAGTCATGGATGTCCCCGGAGGGCGTGTCTTTAATGTAGGCCAAGGCGGCGTCACTCGCCGGACGGTGCCTCTAGCCTGTATATTCTACACGCACGGGCCGCGCATCATGGGGCACGGCCGGTATTTGGATTTGGAGGGCTTGGTGAGAACAGTGCGCGTATGGATCTGCGGTTTGTTGGCCGGTTGCGTGTTGTGCACGGGTATGGCGGCACAGTCTGCGGTGATGCCCGGGCTTTACGAAGCCAGTGTTCCAGTACCCGATCAATCCACCGCCGCCCGCAGCGTGGCCTTGCAGCAGGCATTAGCAGCGGTACTGGTAAAGATCACCGGCGATCGCGGCGCCCTTAGCCTGCCGGCACTGGCGAATCTCCTGCAGAATCCCAACCAGTTCCTGCAACAATACCGCTACCAACAATCACCCACTGACGGCAGCGCGGCGGGCGCACCCACGGTCATGTATGACCTGACACGCACCGGTGCACCGGCGATTGCGTCCACGGGGCTGTTGTTGTGGGCCAAGTTCGATCCCGAGGTGTTGAACCATGCGGTACGCGCCGCTAACGAGCCGCTGTGGGGGCAGGAGCGGCCGGTGACGCTGGTGTGGCTCGCCATCCAGGATAATTCAGGCCGGAGCATTTTGTCCGCGACCGACAATCCCAGCGTCATGCAGTCCATGAAAAACGCAGCTGACCAGCGCGGCATAGCGCTGATTTTCCCGCGCATGGATGCACAGGATCAGCAAGCTATCGGTTTTCCCGATATATCGAATGATGACGTCAATCGCATTCAGCAGGCCTCGCAAGCTTACAAAGCGGATGCCACCCTGGCGGGTACTCTGTATATAACAACGCCGGGACAATACGCCGCCCGTTGGCAACTGACGGCCGGCTCCGAATCGCAATCCTGGACCACTTCGCCCGACATTCTGGCGAACGTGGCTGCCGACGGCATCCAGGCCGCCGCGGATCATTTTGCGCAGTGGTTCGCCGTGGCGGCCGGCGCCACCGGCATAAACGGCGTGAACGTGAGTGTCACGGGTATAAACAGCGTGGATGCTTACGCCAAGGTACTGGCCTATTTGAGCGGACTCACCGCGGTCAAGAGCGTGCAGGTAACGCGGGTGGAGAATGGAACGGTGTCTTTCAGCCTGGATACGCGCGGCTCGCTCGACAATCTGCTGCAAGCCGCGCTGCTCGGTGACGTGCTCAGACCGGTGGTACCGGTCCCGGCAATTACAACGACTGCCGCGCCGGCCACAGCAACGGCGTTGCAATTCCAATATGTGCCGTGAACGGGCGCTGGCTACCGAATGCCATCAGTATTGCGCGTATTGCGCTGGTGATACCGGTGGCCTGGAGTATCATCCGTGGCGAGGATCAAACGGCATTGATACTGATTATCATCGCCGGTCTGAGTGATGCGCTCGATGGGTTGTTGGCTAAAGGTCTCGGCTGGACCACCGACTTGGGCACAATACTGGACCCGATAGCGGACAAGGTGTTCATGGCCGGCAGCTTTATTGCTGCCCTGTGGGTGGGGTTGATACCGTTGTGGATTACCGTGATCGTGATTGCGCGTGATGCCATCATCGTAACGGGCGCGCTCATATACCGTTTGCATGTCGGTGATTTCAAACCACAGCCAAGCGCGCTCAGCAAAGTGAATACCTTCCTGCAACTGCTGCTGGTGCTCGCGGTGGTGGCCCGGCATTACCCCCCTGGCTTACCCGATGGCACGGTGC
>JADEYI010000620.1_pt1 | contig 43358 bp, 34 predicted proteins | sample 8542331 | NCBI WGS metagenome assembly JADEYI01 (sample SAMN16510988, study PRJNA670497) | mine drainage metagenome | isolation source: biofilm near Copperflume 1 | place: Germany: Marsberg coppermine Kilianstollen | collected 2018-02 | reverse complement strand
GTAGCTTCGCGTGGTGGGGACTTGCATATCGAAATACAAGGTAGTCCGAACGCCCGGGACGCTTCGGATCAGGAAGGCGATCAGAACATCGGGGGCAACGGCGGTCTATCGCCTGCTGACATGGCGCTGCTGATCTCTGCCGGGCTGGGGTTGAAACGCGCCGTTCCCTGGGCACAGGTCAAAGGCGCACTGGTTCAGGCGAGTCTCTCTGCTGCGCATGAGCCAGTGCAAATGGTTTCTGAAGATCTTGGTGTTCCGTCGCTGCGCACCAGCATGGCACCCGTCAGGCGTTTCGTTGACACTGCCCGCTCGATAGGCATGCCAGCCGCAGACGTGTCAACCGTTCTGGACGTGGCAGCATCAGCGCGCGACATTGGAGAAGTAATAGCCGCCATTCCCGGGAAGGACGAGGCCACGAGGCACACCATGTGGCGTGCAGCGGGAGTGCCCCAGCGTATGCTCCGTCCGCTGGATAAAGTGCGTTCTAACGTCCTGCAGCACGCCGTTAGACCCTCACCCGCAGGCACTCCGGACCATAAAGCACTTGAGTGTGCACAGGAAATGCTCGGTACGCTGCTCACCGAGGGCGTGACTATACGTGATGAACTCGATTCTGTGCCTATCGAGACCTACTCGGCTCACCCCTTCACTATTGGCGACTCTGGCGCAGCGATCCCTTTACCCGCCGATCAGATGGCACCGACGCCAGCCGTTGTGCCCGATACGCAGACTAAAACAGGCGAGAAGGCGCATCCACTTCAGCGGGCGTCAAGGCCCAGCAAGAAGCGGAACCCGGTTCCGCGCCAGATGGGTGACGCCGTTTCGATAAGCAGAGTACACCAAGCAGCTGGATCCCTGCTGCCACTATCACAAGAAGGCGCCGACCGACCGGAAGTTCCTGAGATTCCAGATGCGGGCGGGATTGAGCGTAACCCACCGGTGGCGCCTGACGTGGCGCCGGAGCGCAACGAAGATAGAGGAGGTAAAGATGCGACGCATCAAACATGAACAGAACCTCTTGAGGATATCGCGCAGCCGACGCCGTCTCATGCCAGGATACAGGTGCTCTGGCATACACCGTCGTGAAGTGGCACATAGGTGGCCAAGATCGTGGTGGTTGGCTGCCTTAGCCACCTTAGCGGCCGTTCTTCTGCCCGTTATGGTGCTCGTCCCCATCGGGACGAGCATCGCAAGCCCCGCAACCAGCTTTGCAGCCGGCGGCCCATCGCCCACTCCCTCAGGCACAGCGAGTATAGCGAGGCCGATCCTTACGCCATCTGCCAAATTCGGCAGTATGCTTGTGATCTATGCGGGGGCGGGGGATGGGTCATGGCCCGACCAGATGGAGCCAAACGACGGTGCGAGCGACGTGCTCGGCCCTGCCCCGATCGCCGTGGGCACTCTCTACCGCAGCCTCAACTTGCTGCCGCGCACGCCGCCCTCGGTCAATCCAACTCCCGGTGAAGACCGCGACTGGTACGTGTGGGACACATCAGGCAGGCGATGCTACCGCGCCTTCACAGGTGACATAGCTGGCCAGGCAAGCCAGCTAACCGGCAAGTGGAAGGTGCAACACGCGATACGCATTTGGTGGTACCCGCCGGTGAAAGAGGGGAGGAAGCTTCTCGCCGAGTACAACCCTGGCAAGGAGCCAGCGGAAGGCGGCTACTTCGCCGCCGCTACTGCATGCGCAACCGTTGACGGTCAGATGGCTGCCGAGGTTTACAACTACGGCTACGCCCTCAAGAACCCACGGGGATTGACATACACGTTCGGCGTGCTGGACGTTGGGGTCCCGGCTCCCCCGGTTGTCGCGCCCGCCAGTCAGTCCGCGCCTTCCGGACCGCCGTCGAAGCCGCCAGGAAGCGGCGCCGGGCGTCAACCAGTAAACACGGCTCCTGTTCCGTACCCATCGCAGCCCGTTAGTGTGCTGCCTTCACCGACACCCCGACCGAATTTAACCCCTACCTGGACGCCACGCTCCACGGATACGCCCGTTCCCTTCAGTGCAACGCCAACTTCGATCCCATCTCCGACAGCATCGCCGAAGCCCGACTCAACCGGACTGCCTGCCAGCGTCGATGTAGTTGCCTACCTGGATCAGAACCAGAACGGCGCACCAGACCCGGGCGAAGGACTTCACGACCTGCAAGTGGCCCTGTTGAGCGTGAGAACGAACTCGGTGGAGAAAACAGTGAGCACCAACCCGAACGGGCACGCCAGGCTGGAGTGGATCTGGGCGGGGCGAGTGCGCGTGGCTCTGCCCGACCTCAACTGGTCTGACATGGTGGATCCGTATGACATGGCTTCTGCCACAAGGCCGCGCTCCGACGTATGGTCCACCGCTGAAGACGGTAGTCTTTACCTGGAAGTGCGCGTGCTCCCTCCCGGACTGCCGGCTGTTATTCCCTAGCGGATGAGTAAGAGCGCCGCGCATGGATCGGTAAAACGCCTTCCACAAGTGTGAAGAGGAAGGCAAGGGAAGCGTACAAGGAGAGGAGAAAGCGATGTTCTCAGGACAGGCCGGACCGAGCAGACTGGGCAAACGGGCACCTGGCGACGAAATCGATCGCGAGTTCGACGAAGTCTACCAGACGATAATGTCCGGCAAAGAGGTGCGCACCGACGAGGAAGAACTCGCGCTGGTCAACGAGCTCATACGACGGGCGGAGCAAGGCTCGTACCCGGAGGACGGCGCCATGCACATTATATCGCCCAGAGTGGACGTGGACTGGGCCTCGGACGCGGCAATGAAGGCGGTACAGCCCGCTCCAGCGCGCAACTACGGCCTGGTCGCAGGTGGCCTTCTGATTGGCGTCACGCTGCTATTTGCTCTTCTTTCGGTCGCCGGAGGAAGTAAAGACGGCAGTGCAGCTTCCGCAATGTCTGCGACGGCCACGGCCATGGCTGCCAGCCCCATCAGCGGGACCCTGTCCGTCTCTGCCGTCCAGGCCACTCAGACCGCAATAGCTCAAGCCACCGCTCTCTGGGCAGGTTCCGGCATTGTCGTGGGATCAGATTACAAGCAGAAGCTTCCGCCTGTCTACCCGGAGACACTGGAGATAGACGGGGTACCTTTCCGCGTCTACCCGTCGGCGATGGACGGCGGCAAGTGGGAGTATCAGACGGTTGAAGGAACGGCCTCATGGATAGGGGGTACAGTAATCAACTGGTGTCTGGGTGTGCCCGACCTCGACTACAATCTGGCGCTCTTCAAGCGGCTGTGGGAAGCGCGAGATGGAGACAAGGAGGCTTTGCTTCGTATGTCGGGTGGGGTGGTGCGCCACTTCCGCCTTCAGAAGCCTACTCAAGTGGAGCGCCAACAGATAGAAGTTTTCGCGCAGAACCAACCTGGTATCACGATAATCTTGCTCGGAGACGAACAGGGATCCAAAAGGTGGCTGCTTCACGGCACGGTAGACTATGCCCAATCCGGTTACGGCTCTGGCTTCCCTGAAACCACGCCGGTACCGGCAGAGGCTCAACCCTGACACCTCACGCTTGAGGGTCTGCTTGAGGATTTATGCCGCCAACTATCCTCCGTGCTCGCGTGCGCATTGCGCGCCGCGCAGCCCTCCGGACGCTGCCTCTTGCGGTACTTATCACCGCAGGCACGGGCTTGATGCTCTCAGTGAGTCCTCTCGTCAGGACCGTGCCGGGCAGAGACTCAGGCGTCTTTCTCTACGTAGCTTCCGTGATTTTGGACGGCGGGCTCCCCTACCGCGATGTATGGGATCACAAACCGCCTGCCATCTATTACCTCGATGCATTGGGCCTCGCGCTCACCGGGCGTTCCCTCTGGGGTGTCTGGATAGTGCAGACTGTGTTCGTCTGTTCAGCCATAGTTCTGGGCTTCACCCTCATGAGGAAGGCGTTTGGGAGCATGCCCGCCTTTTTTGGCTCGGTGGCCTGGATATCGACGCTGGGACTGCTCCTCATATGGGAGAACTATCCGGAAGAGTATGCACTGCCTCTACAATTCGGGTCGCTTTACCTTTTGCACAAAGCGGAGATGTCACATCAGACGTTGTGGCGCAGGTTGCTGATAATGGGGGCTATCGGTATGCTTGCCGCAGCCTCTTTCCTGCTGAAGCCAACGCTGGTAGGGACTCACATATCCATCGTGGCGCTTCTTCTATTCAGGGGCTTGGATAAGGCGCGCCGTTTGCTGTCTGCGCTTGCCGATTCTGGCTCCATATTCACCGGCGCCGTGCTGGTACTCGTGCCGACAACGGTATATTTCTGGTCAGGGGGTGTCATGGGATTGGCGTTTGATGCAGTGTTCCGCTACAACTTCTTCTACTTGGCAGCCTCATCGGGAGGTCGACTCCTGTCTGTACTGTCGGGAATAGGCGGGCTGCCTGCTCTCTCCGGCGCCCCTGCTCTCGCGCTTCTTGCGTGGGCGGCGCTTTGCAAGGATATACTCGGACGCTGGGCACGAAATCGCGTCCCTGCTTCGCCCTTATACGCGGGCAGCGGTCGTGACGTCATTTCGGGTGCTAGTGGGGACGGAGGTAGGGAGCTACTCTCGATGCTGGGGCTTATTGCGTTCCCTATTGAGCTTCTCCTGGTGGCGACCCCGGGTCGCAGCTATGGCTATTACTACACCGCCTGGCTGCCGATCATCGGGATATTGTGCGCTCTCTTTGCTTGTGGAGTGCTGAGCGCCGGTGAAAGCTGGACTCTTCGGTCAATATGGGCGCCCTGGGCGCGTGTTGGCTGCCTGTGTGCCTTTCTCCCGGTGCTGATCGGCATCCCTGCGGTAGCGATATCTGAGCGTATCAGCGCTCCGGTGTCGACGGCTGCAACCCGCCTTGAGGCCGTTCGATACATAACCGCACACACATCAGCAGCCGATCGAGTGCTCATCTGGGGAGCTGAGCCGGGTGTCAACTTTGTCGCTCAACGCAGTTCGCCAACCCGCTTTGTGTACCAGTATCCTCTGTTCACACGTGGATATTCTGATGCCGCGCTGATAAGAGCGTTCTTGCTCGACATCGAGTCCAATCAGCCTGCACTCATCATAGATGCATCATCAAGCGATAAGATCACACCGCCGCTTGAAAAGGAGCAGCGGACGCAGTGGTCGCCCATCTTGGTGTATGCACTTCCAGTAGGGTTCGATTCGGTCTTGCACTATCTGAGCACTAATTACGAACGCGTTGGCACGCTGGAACCTGATGGCTGGGGGACGTACGCCCGCAAACCGCCGGAAGACGCTTCCGAGAAATTGAGCTTCCAGAGAGTGAAGCCATAATGCAGAGTTTATGTATGCGGAGCGTGTGATATGCCCTACTGCTTCTCCTCGTCCGGAGAATAGAGTCTGCGTTCTATCTCCTCAGGATCGGGGAGGTACCTGGCTATACGCTCAGGTATTTCATCCAGGTTGGAATAGTGGTTGTAAGTGGCGACACCTATGGGCCTTGTCTCCCCTCTGAGCGTGTACTCTACCACCGTCCTGTCCTTGCTTCGCGAGATGATGATCCCTATGGACGAGTTCTCGTCTTCGAGCCTGATCTGGTCGTCAAGCGCCGACAGATAGAACTGCATCTTGCCCGCGTGTTCGGGCTGAAAAGGTCCTGCCTTCAACTCAACCGCTACCAGGCAACGCAGCTTGCGATTATAGAATAGGATATCCACGAAGAACTCCTGCCTGTTCACCTCTACTCGAACCTGGCGGCCCACGAACGTGAAGTAGCCGCCCATCTCCTGCAAGAAGCGTGTGATATTCAGGATGAGAGCATCTTCGAGCTCGCGCTCAGTGTGCTCGTCTGCGAGGCCGAGGAAGTCCAGGTTGTAATCGTCCTTGACGGCCAGCAGGGCCCGCTCAGCCTGCATGGGAGGCAGTGTTTGCGGGAAGTTGGTCTGGTTTTGGAGGTAGCGCTGGTATTCACCTCCCCGAACCTGGCGCTCGAGGGCGCGGTATGACAAGTTGAGCTGAGCAGCCGTGTTGAGATAATAGATGCGCTCCTCAGGAATCTTGCACGCGTCGAGGATCAGGGTGTTGTGCGACCAGGGTATTTGTGCAGACACTGTCTGCACTTTTGGATCGTCCCTGTAAGTCAGGTAGAAGCGGCGCATGTTGAACACGTTACGTCGCGAGAAACCACGTACTCCGGGAAACTCCACCTGCAAGTCACGAGCTAATTGCTCGACTACACTCTCTCCCCAGCCTAACTGCTCCTGCTTCTCAACGATTATCCGGCCTATATCCATGTAGAGAGTGATAAGCTCGTGGTTGGCCGCTTTAAGTGCCTGGTATTGAGCCTGGCTCACGCGCTCCTTGAGAGCTTCCAACATGAGTTTGTAGTCATCGCTGCGCTGAATATCCATGAGGAGAGTATAGGCCAGAGTCTGAACACAATCAACGGGATTGCACATCCGTTAAAGGTAGCCGGGTCACCAAAGCCGTCCCTAAAAGTATCTCTCAGAGATCTGACTTGAACGAGCTGGGTTCAGTCTCATTACAGCTTTGTAGCGCTACTACAGTCAGCCTCTGCTCTTCACCTCTCGCCGGTTTCCCGAACTGAAGCGAACATGCAATGTGTGACTCTTGCGTGACTCACTCCGCGCTATACTGCGGCCATGACAAATCGTACGAGTAATGCCGAACGCGATGCAAGCAGGCAAGCTGGCTGCAGCCTGTTTTCCGTTGCGGTAAGCATGCCAGGAAGAGCATGCACAGGGGGTCTACAAAGGAGGTATTCATGAACCCGATCTATGTCCCGCTGCTTGTGGTCCAGGTGTCCGGTGCCGTCATAGCTCTCCTGAGAAGTGTAGATGGGTGGCCTGCATCGGTGCTCTCGCAGGTTGGGCCGGAGCAGGCTGTCTGCAATATGCTCGACGCCATCAAGGGGTGGACGGGCATCCTGGTATTTGCGGCTGCCATAGCCATTGGCTTCGCTCTTATCCTCAGAGGTCTCGCCCCGGAGTTTTCCAACCAGTTCCAAGGGGCGATAAGAAGCGTGATCGTGGGCCTGATCATCATAGCCGTTCTGCCCCTTGTGGCGACCTTTATTCTCACTAGCCTGGGGGCAACGGGTACCGGTAGCGGTTGCGCTTAGTAATGTACGATGGTGGGTTAGCTCATCAAAATCGCCAGGTCAGGAGGAAGAAAATGGGAGTCCGCCAGCTTGAGGAGTTCCTCGGGCAAGCCGACCAGAAGGGGTTCTGGATATTCACCTACGCAAACCTGGGCGGAGCCTTCTTCGGGGCCTTCGCAGGCAATTCGATGCTGGAGAGAACAGCTCCCTCACTCAAGTTGCTCGGCATTATACTCGGCGTATTGCTGGGGGTTACGGTGACCTGGAAAGTCAAGGGCTATCCTATCTACAAGTGGGCGCTCTCCTACGGAATGTTTCTCATTCGGCGCTATCTGAAAGTGGGCCTGGGCGACTCAATAATCAATGCCGATCTATATTACCGGTCACGAACGATCAAGCAGGAGCCTTTCATGCTGGTTGCGACCAGGGATGGCAAAGGGGTGCCTGTGCTGGTCCACAGGGGTTCCGGGAGAGGCTCGCCTGCCGATTTGCTCGATGGCCTTCTCGTGCCGCCCATGGAAGAGAAGTCATGGCGTCCTCCAGATGGCAATACATCGGTAGCAGATCACGTCACCAGTGCTGCCATGTCGCGTGCCGCGGCTCGTGACGGTCGCTCCTACCCGGGTACGTTCGACGAAGAGCACGATCCGAATTATGGAGCATGGGGTCTATGAGAGAAATATCAAGTGCCGCTATGGGTCTGCTTCCCGACAAACTCCGCCTCTCAGGGAGCACGCCCAGCAATCCTGGTGAGAAGCACTCTTTAATTGCGCGGCCATCGGGCATCTCTGCGGAAAGACGCAGGAAGGGTAAGCAAAAGGACCCCGACTTCTCAAGATATGACATCACAGAAGGTGTCTCAATATTCGAAGTGAAGCCGTTCCATCTTGGGATGTTTCAAGGGGACGAACTTGCGGCGGTGCAGTTCCGATTCTCAGAGTTCTTCTCCAGCATGGGCGTGCCGATGCGCATCCTTGCCCTCTCCGAGCCTTACTCTTTGCAGGAGGCAGTAGACACGGCGCACGAAATGGTGTTGTCTACATCCGAGGCGTGGCGGAGGGAGGGACTCAAGCAGTACAGGCGCTTCATGGAGGAATTGCGTGCAGCCACTGACCTGCACGGCATCAAATATTACCTGCAGACCTGGCCCACACCAGGGAAGCTTCATGAGGGCAGTGTCGACACCACAATAGAGGGCCTGGCGGCCGGGGCATTCATGACGCGAGTCGTTCCCGTGGGGACGACGGAGCCTTTCTTCCGAGGCCGGTACATAGAGGAGCGCGACCACCTTTCGCCCCTGGATCCGGGCGAGCCATTTATGTGCGTGCTGACGAGCTGGGACTTGAGGGGCGCCTGGGATCTGTATACGATCCACGACTTGCTGCAGCTTCACTTCCCCGTAGGCCTCGCAATAGATGTGTACACCTACCCGCCGGACCGCGCCCACATCACTCTGATGAACTCATACAACGCCCTCGAAGCTCAGCTCAATACGACGGGCCGTATGGGTCGCGATACAAAGTCCGAAGCTGCCTGGGCCGACTGCGATTACGCGATGAAAGCTGTAGACGCTGGGCAGCGGCTGCATCGCGTGGCGGTCGCGCTTCTCATCAAGGGCAAGACGCGCTCGGCTCTGCACGAGAACGTTTGCATGGCCGAGCGCGTGCTAGCGAGCAAGCTGCGCTTTCGAGTGGAGCGAGGCAACCAGCTGGAAGCTCTAAAGCTTTTCACCCCGGTGCGCACGGGACGAATAAATCTGAAGCTCACACAGCGCACGGCGCTCTCGGAGGGCATGTCGGTGCTCGTGCCCTTCGGGCTGCGCAGGCGCAATGATACCAGGGGCATCCTGTGGGGAATAGACGCCGACGGGGGATACCCGGTCTTCTACGACGGTTGGACGCGGCAGGGCGGCGCGGCTCGCGGGGACCCTGTTGGAAATGTGCAGAGACAACCGGAGACCCCTGGAGCTTCCGGCGCTTCCGCGTATCACCATGTCATCGTGGGAGAGACGGGGAGCGGCAAGACTTACGGGGCAAATCTGCTCCTCTACAGGGAAGCCCTGCGCGGTACGCAAGTAGTCGTGCTTGAGCCGATGGGCCACTCGCGACGGCTGATGCAGGCGATGGGCTCGGAGCGCGGTGACGCCGGATCGTACAATCGCGTCGACTTCGCGCACACTTCGATAAATGTGCTGGACGTCGTGGAGTCCACTCTGACAGACCAGGTGACGCACGTGCAGCGAACCCTCGCCGTGCTCCTTTCTTCGGCTGCCGGGGCCGGCGGTGCCGCAGCCACAGCTTCTCAGGGGGGCGGCTGGCAGGCGCTAACAGGTCGCGGGGAGCCGGGGGGAGGGCACGTTGCCGGAAGGCGCGTCTTCACCAATGCAGAGCTTGCGGTCCTCGGCTCGGCGCTGCGTGACCTCTACACAGGTATAGAACCGCAAACGATCAGACCGGAGGAGACCCCGCGTCTGGAGCAGCTCTGTGCTCGCCTACGGCTGAAAAGTGATCGTGAGGGATGCGGCCGCGCTCTGGCCGACGAGATCGCAGGCCTTTACGTGGATGGCGTCTACGCGGAGGTCTTCAACCCCAGGGAAGGCACGAGCCTCAACCTGCATCTGACCTCCCCGGGCGTGGCCTACGACTTCTCGCAGGTGAGCGATACATTCCGCCCCCTCCTTTACTCGCAGGTGCTGGCGGCGGTGCAACGCCGGATTCGCAGCCGTGAGCGCGAGCAGCCGATGATCGTCTTCATAGACGAGTTCCGGTATATGGCGCAGGAGCCGATGCTGGCCGAGCAGGCGATGCTTCTTGTGAAAACGGCTCGCACCTACAGGGCCGCTATCTGGATGGCGGAGCAGAACCTCTTCACCTTCTCCGAGACCTTCACTGGCAGGGCCATTATAGAGAATACGCCGCTCATCACCCTTTATCGCCAGACGGCCACTGCCACCAAAATAGCGCGCGATCTCTATCCTAAGCTCACTGATTACCACGCTTTTCTGATGGGCACGAGCCAGCGCGGCGAGTGCGTGACGTTGCTTGGCGACGACATCTTCCACATGCATATGCAGTCGAGCCGGGCGGAAACGGCTGCCTTCTCAGGTAGCTGAGGATGCGCGGCGATACAAGGGGTAGTTGCTAACAGACCATAGGTAGGCCAGCTACAGACCACCACAGATAGGAGACAGCAGTGCCATTACGATCCAGTGGCAACAAACAATCCTCCGAGCGAGATACTGCGCTCGTGCAAATGCAGCTTGCGGCGCAAGCACGCAATCAGCAATGGCACGATTTTCTTTGCGGGAAGCGCGACGGTCTGCAGGCTCGCCTGCGCCAGCAAGGCTATTCAGAGAGGTCAGCCGATGGACAGCATTCTAACAGCAATCTATATGACCGCCACCAACATCCTCTCGATCCGGCAGGAGAGCAGGGATCGACGTCTCAGAACTCCACGCGGTGGAATGCAGCCGAGCCGGAAGAAGATGTGAGACCTGTCCAGCCCGATGGGGATCAGGTCATAGCGCCGGACATGCAGAATGCTGAAGAGCGTGAGTGGTTCGGAGAGGCGGATAGCACACAGCTGTAGGGGCGTTCGCCGGGCTACGCGTAGAGTACGCGTGCTGCGGCGGTATTCAGCATTCTTATATGGAGTTCGGAAGTCAAATGGAAGAGTCAACCTTCAGACGAGCCATACTCTCCGCGCTCTACTCCATGGCGCTGGGAGCGATCCTGGCTCTCCTCACGGTGGTGGGTATAGCGGCTGATGAGACGTTCACCCTGGCGGCGGTAGCCGGTTTGACGGGCGTTGCTCTACTTACCTCGGTGTGCATTCAACTATGGGTTTCCATGTGCGGAGAAAAGGTAGCTTATAGAGTACTGTATCACGCCGAAGAGCAGCCGGACGGCATAGCTGTAGGTCGCTTGCTTGGCGCGCTTGCACGGAGCGCCGGCCACATGAGTATCATCTGGCGCTTCCACTTCCTTACAGAAGAAGAGCAGGCTACCAGGGCTGCTATAATCCGGACTATGCCCGCTGCAGCGGCATCTGATCGTATTTCCCAACAGGTTGATCCCGGCGGGCAGGAGGCCCCCTCTGAGGGTTCTAATATGCCCCTCATTGCGAGCATCTCTCTGTACATCGTAGCGCCCTCGGCAGGTCAAGAAGCGCTCGAGGGCATGCTCTCAAGTCTCCTTCCGGGCGTGTGGGCTGAGAAGTGCGCCCCGCCGAAGCCTCTAAGGCCCTCCGACTCCGATCGCAAAGTTCGCGCGTGGCGCTGGCCAACACCGGCAGGAGAGGGGAGCGATACGGGAACTCCGTCTGATCCTTTTGCATGCGCGATGCACATAAACATAAGGCGACTGGCGACCAGCATCGCGGCGCACGTAGGCCTTCCGATGGAGGTAGGGGAGGCCGAGGTGCGTCTGAAGCTGTGGCCGCAAGGTAGATCAGCGGTCGTCGCCGCCCGATGCACGATTGCCCAGGAGCCTGCCCATTCGCCGTCGGGATCCACCAATCAGATCCCTGCTTCAGGCGAATTGCCAGAACGATCATGCGAGCCAGCAATACTCGTTCTCAAGCCGCTGCTATGGGGATCGTCAGGAAAGCCCGCAGGAGCGTGGCCTCGGTTCGGTTTGCGGCGGCCCGATTGCGTTGGAGGCCAGGCACCGCGAGGTCAGACCATCGCTCCATCCCGTGACCAAAAGGGCGCCTTCTCCCAATCGAGCGCAGGCCTGCGGAATGCCCTTTTCCAGGTGCTGATAGCCGATTACCCTTTGTGGGAGAGGTTCAACGCCGCACCTTGTCGCTGCAGGAACAAAGGACGAAAGCCGAAGGCTGAGGTTGCGGACGGCAGTATTGGCATCATTGCTGTTGAGCCGGGGCGTTCACCTGGTGTGACGACCCTCTTCTTTCCGTCCACCACCGGCCTTTTCTCGTCTCTTGACTCAATCAAGGCCTGTGAGGTGCCGCCCCCTCCTGCTTACCGGCTACCGGCCGTCCCCTCTCAGGTCCTCGTACTGGGACGTGCAACTCAGGATGGACGAGTTATTGGTGTACCTGCGCTTCGCAGCCTGAGTGATGCTTCGCCCGGCGGCTCGAGGAGTGAGCGGACTCCTGCTGGCAGTGGTCTGTCTGCTGAGGCAGGCTCGCCCGCCGCGAAGTTCCACAGGCGCATGGAGCTCCACCCTATGCTGGCTGAGCATCTGCTCGTCGCAGGTGGTAGTGACAGCTGGCGCCGAGACGTGGCTGGCTCGCTGGTATCCCAGGCACTCGAAACGGGGATGACCGTGGTGGCCGTTGACGGCGGCTCTCCGACGGACGAGCTGCCCGCATCGGCGCGAAAGCGGTCTCGTATAGTGTCCACTGATATAAAACGCTCAGCCTCCGCCATCTCCTCAGCAACTCTCCCCTGTGCGGACCCTCTATCTCCTGCCGATACGCGCCTCAACGATCCTGCCCTGCGCGCAAAGAGGGTGGCTCAGGTAGATATGGACAACCCCGGGGGGAGCGTGCGCCCCAACCTGCTCTATGTGCCGGCGCCTTCGTGGCTGCCGCCGGTTCAGGGAGAGGCGCTGGCTCTGCACCTGGCCCTGCAGATCGGGCTCCCAGGCCAGGTTCGATACTTGCAAGCTGTGAACGTGACCGGCATGGATGCAAGCATCATGGACGCAGGTGTTTCGGGTGCTGGCCTGCCTCAAGTTGGGCATGGTGGGCCGGGGCTGGCAATCGTTGAGGCCTGGATAACACTGCTCTTGCTGCGGCATCATCGCGCCAGACTGCTGCTAGCGTCCCGATGCATCCCATCTCCACTCGAAAAGGCCACGACGCGCGATGCGGCCATGGGCGCTGGCAGCGCGTTGCCTTCCTGCCCTGATCTGCCCGCACTCATGCTTGTGCTGGAGCAATCCGAGACGCTGTTGAGCCTGCTGCGTCGAGAGCGCGCGGCCTGGGGCGACCGAGCCTGGGTGAGCCTGCTCAGGGACAAGGGCAGCACCGAGGGCGAGCAGGTCCTTCGGACAGCAGGCGAGGCCCTCGAGCGTGCTGCCCAGATCGAAGGTGTGAAAGCTGGCGACCTCTTCCTCTATGGAGCAGCCTTGCGCGGCCAGATCGGGCGAGTGCTTGGCCATCCTGGCATGATACGGATGCTCAGTGGCCCGCACGTCTCCCTTTCCGACATTTTGCAGGATGGTGCTGTCAGGATGCTCCGAGTGAACCTGAGCGGGGCATACCGCACAGCTTCAATGCCCTACACCGAAGACGACCTGGCCCGCAAGCACTACGGTCTCTATCTGCTTTGGTCACTCTGGGCCCTGTCGCGCCAAAGGATTGCACTGAATGAGCACGCCTCCGCACGCAATCAGGGTTGCTGGACCACATATGCACAGCCTAACCCCGTGCTGCTCATGCTGCACGGAGCAGGGGCGTGGTTTGGCTCGGGAAGCCCGCTAGCGGAATCGTCTATGTTGGATGGACCGGAATGCCAGCGCTCCGGGATCGCTGTGGCGGCTACAGTGAGCGGGTTGCGCCATCTGCGCGCCTACCACAGCGCGGCTTGCGCGAGGTTCGGCAGCCTCGTTCTTGGACCGGCTCCCATCGCCGATCTTGATGCTTCTGAAGCGACGCTGAACGTGGTGGAGGCGGAGATGCGACTTCTCAGCGAAGGGATACGGAGCATAGCAGCTGGAGATCCCTCGCTCGCCTTCGGTTATTCTCGCTCACCCGCTGAGCAGGAGTGGCAAGCCCCTAATGCTGAGCGCTTGCTCGAGGTGCTGCGCCGTATGGAGGAAGGTACTTGCCTGGTTGTTACGAATATGCCCTGTGGGCGAAAAGTTGTCTGCACCGCGCGTGTGAGCAGTGCTGTAGCGAGCGACGTTCGGAGCCTCTGGTTATCTCCTTCGCTTCCTGCCCCCGATATAGCTTCGCGGGTCGCTTCGATTACATCAGAAGTGCCTGAGGAGCCCGAGGAGCCTGAGCGTCCCGGTTACTCCCTCTCTGCTGCAGCTTCACCACCTTACAGGAAAATATAGCTGCAGCGGCAGTGGCATGCGCGGCAGCCATTACCGGATGAACCTTGATCCCGGCTGTGATTTGACGATTAAAGGCAAAATCATGTCTCGACGGTCAGGTAGATCGACCTCCAAGTTGAGCGTTTCCCCCAGGCGGTGCCGGTTGCTAGCCTTGCTCGCCGGTGCATTGGTTCTCGTCTCGGCTCTCTACGGCTACCGCCTATACAGTCAGGCGCAATCCCGCGAGTCTGCCGGCCTGTCGTCCATACCGAGGCTGCAGATCAGCGCATTCAAGGTGATATACGATAGATCGCTTGCTCCGGGGCATAAAGCAGTCGCAGCATCCGCTTCGGGAGACACTATAAGCTCACCTCATCTCTACATTATTGACGTGCGGTCACGAACCGCTTACGAAGAGGGCCATATACGCGGGGCCGTATCTATTCAAGGATCTGAGTTAGAGGGCATCATCAAGTCAGTGGTGCCTCCTTCGCTCTCGGACGCTCTGATCGTGCTTTATTGTGCCTGACCTGGTGAGGAGAGCAGTGCCCGTGCGGCACTCTTGCTGGAGCAAATGGGATATCCGCATGTGAATGTGCTGGCGGGAGGCTGGCCAGCCTGGCTCCGCCTGAACGCACTGGACGCAAATGCATACCCCGTCGAGGCTCGCCGCGATACAAACAAGTAGCTTGTTGCCCGCCTGGCATGCGGGGGCTAACTAAAGGTTCTTCCTGGCGGCATGGAGGGTGGTAAGGAGAGGAACCTCTTCGATCTAGGTGTTTAGCAGCTGTGAGTAGCGGTCCAGTGTTTTCTTCACGCCGCTCCCGCGTCCGAGCTGGGCCTGACATAGCATGGCTCCCAGGTAGGCAGCCTCGTCGTAGGGTTCGACGTGGGCAGCCAGCACGTAGTTGTTGAGTGCTTCCAGCCAGGCATTCTCCTCCTCAGCTGATGGTTCCTCCCCGACGCCTGATCCACGACACGCCTCCTGCAGCTTTATGGCTTTGTCCTTCCAGTATACAGCCTGGGTCATCACCGCCTGTAAGTACCTGTGGCGCAGGTATCCCGCCGCGCCTACCATGAATCCGGTGCCTATGCCTTTACAGAACTCCCCCCTATAAAGCAGAATGGCATCCTGGCGCTCTGCTGCTGCTCGGTCGGCGGCGCCCGGCTCGATGCTGGCCCGCACTACAAACCGCGCTGCCTCGTCCAGTTTGTCCTCGAATTCCCACAGGTCGCATCTGGTGCTATCCGGCAGCGTGTACAGACTCTGGTGACTTCCTTGCTCGCCTGGGCAGACTACGATATCGCGCCAACGGGCTTGTTTACGCAAACGCCATATAAAGGTTCGTATTGTGCTGAGCCTCATAGTAGCGCCGGTATCGAATGGATCTATATCTGCCGGGTCCGATACTATGTACGCAGCAAGGCGCTCGGTGCTAAGCCCCCTCCGATGCAGTGCTAAAAGGTAGATAATCAAAGACGCAGTGGTGCATCTTTCCAGCAATTTTTGCCTCACCCCATCGAGCGTGATCTCCGGCGTGCCAAGCAGCTTGAGTCCCAGACGCGGCCCGCACAGCTGGTTGGTGCTCACGGCACCCAGGGGTCTCACCTGTGTATGCACCGGGCGCGGGGCCTGTGCGCCGTTGTCATGCCTCAGCGCCAGGTGGCGGCCCAGCTCAAGTGAGAGTTCGTTTGCAATCTGGCTGGCTATAGCTTCGGGATCTGCAGAGCCGCGCCCCAGCAAAATGCCCGTCCCATTCGTGGTATCAGCGCTGGACGCCTTCTCGATCTTGTCCGCCATACTGCGCATTACGCCAGGAAGCAAACCGACTATTGTTGACGAGGCCTCCCTGACAGCCTGTAAGCCGTTCGCGGGCATAGAAGACTGGCCCAACCCTCCTTCAGGGCCGACACGTTGCGAGATCATAGTCATACTCATCCTTTGTGGAAGTGGTAAACGGCACAGGGGAGAGACGCAGCTAGCTCGTCCGATCTAGCGACGCGAGACGTTCGTGCTCTCCATGAATCATCTGACGGAGCTCCAGGACTATCTGCAGGACCTCCAGGTTAGTTTGCGACAACTCCTCGACCCTGGCACATGAATGCATCGCGGTCGTGTGGTCCCGCCGGGCGAAGCGGTGCGCTATCGATTCGTAGCTACTGTCGCACTGCTCTCGGATGAGGTACATGGCCACTTGCCTGGGGAACATAACCCTTCGCTCTCGGGAAGAACTGCAAATCTCGTTCGTCTCCAGGTCAAAGTATGAGGCAACCTGGCCAATGATCCTCTCCGGCTTGGTGTGCGGCCTCATCGAGGCCGTGGCGCCGCTCTGAGCAAGCGCGGCTTGCACATGTTGAAGGGTGACAGGTCCCGGTTGTTCGCTTCCTTCGTCTGCCTCCTCCCGGCTCGCAGCTCTGTCGCATATGACGGCCACACTCTCCCAGAGTGAAGCCAGTTCCGCCATGCTCCTTGCTTTTGAGGCGATCAACTCGAGTGCGCTCAGCGTAATCGGCCTGCTTGAGCGCTGAGCCATATGGCTCACCGTCCTGAGGCGCATCTCAACATCGGGCAGTTCGATTGCCACTGTCATGCCCGCTTTTAGCCTTGAGTGCAGGTTGTTGTGCAGTGCGAGCATCGAGTCGAGTGACTGCGCTCCCGCCACAACGACCGCCTTGCCCGCGGCGAGCACCCCTTCCACGAGCGAGGCCAGCCCTCGTTGGGCGGCGATCCCGCTCCCGGACGCTATGTGGTGCAGGTCGTCGATCAATAACAGGTCTATATGCCTGGCGGCATTCGGGGCGAGCAATCGCGAGGCGACTGCATAATTGTCGAACAACGTTGCTGATGCACTCAGCACTCGGCACCCGGTACGGCTATACGCATCGTTTCCAATGGCATGCAGGAGATGGGTCTTGCCGGCGCCGCGAAGGCCGTAGATGAAGAGTGGATTGTATGCTGCGCCCGGCTCTTCAGCCACGCGATGAGCCACGGACGCCGCCAGGTGATTGGCCCGGCCGACTATAAACCGGTCGAATGTGTAGTGAGGGTTGAGCGCCGGAACCGGAGTCAGCCCGGTCCCTTCATCATGCCGCGCGCCGCTCTGAACCGATGAAACTCCAATAGGCTGCACATTCGAATTTCTCCTGGGAATCTGCGGCGTCCCGGTGGGAAGCGGTGCTGACTGCCCAACTGCCACCGGTACTGGTGCCTCTTTCGGGTGCAGATCCTTTGAGTTGCTTTGACTTCTAAATGGAACACCGTCGAGGGCGCGAATCGCCCGGTGTGCCGGCGAAGCGTACACTGCGAATGACACAGTCACAGGACGACCAATGCACGATCCTAGCACCTCGGCGATAAGCATCCTGTAGTGATGGCGCAGCCATTCCGCAGCGAATGTGGACGGAACCGCTACCACCGCCACACTCCTGAGATCCTCGCCCTTGATCTCATCAAGTTGCGCGCTTTCCAGCCAGGTCCGAAAGCTCGGCACCGGCACCTGCTCCTTCAGCATGGCGAGCGCTGAGCGCCATATCTTGAGTTTCGCTGTTGTCTCCTCTGCCTTCGCGTTCATAGCAACATCCTTTCTACTACCGGTAGCTCACTGCTCCTTATCTCACCGGCCCTGTGCTGCGGGAGATGTGGGACGCAGCGTGTCGCTGTCGCTCCCAGTGTAGCAAGCGCAGAGTCTCATAATTGTCACTGGTGGCAGTTGGGAGGTTTTTGGCGGATTTCACGTCCGCCAGTGTTCCCTAATCAGATGTGAAGAGATTGCCAGGGAGGGTCGTCTATGGAGATCCAGATCTGCTGCGGTGGACGGGATGGTGCTCGGCTATCAACCGGTAGTGGCCCGTGTCAGCTTATGGCCTCGCTGCTCAGTTGCCCTATGCGCAGCCAGGACCCTGCGCAGCCCTGCTGAACGTCGGGTGCTCGCCGTAGTGGCAGCAAGTTGCTTCTGCCAAGAGACTGCCTTTTTGCCCTGGCGCCAATGTCAGAAGCGGCCCACCCACAGCCATTATCTCGCGTTCGTCGCAGCTTACAGTCGATCAACTCGCATCATCAGAGGCTTCTTTGGCCGGATTGTGAGCAAGAACTTCAGCTTGAGGCGGGTAGCAGGCTCCAGTTCGAGGCGGGCGTGCTGTGTGAGGGCGGCCAGCGCGAGTGGACCCTCCATCATCGCCAGCCCACGCCCGATGCAGTTGCGCGGCCCGCTTCCGAAGGGAAGATAGGTGTTGCGCGGGATTCGCGCTTCTCGCTCTGGAGTGAAGCGGTCAGGGTCAAATCGCCCGGGGCCGGGGAAGTAGTCCGGCCGCCGGTGCATCCCCCATATGTCCACCCCGATGAACCAGCCCTTTCGCACCTCATAATCCCCAATTGTTGTGTCCTGCGTGGCCTGGCGCGGCAGCGTGTGTGCCGCTGGGAACAGCCTCAGGGTTTCCTTGAAAACTTGAGTCGTGTAGGGCAATTTCGCCAGGTCCTCATACGTGGGTGGGCGGTCCTGCAAGACGCTCCGCACTTCCTGCTCGAGCTTGTCGTAGACGGCAGGATGCCTGGTCAGCAGGTAGAAGGCGAAAGCTAACGAGTAAGCCGTCGTTTCATGCCCCGCGACCAGGATCGCCATGGCGTCGTCCCTGATCTCCTGGTCCGTCAGTTGGCGACCGTTCTCGTCGCGGGCAGCCAGCAACATCGATATCAGGTCGCCTTTGCCAGCAGTTGAAGCGCGTCGTTGGGCGATAGTGTCGTAGATTGTTCGATTCAACAGAGCCAGGGCATTACGCATCTTGATATTGTGCGGCAGCGGCCATGATAGCGGTACGGGGAGTAGAAAGGCGGTTTTCATGTATTCAAATGTGGTCGTAATTGCCTGTCCTAACTCGTCCTCATTGCCTAGATCGTCCAGGTCGAAGATGATCTTGCCTATCACGCGCATTGTAAGCGCCGTCATCTGCTCGCCCACGTCGATTACCTGCCTGTCGGCCCACATCTGGCCCCGTTCGGTGGCGTGTTTGCTGATGCTGTCAGCATAGGTGATGATCCGGCTGTGGTTGAACGCCGGCTGGATCATACGTCTGCGAGCCCGATGCGGGCCGTTCTCGATCAGCAGGATTCCCGACCCGAAAGAGGGGCGTGCTGCCGCCGTGACGGCGGGTGTCTTGTCGAACTCTACGGTGCGCGTGAGTACTTCCTGGCACAGGCCAGGCTCTGCCACCGTGACGAAGGTGTACGGACCCAGACGGAAACGGCTGATGTTCGGGTACTGCCTGCGCATTTCCGTGCGGAATCTCGTGTCGCCCCTTAGCGCGGGCCACACACTTCCCACCAGCGGTACCTCTGAAATATTAGGGATGGTCTTGTGGCTAAGCATTTGTCCTCCCCTTCTGCTTGTAGGCTATTCTGCATTATAATCTGAACCATGACATAATCGACAAGGAGGCGCATATGATCAATGTATCTCACTTGATGAAGGGCACCTATAGTTGGCTGAAACCTCAAGGCCCGGTCACAATCTCAAACGGTGTGCTGCTCTATGCACCCAACGTGATACGCGCCGGTATGATCATTTTTTGCGCAGTGGGCATCGTCTTTAGCGTACCTTACTCTCTGGAGCACCTGAGCGATCCGCGCCTGGTGGCTACGAGAGTTTTCGTTGTAGGCCTGGCATGCTTCGCGACGTTCCTCATCTCTATTCTAATAGAAAAACACTACAGAACCTGTATCCTGGTCTGTATGTTTTTCGGTACCAGTGTAACATTGCTTACCACGACCTACATGGACGGTCCGAACATCAATCCCCACGCCATGTTAGTGGTAGTTTATCTTCTGGGCGCCGGTTTATGCCTGGGTCGCCGAGGCGCGGTCATAACTCTGGGCTGGTTGATATTGAACTTTCTGATCCTGGGAGCCGTTGCAGGTCTCGGTGTATGGCCACACCCCACCGGCATCTCGGTAGCGCAGGTGCAGCATGAGAACATCAGCGCGTTGTTCTTCATGCTGCTCAGCCTCACACCTGTCCTGTTGGGTTACCTGGCTGTAGTCGAGCGCTCTATCTCGGAACTGCGCCAGTCCCACACAGACCAGGCGCATCTCCTTCAGAGGTTGATCGCAGCACGAGAAGGCGAGCGTAAGAGTCTCTCGCACGTACTGCATGAAGGGCCGGTGCAGGATCTGGGCGCACTGCGATTTGCCGTCCTGAACAACGCGTCCCCAAAGGAGTTGATAGCCCTCGTTGACAGTGCCGTCCATCAGCTACGCACCCTTTCAAGCAACTTGCGCCCGCCCATACTCGATCACTACGGTCTGTCAGCAGCTCTGGACCAGTTGACCGTACAGCGGGGTGGAACTGCCGAGCTAAATGTGAGCGCCCAGAGGCTGGAACGCCTCGATCCGGACCTTGAGATAGCCCTGTTCCGAATAGCACAGGAAGCGCTCACAAACATCCAGAAGCACAGCACCGCTCGGCACGCGTGGATACGGCTTGAACACAAAGGAGACAGCCTGGTCCTCGAAGTCCGAGATGACGGTGAAGGTTTCGATGTAGGTCCCGCCCTGCGCCGCACCGTCCAGTCAGGTCACTTCGGATTGGCAACGATGCATGAGTTGGCAACATCTATACAGGGCAAATTGCAGATTGCAAGCGCGCCCCGTGAGGGTACAACTATCACAGTCACCGCTCCGTGTCGCCGGGCCTTACCTACGGAGGATTCCGAGGTGAGGCCCGGGACTGATACTATGCCTCAGCACGAGGAGAAGGGGAGCATCGTATGAGCATCCGCGTATTACTCGTTGACGATCACCAGATGCTGCGCGTCGGCCTACGCACCTTGATCGGACGCGATCCCGGTATCGAGATAGTGGGGGAGGCGTCCGATGGAGCCACAGCGGTTGAACTGACCCGACGCCTGCAGCCCGACGTGGTGCTCATGGACATTCAATTACCAGGTCTGAATGGAGTAGAAGCGACCCGGCGCATAGTTCGCGAGATGCCTGGCGTGAAGGTGATCATGCTGACCATGTATCGAGAGGAGAACCAGGCGCTAGAGGCATTGCGGGTTGGGGCGATGGGTTATCTGCACAAGGACACCGACCCCGATGAACTCCTGGGTACAATCCGCTCTGTGGCTGCCGGCCAGGCCACGCTCACTCCACAGTTGGCAGCGGGCGTTCTCAAAATGCTCCATAACATCGAGGAATATGATCAAGTACAGACGTACACTGCCAAAACTGAGTTGACCGAGCGAGAAATCCTCTTGCTGAGGGCTGTTGCTCGCGGACAGAGTAACAAGGAGATGGCTGCCGAACTTGGGCTATCGATATTTACGGTTCGTAACCAGCTCTCTGACATATATCGCAAAATCCAGGTTGCTGACCGCACCCAGGCGGCGATTTATGCTGTGGAAAAGGGGCTGGTCGAACGACGGACCTGACCAGTTTGCTTGCATCGAATACCTTTCTTAAGAGCGCCGTACACGAAAACCTCAGGTGGAAGGAACGAGGTGTAGCTTATGGATTTTCCGAGGCATATTGTTGCAGTGGCTGGACTCATAAGTGATAAAAATGGAGCAATCCTACTCGTACGTAGCCCACGTCGAGGCTGGGAGTTCCCAGGCGGACAAGTCGAGGAAGGAGAGACGTTGGCCCAAGCATTGGAGCGAGAGGTACGAGAAGAAGCCGGTATCAGCATATCAGTTGATGCTCTGGTAGGCATTTACTCCAACACAAAACAGCCGACGAAAGTCATGTTCAGTTTCCTTGGGCAATGGTTAGAGGGAGAACTAAGCACGAGCAGCGAGAGCTTGGAAACGGAGTGAGTCGCCCGAAGCGAAGCGTTGCAGCGAATCACTCATCTAGCCATTTCTGATCGTATGGCCGACATGCTCGCACTGGCTGGTACTGGCAGGATCGTTTATCGCGCATATATGACCGATCCATATCAGGTGATTGACGAGCGTTTCTTGTAGATTCCCTTTCGAGATCGAATTCTAACAGCAGCAAACCGCAGACGACGGTACATATGTACCGTCGTCTGCGGTACGTTCGTACGCCAGTTGGTACAAATATCTCGTGGACAGCGTGATGCGCGACCCTTCCACTTTATCCTCTTCTGCCTCAAAATAGAGAGCAATCTGCCCGCAAGCGATCCCTTCCCTAGTTGCGCTCAGGGCACCCATTAGCTGGTTATCACCCTGGAGTACAAAGGCATGCTGATCTACTCAGAAAGCGATATTCAAATTACACGGGGGCTCAGGGTAGTGGTGTGCGATGGTCACCCGCAGATGCGTGGAGGCCTTCGCAATGTGCTCACCAGTATGCTGGGGTGTGAGGTTGTGGGAGAAACGGACAGAGGGGAAGATGCAATGGCCCTGTTGGAGTGGCACAAGCCTGATATGCTCGTGCTTGACCTATCTCTCGCAGGCATGATGAACGGGCGCGCAGTTTTGAGCGAGATCCGGCGTAAGGGTCTGCCGGTCAAGGTGTTCGTGCATACGGCGTTCTTGTGCCGAGACGATTTCGAGCAGTGGTTCAGCGATCCGCGCGGGCCGGACGGCATAGACGAAAAGAGCACAGGCGACCGCGAGCTAGCAATAGGCTTCACCCAGGTACTCCTCACCGACGACAAATACGTGCCTGTGCGGCTCATGCAGAAGTTCATCAGTGGGATTCGATGCAAGCCGCTCGATCGCTTGACGGCGAAAGGGACGATCGTCTTCAAGCTGGCGCTACGGCCCGACTACGGCACGCAAGAGATTGCCAGAGTATTGAGATATAAGCCGTCCACGGTACGCTCATATCTGGCGATTATCTACGAGAAGTTGGGACTAGAGCAACACAACCGCGCTGCCTTGATGATGTTCTACTACGATCACCACGACGAAGTGGCCATGTGACTTGCTCCGGCAGGGATCTTCAGCGAGGATCATGAGCGGGTGGGGCAGAGTGAGCCATACTTTCGCTTCGCTCATCGGGGATAGAGCTTCTGCTCTCGAAGAATGAGAGCCAAACAGACACTACAGGCACAGCCCTGCTATACCCTCAGCAGCGCAAGCCGTCAACGCCAGTGGTGCTCGGACCATTATAGGTTGTGCTCATCGGGCTGGCACCGCAGCCTGGAAAGCCCACCAGTTGAAGCTGGAGGCAGGGCGTGCTGCCCAACTCCCGCGCGCCATCGAGCGCATCCATCTCACAAAGCCTTTGGGCCGCCAGTTGCCCGTTCCGTCACTGCCTGGTTCAGCCTCTTCTATTGACCTCCTACTAACTTCCTCTGGCCAATCCATAGTCCAAGTCAGCGCCCAAGTCGTTCACTCCGTTACCACTGTGTCTATATTAGGCGCGATACCTATCTGCGTGACGACAGCGTGACTCGTGTCCCCTTACCATAAAAACGGATTGCGGTGCTGTGCTCCTGTGACCGCTCGGAGAGTTTGGAGTGTACGGCCCTGGCAACTGTTTCTCCGAGAAACACTTTGCATGCGTTTCTTTGGTGTACAGCATGGGTGGCCCAGCCCAAGGAGGCCAAGGCAATGAGCAACACGACAAGATCAGCAACCACAACGACAGCAACGGAGACGGCGTGGTTAGCACTCAGCAGGCTGCTGAAGAGCATCCACAGCAGACCCGTGGTCTGGCTGCTGTCGATCTGGCTTGCAGGCTGGGCGTTATTTGCCTGGCATATCGTGCATCCTTCCTCGTGGGAAGCTGTATGGGACACACTACATCACGCCGTGCGGCCTTCGCTGGCGGGGAGTAATGCGCAGAGCGTCTACTCCTGGCTTCGCCGGATCGTGGAATGGGGAGAGGTAGGGATGTACGCCTCGACTACACTTTTGGCTCTCTACATGGGCTGCGCTCTCTCGGTGTGGTGGCGCTACCGTTATCGTTGGCTTCCGGCAGTGCGCGAAGCGCGCCTTCGCAGTGGGTGCGTGCTGGAGGTGATCGTACCGACCGGCAGCAAGGCCGATGCTCGTGCGGCGAGCGACATGCTGGGGCAGTTATGGAACCTTCTAAGCAGTATGTCCCGGGGCACATCAAGCCAAGCCTATATGAAAATTCTTCGTATGGGCGACGTGGAAGCGGAACGGCTAGCTTTGAGCTTGGAGATGTGGAGTACTCCTCACAACGACGGGAAGGTGGGTTTCTACGTGTGGTGTCCCGCTTTTGGTGGCCACGCGCAAGGAAAGGGTGAGGGAGGGCATGAGCGCTATCAGCGACTCGCGGAAGAGGTGCGGCACCTTATCATGGCTCATTACCCTCGTTGCCGCGTACGGTGGGTGGAGGATCCCCTGGAAGAGGCATTGACGGCGCTTGCAGAGGCAGCTAAGGCTTCGGAAGCGCCTTCGCTTGCAGAGACAGCTACCGCACACGGTAGCTCAGGAGCCGCAGGCTTAGCCGGAGGGACAATTCACTGGTGCGAGTTGAGCTTGCTTGCCGATAGCCGCTATCCGATCGGATCAGGAGCATCAGACGAGAGATTATCAGTGGGCAACCGGTCTGCAAATCGTGCAGGGTCTCCCGGTGCAGGCTCAGATCCGCTAGCTGCCGTGATCGGAATGCTCGGCTTGGATGATGAGGTTCCTGTGCTCGGCGTGCAGATCGTGGCAGCGGCCCACGCTGAGACAGCAGGGCAGACGCAGCAAGCGGTGGCGCAGGAACTGGCGCGGCTTCGTGACCTCGATCTACAAACAGGGCGGGCAGGAAAGAAGGCGCTGGGACCTCAGCACGAAGCGCGAGTGCTAGCCCTTGAGGAGAAGGCGGACCGGCAGGGCTACGACGTGGCTGTGAGGCTGGTCGCGGTAGAAAACGCTCCAATGTCCCGGCCTATCGGTATCAAAAGCAGAGCAGATGCCCGATTAACGTCTCTCTTGCGCGTCTTCACCCAATACGACCGCGCCACCGCCGGTGTGACCCAGGGCTTCAGGGTGGCACGCAGAGGAGAAGCTACGCTTTCCCCACTAGACTCCATTGATACCTTTCGCAACGGCTCGGGCAACGACGGCTGGCTCGGGCTTGCCGCTCCTGTGCTGGGCCGCTGGCCCAGGGAGGGCGTCTGCTTGCCGAGGATGCTTCCCTTCATGCGGCGCGGTAAGCCCTGCCTCCTGAATATGGCAGAGTTGTCGGCCATCTACCACTTCCCGCACCAGGGGTTCGAGGGTATTCGCACTCTCCGCTGGGGTAACTACAGGCAGATACCTGCGCCCGCGTTCGCCCACGTGAAACCGGCGCAACTAGCTGCCGGTGAGAGAGTCGTGCTTGGAGTGCTCGATGACGACCTGCGGCCTGCAAACGCGCCTCTACTCGACGTTGGGCCGGGAGCTGCTGCTTTGCCGCCTACAATATCACGCGCGGGCGGTACGCTGCCCCCGCGAGAGTTGGGCGTGGGAACAAATGCGGAAGATCTGCGCCGCGGAACGTACGTGTTGGGGCCGATGGGTTCCGGTAAAAGCGTCTTCCTCTACAACATGATCGTCCAGTACATGTCCGCGGGGCGCGGCGTAGGGCTGATAGACGGCAAAGGGGACAGTTACGAGGAAGTGCTTCAGCTGGTGCCGCCCCATCTTGAAGGGGAAGTGCTCGCATTCGACCCAGAGAACCGCCGTAGGGGCGCTAACGGCCCAGCCGGGCGCTCCATCGGTATCAACCCGCTGGACGGACAACTGGTGGCGCGGTTCGGGGCTGAGAAGGTTGAGTCGCTCACGATGGGCCTGATGAGAAAGATGATGGGGGCGAGCTGGGACCAGGCAGTGCTAATGCAGCGATTCCTGCGAGACGCGCTGCTCGCGGTGCTGGAAGCCGAGCCATCCCCTACGATGCTGAACTTGTGGCGATGGTTGCAGGACGACGGCAAGGGCGGTAACGAATACAGGGCAGCCATGCTCAGCAGAGTGCGGAACCAGCTTGTCAAGGACTTCTGGCGGACGCAGGTAGCAAGTATGAGCTCCCAGCAGCGATCCTCTATGCAGAATGTGCTCACCAGGGTTGATCGGTACATTAAGAATGACGTGCGGCACGTGATACTCCAGCGGTACAGTACAGTCAACTTCAGGGAAGTTATGGATCGGGGAACGATATTCGTGGGCAGGGTAAGCCCTCGGCTGGGTGAGGACCAGGCGTTCCTCGGGGCGCTTCTATTGAATGGCTTTCTCACCGGAGCTTTCGCACGTCAGGAGATACCGCAGGAGCAGCGTCGAGATTACCTGCTGGTGGTGGACGAGTTCCAGAACTTCGTCGATACGGCTCGAACCGACGTGGAGCGGATGCTCTCAATGGCAAGAGGCTACCGCTTGGACTTGATGCTGGCTCACCAGTTCACCGAGCAATTGCCGCGGGAAGTGCTGAGCGCGATCCTGAAGAACGTGCAGACCTGGGTGCTGTTCGGGTTGCAGGCGGATGATGCCCGTCTCTTTGCGGGCTACATGGGGCTGAAGGCCGACGACTTTCAGAGCCTGCCCCCTTATCACAGCTACCAACGCACCATTGTGGGCAACAAGCAGACTGGGGCCTATTCGTCTCGACCTTTGCCTTTGCCTCTGCCTGCTGATAATCCCGGCAGGCGCTTCCCGGGGGGGATGGAGCAGGCGCACTATCTGGAACGCGATAGCGCGCACGACTTGCTAAGAGCAGCACATCTTCCGGATCAAATCACGAAGCTGGTGAGAGGCGCTGTAGGTGAGAGCCAGGAAGCCAGGCGCGCAAGGGTCCTCAAACTGGCAGGTGCGCTGTACTGGCCTGCAGAGGAAGGCGATGAGACGGCAGTTCAGGTGTTGAGCCTGCTCACATCAAACGATCTTGAGCTGTATCGCCGTGCAAGGAGCCGTCTGCTGGACAGGCGGGAGCGAGAGCGCATCCTTGCGCGGCCGTGGCTCGTCCCCGGCAAGGCGGCCCGGATAGAACGACTGTCCGCGCTTCGTTGGGGCACCCCTTGTGTGGAAGTTGAAGCTCTGATCCGCGCCATGCTGCGCAAGGCAGAGGACGGTATAGAAGGCACCGATGAGGGCCACGACATCGACGGCGGGGATGGAGGGCACACACAAGGTTTCTACGGTCCTCCGCCCGCATAGAAGACAAGCACAAAGGCAACATGCTGCGGCAGGTGCCTGGCGACCGGATTAGGCTGGTAGTCACCAACCGGAAGGGAGGTATATTAATCAATGACTAAGTCTTCTGCAATGCATACACCGTGGCGTCATCCACGCTCCTCTGAGAGTGCTAACCCAGATCATGCAGCAAATGGTAGAAGCAACATCGGTATGGGCTGCGGCTCCGATCCTCCCAACAAGTGGGCTTCTATCACAGACAGCCGGGGCTATTTGCTTAGGCAACGTCCAGGCTGGGATGTGCCTGTGGGGCCAAGAGATGCCGTCGAACTGAGCAAGGGATTCACCGATAAGGAGATAGCCATATTAGTAGCCGTCGAGCAGTTGGGCATGATCTCTGCCGAGCAGCTGGCACGAGCCTTTTTCAACACGCACCGATCAGCTTACGAGAAGCTGCTCATCATGGCGCAGAAACGCTTTCTAGTTAACCCTGGTGCCGATCCTTTGATCGTCCGGCGCGCAGTAGGGCACCGTCCACCACCGAGAAACCCCGTCTATGCACTCGACTGGAACGGTGCGTACTTACTCGCCTACTGTCACAACTACCCTTTGCCTAACTGGCGTGCAGCTACTGCTGCTTTGATCACTACACGACTGGGCCACAATCTTGGTGTAAGTGAGACCTGGAGCTATCTCCTGGCCGCCGCACGCGCCACGCAGGAGCATGAAGAGATAAGAGGTAGTGAGGGGCAGCCACTGCACGACTATGCTGAAGAATCAGGACGACGCGGGCAGGAAGGAGGAGAAGAAGAGGGTGGGGCAGCAAAGACGGTTGAGATGCAGCGCAGTCTGTACCCATATCGGTTATCGCTCGCATTTCGAAACGAACGAGCTTCCCTGCTGCCGAAGGGGGACTCGCGTCCTGTTCAGGGCGCTACTCCTATGAAGGCCAGCGACAGAGTGCTCCTACAGCCGGACGGCACCTTCGTATTGGTCATTCACCGAGCCACGCCTGGCCACATCTCCTCACCGATTATCCCCGACGGCGCGCCATCTGGCGGGGCTGCTTTATTAGAGGCGCCGGGGGCAGGTCAATCGATCAGCCCTCGCTGGTCGCCTACCCTGGATAGCTGGTATCCATCTTTCCTGTCCTGTTCCACCTCCTCAGAGGTCATGCTAAGTAGCGAAAAGCTAGCTGCCAGTGATCCCGGATGCCCTTACTACAGAATGCTCCTACTGGAAATGGAAACCGGCAGCAACAACGTTACCGACACAATCGCCAAGATAAAGAGCTACAATCGCATCATCCGCGGCAATCAGGAAGCCTGGACAAGGGCCTACGGTATCTCGCCCCGCGTGCTGGTGGTTGTACCCACAGATAGCCAGATAGAAGCCGAAGCGGTCAAGTGGCGTCTCCACTATTTTTACAAGCAGGAGACGGCGGTGCTTCTGACAACTCTCGAAACTCTGGCTCGATCTTATCACACTGAGAATTGGCCAAGTCGCGCCAGTCGTGGCGGTCAGGATAGCCAGGATAGCCGGAGCAGCCAGGACCGTTACGTGAGGCACAGCCGACGTGCTTTGATAGAGCAGCCATGCTGGCTCGACGTAATGGCTGACTGCTGGAGACCTCTAGGTGAGGCGCTGGGTATAGAGGTAGCTAAAAGGATCGTGTCACGGGAACGGGCAGGCCTTAGTCTGTGGCCCAAACGAACCCAAGATAGGGGCACAGAGTAGGGGTACAAGTCACCGACAGCCTGTACCCCTACTCTGTGCCCCTATCTTGAGCACGAAAAACGCCGAGTTTCGGCGCGATCCTGGTGGGCATTCTCCCCCTTAGCGTTCATCTCCATGCGTGCAAATAACGGGGCATAAAGGTACGGCCGCGGAGACCGTAATATAGCGGTGCTTGAAATTATGTAGGACCTGTTTTGGGAATGGTTACTTGTTCGCCGATCGTTCGCTACATATCCCATGAGCTCAACCAGCCCCAGATAGCTACAAATCGAGGCACCAACTATCAAACCTTGCGCTCACACGCCGACAACAGCTACACCTTTGCGCCTGTTCGCTCCCCCGGAGCAATCGTGCTGCGCGTGAACACGGTTGCACCACTACTATGCACAAGCCCTGCCTGTTTCTTGGAGAAACAGATCGTACCCGCGACTGCTCCGTGGGCACAGCGAGTGTGGTGACCACCATCACGACACGCAGTTGAACGCAGCCAGTACGGCTGTACTGGCGCAGATTGTTTTGCGCAAAACAATTCTTGTTCGAGACCTGTGAAGTACCAGGTATAAAGATGTAACCACTCAGCTGTGCTTGCAGTCCTCAGAAGGTTGTATAGAGAGCAAAGGGAGCATGCTTGCGTTCGTGCAAGGCAAAGGACAAACAGGATAAGTTATGTTTGTATCTGAGCTAAAGGGATATGTGTACCGAGAGTACGGCAGCTGAACAACTCAAATGAGGAGCATAACGTCCTCTGCTGTGCTCGACCTGGCGGCTCTCTGCCCATCCATTTGGCATTTCCAGCAGCAAGGGGTAGACTTATGCCAATGATTGTGGCCCATTGATCCTAAGCAGAGTCGCCATGGACGTATGAACGCAGCAGACCTAGCCTTACATCTGCGCCTGGTAGCCGGGGACAAAACGGCACCAGACGAGTGCGTGGCGCGTTGGCTTCCTGATCTCGTGAGGCGATTGTCCTACCGCAACCCAGCGGTCGCCGCGCGGGACGAGCAGATTGTCACTGCTGCCGCTCTCGACGCTCTGTTCGATTACACTCTTACCCCTCACAAGTATGATCCTGGGCGCTCAAGCCTGGGATACTATCTCTCCAACGCAGCTCAAAGGGATTTGATCAACGCGCTGGCTCGCGAAAAGACGCAGCGTAGAGATGCTAAATCCATTCATGCTGTCGAATTTTCCCTGTCCAATGGGAATAAGTTTGAGGAGGAGATTATTGAGAGAGTGGACACAGCAGCTCTCATGGAGCGTGTGACGGCGGAAGTAAGCGATCCGCTTGACCGCCACATGCTAGACCTTATGCTTCAGGGCGAACGTGCCACCACAGCATATGCGAAGGTACTCAACATAGAGCATCTACCCGAAGATGAGCAAAAGGTCATCGTCAAGCGGCACAAAGACCGTATCAGCAAACGCCTAGAGCGTCTGGGGGAGTCGATCCGTGGCCAATAATAGTGACAATCAGGAGCTAGACAGCAAGTTGCTCGCATGGTCCGCCGCCAGGGCAGCACGCTGGCCTCACCTATTCTCGAGCCTGATAGATCGCTATCTCGAACTGAACAATCTATCGGAGGAGAGTCTCTGCGCCCGCTTGCATTGTGACCTGGATAGCCTGAATCACCTGCGCCTGTGTGGGCGTCCCGATCCAGAGATGTCGGCGTTCGCCCTCGACGTACAACGGGTGGCTGACAAGCTTGGCCTCAATGCCGGTACGCTGGCCTCGATAGTCCGGGAAGTAGATGCCGCCAAGGCCTTCAGCAGAGCCGGACGGAACCGTTCAGTTGGTTCCTGGCCCGCGGCCAATTCAGGCTCAAGGCAGGTTGTATCCCCTTTTTCTTCCACGCCAGGTATGCTGAAGGCTGCTAGGGATCGTTACGAGGAATCGGGGGCTAAGGATCAGGGATCAGATGTTGAGGTCGAAACTGGCGACGCTGGAGAGACTGGTGGAGAGTTGGAAGTACAGGAAAGCGAGCGCCAAGAGGGAGACGACAAGGGCACCTGAACCGTCTAAACCCGATTTCCTAAAGGAGAAGCAATCCGTGTGGCTGGAAGCTCGGCTGACTCGCCTTGTAGACGAATACTGGGAAGCTCTACCCTATGGACCAGAGCCATTTCCGCGCGACCTGAGCGGCTCGGCCTCCCTTGCGCTGCCGCTTGCCATTCGAGATCTGCCCTGCTTATCCCTTACCGAGGTGCATAACTGGCTCAGCGCCCGCGGCCTCGCAGATCCTATAGAGGGGTCAAACCGGCGGTTGCGTGGTTGTTTGCTGGCATATAATGGGCATGGCTTCGTGCTCGTAGACGGCTCAGACCCAGACGATGAGGTGCGCTTCACGGTTGCACACGAGTTAGCCCATTTTCTACTCGATTATCAACTGCCCAGGAGGCGAGCTATCGAGGCGTTGGGCGAAGAGATCATACCTGTGTTGGATAACACGCGCCTCCCCACGCGAATCGAGCGCCTGCACGCAATATTGGGCGCAGTACCCATAGGCTTGCATATAGACCTTATGGAGCGCACCTCTGTGGGCGGATACACATCGCGCGCAACGGCAGGTGCTGAAGAGCAAGCCGACCGGCTGGCTTTGGAACTGCTTGCCCCTGCTGTCCACGCCTGGGCTGTAATATCGGGGCTGCCCGAGGCCAAAGATGGAAGCTACGCGGCTCACTTGAAGCACTCCGCAGAAGCGCTTCGTCGTGAATATGGTCTACCCCACAAGCAGGCTCAAGAGTACGCTACATGGCTGTTGAAGAATGGAGGCTACAGGCCAGGGGTCCTGGAATGGTTGGATATGAATAGGTAGAATCTGTCGAACTTTCGCTCCCGGGTGGGAAGGATACTTATAGACGGAGGTGTCGCCCCGTGCTGAGGCATTGCATCAGGTGGGGGCGCAATAGCGAGAGATGAGGTGTAGCCATGACTACGAGCGGGGACGGGCGAGGGCCGGGAGGCTCTATGCCCAAGGAGCCACTGCCATCTGGCAGCGCTGAATTCGAGGAGGTGTACGGAGAGCCTATATCTAAGGCACTAGACCTGTCTACCTGGCAGACAGGCGTCAATCTTGAAGAGTTGTACAGCCGCATTGGGGACGAGCAGGTAGCTGCTGCCTTGAGGTTTGAGGGTGGCATGAAGCCTCTCATGCGGGAGCACATTTTCGCACAAATACCGAAGCGGCGAGAGGCCCCGCCCGGTGCGGGCGTCTACCAGGCGACCCGCCAGCAGATAGAGCGCACTCACAAAGGGCTGCTTTTTACAGGGGCTGTAGAGGCAGCCGACGGCACCTATTTCGCCCATGAGACGGTGCCACTTACCGTCAACCAGATCGGCGTATGCACCATATCATACAGAGGCGATCAGGGCACTTATGTCCATCGCCTCTACAGACGTGACTTGCGATCAGGCGCAGCTGATGACCTGGACCACATGCTTGAACTACTGAACCGGAGGCTGCAGCGCAGTGCCATAGGAGCATCGGACGACGAGGATGATCTAAGCAGGCTGGCGAGCCGGGGCATCATGTCATACGCCGAAAGGGCGGTATTGTCTGAGAAATGCGCGGCGCCGTGGCGGATGGGTCACGGCAACCCCGCCCCATTTGAGCTTCTTACCGGCTCAGGCAGCACAGAGTTTCTGGAGCGCAGCCTGCTCATGCTGCGACGCCTTCTCCTGGACCACAAGCAATGGGTGTTCGTGCCGAGCGCACCCCGTGATCTGCTTCTGCTGACAATCGGGCAGGCGCTGAACCCTCTTGAATACGCTATCGTCGAAACTGCTCAGGAGAAGATGAGCAATATAGTTGAGAACAACAGATACGACCCGTACCACACCAGGCTGGCCAGGGACTTTGTTGCCGAGGCAGGACCGCAGATGGTGCGCGGCGTGTATAAGGCATCCAGGCTGGCACCGCCCTACGTCTTCTATGCTCACGCGGAATGCGCGCACGAAGCAGCCCTGATCGCGCTGGCCGACAGCACCATGCACGAACATCGAGGCTTCCCCATGCTGATAGAGTTGGCTGATCGCATCTGCGCGGGCACGTTCGGGGCGCAGGCACTCGCTACACAGATGGAAGTCGCGTATGCGGCGCAGGGCGTCCCATTCGAGTACTTGCCAGAACGCTCCACCCGCAAGGGGTGAGATGGCGGGCGGACTACTTTCTTAAACGGCGGACAAGGGAGGGCCAACCAAAATTGGGCACATAGCAAACCCATTCCTTGCCGAAGAGGATGGCGTCGCCGAACTCCTTTGTAAGGGGGAATGTATCTGCGAAAGGATCCGAATGAAGGATCTGGCGCACGCTGTGACGCTCGCGCCTATGTATCGCGATCTTCTCAGGCTTCGCGGTCTCGGAGGTGGTAATCGATGCGTAAGGAGATTTCTTGAAGGAGCGTGCCATATTGGCTCACATGATCCTGTGACACTTCAGGGACTAAAGAAGGTACAGGCATTATATCACACCGGATAGATACCTCGAACAGGGAGTGCGGCAAGTTGCCAAGGAGAGCGAAACCATGGATGACCAGAAAATGCGACCAAACAATGGAGAGGACAGGTTGGGAACCCGAGACCTGGATGGCAGGTCCAGGCCGGTGCCAGATGCTGCCATGGTGAACATCGAGTCCGCCATCGAAAGCGTTGGCGGGGCGTGGCAGGAGAGCGTCGAGTACGCTGGAGCGGTGGGCCGCACTACCTTTGACCTGCCCTCCAGCGAAGACAACTTGATAACGGCGGTGCTCGCGAAGGAGCACGTGGCGCGCGGCACTCTTGGTTCGCAATCCATTGTGCGGATTAAGAGCGGGGTGCCCACACAGCATGTAGAGGTCGACGATACAGGGGGAAACAATGGTCCAACCATTCGCAGGCGGGATTACCTGGGCGTGGTGGTGGCCGGACCCTTCGCCGAGCCGGACGGCTTGCGCGGTGATGCGCCGGTCATTATTACAACAGCGGCCAGAGGGGGCGTGCTCACCCCTCCCTACCACGGTAGAGTACAGGTGGAGATTATGGGCGAAGAGGTGAACGGTGGAGTAGTGCCTCCACGATTCCGCCCCCTCCCTAATAGCCCGATGTTCCTCCTGTCTGATGAAGAGATAGCCCGTGTGCTCAAGGTAGGTGGCGACTTGCGCATGGGGTTGGTGGTAGGCCACGACAAGATAGCAGTTCAGGTCCCCAAGGCCGACAAGAGCGTGCTACCACGCCACACCGGCATCATGGGCACCACGGGCGGGGGTAAATCTACCACCGTATCGCGTCTCATCGCCGAAGCACAGGCCAGTGACTACGCAGTGATCGTGCTCGATGTAGAAGGCGAGTATACCCAGATCGACCAGCCGACCAATGACCCACGAATGCTGGCGGCTCTCAAGGAGCGCGGTCTGCAAGCGGGCGGGGTGCCCCACACCACCATCTACCACCTCGTGGGGCGCGATACGGCCAACCCTGACCACTCGGACATCAAACAGTTCTGCCTGCAGTTTGCTCGCCTATCGCCCTATGCCGTCAAGGAGATACTCGACCTGACCGAGGCCCAGTCTATGCGCTTTGACCAAGCGTACGACACCGCCAAGTTGGTGCTGCGCGATCTCGGCATCTTCCCGGCAAAAGGCGACCATGAGCAGGAGAAGGCGGCGCTGGAGATTGATGAGTTCGAGCGTGGATTCCCACGCCTCACTCTCTCGTACCTGTTGGACATTGTAGATGGGTTCCTCCATATGGTCAACAAGCAGCCCGGCACGCCCACTTTCTACAACCAGGAGTTCAGGGAGAATGCCGATGCGGTGATGAAGCGCATAAATGGTGTGCGCGCAGATAGCGCAGTAAGTTGGCGTGCCTTATACGGCAAGCTGTGGCGGCTCAAGCGCATCAACGTGTTCGACCAGTTCACCGACGAAGTCAGGCCAATGAGCTACAAGCGCCTTTTGCGTCCAGGGTATGTGAGCATCCTCGACCTATCAGACACGGACTCCACGACCCTCAACAATCTGGTGATAGCCGACCTGCTACACGGTGTACAGGATGAGCAGGACAAGTTATACGAGGCAGCCCAGCGTGGAGAAGCACAACTGCCCAGGGTGCTGATCATAATCGAGGAGGCGCATGAATTCCTGTCGGCGGAGCGGATCGAGAAGATGCCAGTGCTTTTCCAGCAGGTGGCGCGCATAGCCAAGCGTGGCCGCAAGCGATGGCTGGGGCTCGTGTTCGTTACGCAGCTACCTCAGCACCTCCCATCGCAGGTGTTCGGCCTGATCAACAACTACATCATCCACAAGATCACCGACTCGGCGGTAATCTCGAAACTGCAAAAGTCGGTGCCGGGCATTGACGACAGCCAATGGCGTCGGCTGGCGGCCCTAGCGCCCGGCCAGGCGATTGTGTCGTTTGCACACATGGCCCGCCCCCTCATGGTGTCTATAGACCCCACGCCATGCCGGTTGCGGATGGTGGATTAGTATTTCCGCAGAGATGGACTAAGTGAGAAAGGAAAATGCTGACCAAGTTATCCTCAGAACGGATCGAGCGGTCAGCATTTATTACAGGTAATAAGCTACATATTTCAGCACCCTTGATTCGGATCGTAACTCGATTATTATCCAATTTCTGGCAAGGTTTGCACGAGCTTATTGCTTGTTGCAAGTTTTCAGGGTATTATATGTGCTAATACCTCTAGTAATTGAAGAACTGGGAGTTTGCCATGAGTTTGCTTTTTTATACCGGTCACCCGCTTGTAGATGTGGGAGTGGCTACTATTGTCGCCTTCGCAAATAAATATAGCCCCGAGGAACTTACCGATGAAGATGTGGATAACGTCATGAACTACATCCTTATCCATTACACAACGCTAGCTATTAAGAACTACATAAGTGCGGCATTTACACAGAATTCTGCATACTTGCAACCTTCGTACAGTGGGAAACCTGCCCTGCGGGCCGCACGTGTCATAGAGGTACTCCACGGTAGCGATACAAAATGTCTCGTTACCGGACGCAACTGCGTTTTTTGTGGGCGTGAGGCTTCGATGATGGCGCTAATGCATCACATACCTATGATCGGAGCAGGAAACGTATTCAACTTCTACTCAGAAGGCGTTCCTGGGCTACCGGTATGCAAGTCATGCATGTTGGCAATACAAGTTTTCCCGCTTGGCTCTATAAGGTCTAAAGGTCGTGTTCTGCTTGTGTACAGCGATTGCGAGAAAATTCTTCTATATTTTGCTCGGAAGTTCTTAGAAGAAAATATGCTATTTCTTCAGATGGCTAGCTTAGATGATTTTCCTGCCGAGAAATTTCCTAAGACAGCATTAATAAATGCTCTCGAGGATGCTGAAAAGCTTCACCATCGAAACCTCTTAGAGAGAGCTTGCACTATCACAGCATACCATCTGTTCAACGACCTGCGAAAAGCGGCTGCCGATATATATCAATTACCCACGGCGATAGTTCGTTTCATCGCAGAGGCCAACACGCCCACCTATCAGGCTACGTGGAACGCTCTAGTAGCCAGAGGCTGGGAAGTTCCCAAAGCCAAAGCCAAGCCTGAAGACCAGGAGAAAGGAGAAGGACAAAGACGTAATTTTCTATACGAGGACCTGTTTACTCTGCCGGAGGAAGCGCGACGCTTCCTCAGCACTTATTTCCTGCGGCGGCCATTGAAACATACATACGATGTTGACCCTCGCCGCCAATACTCACTGGCCCAAGATCTCGGTCTCATATCCTGGGACCTTACCACTTTATTCCTCAGGGAGGCTATGAACATGGACAGAACACGCATCGAAGCAATAGAACAACTCGCGGACAGGCTAGCTGATCATGCAATCCATCAGGATAGGCGTCTCTTCCTGCAAATCCACCACGCCCGCAGCTATTCCGATTTGCGGAGGAGACTGGTAATCGCCGATATTGAATCCGTTAAAGCGGGTAAGCTGCCTCTACTCACTTTTGATAGCTTCCTGGAAGTTTTCGAGGAAGGAGAGGATATAGCCCGTCCCGACTGGTCATTGGCACGCGACCTTGTGCTCATCAGGATGATAGAGCGGATGTACAAGGAAGGCGTATTTAGCATGCATCCTGAGTTGGCCCGGGAAGCGGCTGAAGACACGCAAACAGAGGAAAGCCCTGCAAGGGCCTAACCAAAACTCACCCAAATAAAACGAACGGAGGAAAATAATGGCTTTCGTAACAGGTTTGGCCCTCTTAGACGCCCCGGCGTCGGCCTTGAATAACTCAGGCAATAGCATACCGGGATCGCGCACAGATAACTCGGTGGCCGTCAAGTTTATCAGCACGCGCAATGGAGCCTATCCCTACGTGTCGGCGCAGGCCTATCGCGCGTGGCTCCGACAAAGCGTTATCAACGCTATGGGAGGAACCGAGGGCTGGCAATCGTCACCGATCTTCCGCGAGGAGAAGGTGGCATACACCGATGCTAACCCCATTATATATTGGGATGATGACCTGATGGGATATATGCGAGCGCCATCTAAAAAGGCCGCCGCAGTCGCCAAGCGCGAAGCTAATAATGAATTGGCAACTGCCACGCCAACCAGCGAAACCGTTACGCGTGTCTCACCTTTCCGGGTAGGCACACTGGTATCGCTGGGGCCGGTAAATATCACCAACGACTTCGGCGTAATGGCCCGCCAGGACGGCGACCCCGTTCCGTATGAGCACCAGTTCTACCGGGCCACATTGCAAGGTCTTTTTTCACTTGATCTGCACGCCAGTGGCACCTTCAGTTATCGCAACAAGACCGGTTTCCGTAACCTGGACGAGAACCGCAAGCAGGAGGCCGAGCAGCGCGGATTAGAACACCTAGAAAATGAAAAGGCTTATCGCCTGCCTCAAGATGAGCGGCTGAAGCGGGTCACGGCGCTCTTCGAAGGTATGTCTGTCCTGCATGGTGGGGCCAAACTCACTGTACATTACACCGATGTTTCGCCCTCCCTTACCCTGTTGGCCGCAACTAAAGGGGGCAACAACATATTCGGGCACGTGATAAAAGCTAACGATCGTGGCCTGCCCGTGCTCGACGCCGAAGCGCTGGCTGAGGCGCTGCAAGTGCATGGCGGTGACATCCTCTCGACCGTCTACGTTGGCTGGGTGCGCGGTTACATGGACGACGAACGCGCCCGCCTCGAAAATGCCCTTGCCCGGGACGGTAAGCTATCCAGCTTTGCCTCCAAAGTACAAATCATGCACCCGCGCGAAGCATTCCGTGCGCTTATAGATAGCCTGAAAGAGCACCCAGAATGGCTGCAATAGATTCTCAACAGACGGAGCGAGACTCAATGCACGCGCTCAAGATTGAAGCGGACGGCTCGATCACCTCCTTCCGCTACCCGCACTTCATGTGGCAGACCCACCCGACGTTCGAGATGCCACCGCCCGCCACCATCTATGGACATATCTGTAGCGCCGTCGGCGACTGGATTGACCCGGCTTCGGTGCGCTTTGCCTACAGGTTCACCTTCGAGGGTAGGGTCCAGGACCTGGAGTATATACACGTTGGAAGGGGGGGCACTATCATGCCCTTCCGGCGCGACCTCCTCTTCCGTCCGCATCTCACCCTCTATCTCGATAGGCCCGACCTGGTAGGCGCTTTTCGCAGCCCGCACTATGCTGTGGTGCTGGGGCGCTCGCAGGACCTCTTTACCTACACGAAGGTCGAGCAGATAGAACTTGTGCTGGAGGATAGAGCCTTTTACGAGCACACTATCCTCCCGTACAGCATGGCAGCCCGCCTCATGCAAGGCGTGGTCGTGCAGATGCCCCGCTACGTGGACTATATGCACGGGAGGAACCCTACTTTCGAACGGTATGTGGTGTTGCGCACCCGCATAGTGGACAACCTCGGCGGCGAGTCGGGCGTCATGCGCTTTGACACAGACGGTTCGCCCGACCACTGGGTAGACCCTGGCGAGCGCGACAGTAGTGGCATCGGGCGTGGTATCGTGTGGCACAGCTTTGTAGGAGCAAACGCGTGAAGCCATCGCCTTACCCAACATGGCTTGACTATGTATGGGCTAAGAGCGCTATCGGCAACGAAACCGAGGGTGAAAGCCTGGCCCAACATACCTGGAATGTGTTGAGCCACCTGGCCGATCTCATCAGGCTGCGTCCAAATCTGCCGCAAGAACTGGGGGTTCCGCGCTTGTGGCACAGACTCTTTTGGGCCTGCTGGCTGCACGACCTAGGCAAATCATCTACGGGCTTCCAGGAAATGCTCAGGCCGGGCGGTTCGCTCTGGGGTCTGCGACACGAGGTATTATCGCTGGCCTTTCTCCCCTGGCTCGACATTCCCGACCAAGAAGACGTGCTATGGATAGCCTCGGCGATAGCTTCTCATCACAAGGACCCGGACAAGATAGAACCATACACCAGAGATATACCCGTACTTGCCAGCATGGTATCGAGCGTGCCCGATACCATGCTGGAAGGCATATGGCTGTGGTTGAATGAATGCCGAGAGGGGTGGTTGCGCGCCCTGGGGCTACACGACGCGTCTATCGAAGTGCCCAGCCTGCTGTCAATGCAAGAGGCCCTGCGAAGGTTCAAGCAAGTGGGCGCCCGGGATATATGTGCCTTGTTACGGGACTACATAGATTGGGCTGACCCGCTGACTCCGAGCTATAACGCGGCAGTCAAGACCCCGCCTATCGTGTTGCGCGGCTCAATCCTCCAGTCCGATCATACGGCTTCTGCTCACACCAAATCGTTAGAGCCTCTGACCATCACGAAGGACGATCTGCTATTGAAGTGGCGCTTCGATTTGAACGCGCACCAGCGCGCCTTGATGGAGCAGAGAGGCTCGGCGTTGCTGGTCGCGCCCACGGGCAGCGGCAAGACCGAGGCCGCGCTGTTGTGGGCCGCAAGGCAGGCAGACGCGGATGGCAAGCTACCGAGGCTTTTCTACACACTGCCATATCAGGCGAGCATGAACGCTATGCAAGATCGGCTGAAAAAATCCTTTCCAGGCGAAGGCGAAACCGACGTTGTAGGATTGCAGCATGGCCGGAGCCTACTAGCTCTCTATAGGAAGCTGATGGACAAGGGATATACCACAGAGCGAGCCGCACGGGCCGCTAAACGTGAGAAGAACCTGGCGCGGCTCAACTTTCACCCGGTCAAGGTCTTCAGCCCATACCAGATGCTCAAAGCCTTCTACAGGTTGAAAGGCTACGAGCCGTTCCTGGCCGATTATTATGATGCGGTCTTCATCTTCGATGAGATACATGCTTATGAGCCTGCGCGCCTCGCTCTTATCCTAAAATCAGTACAGCACCTACGCGAATATTATGGGGCGCGCTTCCTCTTTATGACTGCTACTTTCCCTTCGCTGATAAAGGTCAGACTGTACGAAGCGCTCGGCCCTGATACTCCGCAAATAACAGCAGAACCAGCTCTGTTCACCCATTTCCAACGGCACAGACTTCGCCTGCTCGACGGCGATTTGGCCGTACCCGAGTCGCTTGACCGTATTGCTGAAGAAGTGGCTCGTGGGCGGTCGGTACTGGTCTGCTGTAACACTGTGTCGAGAGCGCAGGGTGTATATAACTATCTCAATCACCACCACACGATATCGGGCATCGAGAAAGTGCTGTTGCATGGACGGTACAACGCGCGTGACCGGCTACAGAAAGAGAAACTGGTCCAGGACGCTACAGGCTCGAATAGCCAGGTCCGCAGGCCGATATTGCTGATAGCCACTCAAGTGGTAGAGGTCAGCCTCGACATAGACCTGGACACGATTTATACGGACCCCGCGCCGCTGGAGGCTCTTATCCAACGGTTCGGGCGTATCAACAGGCGTGGAAAGCTCGCGGGGTTGGCTCCTGTGCATGTATACAGGCAACCTGACGGCGGTCAGCATGTCTACGACCCTGCTCATGTAAGAGGCACCCTGTGTGTGCTGGAGAAGATTGACGGCCAGCCCATAGATGAAGCGTCTGTGAGCCAATGGCTAGACGAAATATATACGGACGATGTGGCCGAGAAGTGGGATGAAACCTATGAAAAAGCGGCGCAAGACTTCGAAGGTGCGTGCGTGCGAACATTGCGCGGTTTCGATACGGCGGACGACGCCCTCGAAAAGCGGTTCAATTGTTTATTTGATAGTGTAGAAGTGCTACCAGCCAGCCTGAAGACCGAATACGACGAGCTGGTGAGCCACGCTGAAGAGGTGCGGGTATCCGAGCTTTTGGTGTCTATATCCTTTGGGCAATGGAGCAAGCTTCTGAGCGCGGACAAGGTCGAAGGGCGAGATGATAGTGGTTCTCCGCAGGTAGTGAACGCTGTTTACGATGAGGAAGGCCTGCATTTAAATGACTAACATACTACTTCAAACTCTCGAAGCCCACAGCCTGCGCTTTGTATGCGAGGTAGAGACGCCGCTGAGGCTGCCCACTCACAAAGGCTCGGCATTGCGGGGCGCGTGGGCCGAGGCGCTAATGTCGAGGGCATGCCCGCAACCCTGGGTGTGCCGGGGTGGTGGGTGCGCCATGCCTCACGGCTGCCCCATCGCCGCGCTGGTAGGGCCGGCTAATGAAGGCAACAGCAGAGGCAAGGACGTGCCCCGGCCCTACGTCTTCGAGCCACCAATCGACTCCCGTACCGAGTATGAGCCTGGCGACACCCTTGAATGGCGCCTGGTGCTCTTCGGGAAGGCGGTGGAGTGGTTCCCCTACATCGTAATGGCCGTGCGGCTCATGGGCGAGCGCGGGTTGGGAGCATCATCCGCACTGGGTAAGGGCAAGTTCCGACTGCGTGAGGTGTGGGCCTCGAATCCGTTGACCGGGGTGCAACAGTGCCTCTTCAGCCCAGGTGAACGCTCCGTGCAGACGCCGGGGCTGCCGATCAAGCATGAGCAAGTTCGGCTGGCGGCTTCTCGCTTGCCCACCGTTCGCATCACCCTCCGCTTCAAGACTCCCTTACGACTGAGCCAGGACCATCGAGAGACTGCTGGTGCTCGGAAGCTGACGCACGATCTCCCGCCTTTCCACACGCTAGCGCAGAGGCTTGACGGCAGGCTACGCGACCTTGTCACTCACTACGCAGCTCCGCAAGCGGTGAACGCAACAAATGGCGCGGGTTCAGTAGCAGCCGAAGAGTGGCCGCGTCTCGATGTCGGAACAGCGAAGCAAGTGGTCGCCGAAGGGGGAGTAGAGTGGCTCGACTTTGAACGCTACTCGTCTCGCCAGGAGCGCCGCATGCCGATGGGTGGCCTGCGCGGGCGTGTGACGTACATCGGAGAGTTAGAGCCGTTCTTGCCTTTGCTTGTGTGGGGACGGTTCACCCACGTCGGCAAGTATGCGGTGATGGGAAATGGCGGATATGAGATAGAGGCTTATTGAAGATCGCACATTACGTCGAACTTGGCCCATCCGGTGGGAAGGATGTATTGTCGGCACTGTCAAAAGAAGGGGACAACAATGCACCTGATCATCGAAAAGCCCGGCTCGTTCCTCGGTAAGCACTCCGAGCGGCTGCGCGTGAGCGTAAAGGGAGAGGTAGCGGCGGAGGCCCCGCTCCTCGATGTGGAGCACGTGCTGATCCTCAGTAGTGGGGTGAGCCTGAGCGCTGATGCTGTGCAGATATGCGCCGAGAACGGGGTTCCCATCAGCTTCCTCTCACGCACGGGGCACGCCTACGCTCGTCTGCTTGCTCCAGGCCTGACGGGGACGGTACGCACTCGGCGCGAGCAGTTGCTTGCTTATGCGGACGCTCGCGGTGCCGAACTTGCCAAGGCGTTCACTCGTGGCAAACTGCTCAATCAGGCTAATCAGCTGAAATATATGTCCAAGTACCGCAAGACCATAGATACCGACCTCTTCTGGAAGGTGCGCGATGCAGCAGCCGACATAGAGCGAATGGCCCGCTACATCGCAGAACTGCCGGACCTTCTTGTTGATGAGTTACGTCCCAGCGTGCTCAACCTGGAAGGGCGTGGGGCGCATATTTATTGGCAAGCGCTGGCGACCATGCTGCCGGGCGAGTACAACTGGCCCAGCCGGGAGACACGAGGCGCCAGCGACCTGGTAAATATGGCCCTCAATTATGGGTATGGTGTGCTCTACGCCAAGATAGAAGGGGCCCTTATCCTTGCCGGGTTGGACCCCTATGCTGGCTTTCTGCACGTAGACAGGGCCGGCAAACCGAGCATGGTGCTTGATGCCATAGAGGAGTTTCGCGCGCCGGTGGTAGACCGGACGGTATTTGGCCTACTCAACAGAGGCATTGACCTGAGCGTGGACCCTGCCAGCGGTAGGTTTGATCATGCCACCCGACGTATGCTGGCCGAGAAGGTGCTGGAACGATTGGACACCGGAGTAGAACGCTACGAGGGGAAGAAGCACCGGCTGCGGACTATCATCCAGTCGCAGGCAGGCCGGTTAGCTACCACGTTGCGGGGTGAGAGTCGCTATACACCCTTCGTGGCAAGCTGGTGAGAGGAACGAAGGGCGAAGGAAGACTGATAGCTGACTGTTACGGGAGCCTGTCATGATATGCGTGGTTGTTTACGATGTGCCGGACGATGCAG
>JADEYI010000619.1_pt1 | contig 43459 bp, 31 predicted proteins | sample 8542331 | NCBI WGS metagenome assembly JADEYI01 (sample SAMN16510988, study PRJNA670497) | mine drainage metagenome | isolation source: biofilm near Copperflume 1 | place: Germany: Marsberg coppermine Kilianstollen | collected 2018-02 | reverse complement strand
CGCTCCAGGCGTAGGGCACCTGCTCGTCGGCAGTACCGTGGTGGATGGAAACGGCGGCCTGAATGCGGCTCAAATAGTTGATGGGGGAGACGGGCTGTAACTGGGCGGCGGTGTAGGTCATCTCGGCTTTGCCCCTGGTGCGGCTCGAGAACACGTAGTAGATACGCTCGGCGTTTTTGCGCTCGTCACCGGACATCGCCGCGTAGAGCACGGCAGCCTGGATTTTGGGGTCTACCGTAATCACCCGCAAGGTGATGCCCCCGCCCATGCTGTGCCCCAACACCCCGATTTTTCCGCTGGCCTTTTGCAGGGGACCAGGCTTAGCTGCTTGCTTGCGCACCATTGCGGCTAAGTCGAGTATCTCGGTGGCGTAAGCGATGCGAAAGAGCGGTTCGGGCTGACCCTGCGAGAGCCCGTGCCCACGCAGGTTGGGGTGGATGGTGATAAACCCAGCCCTGGCCAGGTCGTCGGCGTAGCGAGTGGTGTAGGCCAGCAGACGATAGGTCGCCGGGTTGACATGCCCGTGAATCACAATCACCACCGGAAACGGCCCTTTGCCCACCGGCACGTCCATGAAGCCATACATTTGCAGGCCATCGGAAGGGTAGCGCACTAGATAACGGGTAAACGCGGTGTTCTCACTCAGGGTGCGCTCGAGGGCCAGCGTCCCACTGCCATAGGTGCGTTTAGAAAGCTGGTCTATGGTCGGCAGGCTCTGGGCAAAAGCCACCCCACCGAGCAGGAGCAAACCCAGAAGGGCCTGCGAAAAGAAGAGGGCAGTCCGCGACAGCCGGAGCATGGTTTTACACTACGCGCTACAGATGAGATGTGGGCCTCGAGGTTGCTTGTTCGTACTTGAAAAGCTACAGCCCGGCGAACTTCTCCATGGCCCGCTTCACTACGGCTATTCCCAACTCGAAATCCTGGATGCGAATATGCTCGTCGGGGCTGTGAATCTTGCTGCCGGGATAGCCCACCCCAAGCCCCACCACGGGTGCGCCCAGCACGTTGGTAAAGGGGTGCATCGGCCCCGAACCGGCGAAGTTGGGCCAGACCACCGGCTCCTGGTCGTAGACTTCGCGGCAGGCCTCAATAGCCTGCTGCACCCAGGGCGAGGCCAGACTCGAGCGAGCCGGACGCTCGCCAAACTTTGCGACCACCAGCTCCACATCATCGAAACCGTGTTCCTTCAAGTGTGCCCGCATCAGCTCGAGGATTTCCTGCGGCTCCTGGTCGGGCACCAGCCGGATGTCGAGCTTGGCGAAAGCCTCGGCGGGCAGCACGGTCTTGGAGCCAGGGCCACCATAGCCGCCGTGAATCCCGTTGATGTTGATACAGGGCTGGGCTAGCAACTTCTGGTAGAAAGCCTTGCCGCTGACCCCGCCCATAAACTTGTCTACACCGAAGGTTTTACCGAGCTGCGGCGATTCGTCGGGGATGCGGCCTAAAGTTTCCTCCTCGAGTTCGGTCAAAGCCCGTACTTTATCGCTAAAGCCCTTCACCAAAACCTTGCCCTCGTCGTCGCGGAGGCTGGCAATAGCTCTGGACAGCCGGTACAGCGGGTTTTGCACCACCGCGCCATACGAAGAATGCAGGTCGTACCCGGCGGTCTTGACCCGCAGCTCGAGGCCCACAATACCCTTCAGGCCGCAGTAAACCTGGGGTCGGTCAGCGATATCCACGCCCCCCGCTTCCCAAATCACCGCGTCGGCTTTTAGCAAATCTTGGTGCTCCTCGACGTAGTGCTCGAGGTGCGGGCTGCCGACCTCCTCCTCGCCCTCGATGCAGAACTTGACCTTGAAGGGAATGCGCCCGTGCTCCTGCTGGAACCACTTGAGCGCGGCCAGCCTCGAGGTGAGTTCGCCCTTGTCATCGCTGGCCCCGCGCCCATAGAGCTTGCCTTCGCGCTCGGTGAGGGTAAAGGGGTCGGAGTGCCAGAGCTCCAAAGGGTCGGCGGGCTGCACGTCGTAGTGGTTGTAGAACAGCAGGGTTTTGTCGCCCTCACCGCCCTCGGCGTAGATCACCGGGGCTCCGGCGGTAGGGTGCAGCTCCACCTTTAGACCCAGCTCCTCGAGCAGCACCCGTACTGCATCGGCGGTTTCGCCCAGAGCGCGGCCCTCGGCAGACACGCTGGGCAGGGCCACCAGATGGCGTAGCGTTTCGTGTGCGTAATTTGTCACAGAGAGAGGTAACGGTCTCATGCTAGACTTAGCCTACTATGGTTGAGCCAGCAATCGCACTGTTCGGGGCGGCCTACGAGAAATCCGTGACTGTCCTGGATGACTTGTTGCGGGAAAGCGGGGCACGATATGCCCTACTGCTCGATCGCAAGGGGTTCGTGCTGGCCCACAAGGAGGCCCTGTGGGCTCCCCGGCCTCCATCGCTGGACTCGCTGGCGACGCTGGTAGCGGGCAACGCTGCCGCCACGCAGGCCCTGGCCAAGATGTTGGGGGAGCCGCGCTTCAATGAGCTTTTGCACCAGGGCACGACCCATGGGATGTACGCCGAGGAGGTCGGGGAACTGGCCTTGCTGGTGGTTATCTTCGACACCTCGGTGCCCGTGGGGCGCATCAAGCTGTATGGCAAACGGGCAGTATCGGCCCTCGAGACCCTCACCAAGGACGCGGTAGTTAACCCCGCCAAGATGGGAATAGACACCGAATACCGCGATGGAGCCAGCGCACTGCTGGACGAACTTTTCAGGAACTAACAATGAGCACGATCAACTTCGCTGCACGGGAAATCAACTTCAAGATTGTCTACTATGGCCCCGGTATGTCCGGCAAAACCACCAACCTCAAGTGGGTGTTCCAGCAGGTTCCGCCAAACCGCAAGGGTGAGATGATCTCTCTCGCCACCGAGGACGAGCGAACCCTGTTTTTCGATTTCCTGCCGGTGGATTTAGGCGAGGTCAAGGGCTTCAAGACCCGCTTCCACCTCTACACGGTGCCCGGCCAGGTGTTCTATAATGCCAGCCGCAAGCTGATTTTGCGCGGGGTAGACGGGGTGGTCTTCGTGGCTGACAGCGCACCTAACCGCCTGCGGGCCAACGCCGAAAGTATGCGCAACCTGCGCGAGAATTTGAACGAGTACGGTATCAAGACCGAGGAAATCCCCCTGATTTTGCAGGCCAACAAGCGGGATGTGCAGGACGCTCTGCCGATGGAGATGATCCAAGCGGTCATAGATCCCGAAAGCCGCTACACCATCCACGAGGCCATCGCCACCAACGGAACCGGAGTCTTCGAGACCTTGAAAGCCGTGAGCCGTAGCGTGCTCTCGAGGGTGGTTGCGGCGGGATAGCTCCTGTGATAACCAAATGCGCTCCCACTGGAGCGCATTTTTGTTGGTGGGATGGCAAAGGTGAACCCCTCCGCCCTTCGGGCTGAGTCGCACCACGACCGGGCTTTGCCCGTGCCAGGGCTGAGCGGAGGTGATGCGGTTGACTTGCCCCCTTCGTAAGGAGGGCCATCCGAGGTTGACAAAGGTCAAAGGCTTCATCAATCTGCCGTGATTGACGGGGGAATTTCTCTCCACTACTGCGCAAACTGTGATAGGGATTTAGCAGTGTTCTCCAGCCGCACGCTCGTCCCCGTACCCCGTAATATGCTGTCTGACATGAGAACTACACCGCTGCACCCGCAGCACCTCGAGCTGGGGGCCAAGATGGCTCCCTTCGCCGGTTTCGAGATGCCCATTCAGTACACCTCTATCACCGCCGAGCACCTGGCGGTGCGCAACGCTGTGGGGATGTTTGACGTGAGCCATATGGGGGAGTTCTGGATTCGTGGGCCGGGGGCCTTAGATTTCCTTCAGTACACTACCCTGAATGATGTTTCCAAGCTCAAAGCGGGGCGGGCGCAGTATTCCATGCTGCCCAACCATTCGGGTGGCCTGGTGGACGACATTTACGTGTACTGCACGAGCGAAACCGAGTATCTGATGGTGGTCAACGCTGCCAATATCGAGAAGGATTGGGCGCATCTGAATGGGCTTAGGGGTGAGTTTGAGGTGCAGCGCCCCGCTAGCGCGGAACTACAGCTCGAGAACGCCTCCAATTTCTTCGCCCTGCTGGCGGTGCAGGGGCCAAAGGCTGCTGAAACTCTACAAGCTCTGAGTGATAGCGATTTGCTGTCCCACAAAAAAAATGACACCTTCATGGCGAAAGTCGCTGGGAAGTGGGTACGGCTGGCCCGCACTGGCTACACCGGCGAGGACGGCTACGAGGTGTTTGTGGCCCCCGATGAGGTGGAATCGGTGTGGAAAGCCCTGCTCGAGGCGGGTGTAACCCCGTGTGGGCTAGGGGCACGGGATACGCTGCGGCTCGAGGCCGGTTTCCCGCTCTATGGCCACGAGCTTACCGATGCCACCAACCCGCTGTGCACGCCCTTGAGCTGGGTCGTCAAGGGCTACAAGACCTTCTACGCTAAGGAAGCCATGATGGGCCGCCCGTGCCTGCAAAAACTGGTGGGGCTGGTGCTCGAGACGGGCATCCCGCGCGAAGGGTATACGGTGCTCAAAAACGCTGTAAAAGTTGGTCAGCTCACCTCGGGGACGCACTCGCCAGTGCTCAAAAAGGGCATTGGCCTGGCCTATGTAAACGCCGAGCTAGCCGAGCTGGGGACAGGGCTCGAGGTCGAGATTCGCGGTAAGTTGGTTGGGGCTACCATCGTGCAAACCCCGTTTGTCCAATAAACTAGGAGGCGTATGGACTACCCGGACAACCTCAAATATAGCAAGTCGCACGAATGGGTGCGCCAGGATGGCGATACGGTGGCGGTGGGCATCACCGACTACGCCCAAGACCAGCTCGGCGACGTGGTGTTCGTCGAGCTACCCAGCGTGGGAACAACCGTGAGCGCAGGCGATTCCATCGCGGTGGTGGAGTCGGTCAAGACTGCCTCGGACATCTACGCGCCTGTCGCGGGTGAGGTGGTCGAGGTCAACGTGACCCTCGGCGACAAGCCCGAACTGCTCAACAGCTCGCCCTTCAAGGAGGGCTGGATGTTCAAGATTCGGCCCAGCCAATCCGGCGGCCTCGAGACCCTGATGAATGCCGCCGCCTATCGCCAGTTCGCCGAATCGCAGTAGAGCCGAGTGCTGGACGACAGTTGGCTAGAGGCTATGAGCTATAAGCTATAAGTCGGTTATGGACTACACGCCCCACACTTCCCAAGACCTCGAGACCATGCTGACCAGGGTCGGTGCCAAAAACCTGCGCGACCTCTTCGGCGACCTACCGCAAGATCTGATTTTCCCCGACCTGGACTTGCCCGCGCCGCTCACCGAAACTGAGATGATGCGCCACCTGCGTGAGCTGGCGGCCAAGAATAGTTCTGCTGCGACGAGTTTTTTAGGCGGCGGGCTACGGGCCCACTATGTACCCGCAGCGGTGGTTCCGCTGGCCGCCAGAGCCGAGTTTATCTCGGCCTACACGCCTTACCAGCCCGAGGCCAGCCAGGGCCTTTTGCAGGCCATCTTCGAGTACCAGACCATGATCTCCGAACTCACCGGCCTGCCGGTCTCTAATGCCTCGCTCTACGATGGCTCGACGGCGCTGGCCGAGGGGGTGCTGCTGGCCCTGCGCGAGACGGGCCGGAACAAGGTGCTGGTTTCGCAGGGCGTTCACCCCGAATACCGCAAGGTGCTAAAGACCTACCTTGACGCGATTGGCGCACAGCTCGAGGAGATTGGGCTCGAGGCGGGCAAAACCCCCACCACTCAAGTTTCCACCGAGGTCGGGGCGGTGGTCGGGGCCAACCCCAACTTTCTGGGTGCGCTCGAGAATTTAGCCCCGCTAGCGGAGGCCGCCCATGCCTCAGGTGCGCTGTTCGTGGCGGTAGTGGATGCGCTTTCGCTGGCGGTGCTGAAAACGCCGGGCAGCTACGGCGCGGATATTGCGGTGGGCGAGGGTCAGCCGCTGGGCAACGCCATGGCCTTTGGCGGGCCGCACTTTGGCCTCATGGCCGTGAAGGAAAACCTGGTGCGCCAGTTGCCAGGGCGCTTGGTTTCGGAAACTACCGATGTGGACGGCAAACGTGGCTATATCCTCACGTTGCAAGCCAGGGAGCAGTACATCCGCCGGGGCAAGGCCAAATCTAACATCACCACCAATGCCCAACTTACGGCCCTGATGGGCGCGGTGTATCTGGCTGCATTGGGATCGCAGGGGTTGAAAGAGGTGGCGGCCCGCTCGGTTGTCAACGCTCACCAACTGGCTAAACGTCTTACTACGATTCCCGGAGTGCGGCAAATCACGCCAAGGCCATACTTCTGTGAGTTCGTGCTCGAGCTGCCCAAAAATCCCTCCCAAGTCCGAAGCGAGTTGGCGAAACGCGGGATTCACGCTGCCGTGCCGCTTCCGAGTGAATACGGCCACAACTTGGCCCTGTTTGCTGCCACCGAGGTTCACACCGAGCGGGATTTAGCAGGCCTCGAGGCGGCTCTGCGTGAGGTGTTGGCATGAAGGTTTTTGTAGGGGCAATCACAAGGATTGCCCTACGGTTTGAGGTGTTCCCATGATCGCTGAGAAGAAGGAAGTTCGCCCAGAGTCTCCGCTCATCTTCGAGAAGAGCCTTCCCGGACGACGCGGGGTGCGCCCACCTGCGGTTGCCGACGTGGATTTAGCGGAACTACTAGGAGCGGAAAATCTCCGCCCTGAGCCGCCCGAACTGCCCGAGGTGGACGAACTCACCCTGGTGCGCCACTACACCGGCCTCTCGCGCCGCCAGCTCGGCATTGACGTGACTTTTTATCCGCTGGGCTCCTGCACCATGAAGTACAATCCCAAGGTTCACGAGGCGGCTGTGGCTCTGTTTGCCGACTTGCACCCCTATCAGGCCCCCGAAACCGCGCAGGGGGCGCTGCAACTGATGTACGAGCTGCAACACGACCTCTCTGGGATTACCGGGATGGATGCCACCACCCTCCAGCCTGCTGCGGGGGCGCACGGCGAGCTGACCGGCATTCTGAGCATCCGGGCCTATCACCACTCGAGGGGCCAACACGCCCAGCGCCGCCTGGTGCTCGTCCCCGACTCGGCCCACGGCTCTAACCCGGCTACTGCCAGCATGGCGGGCTACGCGGTGAAGGAAATCCCTTCAGGGCCAGACGGGGAAGTGGACTTGGAGGCTTTAAAGCGCGAGTTGGGGCCGCACGTCGCGGCGATCATGCTCACCAACCCTAACACCCTGGGGCTTTTCGAGCGTAAGATTCGCCAGATTGCCGAGGCCGCCCACGCCGTCGGGGCCCAGATGTACTACGACGGGGCCAACCTCAACGCCATCATGGGTGTGGCCCGGCCCGGCGACATGGGCTTTGATGTCGTTCATCTCAACTTGCACAAGACCTTCACCGTGCCCCACGGCGGTGGCGGGCCAGGTAGTGGGCCAGTAGGGGTAAAAAAGCATCTCGAGCTGTTCCTACCTTCTCCGCAGGTTGTCCGAGACGGTGAAACCTATGCCCTGGACTATGACCGCCCGCAGTCCATCGGGCAGGTCAAGAGCTTTTACGGCAACTTTGGCGCGCTGGTGCGGGCTTATGCCTACATTCGGATGCTGGGCCAAGAGGGCATCCAGAAAAGCGCAGCTTTGGCCGTCCTGAACGCCAACTATCTCAAGGAACTGCTCAAGGAGCAGGGCTACCGCATACCTTTCGACCGCATCTGTATGCACGAGTTCGTGGCCCAGCCGCCCGAGGGCTTTAAGACGGTGGACATTGCCAAAGGGCTGCTCGAGCTGGGTTTTCATCCGCCCACGGTCTACTTTCCCCTGATCGTCAAGGAAGCTCTTATGGTTGAGCCTACCGAGACCGAGACCAAGGAGACTTTGCAGACTTTCGCGGCGGCCATGGGGGAGATTCTGGCGAAAGGAAAAGAGTGGCTCGAGGGTGCGCCCTACACCACGCCGGTGCGTCGCCTGGACGAGCTACAGGCCAACCGTAGACCTAAGCTGCGCTGGGAAAAAGGCTGAAGGCCGAATGACTGGGTGCTTTCCTTCCTACGGTGATGTTTGCCGTAGGGAGTATTACCGACTTCATATAGAAGATATTTCGTTCGCCCGTTGGGGTACAGGCTGAATACTTTCTAGGTGAACTTGAAATGAGATGCAACCGATGCAATGTGCAAGAAAACCACCATGAGCTGCTTTGCGTATCGCGGTACGGAGGTCAGAGCTGCAATCCCGGCGCAACATACAGAACTTGCGACATCGGACTCTGGATGGGCGGATTGTCCAGTCAAAAACCCGCTGCCGCAATTCGTGGGGGGCTTTCTTCTAATCGAGAAACCCCCTAGACTGATAACTCGGTTGTGCGACTGGACATGATTCGCGTTTTATTGGGGGTATTGGTTTGCACGGGTCTGGCCTGGGCTGCCCCCTACGACCTCGTGGTCTATGGAGCTACTCCGCAGGGGGTAATGGCTGCGGTAGCAGCAGCCAGGGCTGGGCTCAAAGTGATTGTGCTCGAGCCTACCGACCACGTGGGGGGGGTATTCACCAACGGAGCCTTGGCAACGCTGGACTTGGGCCTTTCGACCCGCAAGCGGCCCTATCAACAGGGCTTGTTCAGCGAGTTTTATCGCCGTATTGGCGGACACCCATCTTTTGATATTCATCGCGCAGAAAGCGTGCTAAAGCAGATGCTGGCCGAGTCTGGGGCCGAGTTGCGCCTGGGTATCAGCCTGGCCCGCTTACAAGCCGAAGCAGACCAAGTCAAGAGTGCGACCTTTCTCCAGGACGGCAAGCCCATAACCCTCGAGGCTCCTTTTTTTATAGATGCCTCGGATAATGCCGAGCTGGCCTACCAAGCCGGGGCCAAGTTCACCATCGGGCGTGAGGATACCGGTCTGGACAAGGCCCAGATGGCAGCGGGAATTGGTTTCAAGCTCGAGGGGGTGCCCTGGTGGGGAGTGTGGCTCTCGCTCAACTACGAGGGTGTAATCAAGCGTACCGGAGCCGGAGCCTGGGGCAGTAGTGGCTGGGGTTTTGGCTGGTTGGGCAATGGCTATAGCCCCTCCGACCCACGCCACTACCGGCTGCGGGGGCTCAACTTGGCCCGCCAGAACGATGGCAGCGTGTGGATCAATGCCCTGTTGGTTTACGGGGTAGATGCCACCGTACAAGAAAACTATGATCGGCTACGCCAGGGAGCCGTTGGTGAGATAGACAAGGTGGTGAGTTATCTGCGTTGGGCCGACCCTACCTTATTTGGTGCGGCCCGCCTGGCGGGGGTGGCCCGCGATTTGTACATCCGCGAGAGCCGTCACCTGGTGGGCTTATATCGCCTCAAAGCTGACGATGTGCTGTATGGTCGAGATTTTACCGACACTGTGGCGGTGGGCAGCTACCCGCTCGACGGCCAGTCCTATTGGCGGGGTGAGTCCCTGCACCTGATGGGCTCCCCAGCCCCCTATGGGGTTCCTTTTCGCACCCTGATTCCCCAGGGCTTCAGCAACTTGCTGGTGGTCTCGCAGGCGGCCTCCTTTGATAGCGTGGCGGCCTTTTCGGCTCGAGTGGCCCCTTTGCAGATGGCGCTAGGACAAGCGGCAGGGGTCGCAGCTTATATAGCCAAGGAAAAAAACCTCGACTTCCCTGCTCTGGCTGCCAACCCTGAACCCCTGCGGGAGCGGCTGCTCAGCGAGGGGGCCAACCTTCTGCCCGAGCCCTCAGACCCTTCCAAAGATCAGGCCAACCCTGGATATGCTGCGGCCATCGAGCTGTATCGCCGGGGGCTATTTTCCACGCCCTACTACATGGTGGGGCGGCTCTACCTGGATGAGCCCATCTCGGTGAGTGATTTCCTGATTAACCTCGAGCATTTCTACCAGGCCAGATCTCCCGGCAGCCCCAAGCTCGAGGCTGTGCTGGCGGCCAAACGTTTCTACCAGAAGACCTGGCGGGGGCCAATGTACCGTCTTGATGCCTACCGCATCCTCAACGAGCTTGGCTTGCACCTGGGCCCGCCCGACAATAACACCAAACTCCGGCGGGGTGAGGCCGCGACGCTATTGTGGGAACTTTTCAAGCCCGCCCTGACCACCCCCCTCAAAGACCTCCCCGACACGGCCAAAAATGCGGTTTCCTCGAGGTAAACCGTGCGTTTAGGAGTGTTGCTGACCCCTGGATTTCTGGAAGCGGAGGCTGCACTGGTGCTGGAAATTGCCCGGCTATTGGAGATGGAGCGCTTCACCATAGCCCGGGGCCGGACGGCCCTCGAGGGCAGCGCGGGTGCGGTCTGGACACCTAAATACACCTTTGCGGCCCGCCCCCAACTGGATGTGCTGGTGATTCCGGGTGGGCCGCAGATGAGCAAACTGGGACGCGACGCAGAGCATCAAGACTGGCTTAACGAAGTCTGGGACGGCCTGCGGGCGGTATTCACCGGGGCCAACGGGGCGCTCTTGCTGCTCGAGGCGGGCCTGGTCTCTGGCAAGGTCAGCGCTCACCCAGTCGCGCGGGAAGCCTTGGAAGGCTCGGTGCTCGAGGTTGTAAAAGAACCCGCCCACTGGCAGGGAAAGATATGTACTACACGGGGTTATCTCGAGCTGGGGAAAGCCCTGCTGGACTGGGCCGGTTTCTCTGATGAGGCCAGGCAACACTTAGGGCTCTATCGTGGCCTTCATTGACGTTGGCGCTCCTCCAGGTTAGCTCGGGTAGCGGCTCCGCCGCTATCGGCCTGGGGCCGACTCCGCCCTCGGGTAGTGGCAGAGCCCGTATGGCCTACGGCCACCCCCTCCAGGTTACGGGCAGAGCCCGTATGGCCTACGGCCATCCCCTACCGGAGCCAACTGTCAATCTGGGAGGCAATCCCTAAAGTTTTTGCTCGGTCAAACCTTATGAAGACCGCTCTAGTGGTGGGCGAGAATGAGCATTACCGGGATTGGCCGGGCGCACTATAGAATGGTCGCTTGGTATGGCGAGTCTAGGAGTCGGTATCGTCGGTCTTCCCAACGTGGGCAAATCCACGCTGTTCAACGCAATCACCAAGGCGGGCGCACTGGCCGCCAACTATCCCTTTGCCACGATTGACAAAAACGTCGGCGTGGTAACGCTGCCCGACGCGCGCCTGGAGGCCCTCAAAAAGCTCTTCATCAAGGGCGACCGGGTTCCACCGGTGGTTCCGACCTATGTGGAGTTTGTAGACATCGCGGGGCTAGTCAAAGGGGCGCACAAGGGCGAGGGCCTTGGCAACCAGTTCCTCGCCAATATCCGCGAGGTGGCCGCGATTGCCCATGTGGTGCGCTGTTTCGAGGATCCCAACGTGGTTCACGTGGCAGGCACGGTGAACCCCCTGGAAGACCTCGAGACCATCAACACCGAGCTGGCTTTGGCCGATTTACAGACCATAGAAAAGCGCCTCGAGAAGCTGCGCAAGACTGCTCGCACCGACAAGGACGACAAAGCCTTGCTGGACGTGCTCGAGCCGCTAATGGCGCACTTGTCCGAGGGACATCCGGCCCGCACCTTCGCCGCCGCTGACCCGCAAGCGCTGGCTAAAGGCGCACGGGAGATGGGCCTACTCACCTACAAGCCCGTCATCTACGTCTGCAACGTGGCCGAAGAAGACCTGCCAGACGGGGCCAACAACCCTAATGTCGCTAAGGTGCGCGAAGCTGCCGCCAAGGAAAACGCCGATGTGGTGGTGGTTTCCGCCAAAATCGAGGCCGAACTCTCGGAGCTGTCCGAGGAGGAAGCCGCCGAATATTTACAATCCCTTGGCCTGAGCGAGTCCGGCCTGAACCGGCTGGTCAAGGTCGCTTACCACACCCTGGGCTTGCAGACTTTTCTCACCGCAGGCGAGAAGGAAGTGCGGGCCTGGACGGTGCGGCAGGGAACCAAAGCGCCGCAGGCGGCAGGGGAGATTCACTCTGACTTAGAGAAGGGCTTCATCCGCGCCGAAGTGATCGAGTGGAGCAAGCTGGTCGAGGCCGGGGGCTGGGCGCAGGGCAAAGAGCGCGGCTGGGTGCGCACTGAGGGCAAGGATTACGCCGTGCAGGACGGGGATGTGATGTATATATTGTTCAACGTTTAGTGGTTACTCGAGTTCTTCTGCTTAACCGTTGTCATGTTGAGCGAAGCGAAACATCCCACACACGCATCAACCGCCAAGTGCTCGGGCATCAAAAACCATCTTTTTCTATCTGAGAACTCCTGTACTGGAGCGCGTGTGGGTTTCTTCAACTGCACTTCGTTCCGCTCAGAATGACACTTGCTGTGATTTGGCAATTTTCAGCCTTCGCCTAGCTGCCGAAGCTGAGTTTGCATGTCGCCCCGCACCACCCCGCCGTGGTAAGTCAGGTGTCCAGCTCGGCGAGTTTTGCTACCGACCGCATGGCCTCCGCCATATCTAGAGCGGTTTTCGAAAAGAATCTGGGGGTAGCCTGGGCCTATTTACTGTGCTCATCGGATATTTTGCTGCCGCCCAGGGCGGCAAAAATCAGAGAACTGCGATAGTGTGCCTCCAGCCGATGGCGGGCGCACCTGCCCATCCTCGGCGGTGATGGCATCTGCCGCAATTAATACTTTGTCTTTTTCCAGGTACAGGCTGATGTGACCGGGAGTGTGGCCCGGTGTGAAGATTACACCTACCCCGCCCGCTAAATCCAAAATCTCAGCACCTTGCAAAAGCTGATCTATCGTGACCGGCTCTGCGCCCTTTTCGATAACTGCCCGTATCTGGGGGGGGAATTGCTCGAGGGCCTGGGGCGGAGGCGTTTTGAGCCATTTATGCGTGCCGTTAATGTGGGGCGCGTCGGCGGCAGGGGCCAGCACTTTTGCGTTGCTGGCCCCTACGATTGCGGCGGCGGACCCGGGGTGGTCGAGGTCTTGGTGGGTGAGGATCAGGTGGCGCAGGTCGGCTAGTTTCACGCCGGCTTCCCCCAACGCTGCTTCCAGTGCCTCTACGGGGCCTCCGGCATCCACCAGAGCTGGGCCATTTTGCTCGTCCAGAATCAGCCTGTGGCCGAGGATCATTGGATTGCCAGCGAGGGTTGTGCCGATGGGTAAAACATAAAGCGAATCGGTGATTTTCATAGAGCCTCCTCAAAGTCTAAGTGTGGACGGACTTTGCTATATTGCACCGCAAAGGCGGTGTTGTAAGCAGTGCCCGTCACTGAAATTTGGTGGGAAAAGTGGTAGCTTGTATTTAGAAACAAGCCCAACGAGCCAATTGATAAATCTGTTTTTAAGGGTCTCCCCAGAACCTTTGCTCCAGTAGCAAGTGGGAAGGGGATTGCGTGGTTTCAGCCCAACTTAAGCCTCCGAGGGAATAATCCAAAAAAAGGGAGGTTGTGTATGAAAAGGTGGGCAATGGTGTTGGGTCTGGCCCTGCTTGTGGGGGTTTTGCTGGGGAGACCTGCCAGCAGTCAGGCGCTGGAAGGTATTCATAAGATTCAGCATGTGGTTATCATCATGCAGGAGAACCGCTCCTTCGACAGCTATTTCGGAACCTTCCCTGGTGCCGATGGAATTTCCATGAAAGACGGGATACCCACAGTTTGCGTGCCAGACCCGGCCAGTGGGGTTTGTGTGCGACCTTATCACGACCCCAGTGACCTCAACCGGGGTGGGCCTCATGGACAGAAGGCCGCTATCGCCGATGTGGATGGGGGCAAGATGGATGGATTCATCGCACAGGCTGAAGCAGGCCAGCGGCTACGCTGCCAGGGCCGCAATGACCCTAGCTGTAGCCAGCCTGGTCAGACCAATGTGATGGGCTATCACGACGGGCGGGAGATCCCCAACTACTGGGCCTATGCTAAAGCCTTCGTGCTGCAAGACCACATGTTTGAGCCCAACGCCTCCTGGAGCCTGCCCGAACACCTTTTCTTGGTTTCTGAGTGGGCGGCTCGCTGCCAGAGCGCCGACAATCCCCAAAGCTGCATTAACGCTTTGCAGAATCCTTTCATCCCAGATCGCGTGTTGGGCGGGCGGGCCGCAGTGGTTCCTCCAGGGGGCCGACTTATCAACCCCATGTATGCCTGGACCGACCTGACCTACTTGCTCAATAAAAATCAGGTGAGCTGGAAATACTATGTAGCTCCCGGCACCGAGCCCGACTGCGAAGACGACTCGGAGACGACCTGCGTGCAGAAGAAGCAAAATGCCGGTACTCCGGGTATTTGGAACCCCCTGCCTTGGTTTACCACCGTGCAGCAAGACCATCAGGTACAAAATATCCAAGACCTCTCACATTTCTACGCTGATGCTAAGAGTGGCAGACTGCCAGCAGTGTCTTGGATTGCGCCCAGTGGTAAAGAAAGCGAGCATCCACCGGCCCTGGTGAGTGTGGGCCAACGCTATGTTACGAGCTTGATTAACGCGATTATGCAGAGTCCAGACTGGAATTCCACGGCCATTTTTCTCTCCTGGGACGACTGGGGAGGCTTCTACGACCACGTAGTGCCTCCCCAGGTGGATCAAAATGGCTATGGTCTGCGGGTGCCGGGCTTAGTGATCAGCCCGTATGCCAAGAAGGGTTTCATAGATCACCAGGTGTTGAGCCATGATGCTTACGCTAAGTTTATCGAAGATGACTTCCTGAATGGCTCCCGGTTGGATCCAAAAACCGATGGGCGGCCCGACCCCCGGCCCACCGTGCGAGAGAGCTTGCCCCAACTGGGTGACTTGCAGGCCGACTTCGACTTTAATCAGCCCCCCCAGCCCCCACTGGTTTTACCCTCTGCAGCCAGATAGACGGCTCGAGGGTGGTGCTCATGGGCAGGGCGTATAGCGAGTGGCGGAGGCATCAATCGAAGGCTCGAGCCATCATCCTGCGCTTGACCCACTCCACCAGCAACAAATAGGTCAGGGTAGTTATGAAGAGGAACAGAAAATAACCCATAGGTAAGGGCACAAATCCCAATGGGGTTGCCAGCGGGGTAAATGGCAGGGCCACCCCTATGCCCACGATAAGCACGACCGTAAGGGTGAGTGCGGTGCTGGGCCTGCTGCGCAGGGGGTTTCCCATGGTGCGAATGATAAAAATCACCAAGGTTTGTGTTGCCAGCGATTCCACGAACCAACCCGTATGGAACAAGGTCTCACCTGCCTGAAAGTATTTGAGTAGCACGAAAAAAGTCAGAAAGTCGTAGAGGGAGCTGATGGGGCCGATAAAGAACATGAAGCGCCGGATCAGGTCGATATTCCAGCGACGAGGTTTTTTGATAAAGCTGGGGTCTACATTGTCACTGGGGATAACTACCTGCGAGAGGTCATAGAGAAAATTGTTGAGCAGAATCTGGGTGGGCAGCATGGGCAAAAAAGGCAAGACTACCGAAGCTCCGGCCATGCTGAACATATTGCCAAAATTGGAACTGGTACCCATCAGAAGGTATTTCATCACGTTGCCAAAGGCTTTGCGGCCCTCGAGAATGCCTGCCAGCAAGACCTTCAGGTCAGACTCGAGCAAAATCACGTCAGCGGCGGCCTTGGCTACGTCCACTGCGCCCTGTACCGAGATGCCTACATCGGCACTGTGCAAGCTGGGGGCATCATTGATACCGTCGCCCATATAACCCACTACATGGTTTCGGGTCTTGAGTGCGCGGATAATGCGGTTCTTCTGGGCTGGGGAGACCCGCGCAAACACCTGGGTACGTTCGGCAATCTGGCTCAGGGCGGGGTCGCTCATGCGGTGGATTTCGTCACCCAGCACAATTTGACCTACATCCAGACCCACTTGTCCACAAACATGCCTGGCCACAAGCTCATTGTCCCCAGTGAGAATCTTGACCTGTACGTTGTTGCGCCTCAATTCTTGGAGCACTCCGGCAGCATCGGGCAAGGGGGGGTCAGAGAAAGCCAGGAAGCCTATCAGAATCAGGTCTTGTTCGTCTGAGACTTGATAAGCCATCTGAGCGGGCATGGCCCGGTAGGCTACAGCCAAAACCCGATAGCCTTGAGCACTGAGTTTCTGAAACATGGCCCCCACCTGGGCTAGATGAGTTGCCTCGAGGGGCTGCGTTTGGCTGCTTTGTTCTAGGGCAGTACATGCCTCGAGCACACTCTCTGGCGCGCCTTTGGCAATCAGCCAGCGCTCGGCATCTTTGCCAACCACCACGCTAACCCGCCGTCGCTCGAAGTCGAAAGGAATTTCATCTAGTTTGGAATAAGCGGCAGTATCGAGGCTAGAGTGGGCCAGAATTGCGCTGTCGAGGGGATTGTTCACCCCGGACTGAAACAAGCTGTTGAGATAAGCCAGCAACAAGACTTTATCCGAGGGGTTTCCCTGGGGGTCTAGATAGGCCTCGAGTTCCATCTGGCCGCTGGTCAGGGTTCCGGTCTTATCGGAACACAAGATATCAATGCTGCCAAAGTTCTGGATCGAGGCCAAGTTTTTGACAATCACCTTTTGCCGGGACATCCGCACCGCACCACTGGAGAGGGTGATGGTGGTTATCATCGGCAAAAACTCTGGGGTTAGCCCTACGGCTAGCGAGACTGCGAACAGCAGCGACTCGAGGGGGTTTTTCTTCCCGGAGATGCTCACTACCGCCACGAACAACACCAGAAACAGCACGGTTTGAAGGATAAATATGCTAAAGGCTCGAGTCCCTCGCTCGAACTCGGTCTCGGGTGGGCGCTTTCCTAAACTGCTAGCAATATCGCCGAAGGTGGTGTTCCGCCCGGTAGCCATGACCTGAGCGGTGGCCGTACCACTAACCACCGAGGAACCCAGAAACACTCGGCCGGGTGCCTCGGGAGAGTCATCCGCCAGGTCTGGGGTGGCCTCTTTTTCCACCGGCATGGACTCCCCGGTGAGAGCAGCCTGCTGGACATGTAAATCTTTAGCCTGCAAGAGCACGGCATCAGCCGGAACCAAGTCGCCCGCGCCCAACTGAATCAGGTCGCCGGGAACCAACTGCCGCCGTGGTAGGGTTTGCCAATTCCCATCCCGCAGCACTGTAGCCGTGGGCGCAACCCGGCTCTGAAGACGCTCGGCAGCCTGTTGTGAACGATAGGTCTGGGTGAAATCCAGAATCACACTCAGCAGTACTATGGCGGCGATAATGCTGGCATTTACCCAGTCACCCAAGAACCCAGAAACCCCACTGGCAACTAGCAAAATCAGCACCAAGGGCTGGGCGAATGTGCTGAGAAACTGCATCAGGGCTGAACGGCGATGCAGCGGAGCGGGATCGTTGGGGCCATACTGAGCCAGCCGCCGGGCGGCTTCGGCGCTGGATAGTCCTTGGGAAGGAGCTAGGGGTTGTGAGCTATTGGTGGGCCCAGTTTTTAGCATGGTGAGGCTGCCCTTTCAGGTGCATCAAACCTGAGTTGGCTCGGCGCTTCCAGCCTTCTTGTATGGTCAGTTTGATCCATTACTGCGGCATTACCAAAAAGTATGCAGTCAAGGTTGCCGAGCAGGCTGGGGCTTGGGTAATGAAGGGGTTTTGGGCCGCTCGAGCAGAAATCTTCGGTCTGGTAATGCCTTGGTAACGGCTCAGATGCAAATTAGGATGGCTGCTTAGGCTGCCGAGGTTAACAATGGGCCAAGCCTTGGTGATTACAATTTTCTTGCTAGCGCTAATCACGTTGATTTTGGCTTCCTTCCTGCATATCCAGGCCGCACTCACACAGCAGGCTCTCACCCTACAAGCGCGGTGGTTGGGCCTAGGGTTTTGGTTGGTGATGCCCATGCAGGAGTTTGGCCTGAGCTGGTTTGGGCTCGAGGTTTTGCGGGGGCCCCTACGGGTGAAAGCTCGCTCCAAGAAATCCCATCCAGCCAAACGCAGCCGTTCTTGGGCGTTTTCCTGGTTGCTGCTCGAGCGCTCTAGCTTGGCGAAGATGGGGAGCGACCTCAAGCGATACACCCACCTCGAGCGCCTCGACCTCGAGGCCACTCTGGCCTCACCCGACCCGGCCTTTACCGGGGTGCTTTATGGTTTTACTCGAGCGGCCCAGCCACTGGTTGAGGGCCTGTGGCCCAAGGCCAGGGTTCAGGTCGAGGCCGATTTTTGGGGGGAGCAGGCCAGGGGAAGGCTCGAGCTGGCCCTGAGCCTTCGTACGCTGGGCTTGGCCCTGCTGGCCTGGAAAAGTTTGGTGCTCATGCAAAGGCTGAAGGATCGCAGTCAGGAGCAAAGGAGGAATCTATGGAAACCAAAGACTTACTGAGCAACATGGTGGAAGAAATGCGCCAGGTGGCCAAGACCGAAACCGTAATCGGTCAACCCATCGAGGTAGCGGGCAACACCATCATCCCGGTGTCCAAGGTCTCGCTGGGTTTTGGCGGGGGTACTGGGCACGGAGAAGGAGACGACACCACCAAGCACGCCAAGGGTGTGGGCGAAGGGGGCGGTGGAGCGGGGGGCATTCGCATCGAGCCCGCGGCTTTTATCGTGGTAAAAGAAGGCAAGGTCGAAATAATGGGCGTGCCAGGCAAACGCACCGCTCTGGACGAACTCTTTGACCATGCCCCGGAGTTGGTGGATAAGCTCGTAAAAGCCCGCGCCGAGCCCAAGCCCCAGGAGGCTTAACCAAAAAATAGGCCAGCCAAGCGGCCCTGGCAGCCTCTATGGATTCAACGAGTTCCGCGTAAATAGGGTTCTCGTTGAATCCATACCCCAGTTACAGAAGAAAACCGAACCTTCACGCAGACTCCACTGTTTCTACATATCCCTCCCAGACAATGAAAGCAGCCATGAGCCCTGTTCAGAAGAGAAAAAATCGAAGACTGCTGCCCTGGCAACTGCTGGGACTGCTGGTGCTGGTTGCTATTGGGGTGGCTGTGTTCCTGCGCCATCCAGCTTCATCCCAAACCCAGACCAAGGTGCAAACGGCCACCGCCACCCAGGGAACCTTCCGGGTCTCGGTGACTGGGCCGGGTACTCTGGTAGCGCACCAAAGTGTGGATTTCAAGCCACAAGTGCAGGGAACCATTCTCTATTTGCCCAAGGTGGGTGACTCGGTGACTAAAGGGCAACTGTTGGTGCGCCTTGACCCCACAACCTACCAGCGGGCGGTAGACAATGCCCAACTCGCGCTCGACAAGGCCCAGGCCCAGCTCGAGAGTGCCCGCGCTTCACAGACCAGCAGCATTGCCAGCCAGCAACAGGCCATCGCCAGTGCCGAGGCTGCCTATGCCAACGCCCAGACCGCGCTAGCCAGTGCTAAAACCAACCTCGAGTCGGCCAAGCGAATCTTCGCCATCGGGGGCAACACCCAACAGGAGATGGACACTGCCCAGAGCAGTTATAACCAGGCCCAGGCCAACCTACAAAGTACAAAAGTAGCCCTCGAGACGGCTAAAGCCTTGCTGCCCCTCAAGCAGTCCAGCAACTCCCAGGATCTGCTGAACTTGCAAATGGCCCTAGACCAAGCTGCCCTGACCCTCAAAAACGCCCAACAGGACTTATCTAACACCAAACTCTACGCCACTTTTAATGGTACTGTCTCGGCAGTTAACGCCCAGGTCGGGGGGGTGGGGGTGAGTGCGAGCGTAGCCGGTAGCGGGGCTTTGCTGACGGTGATTGATGACTCGAGCATAGACCTGCCCGTCCAGATAGACGAAACCGAGATTTCCCAAGTGAAGGTGGGGCAAAAAGCCAACGTGACCCTGGATGCTTTTGGCAATCAGGTGTTCAAGGGCACCGTCACCGCCATTTCTCCCAGCGCCACGGTGATACAAAACATCGCGGTGTTCTACGTGACGGTGAACATCCCCAACCCTCAGCACCTGCTCAAAGCGGGCATGACTGCCGAGGGCGAGATTGTCTCGCAAGAACTCCCCAACGCTGTGCAGATTCCCCTGCGGGCGGTGCAAACCGTGCGAAATCGCTCGTATGTGAAGGTACAAAAAGCTGATCGAAGCACCGAGGAGCGCCAGGTGAGTGTTGGCCCCAACGACGGCATCAACATGGTGATTACCAGCGGTCTGCAAGCTGGAGAAACCGTAGTGCTGCCCACTCGAGCCCCCACCCAGACCCAGGGCTTTCCGGGAGGCGGGCCATGAACCCGGTAGTCCAACTGCGTGATATTCACAAAACCTACGACTTGGGCGAGGTGACGTTTGAGGCCCTGGGGGGCGTGTCGCTGGATATCGCCGAGGGCGAGATGGTAGCCCTGATGGGGCCCTCGGGCTCGGGTAAAACCACTCTCATGCAGATTATCGGTCTGCTGGATCGTCCCAGCCAAGGACAATATATTTTGCGCGGTCAGGACGTGACCGAGCTGAGTGAAAACGAGCGGGCCGAGGTGCGCAACCGGGCCATTGGCTTCGTATTTCAGGCGTTTCATTTGCTTTCCCGGATGAGTGTGCTGGAAAATGTCGAAGTTCCCATGACCTACGCTGGGTTTTCGGCCAGTCAGCAGCGTGAAACTGCCCTCGAGATGCTGCGCCGAGTAGGCTTGGCAGATAAGAGCCGTAGCCTTCCCTCGCAGCTCTCCGGTGGGCAAAAACAGCGGGTGGCAGTGGCCAGGGCGCTGACTATGCAACCTTCGATTTTGCTGGCCGACGAACCCACCGGCAATCTCGACTCCAAAACCAGCGTGGAGGTAATGGCCTTGTTCCAGCAGCTCAACGATGAAGGGACTACGGTGATTGTCGTCACCCACGAGCCCGATATCGCCGCCTACACCCAGCGCATCGTGCGGATTAGGGACGGGCTACTGGAATCTGATAGCCCCAACCCGCAGCGCAAGCGCATAGCCGGAGGTGTGGCATGACCCCCACTCGAGACCTCCCCCAAGCCCAAGCCCCCCGTACCCGCTCCGGGCTCGGTATCAATGCGCTGCAGGTGGTCAGCATCGCCTGGCGGGCCATCCTGGCCAACCCTCTGCGCTCGGTGCTCACCACGCTGGGCATCATCATCGGGGTAGCCTCGGTAATCGCCCTTACCGCGATTGGAGCGGGCTCCACGGCTAACATCACCAAAAGCCTGCAAAGCCTGGGAACCAACCTGCTCACGGTCTCGAGCGATGTCAACACCAGGGGTGGCCCCGGAGGCTTGGTGCGCCAGGGTGGGCCACAGAGCATCACCCTCAAGGATGTAGAGACCATTCGGGCTTTGGGTTCGGAGATTGCCGGGGTGGCTCCGACCTTGCAGCGCAGTGCCCAGGTCAAGTACCAGGCTAACAACACCAACGCTAGCATCGTGGGCACCTGGCCTGACTACGCTACCGTGCGCAACTCTCAAGTGGAGTTTGGCAGCTTCTTCAGCGATGCCGACAACACCGGCCGCAGGCGGGTAGCGGTAATTGGCTATCAGGTGGCCCAAGACCTCTTCAATGGTTCGGAAGCCGCGTTGGGCCAGAAAATACGAATTGCTGGGGTATCTTTCAGCATCGTAGGGGTGCTACCCGATAAAGGCAACAGCTTTTTCACCAGTTCCAACTACAACATCATCATCCCTCTTTCGACCTATATTCAGCGGTTGGGGAGGGCCGACAGCAGCGGCGAAATCAAGGTTTCAGCGGTGTTTGTCCAGGCCGCAGATAAGAGCCAGCTCGACGACCTCAAGAACCGCATCACCGACCTGCTGGCCACACGGCACAAAAAAACTGACCCCACCACCTACGATTTCAGCGTGCAAAACCAGGCTGATGCCCTGGCCTCGGTTAACCAAATTACCCAGACCCTGACCTTGTTTTTAGGGGGAATTGCGGCCATTAGCTTGCTGGTGGGTGGTATCGGCATCATGAACATCATGCTGGTGTCGGTGACGGAGCGCACCCGCGAGATTGGCATCCGCAAGGCCCTGGGAGCCAAGCCCAGGGATATTCTGACGCAGTTCCTGGTCGAAGCCTTCGTGCTCTCGGTGGGTGGGGGGGTAATCGGCATTTTCGTGGGCTTTGGGATAGCCTATATAGGTGGCCAGGCGCTAAAAATTAGCCCGGTTATCACGGTCAGCCCGATTGTGGTGGCGTTTTTGTTCTCGGCGATGGTGGGCATCTTTTTCGGGCTATACCCGGCCCTGCGGGCCAGCAGGCTCGACCCGGTGGAGTCGCTGCGCTATGAATAAACCGCTCTAAGTCGCTCCAGGGTGAGGTTGCCCGGAAGGATATTTTGCCACCCCCTCCAGGTTAGCCGCAGAGCGGCTATGGCCTACGGCCACCCCCTCCAGGTTAGCTCGGGTAGCCGCTTTGCGGCTATGGCGCGGTGCGCCACTCCGCCCCGCAGAGCACTAGGCCCACCTGTTCCGGCAGAGCCCTAGGCCCACAGGGCCGGGCTTTGCCCGTGCGAGCGGCTATGCGCTGTGCGCATCTCCTGATGTCGCTCTCCTACTTCTCCAGTCGGGGTGGCTTTGTAAAAAGCCACCCTGGAGATACTTAGCGTAAGGTGGCTCGCAACTCCACCTGCACGTCTACGGGGTCGTCTACAGTGACAAATATCAGCGAAGGGCGCTGCATATTCCACTGCGAGAACTTGGTGGAAAAGCCGCCCTTGAACACGTAAGCCGGGCCGTCTTTGACCAGCGTTCCACTGGCGCTGATTTCCCGCGTGACCCCGTGTAGGTCGAGTGTACCCACCAGCACGGCGTTTTCTCCCTGGACAGTGAGCTTGCTGGGGGTGAGGCAACTCTGGGGATATTGGTTTACCTTGAAAACCCCGCGTCCATCGGCATCGCGCAGGGGGTTACCAGAATCGAAGCGGGTGAGGTCTAGGCAGACCTTTCCATCCATCTCGCCAGTGCTGGGGTTCCAGGTCGCTGTTCCCGCCAGGCTAGTGTTGGTTCCCTGCCAGCGCCCCAGAGCATAGCTAGCGCTATAGACCACCTTGCCCTCGAGGTGATATTGCTGCGGAGCCTGGGCGTAGGCCAGCAGCACCCATGTCAATACGGCAATCAAACGATTCATCTGACCTCTAAAAGTTCCGGCGGACTCTCTACCAGAGTTCCCTCGAGAATACGTTGGGCGGCTTCATCTGGATTCAGGGCCTGCTTGGGAGCCCCCCCCAGAGGTGTCCAAAGCCCGGTAGCGACCGCAGGCAGTCGCACCAGGGTGAAGCGCACCCCCTCACGGCGAAATTCCTTTCGAGCCACGCCCAGCAGGGCCTCCGCACCGAGTTTGCTGGCAGCATAGGCAAAGAGCCCCGGAACCATCACCAAATCGGGATAAACCCCCAGCAAAACCACCCGTGCCGCCGGGTTGAAGCGGGCATATTTCAAGGTCAGGGCCAGGCCCCAAGAGTTAGCCACCTCCAGCCGCTCTATTTCCATACGGCTGGTCTCGCGTAAACTAGCTTTGCTCACGGCCCCTGCGGCATAAATCAGCAGGTCGAGGGGGCCGGTCTCGGCTAAAGCGGCTTGCACCTCGAGCTCACTTCCCAAATCCGCAGGTAGGGCCTCCCCGCCCACTGCGCCCGCCAGAGTTGCCAGCACCGAGGCCCTGCGGCCTAGCAGAAAGAGTTGGCTGGCCCGCCCCACCAGGGCTCGAGCCAGGGCTCCCCCCAGCCCACCGCTAGCTCCAACAATTAGGGTCTTCACCCTTTGAGGCTACGGGCTCGAGGGATGGGCGAAGTTAGCCCTTGATACCTTCCTCGAGCATCTCGAAGCTCCAACTGCGAAACCCCTCGAGCTTGAGGGCTTCGGTTTCCACCTCGGGCTCATAGGCCCAGACCTCGAGCAGATACAGGGCTTGCTCCTTGCGGTACAAAAGCCGGTAGGGATGAGAAAACTTGTGAGCCAGCCGCCTGAGCGCGTCACCGTCTTGGCCCTCGACAAACAGCACCCTCAAGGCTTCCTCCACAGGCGTTCGTAAAAGATAATCTCGCAGGCTTCTTCGAGGCTGGTCATGAGCGAATAGGCATTCAGCAAGGCTTTTTCTGGGGTTTCACCGAGGCCCTTGGCAAAGGCCCCGTGGCTGCGCAGGATGCAGGCTTTGTGCTCTTTGAGGCCCCCTGCCACGGCTGCCGCCGCCTCCGGGGTAGAGGAGAGGGTGGCCGGGGAGAGCACGGGAATCTGGTCGAAGTAGTACTGGCCCTCGAGATCCATCGGTACGATTTTCTCGAGGTGCAGCGAGAGGGCGATAGCAAAGCGCGGATGGGCATGGACGATGGCCTCGGCATCGGTTTGCTGGTAGACCTCGCGGTGGATGATGCGCTCGACGGAGGCTCCGGCATCTTTGGCAGGGTCGGGCTCGAGCGGCAACAGCATCAAATCCTCAGGTTGCAGCCTGGCTTTTTGGGCTCCACTGCGGGTAATCCACAAGCCCTCCTTCTCCCGCACCGAGTAGTTGCCCGAAGTTGCCGAGGCCATGCGCTGGGCGAAAAGGTCGGCTCCGATTTGTTGGAAAGTGAACAGCAGTTTGGCTTTCATAAAGGCTGATAGCTCATAGCTTATAGCCGATTAGCCGATGGCCCCTAGCTAAAAACAGAAATCCTGTCCAGGACGACAATATCAATATGTTGACAATCCCTGTTCGGGACGTAAGTTCTTTTGCTATGAGCTATAGGCTATCCGCCAGCAGGGTGTTTTTGAAGAACTCGAGCGTCACCTGGTGTGCTTCGGCCTGGTGGGGCAGGCGCTCGAAGGTGTGCAGGCCCGCCTCGATAGGGCGGAAGGTGGTGGGGCCTCGAGACTTCAGGTGCTCGGCGTAAGTCTGCCCGATTTGCATGGGGACGGTGGGGTCTGCCGTGCCATGCACCACCAGCGCAGGCCCCTGGTGAGCCTTCACCGTCTCGAAGGGCTCGTAGTGGCTGAGGTCGGCGAAAAACTGCGGTGAGACCGGGTTGCCGCCCTGGTCTATGAGGTTTTTGTCCTCGAGCACATCTATACCCGGCGGCAGCCGCCCCGCCCGCTGGGCCCCCTGAAAAATCGCCATCACGGTTGGCCCGTCCAGTGGCCCTTTGGGTATCTCGTTCAGCCACACCCTGGGGTGCGCCGGAGCCCATAACGCCAGAGAGCTGAACTTAGAGTCTGCCAGGCTTAAGGCCGCCACCATCCCGCCCATCGAGAGGCCCAGCAAGCCGATTCGAGCGGGGTCAATCTGGGGCTGAGCCTTGAGAAAGTCGTGGGCGGCGCGAACGTCCTCGAGTTCTCGGCTCACCGTCATCTCGTCAAACGTGCCCTCCGACTCGCCCGAGCCGCGAAAGTCGAAGCGCAGCGAGGCCAGACCGTGCTCGGCTAGCATGCGCGAGAACAGCACGAAAAGGCGGTGCGGCTCCATGCGCTGACCCGTGAAGCCGTGCAACATTAGCACAGCAGGGTGGGGGCCTTCGGATAGGGGCAGGTGCAGCATTCCGTGGCAGCGCTGGGAATCTACGTCGAAGTGGATGGGATGCTCGTTGAGGGGCATGACTCTATTGTCCAGGCTCGAGGGCCGAACGTCGAGAGCTTGCTCACCTCGGGCCTCTATTCCCCAAAATTGACCCCTGCATAAATTGCCTCGAGGCTCAAGTTTGCCTGGAGGCAAGCAACTCGGATTTCCCCCTGCCCCTCGAGCACCTCCACCCGCCAGCCGCCGGAATCGCGCTCGTAGACCACCACTCGAGGCTCAGTCTGCGCCACGATGAGGTAAGTTTGCATCGAGGGAAGCTTGGTGTACTCCTCGAGCTTTTTGCCGGTGTCGGTGTCGGCTGTGCTCTCGGACAAAACTTCCAGGATGAAGCAGGGGTGCTCGAGCTGTCGTGCATCCATCATGGCCTCACAGGAGACCACCACGTCCGGGTAGCGGTAGCGGGTGGCGCGAACCCGCGTTCGGATGCTGGTAGCGTGTAGCTTGCACCCTTTAGCGCGGGCAACGGGGCGCAAAGCTTCGACCACGTTGAGCACAATGTCGTCATGGCGCATGGTCTCTGCGGCCATCGCAACTAGAGTGCCGTCCACGTACTCGTGCCACATGTCAGAGGCGGCCTCGGCTTCGAGGTAATCTTCCACCGTCACCGGCTTTGTCGGCTGCTTAATTATGGTTCAAGTGTATCAAAACCAAACAAAAGCCCCTCTCCTTTTGGGAGAGGGGCCGCAGACTCTGCGAGTCACTTGGGGTGAGGGTTCTTTACGCTTCCCGGCCCGGCTGCCGCTGCCCTACCACCGGGCGGCGACCCGGAGCACCAGCGGGAGCCTGTTCGGCTTCGCGCCGGGCCTCCTCGAGGCGCTTCAAGGTCTTCTGGTCTACCACCTGAGTGTCGCGCACGAAGTCGGAGCCCGTACCTGCGGGTATTAGCTTGCCCAAAATAACGTTTTCCTTGAGACCGATCAGCTCGTCCATCTTGCCTGCGATGGCGGCCTCGGTGAGTACGTGCGTGGTGTGCTGGAAGCTCGCGGCGGAGAGCCAGCTCTTAGTAGAGAGAGCACTCTTGGTCACACCCATCAGCACGGGTTTCCAGGCGGCGGGCAACTTGCCCTCGGCCTGGAGGGCGTTGTTGCTGCCCTCCACGTCCCAGCGCTCGATCACTTGGCCCTCCAAGTAGCGGCTGTCGCCAGCATCGGTGATTTCCACGTACTTGAGCATCTGCCGCACGATAGTCTCGATGTGCTTGTCGTGCAGCTTTACACCCTGAGCACGGTATACGCGCTGGATTTCGTCGGTCAGGTAGCGTTCCACCGCCTCGGGGCCTTTGGCCTCGAGGAGCTGGTGGGGGTCAATGGCCCCACGGGTCAGGGGCTGTCCGGCCTCCACGGTCTCGCCTTCCTTGACCGTGATGCGGGTGTCCTTGGCGACCTTGTACTCCTTGGAGAAGCCCTCGGCGTGGATGAATATGCTGGTCTTGTCGTCGGATTCCTCGAGGTGGATGGCTCCGTCAATCTCGGCAATGACTGCCTTGACCTTAGGACGACGGGCCTCGAACAGCTCAATCACGCGCGGCAAACCCTGAGTGATGTCTGCTCCGGTGGCTACGCCACCAGTGTGGAAAGTACGCATGGTGAGCTGGGTTCCTGGCTCACCGATAGACTCGGCGGCCACCACCCCCACCGTCTCGCCGATGCTCACGGTCTTGACGGCGGACAAATCCCAGCCATAGCAGCTCTGGCACACGCCGTAGCGGGCGCGACAGGTCAGAGGTGAGCGCACCGGAATCTCCTCGATCAGGCGTTCCTCAGCCCCTTTGACGATGTAGTTCACGTCTTCCTGGGAAATCTGGTGGCCCTCGCCAAAGGTGCGGCCTTTGATTTCAAGCTCACGGGCCACCGTGCGGCCATATAACCCGCTTTCGATATCGCTCTTCTTGCGTAAGCGCTTGTTGCGGAAGGCTTCGTCGAATTGCAAGAGCGGAACCGAGATGTAGTCGGGCGTACCGCAGTCTGGCTCCCGCACGATCACCTCGTGGGCCACGTCGTGCAGCTTGCGGGTCAGATAGCCGGAGTCCGCCGTGCGCAGCGCGGTATCGGCACCCCCTTTACGGGCTCCGTGGGTAGAGATGAAGTACTCGAGCACATTCAGACCTTCGCGGAAACTGGCCTTCACCGGCACCTCGATGGTCTCGCCGGAAGGCTTCGCCATCAAGCCGCGCATCCCAGAAATCTGGCGAATCTGCTGGGGGTTGCCACGCGCTCCAGACTGGCTCATCACGTACAGCGGGTTGAAGGGGTAGTTGTCCTCGAAGTTCTTGAACACCGCCGCAGTCACGCGCTCGGTGGTCTGGCTCCAGAGCTGGACAATCTGCGCGACGCGCTCCTCCTGGGTCATGAAGCCCAACTCGAAAGCCGACTCAATCTGGGCCAGCTTGGCATCGGCCTCTTCCAAGTAGCCACGCTTCTCGGGGGGAATCACCGCATCGTCAATGCCGATGGTGATACCCGAGGTGGTGGAGAGCACGAAGCCGTAGTATTTGAGCGCATCCAGCAGCTTGGCAGTTTTCTCCACCCCCAAAATCAGGAAGCTCTTGTATACCAGGTCGCGCAGCGAACCTTTTTCCTGCGCCACCTCGAGGTTGACCAGCTGCTCGGCGGCCTTGGGATCTTCTACTCCCTCTGAGACAATGCGTAAGAACAGCATTCGGCCTGGGCTGGTCTCCAAGAGGCGGCCCCCGTAGCGCACCGTCACCACGTCTTGGTGGTCTACGATACCGCTTTGTACGGCTAGCAGGGCTTCGTCCACGTTGGAGAACACGAACCTGATGCGCCCGGCGCTGGTGTCCTTGCCCGCCACCTTGATTTTGGCGTTGAGGGCGATTTTGCCAGCATCATAAGCTTTCAGGGCCGCGTCGTTATCCTTGAACTCACTGCCCTGACCCTTCTTCTCGCGGCGAAGCTGGGTGATGTAGTAAAGCCCCAGGATGATATCGCGCGAAGGCTTGGCAACCGGCTCGCCCGAGGCAGGCGAGAGGATGTTGTGGGCCGAAAGCATCTGGATGCGGGCTTCGGCTTGGGCATAGCTCGACAGCGGCACGTGAACCGCCATTTGGTCGCCGTCGAAGTCGGCGTTGAAAGCCTCACAGACCAGCGGGTGCAGCTGGATGCTCTGACCTTCGACTAGCACCGGCTGGAAAGCCTGGATGCCCAGGCGGTGCAGGGTGGGGGCACGGTTCAAGAGCACCACCTTGCCGTGGATGACCTCTTCCAGCGCATCCCACACCTCGTCCTTGATGTCGCGGGAGCGCTCGAGCATCTTTCTTGCCGACTTAACGTTGTTGGCGATGCCTTTTTCTTCCATCCGCTTCAGCAGAAAGGGCTTGAAGAGTTCCAGGGCCATCCGCTTGGGCAGACCGCACTGGTGCAACTTGAGCTGCGGGCCTACGACAATCACGCTGCGGCCCGAGTAATCTACGCGCTTGCCCAGCAGGTTCTGGCGGAAACGCCCCTGCTTGCCCGAGAGAATATCGGTCAGGGAGCGCAAGGCCCGGTCACTGCCGGGGTTGGTGACGGGCGTACCCCGACGACCATTGTCCAGCAGGGCATCCACCGCCTCTTGCAGCATCCGCTTCTCGTTGCGGATGATCATCTCGGGAGCACCCTGAGAAAGCAGCTTCTTGAGGCGGTTGTTGCGGTTGATTAAGCGGCGATAGAGGTCGTTCAAGTCGCTGGTGGCAAAGCGTCCGCCGTCTACCTGCACCATGGGGCGCAGGTCGGGGGGCAGCACCGGCACCGCTTCCAACACCATCCACTCGGGACGATTGCCCGAGTCGCGGAAGGAACGCGTGACCTCGAGGCGTTTTCTGGCTTTGGCCCGTCTGGCGCGGCTGGGGTGCTTCATGTCCTCGACCAACTCGCCCTCGAGGACGTTGAGGTCAATATCCTTGAGCAAAGCTTGAATCGCTTCAGCTCCCATCCGGGCATCAATGTCGTAGCTCTCGATAACGCGGACGGCCATGCGGATGAAGTCCACTTCGACGCGCCCGTAAATCTCCGAGGTGATTTTGCCGCCGTCGGCCAGGGCATCGCCGGGGTTCACCCGGTCGCCGTTGGTGACATCCACATCGTCCTCGAAATGGTAGAGCTTGGCCTTCATCACTACGATAGAAGCGGGCTCGTGCAGATGCACCACCCCGTCGGCCTCAGCATGAACTTCCTCGTTGGCCTCGATGGCCCCGACCAGCTTGTCGCCCTTGCGTACCTCGGTGCCCTCGGTGGCAAGGACGTGCATGTGCGGCTGGAGCGGATAATCGGCTATACGCGGACGATCCAAGTTGAAGACCAGCTCGACTTCCTTCTTGCCGCTGGCTTCGACCTCACCCACCTTGAGGCCCTTGGGCAGCTTGAGCTGACCTTTGCCCTGAGCGATAACTTCGCCCTTGCCGACCAGTTCGCCCTGGCCCACCTTGGGCTTCATGCCCGCCGGGATCAGGTAAATCGCGGCGATGGCCTCGGTCTCGGGGTCGCGGATTTTGAGCAGGACTCCATCGCCCACTTCCTCGAGGTCTACCGCGCCGGACTCGTCCGACTTGAGCTGGTAGGAGTCCTCGAGGTCAGCGATGGGTTCGCCCGGCTTGTAGGTCTTGGCCTCGATCCAAGAACTTCTGGGCAGGGTTAGCAGGGCACGCTCTTTCTCGGCGTATTCCACCCGGATACGGCGGGGGAAGCGGAACAGCACCAGGCCGTCCATCTTGCTCACCACACCGGGAGCCAACTCCTGACCCTTTTTGACCTCGTCACCGTCTTTGACAAAGGTCTGCACACCGGCGGGGATGGTGTAGGTCTCCTGCCGCCCGAAGCGCAGCTCGCGGTACTCGTCGTCGGTGAGGAGTTGGCGGCGGTTGACCGGGGTTCCGGCCAGCATCGCACCTTTGGCCTCGATGGTGATGTACTTGGCGAAATACAGAACCTGCTCGAGTTCCTGTGCCGAAAGATCCAGCAGCGTACCAATCTTAGAAGGTACGTCCTTGACGTACCAGATGTGGGCGGTAGGGGTGGCAAGCTCGACGTGGCCCATGCGGTAGCGGCGGACGATGCTCTTGGTGACTTCCACCCCGCAGCGCTCGCAGACCTTGCCCTCGAAACGCTGGCGCTTGTACTTGCCACAGGCGCACTCGTAGTCCTTCTGCGGCCCGAAGATGCGCTCATCGAAGAGGCCGTCGCGCTCGGGCTTGAGGGTGCGGTAGTTGATGGTTTCGGGCTTTTCTACTTCGCCGTAGCTCCAGCCGCGCACCTTTTCGGGGGCGGCCAGGCCAATGCGTACTTTTCTAACTTCGCGTTTCGTCATGTTTCACTCCGTGAATCTGTCTAACGGTCTTTAAGCTTTTGTCTAGAGCCTCGAGTCACAGGTCTCAGGTCAAAGACTTTGTTTTTGTCGTGCGACATGCGACCTGAGACTTGCGACATCTATCGCCTGCTGGCTAAGCCCTCGAAGATATCCAGATTCTTTGCGTTCTCGTCGTAGGTCTCTACATCTAGCCCGAGCGACTGAAGCTCTTTTACCAGCACCCTGAAACTCTCCGGTACGCTGGCCTCGGGGACATCGTCACCCTTGACCACCGCTTCGTAGGCCAGGTTGCGGCCTTCGATGTCATCGGACTTGATGGTAAGGATTTCTTGCAGGGTGTGGGCTGCGCCATAGGCTTCTAGCGCCCACACCTCCATCTCCCCGAAGCGCTGCCCACCGAACTGGGCCTTGCCGCCCAGTGGCTGCTGGGTGATGAGAGAGTAGGGGCCAGTGCTGCGGGCGTGCATCTTGTCCTCGACCATGTGGTAGAGCTTCATGATGTACATCACTCCCACCACTATTGGACCCTCGATAGGCTCGCCGGTGCGTCCGTCGTAGAGTACGCTCTTGCCCTGTATAGCCACTTCGCGCAGTTGCTCTTCGGGGCTTTGCTCGCCGTCCACGATGCCAATCTTGGCGGCGCGGTGGAGCACTTCAACCTCGCGGTTATCCAGGCCGAAACCGGCCTTCTGGCGCTCGCCCCACTTCTTCTCAAAGCTCTCGCCCAGCTTTTCTTTGATCTGCTCCTCGGCCACGCCGTCGAAGACCGGGGTGACGAACTTTACGCCCAGGTCGTAGCCAGCCATGCCCAAGTGGGTCTCGAGAATCTGCCCTAAGTTCATACGGCTGGGCACGCCGAGCGGGTTTAGCACGATGTCCACCGGAGTGCCATCGGGCATCACCGGCATATCTTCGACAGGGAGGATCTTGGAGACCACACCCTTGTTGCCGTGGCGGTTGGCGAGTTTGTCACCCACTTGCAGCTTGCGCTTCTGGGCCACATAAACCCGCACCACTTCGCGTACGCCAGGCTTGAGTTCTACCCCCGGCTCGCCGCGCCGCAGCCGCAGGGTGCGCACCACGATGCCCCCCTCGCCGGGGGGTACGCGCAGCGAGGTGTCTTTCACATCGCGGGCCTTCTCACCGAAGATGCTGCGCAGCAGGCGCTCTTCCGGGGTGGGCTCGGTCTCGCCTTTGAAGCTGGTACGGCCCACCAGGATATCCCCGGCCTTGACCTCGGCTCCCAGACGCACCACGCCGTCTTCGTCGAGGTCGCGCAGGGCGGCTTCGGAAAGGTTGGGGATATCGCGGGTGATGCGCTCGGGGCCGAGCTTGGTGTCTCTGGCTTCGATTTCGTAGCGCTCGATGTGGATCGAGGAATAGTAGTCGCGGCGCAATAGGTCTTCTGAGATGACTATGGCATCCTCGTAGTTGTAGCCGTCAAAGGGCATAATCGCTACCAGGACGTTTTGACCCAGGGCCAGGCGACCCTCTTCGGAAGCTGGGCCGTCGGCCAGCAAGTCGCCCTTCTTGATTTTCTGGCTCTTTTCTACACGGGGACGCTGGTCTAGGGCTGTTCCCTGGTTGGAGCGGGTAAAGCGGCGGAAGTTGAACTCGTAGAGCCCTTTGTCGTTGCCACGAATCAGGGCCTTGCTGCCGTCCACGAACTCCACCGTGCCGTCCACGCTGGAGTACATCGAGGTTAGGCTGTCGCGCACCACGCGCTCTTCCACACCGGTTTGCACTACCGGACTCTGGGCTCGCAGCAGGGGAACCGCCTGGGCTTGCATGTTGGAACCCATCAGGGCCCGGTTGGCATCGTCGTGCTCGAGGAAGGGCACCAAGTTGGTGTTCACCGAGAAGACTTGCTTGGGCGAGACATCCATGTACTCGACATCCTCGGGATGCACGATGATGGGGTCACCTTTTTTGCGCACCACGATCTGGTTGGTATCGAAATCGCCGTTTTCTTTTAGGGGCGTATTGGCCTGGGCGATACGGTGCCGGTCTTCCTCGGTGGCAGTCATGAACTCCACTTTGTCGGTGACTTTGCCCTTCTCCACCTTGCGGTAGGGCGTGAGGATAAAGCCCAACTCGTTGATGCGCCCATACGAGGCCAGCGAGGAAATCAGGCCGATGTTGGCACCTTCGGGAGTCTCGATGGGGCAGATGCGCCCATAGTGGGTGCGGTGTACGTCACGCACGTCGAAACCGGCCCGCTCGCGGGTCAGACCACCTGGCCCCAGTGCAGAAATGCGGCGCTTATGGCGCAGTTCGGAAAGCGGGTTGGTCTGATCTTTGAACTGGGAAAGCTGGCTGCGCCCAAAGAACTCGCGGATGCTAGCGACCAGGGGGCGATTGTTGACCAGCTTGGCGGGCGTAGCACTCTCGGGTGTGCCGAGCAGCATACGCTCGCGCACACCACGGGCCAACCGGCTCAAGCCCACGCGAAACTGGTCGGCCAGCAACTCGCCCACGGTGCGGATGCGGCGGTTGCCGAGGTGGTCAATGTCGTCGTTCTCGAAACCTTCTACCCCAGACTGCAGGTTGAACAGGTATTTGAGCACCGGCAGCAGGCCCTCGTCTTTGAACTCGCCGTTCTCGAACTTGAGCAGCATCCGGCCCGAAAGCTTGATCCCGAGCTTTTGTTGAGCTTTGTATTTTCCGGCCTCGCCCAGGTCGTAGCGGCGGGGGTCGGAGAGCAGGGAGTGCAGATAGGTGGTGGCCTTGTCGCGCTTGGGCGGGTCGCCGGGGCGCAATTCGGTGAAGAGCTTCAAGAGGGCCTCATCAGGGCTCATCTCGAGCACCTTGTTCCCCCGATACTGGGCCTCGAGCAATCCTGGTAGCAACTCGGGGAACCCGCCCAACTCTTTAGTCAAGCTTTCGGCGGTGTACCCCAACACCCGCAGCAAGAGGGCCAGCGGGAACTTCTTCTTGTTGACCTTCATGACCACTACGCCGGACTGCTCGAACTCGAGGTCAATCCAGGGGCCACGCTTGGGCAGCGGGATAACCGAGCCCACGAACTTGCCGGGCCGGGCCTGATCCACGGTGAAATACACCCCAGGGCTACGGTGAATCTGCGAAACGATGACGCGGTCTGCACCGTTGACGATAAACGAACCGTCCTCGGTCATCAGGGGCAGGTCGCCCAGGAACACCTCATCTTCCTTGATGAGACCCGTATCGCGGTGGATAAGCTGGAGTTTGGCGTACATGGGAGCCTGATAGGTCAGGTCTTTCTCGCGGCACTCGTCCTGGCTGAAGGGAACTTCGCCCAGGCGGTACTCGAGAAAATCCAGCACCAGCCCACGCCCTTTGTCACCCTCCTCGATGGGGAAGGTTTCCTTGAAGGCGGCCTGCAAGCCCAAAGGCTCCCGCTTGGAGGCAGGAACATCGGCTTGCAAAGCTTTTTTAAAGGAATCAACCTGAATTTCGGTCAGGGGAGGTAGGGGGATAACTTCCTGAATACGTCCGAACCGCTCTATCTTCATCAAACACCTCTGAAACCCGTGCGTTATCCGGTGGCTTAGGGCCACTTGGCGATAACTTCTGCTTTGGGTCGTTGGGTTTTCGTAAGCTAACAGGGTTCTTCCACAGAAGGAATTCTCCCCTGCGGTGGCTGGTTCTTACGCTTCTTGTGGGTCGCACCTTAGGTACAGGCCACAAAACACAAAAGGTAGTGTAGCATAACTACACACCATAAGGCAAGAGGCACCATGACCCCTGTTCATGCTGTTGGCTAAAAGTGTAGCACATCACCAAAGGTTTGGGGAGGAGCAATGAACTCTTGGCTCTGGCAGGTTCGGTGGAAGCTCGAGGGGCAGCCAGTTTTTGGGGTTGGCTTGTTGCCAAGGGGCTTCATGTTTCCTCCATCAACTGCAATACACTAAGCTCGATGCCCGGTTTTCTGCCAGCCCTATTGACAGCCGCTGCCCTAAGCGCTCCGAGTTCAGCATCTTGGCTGCACACCCTCGAGCTTCCCGCCCTGCCCCACAGCGAAATTACCTACGCCTCCAACGGCTATATCGAGGTCGCCCAGGTTCTGGCGAAACTTCCTGGCAATCCCGACTGGCTCTTGCAGGCCCAGCGTATGGTCAAAGCGATCTATAGGGCTCGGCCCGGCCTGGCTGAAGTTGACCTCAGCCTATACAAAGCGAGCGAATACCAGGGTAGCGACCCCGCCGCACCGCTACCCCGGTTTACGGCCTCGGTACCCAAAAGCAGGCTCGAGGCCTTTGTCCATCTCTCCCCGCTCAACCTCGCCAGCTATGACCGGGCCTGGCTCTACGCCGCTAAAGAACCCGCTGTCCCAGCCTTACCGGTAAAAGCCAGCCGGGGGCATTTGATCTATCGGGGAGAAGCCTCGAGCAAATATGTAGCCTTTACCTTTGACGATATGCCCCACCCGCTCTACACCCCGTTGCTGCTGGATTTGCTGCGGCGTGAGGGGGTCAGGGCAACTTTTTTTGTAATCGGGCGCAATGCTTTGGCCTATCCCTATTTTGTGCGGGACATGGTGGCGCAGGGCAACCAGGTGGGCAACCACAGTTACGACCACCGGCGCTTCATCACGCTCAGCGAAGCCGGTGTGCAGGCCGAGGTTTTACGCACCAACGCCATATTGCAAAGCCTGACCGGGCAGCCCGTACAGCTAGTTCGGCCTCCGGGAGGTCGCCTCGACCCAGCCATCAGTCGTCAGTTGAGGGATTTGGGCCTGGATGTGGTGTTCTGGACGGATGATCCCGGCGACTACCTGCGCTTCAGGCCCAAGGTGCTCGAGACCCGCCTGGAGGTGCGCTTCAAGCCCGGTGCAATTGTATTGCTCCACGACAACGTGCCAGAAACCCTCGTGACCCTACCCGAGTTTTTCCGCTACGTGCGGGCTCGAGGATTCATCCCTGGAACCCTCAGCGATTTGGTTTCGGGGCCATCAGCCCCTAAACCCTGAGCGGGGTTTATCGGCATAGCCCAACCTGCTGATATAGGGTCAAGGGAGTTGCCCTTAAGCTTGGCTTAAGGCAGTACTGGAGTCTTTCTTAAGGCTATTCCCCCAGACTGGGCAAGTTGGTCTATGTCCAGGCGGTGGAGACTCTTTTCAAGTGACTGGACTCCCCAACGCTCGAGTGTCTATTGGAGAAGTTACGGCTCGAGCTAACCCCCAAGCTGGGGGGGTAATCAGAAAGGCTGAAACCATGCTTACTGCCCAGGAACTATCCCGCAGGCTTTGGCGGCTTTGGATAACTGTCCAGAACGGGCTGGTGCTGATGCTAGCTTTTGTGTTGGTAGCCCTGGCAACCTGGCTCGAGCCTGGGACACAGTCCTAATTTCAAGCTCGAGCACGGCGAAATTGCCCTACTAGATAACCCCGTCTGGGAGGGCGTTTTAATCCTGATATACCCGTCTGGAGGGTTCCCTCGAGGCCAGCAGCCGGTTCAGGGCTTCATCGTCCATGGGGCGGGCGATGTGATAGCCCTGGGCCAGCTCGCAGCCTGCACTGCGTAACCAACGCAGTTGGGCGGGTCTTTCCACGCCCTCGGCGATCACGTGCAGCCCTAGACCCCTGGCCAGGGTAAAGATGCCTTGAAGTATGGCCTCGTCCTTTTCACTGCCGCTAATGCGTCCGGTAAAAGCCTGGTCTACTTTGAGGTAGTTCAGGCTGAACTCGCGTAAATAGCTCAGGGATGAGTGTCCAGTGCCGAAATCGTCCACTGCTACTTGTATGCCCAAAGCTTGCAAGCTGTCCAGAACGGGTTGGGCTTTGGAGGGTAGGGTCAGCACCCGCTCAGTAATTTCCAGCACCAGGCGCTTAGGCTCGACGTTGGAGTATTCCAGGCAATCCCGCACGAACCCCGGCAAGCCAGGGTCTAAGAAGCTCTGGGCCGAAAGATTGACCGCCACCCAGCCCGGTAGCTTGCGGGCTGTTTGCAGAGCCTGCTCGAGCACGAATCGGTCTAAAGCCCGAATCAGGCCCCGCTCCTCAGCCAGGGGGATGAATAGCCCTGGGCTGACCGCCCCCCTGGTGGGATGAAACCAGCGTACCAGCGCTTCTGCCCCCACCACCCGGTCTTGCTGCAAGTCGAGCACTGGCTGAAAGTGCAAGCTCAGGGCTCCACTCTGCAAAGCCTGATGGAGGTCGCTCTCGAGGCTCATCTGCTCGCGCACGTCCTGACGATGACGGGGGTCGTAAAAGGCAACCGCATGAGCCTCGACTTTAGCCTGGGCATAGGCGGCTACGGCTGCGCTGAGCAGTGCTTCGAGGTCGGCTCCGTCATGGGGATAGGAGGCCATCCCCACCGCTGCTCGCAGATGAACGGCTTGTTGGTCCAGCATCACCGGAGGCTGTAGCGCCTCGAGCATCCGCTGCGCCAGCGGTAAATACCCATCGTGCTCGGTGGATGGAGCCAGCAGGGCAAAGCTTCCCTCGCCCATATAAGCCAGCGAGTCTCCCCGACGGGCATGGGCCAGCAGGCGCTGGGCTAGCATCTGTAGCAGAGCATTGGCCCCTTCGTGCCCCAGCCCGGAGACATAACCCCTGAAGTCGTGTAGCTCGAGCCACAGCACCCCAACGGTTTTGTCTGCAACCAGCAACTCGGTTGCCGCACTGTGCAAAGCCGCCCGGTTGGGTAGGCCGGTGATGGGGTCGCGGTAGGTAAGATGCTCGAGGGTGGCCTGAACCTGCCGGGTCTCGGTAAGGTCGTGCAGAACCACCTGAAACACGGTGTGCCCCTGTACCGTCAGGGGCACCGTAACCCACTCCACGGTCACCGCCGAATGATCGGGGCGCTGGAGTTGCAGCTCGAGGGGAGGTGGAGCCTCGGCCCGACTGCTCAAATGCTCGAGGCTCTCCGGGGCAACAATGGCCGAGAGCTTTTGCCCCAAGATTTCTCCCGCTGTAGCGCCCAGTAGCTGCAAAGCCCTAGGGTTGGCGTATTGGATGCGCTGCCCATCGTGAACCAAAATGCCCACCGGAGCCTGTTGCACCAAGCGGTGATACCCTTCTTTGCTGATGTGCAAGCGGTCTAGGGTTTCGCGCAGCCAGCCCATCACGAACCCAAGCCCAATCCACAAATACGGGCTAAGGCGCAAAAAAGCCAACTCCGGCGAAGCCCTGAACCCTACATAGAGCAGCAGGTGCAAAGGAATTGCCAACACCCCGGCCAACACCCCGACCCTAGCCCCATAGAACCAGCCCAGCACCCCGATCCATAACGCCACCAACGGTGAAGCCGCCATCCCAATATGCGGAAAGACCAAGACGAACACCAAGACATAAGAAGCGAGGCTCGAGAGAGCCACGCTCCAGGGGACTGGTTTGATGGGCATTGGATCAGGTAGAAGGATAGGTTCACCCATTGACGACGTTCCTTATAGCCTAAAAAAGGCAAAAGTAGATTTGGAAGAAGTTTGCTCTGACTAATTTTCGGCTATATTGTGCCTGCTCCTGATGGGTCAGCTAAAGCAAGGCTAGCAAGGATTGAGAGTATAAAAATCACTAGGCGGGTGATTTTGTTAAGTTGGATAGGGTTCATTATGTTTCCTCCTCTATTAGCTCGCATCCTTAGATGCATGAGGTATACCCTAAAAGAGGGGCGTATTGGGTACGTATTGGGAAACGTATTGGGTTGTATTTACCCACTGGTTAGGACTATAAATGGTGTAGGTTATAGCTATGAGTGCTGTGCTGAGAAAATTCTTGGAGGGAGACTTTGAAGGAGGTTGGTGTTTGTACCAAGCTCTTCCAAGTCCAACCTTTCAAGATGGTCGCATGGCCGCTTTATGTCTGCTTAATCAGCAAAAATTGCAACAAGCTCGAAACCTACTGCTAAAGGCTCGTGCCGGGGGTTGTGAGGAAGCTGGAATTGAACTTGCAGCGGCCTATCGTTTATTGGGTCAAGGAACATTAGGTAGAGAAGCAATTGAACGAGTAAACATTAAGATCCTTCCCAGTTTTGACCAAGCAATGGCTCTGCGTGAGTGGGGAGCAATTCATTTGGTAAATGGAAATCTGGTTGAAGCCTCGGAGGCCCTTGAGCAAGCCTGGGCCGCAGCTTATGAAACGCCTACAGGACAGAAGCTCCTGGCGGGGATTGGTCAACTTTTAGGGCGAGTGTACAGTGCTCGAGGCCGTGACCACCAGGCCGCTGACTACTTTGAAACCGCCCTACAGGCTGCCAACCCTGCCAAGGTAGTTTATATTCGTGCCGCTCGAGCGCTTTGTCTGAGCTATTTGGGGCGTTTCGAGGAAGCTCACAGCGATTTGCAGCAGGCTGTGAGTCATCTCGAGCACGTTCCCTTGGCTGCTTCTTTTGTGCAGTACGTCGCTGGGATTTTGGAAAAGGCTCGAGGTGAGAAAAAACAAACCTCTGAGCTTTTCCAGCAAACTGCCCAGCTTTCCCGTGAGGCTCAAGATACCGAGACCGAATGCTACGCCGAACTCAACTTGTGTGCCCTCGAGACCGCTGAGGGGCGCTTGGAACAGGCTCGAGGCCACCTCGCCAGGGCCAAAAGCCTGACCATCAACGAGAAGGCTCAAAGCTATTACTGGTTGCGCCAAGGGGCTTTGCAGAGCAAGGCGGGGCAGTCGGAAGCTGGGAAGTGGCTCGAGCAGGCCACACAAACCTTCGAGCGGTTGGGGCTAGACCGCGAGGCAGCCTGGGGGTGGCTGCACCTGGCAGAGTGGCATTTGCGTAGTGGGCAAAGCAGGCTGGCTACCGCAGCCCTATCCAAGGCGGCTCAGGCCCGTTATGCCATTGGCTCGGGATTCCCACTGCTTATTGAGCTTCGCTATCTGCCCCGTCTGGTGGCGCATCTCTCGGGGTTGCCCGAGGATGCCTATGCCCGCGTGCTCTACAACGACTTGCAACAGCTTCCCGGTCAGGCTCCGCTGTGGGTGGAGGTTCGTACTCTGGGGCAAGCCCAAATTGTCGCCAATGGTAAGCGGGTGCGGCTGGATATGCGCCGCAGCGTGGAAGTGTTGTCCTACTTGCTGGGGCATCCCGGAAGTACCCTCGAGCAAATTCTGCTTATGCTTTTCCCTGACGAAACTCCCGAAAGTGCCCGTAACTACTTCCATCAGGTGCGCTACGACCTGGCACGGGCAATTTCGGGGATGAGCGTACCTTTCTCCAATGCCTCCAAAACCTACTCGGTGGTGGGTGGGGGCCTCGAGCTGAACTGGGACGTAGCCGAGTTGCAACAAGCGCTCTCCAGCGGGGGTGAGGAAGGGCTTGCCAAGGCGCTGGACATTTACCAGGGGCCGTTCTTGCCTGCTGCCGACAGCGAATGGGCCAACAACGAGCGCCAGGACATCGCTTGGTCGGTAATTCGTACTGGGCTCGAGACCATCGAGGGTTGGTTCGCCAAAGGTCAGTACGAAAAATGCCTGAGCCTTGCTGGGCGACTGCTGGAAATCGAGCCCTACGACGAAGCCCTCAACGAATACTTGGTGCGGGCTACCAAGGCTCTGCAAGGTGAGGCTGCGGCCCGGCGCACCATTACCCGGCTGGTTCACCGCTTCGAGAACGAGCTAGGAGAGTTGCCTCCGGCCCTAGCCGAGTTGCGGCGGGAATTCCAACGGCTCAATTAGAGCGGTTTTCATGAACCTTGGGATGGCCTGAGGGTATTTACTGGGCCGCTCTGAGCAGAGAACCACGATACTTGGGCGGCCTGGCAGGTGGGGTAGCTGGCTTTGCCCAGGAGCTTGACCTCCTGGGTCTCGAGGGTAGCCAAGAAGGACTCAACAGCGGCGTTGTAGAAAGCAATTGCCTTGGCCCGAGATACTCTGGGTGATTTGATATTTTTATAGCTCCTGGGAGGTGCTGGGACAGCAGCACTGCGAGCCGACCCTTGCTCTCCAGGTACGGCATGGCGCGGACTTCCAGGATGCTTACCTGGTGGTGCTGGGCGGGGAAATCGCCTCGTTCAATCCGGACTTCAAGAAATTGGGGGTAGGCTCCAGCCTTGATGCCGGGGGCATGGCTGAGAGAAAAGGAGGTTGGAAGCAGCTCTTTGGCACCGGCAGGTACGGGGTTTAGATAGGTGCTGCCCCCATTTGTTACGGCTTTGACTCCTTATCCTGGTATTCCGCACTTCCCCTCAAGCAGCGCGACAGGAATTGACGCGCCCCAACCTCAAGCTATCGGGCGTGGAAAACAAAAACCATATTCACACCACCGTTCGGTTCGGCCTAAAGACCTTGGTATCCCGCAAAGCGGGGCGCTGGCTGGTTCTGGCCCTGCTCTTGATGTCGGCTTTTTCAGTTCCGGCAGGACAGAGCATTCATTCTTTTCCGGGGTTCTTCGCGGATGGTGATGGGCCAAAGGTTGGTGCGGGCGGCTAGTACGGTTTTCTTCAGGGGAACCGCGATAGGGGCGAGCAGGCTCGAGGGTCTTTCTTCGAGCCTGCCGCTGGCTGTATAGAATTGGGTCTATCTATGTTCGCCGCTCGAGCCTCCGGCAAAAGTCACAAACCCATAGTCCGAGATGACCTCATAGGCATTCTCCTCGAGCTGATTCAACTCGGTCACCCCGATGATGCCGTGCGAACCCTGCAACGGTTCGCCGAACTAGCTCAGACCTATTGGGCCAATAAAGAGCTAGCTGAGGCAATGCTGGCGGGGTTGCCGGACGACTTTTTGCGGAACCGGGCGGTTAGCGAAATTTACGCGAGAGTGCTGAGTCGGGCGCGCAAGGTAGACGAGTTACTGGGGTTATATCACTGGTGGTCGAGTGTTCCCACCGGGTTGCCGACAGGAGTAGCCCTTTACAGCGCTTGGGCGCTTACCCTCCGGCAACAGGCCAAACAGGCGATGTGCCTGCTGGAGACTTTGGAAGCCCAGGTACTCGAAGAGGATGAAGGTACCTATCTGCGTTTCAAGGCCGAAGCCCTGGCAGGGCTAGGCGCAGAAGGCTGGCAGGCTAGGTTTGCTCAGGCCCGGCGGCATCTGTCGGCAGGAGCACTGGGCCGGTGTCTGTTGGAAGAGGGAAACCTCCACTACCGCTATGCTCAGGTTGCCGAAGCCAGGAGCCTTTGGGCCGAAGCCCTGGCCTACTTGCAAGATGACCCCTATTACTCGGCTTGGCTGCGTCACAGCCTTGGCATCACAGTTTTGGCACAAGACCCACGTGAAGCCGAGGTTCATCTTTTGCTGGCCGAGCAACTCAGTCACAGACGGCCCGCAAGAGCGTTTCAGGCTCGAGCCCTATGTGGCTTGGGTGCAGTGCGCCGCAGGCTGAGGGAGTGGGATCGGGCCATTTTCAGTTATGAGGCTGCGCTGAAACTCGCCCAGGATTTAGACGACCGTCAAGAGGCCCTATGGGGCATCGGATTCACCCTGCGCCTGAGCGGTAGACCGGCTGAGGCGATCCCCTACTTTTTGCAAGCTCATGCGGTAGCCTCCTCCAATGCCCTATTTATCGAGATTGCCGCCGCCAAGCTGATGCTGGGCAGCCAGAGTGGGGCTGAAGTCGCGCTGGGCCAGGCCGAAATTATAGACCTCCGTGACCGCGTGAAAGTCGCCCTGATCCGGGCTCAAATAGCTTGTTTGCGAGGAGACTCGAGCCTGGCCCGATCAGAACTTGCCAGCTTTGACCTGAGCAGTGCCTGGGTGCTGGAGGAGGGTGGGTGCTTTCCCGAACTGTTCGCGTTGTTTAGTATCGGCAAGGCCAGTTCCAAGCCAGGGTGCACCCGCGTGCAGGTGTCTGCGGGGGGTATTCTGCGGGTAAAGGTCAATGGGCGCGAAATCTTGCTCAAACCCAACAGCCGAGCCGCCGAACTTTTGGTACTGTTGCTCGAGGCCGAAGGGGAAGAAACCCTGGATCGTTTGGTAGAAGCCCTCTTTCCCCAGATGGAACCCACCCCCAAAGCTCGAGCCCGAGCCCGGCAAGCCATCTGGGCACAGGTGCAAAAACTGCGCCACTTGCTGGGCTGGGAGGATAGCGTTTTGGTGGGGGGCGGAGTTTATCGCCTTGACCCCACGGCAGATTGGCAATACCAGATTGGGAACAAACCTTTCCTGGAGGGCATATATTCGCCATGGGTCATCGAAAAGCGAGAGATGTTGGCTTGATAACCTGCAATAGCCGGATAAGGTTTATTGATATAGCTTTAGGTGTCTCGAGGAATTCGACGATTCATTGATGGCTCGAAAATAGACTCATAGAGCCTAGTTTATGAAAGACGAACTATCTCTACCTGAACTGTTCTATATCCTCCGCAAACGTGCCAGAGTGTTGATTGTTGTCCCTGCGCTGATGGGGGTGTTGGCTTTGAGCTACACCTACTGGATAGCTCAGCCTATCTACGCGTCAACGGCTACCATCAACATAAGCCCTCTTCAGGTGCAGTCTCAGCTCGAACAAAAGATTCTGGTTCAAAATGTCCGCCCGCTTAACTTTGAAAGCCTCAAGGCCATGGCCTTTTCAGAAAAGGTGCTGGGGAGCGTGCTGGCAAGTTTGCAGAAGGTGCGGAACTTGCCCAAACAGTGGCAGGATAGGCGAAGCCATTCGGCCATCGAGTATTTTGTCAAGGATATAAAACTCAAGGGTGGTTTCTCGAGCCAGGCTCCTTTAGCCCAGGGCCAGCTATCTTCACTGATTGCTAGTTTTAGCGTGAACGCACCCGCACCGGACATAGCGGCCATGGCGGCCAACTTATGGGCTGGAGCAACTGCACGGCAGGTCAACTATCTGCCATTGGATCAGTTGAAAATATCCCTGGCGCTTTTTGAAAAGACAGTGACCCCGGCAGAGCAGACCTATCGAGCAGCGCAGAACCGTTGGGAACAATTCAATCGCTCGAGCTCTCTAGTCCAAGACAAAGCTCAACTCGATGCCAGAATCCAGGAGCGGGTCAGCCTGGATACCGAGCGTGCTAGCCTGGAGCGCAATCTGGCAGCAGTCCAAGGGCGTATCCAAGTCTTGGAGTCTAGCGCGAATCAGCAG
>JADEYI010000618.1_pt1 | contig 43529 bp, 45 predicted proteins | sample 8542331 | NCBI WGS metagenome assembly JADEYI01 (sample SAMN16510988, study PRJNA670497) | mine drainage metagenome | isolation source: biofilm near Copperflume 1 | place: Germany: Marsberg coppermine Kilianstollen | collected 2018-02 | reverse complement strand
GCCAGATCCAAGCAAGACCCAATCAACCGTGGGCACGGTGCTCAGTATTAATATTGCCCCCCGCCAGCCGGGGCCAAAATAATGCGATATTGGTGCATGATAAATCAGCATGAACTTTTTGGAGTGCACAATATTGATATATTAATATTGCCTGTGCATTAATGCAATATTGAGCGAGACGGTAGAGGCAGCCATGTTGACAAGGAGCTAGCTAGCTGCCTTTGCTTGGGGGATCCAATTACATAACCTAGAGAAAATGTAATGCAGACATCAAAGGAGAGCTAGCGTAAAGTGAGGAGACTGCATCGCCGTGCAAATGCAATGCGTGCAATATGTAAACACTACTTATAACTATGTATAACTTACTTAATAACGACTTTTGTTTTTGATAATAATAATGATATTAATGATAATAATAACTTATTGAATCATTATGATAACGGCTCTACAGCATACGGTACACACCCAACCCTACACTAATCACAATAACAATAATATTACACACAGTCAATCCTGAACTCTAAATATCAATAATAATTTTAATATAATACTATTAATGGCTGTACAGCATACTAACAATCCAACACTGAATTCAAGTTAGCTAAGTTAGCTAATATATACGTTGAACCCTGACACCACGTGCACAAAACCTACATCATGAATGATTCCACATATAATCATACCATTATACGAGTTGAAGTAATACTACTTCACATGTATAATGTTATGTAATCCAAGGTCCTCCTATTAGTACTCTAGGGAGTCCTAGTGTCATAACTGTTGTGGTCACGGTGACTGCAAAGGCCAAAATTTGGATCCTTTAAAGCGTGTGAAAAGAATCAACAAGTTGGGGGCTCCGGATCAGTGCAGCCCGTCAAATAGTATTGCAATGCCAGATCAGATGCCTTCAAGTACAACTTCTTCATGTTGGGCGTCACCGCAGGTTCCTGATACCATGCATACACGACGAATTCCCAACACACCCTACTAGTCCAATGATCATCATAAGGCTCCACTGAATGTTGGAGCGCTTCTCTGTAAAATCCTCTTGGGTACCAAAGAATGCGGTCCCAAGGGAGGATGAAAGTTGCACAACAGCTCCAGAAACCAGCTGAAGTTGCGTTGACAGACCATTTGCTGAAGAGATTTGCACAACTTGAAGTTGCCTCAACCTCTTCAAGAGACTTCTCTTGCAAGCGCCGTGACACTGGGCTCTCCGGAAACACATGCATCCAATCTGGATCACCCTGCCTGCTGAGTCTGGTCAATGTCACCATGTGCCTTGCAAACTCTGCACCATCTTCATAAGGCGATACGAGACCTCTATAAAATAAACGTGCTCTGCCAACTATAGTATGACAGTCAGTATGGTAAGCATGTGGACCATGGCCATGGAGGAACAAAACAGCCAAAGGTGGATTGTCATAGTACTCGAAGACATAACTATGAAAGGCCGACAGGTCTTTTCCATGGTTGGGAAGCAATAGTTTCTCTTGGACAACCATACCGCAAGGACCCTGCCAATGGCCAAGGGGTCTTTCAGGCTCCACCCGCCTATAGATGATAACAAGAGCATTTGTAAGTCCTAATTTCCACAAGTACTGCTTGAAGCAATGCTTTTCTTCGTAAGCTGCAACCACAACGTGGAAGCTGCCCGCGGGTAAAGAGGGTGACTCACAAGAAATTTGTGAAACGCTGTCGATATTTGATGCAAATATGCCAGTGGTGTCCAACACTATAGTTAAAATAGTGAAGCCAATCAATTTCTGTGTGCTGCTCATCGTTGGATTGATGTGAAGCCTAATCTCTAGTTATCCACCCCCTGTACCTGGTGGTGTCACGGTGAGACTGCCGAATGTCACATTGCGGGTAGCTTTTATGAACCGCTTGAATAGGTGATCAGGACGATGTAGCCATAGCAGATGGCATTTTGAATTTTCCAGAAAGAAAGGCAGCTATTTATCTCACTCGCTCCTCAAGAAGGAACTGCTGCTGGCTTCGAAAGGGAGAAGTTAAAGGATGTACGTGGCACAACACCTGCGTACACAGCACTTTTTATCTCCTTGCTCGCCCAAAGTCCATGGCTGGGGAAGGACATAGTTGCAACAAGCATCAAGGATTGCAAAGGATGCATTTTTAATGCTACTCCAAAGGAACGCTCCCTTAGTACCAGTGTGTTGAAAATAAGGTTGGTTGCAGAAGAACGTAAACAGGTACGTAGGACAGAGGAATGTTGGGCATCCGAAAGGAAGTCTATACATCCAAGATCAAATGATTGTGGCATCGAAAAACTACTTTGGTTGCCCTAGCCGCGTAGTACCTCTTTAATGATTGAACATTTTGCAGCAACTGAACCATTTAGCATTGTGCCAGTCACAGTAACATTCTGAACCCTTCTGTATGTCGTCTTATTATATCCTCCGTCGACAAAGACGGACTGTAATAACTAGATTGTCCTGATTAACGAATGTCGGCTTGTGCATAAACCGCTTTTACAGCCTAAAACTGAGGCAAGAACTTGCAAGTATCTTACAGAGACGAGATGTATCAACCCACCTGCGTGTGATTACCCCTGGTGCACTACAAGAATTTTGCTTATCGTACTCGTCCTAACGCAGGTCGGGTCGGATAGAAGGTCGGGGGAAATTTTCAGTTTTTTTATTGCCTTTTTTAGTCGGAACTTTTATTTTTTCTCCTTTACAAAGGTCGGGGGATGCGACAGAATTTTGCGAATATCTAAAGCAAAGTCGGACTGTAAAAAATGGTAATAAAACGTTAACCAGTGCCAATCTTGCCTATTCCAAAAGATAATAATGATGTTTGCTTCATTAGTACGCCCAATACTGAAGGGGTGCAGACGGAGGGGTGCCCCAACGTGTTGTGGCCTGCCCAAATTCCCAAATTCTCAAATCTGAACTGCCAATCCCCATGTGCGTACCACACTAGTTTTAGGGTAAGATGGGGCATCCGACTTCGCCTAGGCTGTTTTTAGGAAGCCGAAAAACAATTCTAATTGAAGGTCGGCGCGGGCCGAACAATTTTTTTATCTCCTTTCTAAGGTCGGAGATTTTTCTAATTAATCATTTTTCCGACTAAGAATTAGGACGAGTGCGGTATTACGTTGAACAAATGAAAATCAAATCCAAAGATTATGCAATAATTAGACCGTCTAACAATTATTGAATGACTGAGTCCCTTCCGGTAATTTGAAGGAATGATTGTGGGCTTCAAAATGTGCAATGCACCCATGCTTTGCGTCTATTAGCTCATCTATTTGCCTATATTGATTTCCGAACCTCAGGGGGTACTAAAGACTACTCCGACAGTGGCTCAATTCAGTGCACGGGGGGCGCCTCCGGCGCCCCCTAAGGTAAATGGGGCGCCGCCTTCGGCGGCGCGCCCCTTTTTCCATGCTTTTCTGGGAGGCGAAGGCCTTCCTAGGGGGGATCCCCCGCCTGATAGAGAGGCGGGAATATGAATTTCGAAACGTGATAGACGATGCCTTTTCATTATTTTGATGCGAGCTTTGACGGTTATAGCAAGGAGAAGATTTATTGTAACCTTCGAAGTCATTTACTGTCAAATGCCAGTCTTTATCTTAAAGCAATATGATTCCTGCCCGAAGTTGACCGCATCTGTGAAGGAGGATGGTTATAGAATGCTTTTGGATGAGTACTATTAGTGGTTCTATTGCTCCTTAGTGGTTTATACAATGCTTTTTAAATAGACGTTGACACAAATTCGACTTGCGAGTCGTGTTCTACATTGAGCAGACCACATCACGGCATCTTTCAATTTTTTACTAGCATTTAGGAGCGATGATGATCATTAATTACCTTGCCGATATTATCTGCTCTGTCGGTAATATTTACAGACGGTCAGTTGTTGTTGATGCAGGAGCAATGCGGTGCAAGCCTCATCCGAGCGTTACACAAGCTCGTGCAATGCAAGAGAAATTCCTCAAAGAAGAGACTAACTGTCTTTGTAGGCTTGTTACACACTTGGAAGAAATCACACACCAGATCCTGCTCTGCCAGCAAAGATTTGGCACCTGCTAAAAAGCACGTGCTGCACTGCATGCCTGTTCATGATTGCATGTCCATGACCAATACCAATATCACTGGTGTTCTGGGGCTTGGTTGTGACAAATTCTTGACTCATGAGGCTGTCATGCATGCTTGAATTGAGCAGTGAGCATGCCGTCATCCTGAAAACGATTACATAGACTCTCCAGCATAAAAAGAAAGCTGAAACGCCGCCGGGTGTTGTCTCACATGCTCACTTCAAAACAAAGTGTTCATTTATCAAACTAAACTCAGGACTGGTCAAGCTGGAGCAGATTATGCTCCAATAGCAATCGAGTCTGAAATACGCTGCTATAGTGTCACTGTGCCAGAACATGTCCTCCAGTCATGTTTGTAAAGTGTTGTAACACGCCCGATGTGCATGTGTCCCTTGCAACCTGCACGTCACAGAATGCATAATTGCCTGGTGCTCATTCAGACCATTCTGCCAGTCTTAAACAGTCAGGTTAGCCTGAAACATTATCATATGCCCTTTCCAGGTCCTGGAAAATGGAGAGGTTGTGACAGACAAACACCCATTCTCTGCGTGGATCAAAGGTCAGGCCAGCACCTTGGCAAAGCTGAGGATCAAGGATGTGAAGGAGACGAAGGATAAAGAGGAGTTCAAGGTCAAGGAAGGCACACTCCGCGCAGCTTGGACAGATTTCATCGAGCCCGCCCCGAACGCAACGCTCCTGGCTGGCAGTGAGGCCTTAAGTATGTGGAAACATTTTAGGATTTAGTAGAAGAGACATCGAGCACTAATTCAGCAGGTTTTGCGTGTACTCCTGAAGAGCGCGGTGACAGGCACGAATCTGACAGGCCGGGGCTGTGCATATGCCTCCCTAGCTGAGAATAAGTTCCGTTGCCCAGCCAACAAGCAACTCTTTGCAAAGGCGAAGAGCCTATTGCCAAACCATCACAAACCCTATTCCTCTCCCATCAGCAACATTCAACCCAACGTATAACAGGTTTCTTACGGCATTCGTTCACATCTATTTGAGCAACCCTTCACGAGGCTTCCAACAACCGCAGGCACATGTCTCAAATTTGTCATGATGTTTCGAATGAAAGCATGGAACATTCGATCGTCTTCGGAGGATATTGATTGTGCCGGGGATCCCTTTCAGCCAGTTCAGAGCGCAGCATTCTGGGTGCACGCCGTATCCCATACATAGCCCCAGTTTGACTGACTTCGTTTAGAGTCTCCTGCCCTTGAGAAAGGACGGTATAAGCGTCAGCTGAAATATATAGACGTCAAAGTGCAATTTTGGTGATGAATTAAGAATTAGGGCTTAGGATATATCATACAGGGTAACAAATAAGGAAATTCACGGGGTGCCAAAGTGGCATTTTTGGCCACTTTAGAATAATTTGCTGGCTGCCACTTTGTGGCTTCTATTAATTCAGGTGATGCCAAATTGGCATATTTGCGGGATTTTGCCAGGTTTTAAAGGTCAATTCCTGTCGGATAGCAGCAAATTTCTGTAGTGCGGCATGACATATAATGTTGGATTTGGCTATTTCACCCAACATAGTGCCATTATGATAAGACCTGGTGACATTCTCTGGGCCTTCCCATGCACTGATGCAATATTGAGCATGCATGCACCCATTGCATGCTGGTTTTGGTACAAGAAGTGGCAGCCAAAAAGGTTTGCATTATTCAGCCGGTGCCAAAGTGGCATTTTATCTTGTCTTCATTAAATTGCGTGGCTGCCAAGCTCCATCCCAATAATTGTTTTCCGCCACTCTGTGGCAGGTGGCGATGCTTCGCATCGCCAGAATCTGCCACTTTTCCCGGGTAATTTTCTAGTATACGCCACTTTGGCGTGGAAATGCCACTATTTTTTGCCCTGATCTCTATGATATGATTGTATAAACCCTGAACAATACGTATTACAACACAATGAGAAGTAAACCTTTCATAGAAAATTCTCACTGTCACGGATTGTGTCAAACGAAAAGCAACACCTTAAACGCTGAGAACTTGACTGTAAGAGCGCAGATATATGAGGCATGTGTCGGGTCACAACGGGAACTTTCATAGTTCCCGATAGAATCACTGCCTTTTGCCTCCCAAATACTGAGGGCTGCAAAAGTGACGAGTTTACTATCAATCAATAAAAAGGGGAACATCACAGTAATATGCACTATCGGTTATTTTACGGGGATTGCGACAGCTCCTCGCAGAGAAGGCCGAGGATGGACGCTACCAGTGTGGGCGGTGTTCGTCTGCTGCGACTGCTCCTCGTATTACTGATTTCTGGCTCCATGAGCACAGCAAATTTGGTTTCCATCCACCATGAGCCAGGCCGGGTTTCGCGATATTTTTTCTCACGCTGCTTCTTACCTCACTAAACGTGGTTGCAACCATCTGGTACCATAATGCTGAAAGTCATGGGACTCGCAGGTGGTGAAGAACCGTCTAGCAGGCGCATCTCGGATGGGCAAGCCGTCCATGCGTTGCAGCGTGTGACGGCAACGTTTGAGGCCAGACAGGGCGCACCTGGTGTGCCTCAGTGGTGTAATCTTACGGTGTATGGGTCAGGATATGGCAAGCATCAACTTTGCAACGTCGCCCATTATATTAAGCCAGAAGGTGCCTGTACATTCTGGTCTTTTGGCATCGAAAAAGACGCATCCTTTGACACAGACTTAATATCAAGACACGACTGTTATGGTTTGGGATTGGATCCCTCTGTGTCCTACCAAACCAACTTTCTAGGGGCCAATGCAGTCTTTCTGCAGGTGGGTGCTCGGCTTAAAGAATCGCCACCTTTCGTACCCAAACCTGGTGTTTGGTTCCTAGCAAGCGTTCCCGCCCTTGCAAAAGCGTTGTCCATCGAAAAATTACAAGTGCTCAAAATGGATTGTGAGGGATGTGAATACGGCCTGGCTGATGACGTCCTCAAGCATGATGAGCGTTTCTTCCACAAGGTGGACCAATTTGCAATCGAGATCCATACCACTAAACTTATTGCCCAAACAAAAGACCATGCACTTGCCTTGGGGCGCTTGTTCTACCTCTTGGAGGATGCTGGACTGGTGCTTGTTGATTTTGACTTAAGCAGCTGTGGTGGCACCCATAATATTGCTGGACAACAAGAGGAGTTCACTGTTGTGGGCTATCCCGACAAAAATGAGCAAAACTGTCAAAATCTGCTTTTTGCAAAGCACACAGGTGTGAACTCGCATTATTGGGAAGAGCGATACTAGCGCTCAAAAAAAAGCGTCTCGAGGTACATCAAGCTATATCATTTCAATTCAATTCATAGACCCTCTGGATTAATGGGGCTACTTCCCTCCGCTATTATCCCCTCAAGTTGAGGGGAAAGCTGCTGCAATGCCTTAACTTGAGGAGACCTTGAAGGAGAGTTTCTAGAGTGACTGCAAGTGCTGGCATACTATGCTACCGTATAGCATTGTGACAATGGTGACTATCATTCTACTCTTGGAACTACGCTTGCACTGCATGCGGCATGGGGGCAGCGCTCATCACTGACAATCGAGACATAGTATCATATGATGTTATGATGCCCTATGGCCTCTGGCTTTGGGTTTGCCGACCTGTAATAATAATAATAATAATAATAGTGATGTCATGATGACGTATGTTGCACATGATAAGTGTCGTCAAGCGGCCCTCTTGAAATATTCTTCGAGGTGGTGCCCGGGGCCAGATGTTTGTTCAAGAGTCTGCGCTGGCCTACTTGCGGAATTACCAATAATCTTCAGGGTATGTGATGTGTCACCATGCGGCACCAGCTGGCGGCCCGCGGGGCGGCCCCCGGGGGGCTGGGTGATGTGCTGACCCCGTACCCACTGTTGATGGGGCCCCCCCCACCCCCACCCCTACCGGGTGTGCTTGTGTGATCAGGCTTCGATCTGGCGAGTCCAACAAGAGGTCACCCCTTGTAATCCTACGGTAGATTTAGGGCAGCCTTCCAGGCTTAGGGGCTTCAAGGATTTATGTATAATCTTATTACTAATTACTATAATATACTACAACTCGTCTTCAGGATGCACGTACTTTATTATTATTATTATTATCAATATTACACGCTTTTCCTGTCAAGAGGCAAGGTGCGTCCGGATCCTGCAGACAAGCTCCAGTTAAAGGCTGCCACAATCATACCCCTTGTTGGACTCGCCAGATCCAATCAACCGTGGGCACGGTGCTCAGTATTTGTACCCCCCCCTCCCCTCCCGCCAGCCGGGGCATGTACTTTATATACTGTACGTCTATACATTGCAGGAGATTATTATAGAGATGATCATCATCATCACGATAGTGCACCTGCTATTCTTAAATCATATAAATTACTACTAGTATCACGCTCACATGTCGTCAAACGACCATCATTGAAACAAAAATTTGTACTGATATATGGCATTCTGCCGCCCATACTAGTAGTGCTGCCCTTCTCTGTATGCAGAGCCGCATTGTCAGGCTTCATTGTCAGGCTTCAGCTTGCACAATCAACCCCCGAAATCTCTAGGGGTATGCCGTATTGGGAGACCAGTCATCCAGGTAACTAAGGTCTGTCAGTTGGCCTCAGTCAGTTAATGACTCGTCAATGCATGGGCAAAGACACGCTGTTCCAAATCATTGTGCGATGGCATGCAGGTAGAGGATGAGTACCGGGTGGAGGGAATGCCTGTGCACTGGTATGTGGTGTCTGACTGCCCCTCGCTGCGCTACAAAGCCGCAGAGGAGTATGGACCAAAGGTACACCGGTTTATGGTTCGGAGGCTTTTGTGTTTCTTTAAAAGCTGCAGTGAGTCAGTGACGGTATATTGCATTGCGGCGATGGACTAGTTACTGTACGCTTGTTGTCTGTACTTCACTAAAGTACACTGGCAGCTACAGGTACACTCTATCAGTAACCTGGGACAGCTTCGAGGTAGCTACATTGTACTCATTCCCCTTGATGGGCATGCCACTTTTTTGAAGTACGCAATGAATTTTCGTGACCCCTAGAAGTAGTAGAAGGGCCCCAGTCTTTAGTCTTTCGTAATCCCTGCGAAATTCTTCTCCTGGGGGGCATCGACCTAATGGCCCCCCTTCAAGAATGTAGGATTACCACGTAACGGCCGTGGGTGCACAGGGGCTCATGCAAGGTTCATAGTAACCGCTCTAATGTTTCGGGCCATGGGCCAACTTAGAAGTTGTTGCCTGCACTGTGATCAGCAATTCTTATTCTGGGTGCCACCACTGGTTGGCAGCAGTGTTACCGTGCACCCGCGGCGGGTGACCCGCCCACTGGGAGCCAGCAGCGCTGAGTCACTCCACAGTGGATGTCACAGTACGGTACTCATGTGCCATAGTGAACAGCATGGTATGTTTGCAACCGTTGTGTGACACTAGTACTAGTACCGCATGTCCAACTCCCACGTAAAGTGCTGCACAAAAGATTTGTTGCACAATATTCTATCCTTGGTGATGTCTCAGGATTCCTATGACAGGAAGGCACTCACGAAGATGGCTTTCATCCTCAATGTCGCTTTTTCCACAGCTGGCTGCAGCCTGAGATCCATGCTTGGAGAAATCCCCTCAACAAAAAGATGAGAGGAGAGTTGGAGCAAGCTTGCAAGCTTGCCAATTGGGCCCAATAATGTCACACTTCAACAACAAAGCGTCATTCATGAAGACGCTTTTCACTAAGCATGTCCACACAAAAAAAGAAATAGTCTTCTGGGCTAGATCGATTACTTAGAAGCACGAAAAATTGCAAAGATGCATTTATATTTCGACGAAGCATTACAATACTTTCACCCAGGGGTGGTTGACGGCAACCTCCTCAAAATTGTCAAAATTGCTTCGGGTGCACTCCCAAGAAACGTTCCGGCCGCGTTTCGCCATTGCCTCTGGTGAGCGCATGGTATATACCGAGCGAAACCGCAGCGACCGCAGCGCAGCTAGCCGCCCAAAACTCGACTCCTCCGTTATCACCTGCAATAACGTTTGAGCCCAACATACAACATGTTGTCATAAAACATCTTGTACAATGGAGTGGTGGCTGACATTGACAATGGCTTGCGGCAATTGAGAGGTTGAAGGTCTTCATAGATGGAAAAAAAGCCAAAGTGCCTTTCCAAGAAGACTAAATGCAAGGTCAACGGGCCGCGGACATCACTTGGTACCACATCTTGCAATTCTATTGTATGTGCGTTAAGGTGTCTAGATGGTGTGCAAAAGAACTGAGCATATTCCCAAGTACCTGAAAGTCAGTCATGCCTAGAAGCCACTGCTCCGCAAAGGCGGTACGCATGGCAAGCACATCCTTTGTGCTATTTCCTGTGCTAAAGGTGACGTGCTCCGTGACCAGTTCGCGGCTCGGCAAGAGCACCTGCAAATGGGCGAATTTTGGCCATGCGAGTAATGATTCATAGCGGGACGTGCATGGTCAAGCATGCAAGGCAGCATTTTCTGCCAATGAGTTGCAAAAATGCTATCTGATGAAAAGATACAACCCTTCCCGTAAGATAATGATATTGAATCTTCAGATGTAAAGATGAATTGTGCCGAGCGTGCATCGTCTTCAGGCGTAATATTAGAGCTGCCGCCATCATGGATTGGCACTTACCTTGAGCCCGTACTTCTCGGCGGCTTTGTAGCGTAATGCAGGGCAATCAGAAACAACATACCAAAGCACTGGCATTCCCTCCACCTTGTATTCCTGCTCGACCTGCACCATACCAGATCATTTGTGACCATTGATGATCTTGTGCATTGAGATTTACTTTCTTACGCAACCACATGTAAGGGTCACATGAAATTCGCCTCCGGTGATCACATGACCTTATGAGATAACAATGTTGCCGGTTTTTTTTTACAAAGAAACACCCAAGGATAATCACATCAATATAACGGCACACTTTGAAGACCTCAGGCAGAGCTATATTACAGGGAAGAATACGATTGAGAGCAATCGACATACCTTGGATGCGCATCGAAACCACCTTCCCAAGTCATCATAGTCAATTTCCCTGTCACAAACGCCATTTGGCTTATGCTGCAGCCATGCATCGCCCATCCGGACCTACGCATCAAGCTCTTGACTTACGAGAGTGCATGCAATAGTCTCTTCTCATGCCATGTTTGCTTACATGCAGAACAAGAATGAACAGCATTGCAGATTTTGGACAAGATCTCGATAACAGACACTGATTCGGAATCATATCCCTGTGACTTGAAACGGACTTGGCCCACTTCATCTTTATATCATTTCACTAAAAGGTTGTATCTTTTCATACCTGAATGCCTATCTTGAGAGCATCTGGGTTCCGCAGCGCCTCGTAATTTTCCCGCACCACTTCCAATGTCTTTCGGCTCGGCCGAAACAAGTAATTCAAAGCGCAGCCCACAGCCGTCTCTGGCCGCAGGCCCCATGTGAACAGCTGCTTAACCACAAAGCGCCTCATGAAATAACACGATTTGACTGGTCTGATGGCTCACTGCTTTCACCAAAATCCCCGTCCTGCCCTAAGACTTATGCCAAAAGTCTCCACGCATTAGAATCATTCTGGGGGACATAGGTGAGTCACCCGTGCCCTCACGGTGGCTTGGTCAAGCATGGCCTTGGCATGCTTAATCTCTGCCTCCGTAATCACGCCCCAGGCTTCATCAGGGCTTTTGTATTCAATTTTAATTTCATTTTGAAAATATGATAGGATGAGGGAACGCCGCGCACCTGTTGCCGGTGGTAAGGGTTGTAGAAAAGTTTTTCAACAGCGCCGGTGTTAATGTCAAAGACGACCGTGCGCGCGTCCGGCCACATGTCTGACAGGTTTGCGCCGCCAAAGACCTTGAAATCCGTCGCGTCAGGCGGATGGTGCCCGTCAATTAACCACCAATCCACGTATTGTGTTCCGCCCCCGCCCGCCACATCACCCCGTGCGGCCTCCCAATCCACATTCGCCTTCTCCATCACAGCTGCCAGCGTGGCTTCTGCGCTGGCACCGCGCCAGTTGATTCGAAAGGCCCTCCCTGGAGAAGCATACATGAAATTTGTCTGATACTGTGTACAACGCCAAGAGTATCCACTGCTGTGCTTAAGAGACGAATCATGGCATAGATGCACAGCAAAGCCGGCTCTGCTGCTAGCCTGTTATGGGCTGGATTGCCTGCATATAAGAATTGCCGACACCGCTTGATAACTCAAGAAGTCCAAACAGGGGTACAAGAAACATACAGTTACAACCTGCAGGAACCAACATGTATTCGCTGTATGTATCTCCAAGGGCTGTGAAACCTAGGCGCTGTGTTGCTCACCATTCAGGGAAGTGCGTCTGCACCTGAGAGCAAGGCATAGTAGAAGACAGTAACGGCAGCTGTCAGCCGGTCGCCTAGCCCATTCCTGTGCAGGTTCACGACCGCCAGACGCTGTCTGGAGGCTTCAGACTTTAGGATGGCTGCGTGCAGGCGTGAGTAAGTATCCTGCCACCCTTGACCGCAGTGTGCGCCATGTCGCCCTCCGAGCCTTGTTGTCTAAGGAACAGGGGACCATCAGTGAGCCAGCCACCTCTTAATTTTCGGTGCAAGATTGCATGAAAAGGTGTGGAACAGCTCTCAGAGAAACCGCTGTTTTCGTGGAACTCTATGCTATGATGCAAAGCCATTAGTTCCGTGCTGCTGATCACGTGCACATCTTGATCCATAATTAAACATCCACGCAGACACCACCTTGACTTTGACGCTCTTTGTGCGGTGGTCACTTGCAAGTCCTCCGGTTGCTGAGACACATACGGAATGCAGGGTTGATAAGAGCATCGCAGCCACTGCAACTGTTAGCCACGCTTGTGAGTGGGGAATCGCAGACGTCCACCTCATTTTCAATCTCATTATGTTCAACCCCACACCACATTTCAGTGTTTGTATCTGCAGTCAGAATGTCGTCCCGTTCCTCATTCAGTGACAGCTGATGATGACTTTCAACTGATGCAGGGAGGAAGCTGCATTCCACAAACTCCCCTGTATACACGTTACGTAATCGTTATTCTGCTGACGTAACATGCGTCATGGTCCAATGGATAGCAAAATTGGAGCCTGCATGCTATCTGCCTGCTCCCCGGGCATCGTCCGGACAGCAGATATCTTCGATGAAAGGAATGGATGAACTAACATACATCGCATGCGCAGAGCCATTTGTGCACCCATCGCAACTAGTAGGGTAATCAACCTCGGGGTTTTGGTATTCTCTTTCATGAGTGTTGTCCCCACCTGCAGTTCTGGAGGTGGAGCAAGATGCCTTGGCGATGGTTGCTTTCGACCAGAAATTTTGGGTCAACTGCCACACACCGCATAGTTAGACAGGACCGTGTAGGATGGGCGCATTTATTCTTGATAAGTACACTAATCTGCTTAAATTCGAGCATCCTATCATTATCAAGCAATGTGATAGGTCAGTATCGCGTTAGGTCCAATCATGCAAGTGACAGAGACCCTCGCACCTGCGGAAACTGGCAGGGACCTTACGAGCACCTTGATAGGGCGATCAAGGAAGGCATGGTATACCCAAGATATACAATTATGGCGTATTCAAGCATGGGTAAGCTGTATTCGCGTGCGTCCATAGCCATTACTTCTTTACGGTCAGAAGAGCACAATTCTTATCTTTTTGTGGCGTGTCTTCCAGGTCTCAGCGATGCACAGTAAGGGCCACCCCTTGTCATAATTGAGGTTTGAAAAGATGGTACTATCCGGTACACCGAATCCGTTTTGACAAGCCCGTCATAAGTTGCTTGACAGAGGTTATGGTGCAGGAGTTGCATGATTACAGCTTTCATGTACTCAGTTCTCACAAAAAGAGCCTTTGTTCTACGAAATCTCGACGATTCTTTCAAGCTCCAAGATGGGTGTGTTGATCCCTCTTCTATATCAATGACTTCTGTTTTGCTGGAATTGTCAAAGACCATGCCAAGGAATTGTTTGCTTGTGCCGTTCCATTTAGGTATGATAGGCCAAATATAGACTGGACGTTTCAAGTTGACGAAACTGGCCGATCAGTACATAGGGTGTCTGATCTCGGTACTGGTGGAGAGGTGAGCCTAATACTTTGAAGTTTCTAAATCCTTTTAGGTTGCAAATCAGCGAGTTGTTGGCATGGCTACTTGTAACGGCTGGCTGTGCCCAACAACTTTGTTGGCTTGGACCAAATGCAGGAGCCTAAGAGTTCTGCTTTGCCAATATTTCGGAAAGGCAACCTGCATGACATAGGTATGAGCCACCCAGTATGTAGAGGAACAGCAGAATCACAGGGATATCGATTTTAGTACACGACGGATCCGATTATTCCTGAGTAACTAATTTTTCTTGTCACATGGATTGCCTTCTGAACTCAGCTGCGCATGTCTTGCAGGCAAAGATGCAGATGTTGTCATATTTGAGCATTGCAATTTTGGTACCGTAATACAGCTCACTCACAACTCCTACCACAAGTCGGAGATTTTCCACATGGTGATGCTCACTGGCAGGTTGCAATGAATTTGTTGCCTGTTCTGCCTAGTAGGCTAACTTTGCCTCACCCAGATTGTTCTTCCAACGAATGCAGGGCTTGAGGCCAGAGACGATTTTTGGGTGTGTCTTTGACTTCCTATTCGAACCCACTTCGGCTGCAAAGGCATTATTCCGCAAAGAGCTTGATAAGATGCAACAAAAGAATACCCTGAAAATTGCTATCCAAATAAGGACGTCTGACACTGCAATGGCACAAAATGGACTTATACTAGATGGGCAGAGCAGCAAAAAGGACGCTTTATTGAACCCTTACGAAAACTATTTTGCATGCGCAAAGGTGTGGAGTCAATGCATTTGCTTGAAAAATCTGCTTTGCGCTGGTACCGTTGTTAGAAGTTCTCCACTTCTTTTAATGATCAAATGGTGTAAACTCTTCGGCTGGCATCTCAGGAATTGCAAGAGGACAATCAACAAGAAGGCCAGGACGTCATATGGCTCCTTGTAAGTGACAGAGAAGATATTCGAAAGGCTGCAGCGCAGAGATATCCTACTTTGATCCTGACCAATACCAAGAAGGTAAATGACTTCCATTGAAAGCCCGTGTACGTCTCACACAACCAGTACATTTAGCAATTCACCTTGTTAAAGCCACCAACATGACACATAACCTTATAATAAGGATTCAATGAGTTACTGTGGGTGGTGCGGCGCATCTGACACATGCACTACACATATACACATGTACTACTCTAGTAGAAGCTTGAATCTATATTCGGGACAAAGAGGCAAATGAGCAGATAAGCTGACCTACGTTTTACGTGTCCCAGGGTCTCGTGCAGCATACTTCCATCCCAGCAGGGCAAGGGCCCTTATCAGGAGGACGGCAGGCATTGTTGGCAGCAGTCGGAGAGAAACTCCTCATATCACTTGCAGATTATTTTGTCATATCAAACTCTGGATTTGGCCGTCTTCCAGCAGTACAAGGAAGACGATGGAATTCTATATATACAATAAATCCCAATCAGCCACGCGACTGCCACCTGGAGGGTGACTCTTATGAAGATTTGTCCAGGAGACTACCTGGTGTCAGGCACTTTTTGTGATGCAAAACAAGCTGCACAAACCTTGGCCTCATCAACCTTTTCAATTTCAACCGCTGATAGTCTGGCAGTCTATGCACTAAACAACATGTACCACATAGTACAAAAATGTAAATATATTATTAATATCTACATTGAATGGCAACTTGCCGCAATGCAAAATGCGGAACATGTGTACCACACAATATTTTATTGTGTCATTATTTTTTGGTCTGTGCGCCATTTCTAACAATAGTATCATGATGTGACTCGGAGTTGAGTGTCAAGAGGGACGTCCTGCTCTTTTACAGTTTCACTCAGGCTGACATGGCATGAATATCGTACCGGTACTTCATGCCATCATGGTGATCATGATGACTGGTCAATGAGTAATTGTCCTTGCCCACGGGGCAGAATTGGGACGGTCAGAGCACTCACAAATCAAGCTTGTGTGTTCGTTGATGTGTTGCAAAATTGTCATCAATGTCAATATGATGACGTATGACTCGAATCCGTTCGTGGCCGTCACTGACATCATGATGACAAATTGGAGTGTTGGCAATGGCATTCTTAGGACAGAAACGTGAATTGTTGTGAGTACTACTAGTACTAGTAATATTTCAAATATTAGTACTACAAGTTGTAGTACTACTTTTAGGCTACTTTCAACCCTAGTAGGCACACCTATCGTTCATTGTACACCGGGTATTGTATGCATAGTGACAGGGAACGACAAGTAATGTTTTTTAGTAATGACCACTGGTCAGGCATATATTTTAATACACCTGGTAGCGGCTACTAGCCAGCAGTGAGAGTATACGTATCGTCCGACACGATAGAGTCTAGTGAGGACCTCTCTCTGAGATCGGATCTCAGATCTCAGCAGGCTGCCAATAATATTCAATAAAGAAGTTCTATCTTGTTCTAGTAGTCATCCAAATGCCATTCAACTTAAAAGAGCCACATAAAGCATCTATATGATCCTCAATTCGCCGTCCCAGGATAAAGTTCGGGCAAAAAGGTTTTTTTTGGGTAAAAAATTGTCAGTCCACTCAGTGGCAGGGGCTTTTAAAGTAAATTCGATACGATTTCCGCAAAATCTACCGTAATGTCTTGTTTCAACTTGAAAAACACCTCAGTGAATATCGTAAAAGCGAGAAATACCATTACTGTCAATTATTTGTTCCACTGCATACTATGTATGTGAACCTAGCCTGTGTCTAAGTCCCGTATTTCAAATTTGACTTGACATTGAGAAAAACAGGCTCACATAGAATGACGGGTGAAGCCCGGTCTCCGAATTCTACTACCTTAGCCCTATGCCCTCTGAAAACTCCAATGACAATTACGCCGAAGTGCTCCACATAATTGCCCGTACAAGGAATCTGGTGCTATTATCATGGCAGGGACACACAGACGACCAATGCTCCATCTATAGTAAGGTGAAACAGAAAACTCACAGTATTTCCAAACGCGGCTTTGTTGCGCAATTTTTTCTGGCACTGCATCATACAAGAGGCTGTATTGCAAGGGTTGAAACAAATCACTACTTCAAATTACAAATCGACCTCTGCATTTTGCCTGTACAGTTGACACATTGGCGCCACACGCCATTCAGGAGATGAGCCCCTTTACCAGAAGATCCACCCTTGCCGTGCTGTTGCTCTCGAGGTACATTTGCATCCTGGGACGGCTCAAAAGTGGTATCCAAGGTGGCAACCAGGATAGCCTGCCTAAAGAAGATACCCGATCTCATGTTCACAACGATGACTTGCGCAAAACGGGCGTCGCGTTCCCTGCTTGGCTGCCGCAATGGTACCAACACGGCGAGGCGTGGATTGGCGAGATTACACCACAGACGTCTGACGAGAGGATATCCGCCCAGTATTATAGTCAAGGTGGAGAAGACAAGTATGCAGTAGAGAACTTCTTCCGGGGATTGGAGCACGGCACATATCTTGAAATGGGCGCATTCGATGGGGTCAAATTCAGTAATACTTTGCATCTTCGGAAGGCTCAAGGCTGGCGCGGGCTCTTGATAGAACCAAATCCCACTTCTTACTCTGCACTGGTGAGGAATCGGCCTGACGATGTATGTGTCAATGCCGCTATTTGCGCCAAATCTTCTTTGGTTCATTTTGTTGAAGCTGGTGGAGCCACTGCTGGGATATATGAGTTCATGTCGACTTCTTTTTTGGACACATGGTATAAGGGTTTGAATGTCAATGATTTACCCACCATCCAGTGCCTTCCATTGAATGCAATTTTGTCCAAATTGGGCTTTGACCATATTGATTTCTGGAGTTTAGATGTTGAGGGTGGAGAGATGGAAGTTCTTCGCACGGTAGATTTCAATAATGTTGAAGTGGGAGTAATGACAGTTGAGGCCGATTCTCACAGTATGAAGAAAAATGAGGAGGTGAGAAGTTTGTTGACCTCCAAGGGATTCACCTATCACGGTGCAATTGGTAACAATGATTGGTTTACAGGGCCTTCATTTGTGCCACCAAAAGATCGCAGCAGTGAAAGAGGTGCAAGGAGAATTATTAACAATCCCAGGAGGAAACATTCCATATCTATGAAGACACATATCTAATTAGTAATCCAATTGCCACCTTGGTATCATAGTTTGTAATCAAGAAGGTAATTCACAATAGGTCTGGATTGGCGTCGGGGCCTTTGTTAATTCACACAAATCACTGGCAGCCCGGCGGTATATTGTGATCATGATGATGTTGCCAAAACCACTGCACATGGCATGAGTCAGTGAGACACATCATGTGTACCCTTAACATAGGATATTACTCGCAGCAACTTCAAGTTGCTCAGCAACTTTGGAAGCCCAGGTCATTCTGCTGATCGTTTACATCTGAAAAATTATGCTGCTTACTACACACTCTTAGCAAGTTCACGTGAACTTGGACATCAAGTAAGCTTAAGAGAACACTTCCAACCCAGCTTATCCTGCTAAACATGAAAGCACCTTGTAGCCTTATAAGTATGATGCTGACGATATAAATCTAAATTACTAATTATTAGATAATATCCTTAAAATAAAAATAAAAATTCCCATACTTTTTGGGGGCCTTTGCCCGAGCCACTGGTAAATTGGAAAAAAAAAGATAAAACCGACGCCCTGACATCGATGTCGCCTGGGGCGTGATTAAGGAAACACGCTCCCCGATATTTGGGGCTGCATTTGCGTCGATTGGCTAGATCGCGAGCGGCTACCGTCCCAGGGCCGTAAACGGAACCTAGGTGGCTTTGCTACACCGGATAGCCCCGCTGAGGGCTTCAGCTTCGACGTTGCCGGTTCTTTTGCGTTGCCAGAAGATATTGTTCATTCCCAGGACAGAGCCCGTACCTAAATAATCCTAGAGAAGCGAAAATCTCCCGAAAAAGTGGCTGACCATCTCGCCGGGATTCGAACCTCTGATCCTCCGGTTCATAGACCTTCGAATCAGTCCCCCCGGCTAGGTGAACCTGGGGAGGGGGGAGCCATTGGTAGGCTTCCCCTGTGCACATCTATGCATATGTAACCGCTATGCATGCTGTATTGTAGTACGTACTTAAGTACCGGTAACCCCCATTGGCCACTAGAATTCCGATGCGATGGTTTGTCTGGCAATGAAAGAACAGAATTTAAAATTTTAGAGTTCTGATTACAAACCCACTGGGTGGCACCAGGGGTACTGAATTAAAACAATATCATCAAGATTGCTGTTAAGGCTCCGACTCGTAAGAGTTGGACTCTTACGAGTCTGTGATTACAAAGCACTAGAGATGCACAATGTCCAGTGGACCCAAGCGGATCCTGGAATTCACTTGGAGCTGTAAGTCAATGAACCTGACTTGTGACGCTAGGATGCGAAGAGAAGCTGGGCTAGTTCTGAAGGACAAGATAGCACAACACGACAACAATTCTCTATTTGCAAATTTTGTATGGGCGTCGCACCTGGCAAGCTGACATTTTGAGACAACCGGGACTAGTATCGAATGCATGGAACGTTTTGGTCCGCTTACACATAAATGATAGTGTTTCTGTTCAAAATATGGGCCTGTATATATCTGGGGCAATCAGACTTTGCAAGTGCTGCTCGAGGTATTATACACCGGCCGGATGAGTACTGCAAGGCTTTCCTTTTTGCAGAGACTGACGTCAGCGAGTCAAGCTTCCTCTTTAAGGATCTGCTCAGTCAAGTGGGTAAATGCGGCTGTCGGATGGAGTGGCGAAAGCGAGAAGATTATAGCAAAAAATACTTTGAAACTCGGCAACTTCAAGGACCAATAATTCTAGCCGCAACTGGTGGGCCTACTCTAGAAGAACAGGAGTCATTCCAGAAAATTCCTGAGGGACAAACTGTAATACTTCTGCACCCAAGTGATGAAACTATTTCGCAAACAGATCCAAGGCTGTACGGCAATGTCAAATTAATATATAGAAACTATTTTCATTCGCAAATGCATGCTAGCACAATGACTTATCTGTTGCCTGAGCGCACAAAGTTTGGCACAAATTCCAGTGGTACTTTGTGGATGCCTTTGGGACTGGCGAATCTGAGAGGATTGCCAGAAGCACTCAAGGTTGATTTTCTGGATAGGCCATTTCTGTGGAGTTGGGCAGGTAGCACTGGGTCAAAGCCGGAACGCTCGCTGATGCTTGAAGCTCTCAAAGCTCACAAGGCAGCCCAACACATATTGCAGTGGGGAAGTCTTCATCCTTTTGGTTCATATGCTGGTCGTCCTGTCCGCTCCCAAGACTCCATGGACAACTGGGAATACTCCATGCTCATGCAAAAAACACAATTCATCCCCTTGCCAGCTGGAATCAGTCCAGAGCAGTTTCGCATTTGGGAAGCCTTCGAAGCAGGTGAGGTTCCGATGCATGTTTGTTCAAGTTGACAGCATCTTCAAGTTGTTTGTGTAACCTTTGTATCTGTTTAATTCTAAGATTTCAATTTTCAGCGTCACTTGTAATCATGGGGCCGCAGGGTGCATACCTATACTATTGGAGAGACATGTTGGAGTTGGGCAAGTATTGTACCCTTTGCAATATTTAGGTTTCAACATGATCGTCCTTGATTCTTGGGAGCAGCTGCCTGATAAGCTCTTATACCTACACAAAGAAGTCAGGAAACGACCGCGGCGATATACTCTCATGCAATCGCACAACAGCAAACTATGGGATCAGGTGAAGGATGCTTTAGCTCGTCATCTAGCAACAGCAGTGTGCAATGCTTCACATTGGCAAACTGTGAGCAAGTCAGCTCTAAGCTAGAATACGTAATGTACATGTATGGTGTGTCAAACTGTGGGACATGGTGTGACAACTCTCAAAGGCTCGAGACGTCATGCACAATCTCAATTCCATTACAGTATACACTGGCAGTACGTACGTTGCAGAAGATTCAAATAGGAAATTATGACACCTATATACACTGATGCCCTGATCATCAATGTCCTTCCCAAGCAAAAGCTGCAAAACCCACCTCGCACCCCAGCAGCTGTGGCGATCGCGCCAACCTGGAACAAAGATGTGGCAGATACGAGCAAGTTGCATTTGAATTTTGCATGCACTGCGAGAAATGGACACTCAGAAGCAGGAACTGCAATATATCCCGAGGCGTGGGGCAGGATCACCAATCTCTCTTATGGAGGAGATCAACGTTGACGTGATGTCACGTTACCTTGAAAGTAAGTTCCGAACTTGCAGTCTTACTAGCGTTTTTACTAAGGTAGGAGTCTTACTATGGACGGCTTGGCCCACCAGCGTCTGGCCTATAAGGATCTACTTTGAAGTCATTTATGAGCAAGCTTGTTCATAATATGGTCAAACCGTGCCCCTTGTTCAACTGCAGTGGGTCATTCAGGGTTGTCACTTTGTTGGCAATCTGGCCAATTTGAGAATTAAGAAATGAGTGCTTCGCATTAGTTTAACACTCGGGTAGCAATGTGACGCGTTTTCAACCACGCGTGACCCTGAATTACCGAATTCAACTGTAACTGCCTGGTGGGTAATTCATCACAGAAACTATCATAGGCAACGATTGGGCATCACAGAGGCAATGATTGGGCATCATAATCGTGATCACATCAACCGATGATCGTTATTGCACACAAAATACATGTTTCAGGTTATGTCACAAGCATGCATATAATGTCAAGCAAACATTGACTCCCATGGCAGCCATGATGTTCAGCCCCACAGCTAAAGCACTTTCACCCTAAGGCTCGCATGATTCCTCAGCATGCCACCACCGTGGCACCATGGCTACCCAGGCCCTGAAAGTCCACTCTTTATATGCATGGCTGCGCCCTGGGGCCATATCTCAAATCAGCAGACAAGTGATGTCCAGATCTGTATGCAAGCTATCCCAATTCACAATTCAGTACTGTCACCCCAGATGCCACCATGCTGCGGTAAGTTCTGTCCCCAAAACCCAAGAGTACCTTCCTATAATCACCTCCCCCCTACTAAACACCAGTCGATCTCCGCCCACGAACCAGAGTACATTAATAATTTCTATGTTTCAATATTTTGCATCAATGGCCGCCGCGCTTTGACGAGAGGTGCGCGGTGGCGTAGAGCGCAGCATCCTCCAGGCTCCGAGCACCCTCGCTCGTGGTGCGCCGCGATCGCGGCGATGGCATGGTGCTGACTAAGCGCGGCGTCACCGCGGCCGGCGTGCTGCTCGCGCTGCGCTGCGCCGCGTCGGCCGGGCCGGCCACGGCGGCGGCTGCCGGTCGCGCGGCCGCGGCGGTGGCTGTCGGGGGCCGGAAGAGGGCGCAGCCGAGCACCTGGCGCATCTGCCAGCGCTCCGATGCGTTGCGCCTGCACAGGCACCAGCTCGCTCACTGAAACCGACATGGAATCAATGTATTAAGCTTGCTTTGTGCTTAGAAACCGGTTCCCTTTGTAGGAGCATTGCACATGCCGAGACCATGGACTTGCGGGGCATCCTCAGCAATATGGAATGTTCCTCACACACGAAAAAAGAGCTGTAATAGAAATATTGTGGTCGACATGAGACATAAATTGGCGTGCTTAGTCTTGCTCGTGCAGCACCTGAGAAGGCCAGAGATGAGCAGCCGCGCGTCAACATTGTCAATGGCCGCGAGTGCTGGCGCGTGCGTTCCCTCCCAGGGCAGTGCTGCCTTGCCCGCCATCATAGCGGCGAAGTTGGAGGGGGATACGTCATTGCCGAACAGGGGACGCCTGCGCAGACATTGCAATGCGCCTATTTAGGACATACTTCTTGGAAAAGGGGTGAGAATATCTAAGTCCTCAATACCCACCCCCTAATGGTGGGTGGGTGGGTCCTGACGGTGGGTGTACTTTCGCCAAAATTTTTGGACCCACCTGGGGGTCAGTTTGTTGCAATGATGACTCATCATGCCATTTGGTGAGTTATCAAGGGTCACGTGACCACCAGACAAGCCAGAACAGGCAACTTGTAGGGGGGTACCCTACGTAGGGTGGGGGGGTGGGTCTAGGGTCCCGGCCAACTTTGGGGTGAATAACGCACATCCAATAAAATCTCAGCCCCTTGTCATGCAAGAAATCCCACCCCCCAGACTTGCGGCGCAGCCGTGAACCGTACATAGCAAGTCGTGAATCGTGACTCTCGTGAATCGTGCACTTGCACCAAGCTGGTGGTGGAAATCCGTTGACCAGCAATGGCTTGTAGCAGCCAGCAATGAGACTTCAACTCGCAGCACTGACAACACTGTCTGGTCATCTCTTGGTCACTGACCTGCTGACAGGACACAGGAAGACAGCTGCTCTGCAAAAAACACCATCTGCCAGTGCTTGCTGGCAAGCCACAAGGAAAGTACAGCAGATTGTGCACTACCGTAGTGGTCACTCTAAACCCCGCACCCCCGGTGGTGCAGGGAACATTGGAATGCAACATTTAGGGGCCTTCCTAACATTCTTATCACCAGGGGCCTGCTCCATTGGATCGGATATGTCGAGAGCTTTCCAAACTCTGGTCTCAAAATTGCCATAGGGTTTATATTTTGGGAAATAGAGTCTTAATTATATCAACCCTTTTGGGTCAAAAATATTTAATTTTCTGTGGGGTTTAGACCACTCACTACAGTGATTCTTTATTGCTGAAGGAGTAGGAGCTCACCCTGCAAAGATCTCATACGCGATGGCGCCCAGAGACCACATGTCGATGGCAAAGCTGGCTAGCAGTGACGCGGTCCGTTTTCCCGCCGCAGCAATAACCTGCACACAAACTCGTGTGCATGAGGCGCATGCATCGCTCTGCCGACATGGCCCCAGCCGTCTTCTTCCCAACACAGCAGAGCGGTTTTTGGCGCATTCGCTGCTGCGTTGCCCTGTATGTGATCTCAGCTTCACCGTGAGATTTCACAACCCCTGAGGCTGTTGTGCCGCGCGCGTCAGAGAGGCTGGGCCGGAGCGGCGATTGCCCCGGCCGGCGCATGAGGCATTCATGTTCATGCTCGCGTGTGTGGATCGGCGAACCAGGACGAACGCCACAAATTGGCACCAATGCTACGGCTTCACACCCCAACAGGATCACCGCTTACAGAAACGTGCCTTTGTAGCCCAGGTAATTCGTCGCTCGGTAACCTACCTGGGGCCATGCAAGCACGGCCTTCAGCACGACCTTTTGTATGCGCTGCAAGCGTGCGCACCTCGGGGGGAGCATAACGCAGCGCGGGGGAAACGCGCGTGGCCTGCCCCGGCTCCGCTGCGCAGCCGAGGCCGGCAAGCTTCATGGCATTGTCGCGCGCGTACCAGAGCACCGTGCCCGGGCCGAGCGCGCAGTGCGCGACGCCGGCAGAATGCAGGCCGGCCAGTGCTTTGACAACCATCGCCAGCACTGCGCGCTTCTGCACCTCGTCCGGATCCCTGCGCCGCACAATAAAATTTAAGGGTTGAGGCCTTCAAAGCTATCCAAATCCGAAATTTAAATATATACCCAGTCAGATGCTTATCATGACTTTGGTGCTCCAAATCATATGGTTGTTTCTTATTATGATTGGACGCTGTTCCTGCCAGAGGCAAGGTGCGTCTGCAGACAAGCTGCATGTGAAGGCTGCCACATATGCTACCCCTTGATGGACTCACCAGATCCTGGCAAGACCCAGGCAACCGTGGGCGCGGTGCTTGGTAGTGCAGTGACCGGTCAACACCCCGTTGGAGATCACCGCAACTTGTCCAAGTCGTGGTTTAGGGTAGAATAAATCCTTCAAAAAAAGGAAGTGCAGCGGCGCACCTGGCACGTTTGGATGGCCACTCAGCGAGAGTGTAGTCACCCGTATCGGTGACTAAGCAGGGCGGCAGGTGCGGGGCCCCCGGGATGTCCCCCTTCCGGAACGCGTCCAGCACAGCTACGGGCAGGGCATAGACCTCTTTATGTGTCAAGGTCTCAAACCATTCCTCTATTGCAGTGTGAGACTAGGACCCCATCTGCTGCAGCAGGGACAAGAAGGTAGGAAATGTGTGCGCCATGTGTGCGCAGTGTTCTTGACCCTTGTTGGACTCGCCAGACCAAGCAAGACCATATCAACCGTGGGCGCGGTGCTCAGCAATGTGCCGCCCTTCGCCAGCCGGTAGTAAAAAAACTGTAAAAAAGGTATAGGGTGTGGGAGTCTGACCTGGCACGTGCTTAGTCAGCCGATCCAGCAGGAGGCGTTCCCTGTCAAAGTCAGCCACATCCACATAGAAGTGGCACAGCGCCGCCCGGTTGGGGAAGAGCTTTTCCTGCGCAGCCGCCGTGATAGTGGCCTGCCCGGCAACCACCCCCAGCTGCAGCACGTACTTGCCTGCGTGCGCACATCAGCTCACAACTCGACTTCAGAGGCTCACATATATTTGTGCTCTATTTTTTAGGGTTTACCCAACTTTATAAACCTCGAACACTAAAGTATAGGGTAACCAACAGCCTCACCGCAAACCCAGCAGTCTTTGAGAATCGAGCAAGATCCCAAAACACAACCTCTTAAAAGAAACGCAATTATGACCTTTTCTTACTCAGGCAGACACTGCCACGCATGCCCACTCCCAGTCATGTTCTGTCCCTGTCAGCGCTCCTTGACTAACCCTCAGGCCACCAAGTCAGGTTCCAATGCAAAGTCAAGCACCTGCCAGGACGTCGCCGCGGTCGATGATGTCCTGCACTGCGTACTGCACGTTGGCCATGTTTTCTGCCTGCACTGGACTCCCCTGTGGCGTGCGCATGACCTGCACAGAACATTTTGCTTTGAGTCTGCCCACCGACCCCTGAAGCATCAGGCCTACTGCCGCATCATTGTCTGTGAAATATGGGTTTTTTTGCCGTCGTCGTCGTCCGGGGAAATAACAGTCCCCATTCCTGAACCCTAATCCAAGCCCTAATCATGCATGCACACTTCAGCATTAACTCTAACGAACGGCGAAATCCACACCGGCGAAGGATGTCTTTGAAGGTGTATCCCCCACAGAGCACATGCCGGCAAGTGCCTCAGCGCCCCCTTTAGAGAGCCTGGAGGCCTATAGTCATATTTAGGCCTACATATTATTTAGGCCTACAAAAATATAGGCTCCTGCTCAAAGAATGTGGCAATTGCAGCTTTGTGAAACTGTAGTCACAGTTGCAGCTGCTTGACCTGACAAGGAGAAGAGAGCTTCTTGTGCGCACCTCAGCGCCGAGTATGCTGGATCCTGCGCTGCTGAGGAGGAGCGCCGAGTTGTGGCTGCGCGCAATCACACAATCAGCTCAACCGCTTGTCTTATTATGCAACTATTATTAATATGACATGCCTTTCCTGCCAAAAGGCAAGGTATGTCCTGCAGACAAGCTGCAATCAATGGCTGCCACAATCCTACCCCTTGTTGGATCCTTGTGGTTCGGACTTGCCAGATGAAGGCCTAATCAACTGTGGGCGCGGTGCTCGGTATTCATAGGCACCCCGCCAGCCAGTGCCGTCATGTATACATGTATCTGAACTGTTAACGTTTGATACCCATGTCAAGGGATTGGCAAATGCAGAACCGATAGGGCCCATTGGAGTCTTCATGCAGGAAGTCTCCGATGGGAACCCTAAATTATAGGAAAGAAAAATGCGGCCGCTGCATGCCCCACGCACTCATGGTAGGTATTGAGCTCCTGTCATTGATCAATGTTGTTGTTCTCATCTGATGGGTGGCCATGCATGCACTCTCCATCATGCAGGGTCAACACCTTACCTACATACCTATTCATATAGGGCTAATACAGGCTCCTTATCAACTATCCTCACTTCCCTCAAGAACCGGGAGATACTATATCCTACTCTACTTAGATATGTACCCTCTTGCAAGTACAAACAGGGGGTAGCAAAGACCCCCTGGTACAAACTCCCTTGCGTGAGACACACAGGAAAATCCTAACCCTGTAACTCCCTCACCTGGTGGTGAGCAGGGGGTTGGCAAAGTGACGTGGCGAGGTGTTCCCCCCGGCCCGGGGGGTCACTGAGCCGGAGCCCAGCCTATCTAGGCTCTCCTGAGTGTCGCTCGCCATTCGCCGCAGCCGGCTGATGCCCGCGGATGAAATTGCCTCCAGGTCACCTGCTACCGGGCTTGACGGCTGCGCCTGCGGCGTGCATCAAGCATGGTTTGTTTCAGCGGCGCTCTGAAGCCAATGCGGCTCTTACCAAGTACACAAGCGTTGTTTTGGCGTTCTGGCCACTTTCTGTTGGACACTTTGGGGCCACATATCGGCTTGTGTATGATATCTCAAGAGGTGCAGGAAGCCATGTTTCCCCCTATTAAGCTCCAAACCTCCCAAAAACCTCACTTTTGCTGGAGATTTCTTTAAAGTCCTGTATTTTGCCACTTTTGTGCCCTATCATATGTTCCTAAGGATAGGTTGGAGGCCAAATTGGCAACCAGCAGAATTTCTCATAAGAAACACTACCAGCAAGCCAGGATGAAGCCACCATACACGTGGGGAGAAATTCTATCACCCGGTAGTACCTGGTACCCAAATCTAGGAAAATCCTATGCTCTCCAATCACCTGAGAAACTTCAGAGACATCACTCTGCATTCTCTTAGAAGTCTGCAAACCTTGTTTTTGAGATTTGCTGGCTCAGTTCTGCTGCTGCCGGCTGTGACACTGGAACGATCCTCTGATTGCACGGCGGGCAATTAAGAAGGGCAGAGAGTCTATTCTGTAGGCGCAAAATGGGAAATTGCAATGCAGCACCGCGCTGCATCAGGAACAGGGGAATGAAAAGTAAATATTGTAGGCATACAATAAGCATGCGCTCACCCGGGGGGTTCTGGGGGACTTGGAGCGGCCGGTGCTGATGCTGAGGCTGGAGTCCATCAGGTTGATGGGGTTAGTGACCACAGCGCTGTCTGTGGTATTTCCTGCCACCAGGGGATTACTCATCGCGGCCTCCATGGCCACGTCAGCGGGCAGCAATGACGTGATCGAGTGACGGCGCGGGCCACCGGAGGGAACGCGTCTGCCGTAAAACGTCTCGCTTACAGCGCGCGGCGGCGTGGCCGCGCGCGGATTGCCGGCCGGCTTCGCCCACGGCTTCTGCAGGTTGCGCAAAGGGAAACTTTCAACTGAGCTCACACTTTGTGCCTGAGCTGTCTGCACTTGGGGTCCTTCTTGCTTGGTTGCTCCAAAAACTGCCACTAGGCCAATTCTAGCAACTCAAGTTTCACGCGGTGGTAGTAAACTTGACAGGCTACGGTCAGCGTTCCGAAAGGAAACGGGATGGCACCTGGGTGTCCAGGGCTTTGGGGGAGGAGAAATTGGCGGTCGGGGGCTGGCTCGAGTCTGCGGCCAGCCGGGATTGCATGGCGGCCAGCGCCTCGGCCGCAGTCCGCGGCGGCGTTCCCTTCTCGGCGTCCCCGGCCGCCTCCGTGCTGCTGACGTGGCCGCTGAGTAATCCGTCCCCGCCGCGCCTGCCGGGCTGCGAGAACGCGCGCGCCACCGGCTTCTGAGCGGCGCCGGCCCGGCCTCTGCCGGGAACGCCGGAGACGGCGCGGCCGATGCCGCGCAGCGCTGAGTCAGCGCGCACCTGCGCGCACATGAAAACATGCGTGAGCTAGGGGTAAGTTATGAAACAACAAGTTCAGGGTAGTTCAATCACCCCTGCATGAGTGTGAGTCGCGGGGCTATGCGAAAGCATCAAATCCCCAGCAAAGACAGCAACAAGCCTGGAAGTGAGCGAGTGGATTCCAGAACCGGCAGTGCCAGGGGCACATGAGAATACACGGCACACGAGATCTTGCTGCATGCAGGCACAGGCATGCAGCCTCACTCTGAAAGATCCTACATCAATCTGCACGAATGCAAGCACCACCCAGTAAATTGGGAATCTCAGTCTGATCTGCGCGCACATGATGCATGCATGACGGCGCGCTGCAGGAGAATGCAGCAAATGCAGCAACAATACCAAGTGGAGCCCAGAATTGAGCAACAGGATTGCAGAGCCGCCAGTGCTGGGGCATATGTGCAAACACCGCACAATGAGTCTACCAATATGCAGGCACAAGAAGATGGCCTCACTTTAAAGATTCGTCTGTCAATCTGCATGAAGTGTAAAGACACAGCGAAGTGGGAGTCTCAGTCGGACCTCGCTCTCGGTGATGTACACGGGGGACGGCGGCGGCTGCCGGTTTGCAGCACGGCGGCGGCGTATGCAGCAGCACAGGACCGCTGCCAGACACAGTGCCAGCGCCGCAGCCGCACAGCCTGCGCACAGTCATCAAGAACACCATAGTCAGCACCAAAAATCCCGCACCACTCAGAATGCGCAAAATGCTTTTGGACCTGTTTTTGAGAGTCTCTCCTTCCTTTAGTTGATGTTTCATCATCGCCAATGGGTTGGGCTCGGCGGGAGCTCTCCAAAACTGTTCTCACAACTGTTTTGGGGTTTGTATTCTGCAGTCTTAATTTTCGACCCTTTTAATCAAGATAACAAAAATTTTTATGCGCAGAATATGGTGTTGACTGCGGTAGTCATCATTCTGCATCACAGCAAGGAGGTTCCCGGCTCTGCGGACATGGAAGCATGGAGTCTCGCTACCAAGCTTGCCACATTGCTGGGTGCACCCGCTTTCACAGTTTCCAATCGACCCATCCTGGGGTCTGAAGACAGTGTCCCTCTTTAAGGCACTGCAATATCCCTTTGCTTTCTCCCACCCTGTGCCATGCACCTGCCATTCCCTGCTCAATCCCAATTGCCCCTGCCTTAACTTTGGCACACAGGATCCAAAAGTGGGATCACCTGCGACAATGTAGGTTTTCTGCGTTGCCCCAAGACCGCTGCCCGGTGCTGACGCGGGCTGCCCGGCAGCGCTGACCGTACCGCTGACTGGACTGCTGACTGGACCTCCGGCAGGCGCGGTGGGGGAAGAGGCAGACTCGAGAGCCTCTTGCACCGGCACGCCATTGACAGCTGTCACGCGAGCGTCAGTGATCTCCAGCCCTGGAACAGCAGGGCATCAATTGAATACGCAGCTTGCAAAACACAAGGGTCGTGCATGCTTGCGACCAGGGATGCAAGCAGTGGTGTAGAGCATGAAATTGGATGCATTCATCGACCCCGCTGGACCTTTCTCGCTACGTAGCAACCAGATCTGCCCCGTCAGCCGTGCAAGCCCAGCCTGAGGCCCCCACAGCTGTCTCTAGCCAGGCAGTTCCAACATACCTTAAAAAGCATCAGCAAAGTCTGGCATGCAGACAAAGAAAAACACTCACCGCGCGAGTGCAATGCCTGGAGCAGTGTGGTCCGCGGCAGAGCTGCCAGAGCATTGAGGCTCTTCATGACCGACTCCTCCTGTGGTGCAGCACATAAGATGTTTACATGGTCCTTGGCCGTCTCATATTACTGCTGGATGTTTTCACTATATGTCACTCAGCCTAGCTGTGACGCCGCAAGACTCTTCTCATGCCGGAGCCCCGGAGTTTTCTTAGAGGATCCCAGAGCAAGAGCGCTCGACACTGAGGCTGAGGCACTGAGGCAAGACTAAGGCGAGGCTGACGAGGACGGGAGGTGACTCACCTGCCCTGGTGATGTCACGATGGCGGCGGTGACATCAGCGGTGCGCAGCGCTAGCAGCGTGCGGCGGCGGCCGCTGCCGGCCAGGCCCTGCGGCTGCGAGCCTCCGCGCTGTACTGCGGGCTGTGACAGAGCGATCTGGTCCGGCACTGCGGGCCACACGAACAGAGCATTTTCAGCATTGCTTGTCCCTTGCATCACAGCTCGAGCAGACTCCGGTTGAAAGTGCCGCAATCGAATACGGCGACTTGCAGTAATACTGGCAGTGATCCTGTGCAGCCACTTTCTTCTGTGATGCCTTTGTACATCCTCCAACCTGTCAGGGCTACCTGAATTCCAGACGTGCATCTTATCACATGAAAGCTGCGTTGCATTGCATCATCACAAGCTGCTCACTGAGTGCATACCCCACACACTCCTAGCAGCGCGCTTACGCGCACAGGCGATTCGCACCTCATTAACGAAATGAGTGGCTCAAAAAGCAAAGTCAACATCTGCAAGATTGCTTCCTGGACTGGCTTGACTGCAGGTGTCTCTATACACACAGGGCTTCACCTGTAACAGATCTGCCAATAATGTGTCATATACATCCAAAAGGGAAACTCACATATGCCCGGCAGCAGGTCAGCCAGTGCTCGTTTGAGAACGTCTGCTGCCTGCGGCTGGGATGCAAGCTGGTCCACTGTGGGACCTTGCAGCGCCAGCGTGAAATTGAGCGGCGGCCGCGCCTGCTGCAACCGCAGGCACAAGTGTTTCAGGATGCTGACATGGCGGGACTTCCTAACTAGGGGGGATGCAGCCCAGCCCTCTGGGTTAATTTTTTAAAACCCTATATATAAATGAACCCTAAAACACATAGAAATAACACTTAACACTGAAAAATAAATCCAGGGGATTCCACCATAGCCGCCTGCTACATCCAGCTGGGTGGCAGGTATATTGCTCAAGTTCTCGGCGGAGCAGGATTCTGTCCCTGAGCCCACAAGCGTTGGGTCAACTCTAGAATGATTCACGCTGGAAAGTCAATCCTAGTGAGACTCTCGTGAAAGTCTTGTTCCCCAATGGAAACCCTGGGCTGCTGTTGGCACCCCCCGCCCTCCAGCCGCCAAGACGGCTGCTTGTTCATTTGCATGGCTCTGAAGAGGTGCGTGAGGTCACCTTCCTTTCTTTTGGCTTTAAGGTTTAGGGCTATATATATATATAAACCTTCAGCCCTAAGAACTGCACAGAGACACCCAGAACCTCTCAGGCAGGATGAGAACTTGCTGCCTTCAAGCAATGCCACACGGTAAAATGAGATGACATGCATGCTGGAGGCCCTGTGACATTTGCTCAAGCCAGGCCCGCCTTTTACGGACCCCTACTGCGCAATCCATAAGGAGGTGCCCCATATAGCGGTCATCTGGTCGCTGATGACCAGAGAATAAATACATATGCCCAGTCCATGATCACCAAACCAGAGGACTCTCTCGAAAGCCTAATTCAGATCAGGGGTCCGCATTCTGCATGCATGCATGTGTATGCTCTATGGCCCTCTGGCCTCTGGCTTCGTCATCATAAAGATGATTATTATTATAATTATGGTTATTATTATTCAAAATTTCAGTCAGGGGGCGTACCTCTGGGGAGGTGGAGGGAACGCCGCCGACCAGCTGCACATCTGGGCTGGAACTCTGAGATGGAGCATGAACAGGCGGCAATGTCTCGACAGCAGATCCTGCAGGCGCCTGCGAAACAAGCACATCCACCACTGCTTGTCAGGCTTGCCATGTTTCTTTAAGTGGCGTCCTGAAGCCAATGTGGAAAATTACAAATAATCGTGGCATCCTTATGTCCCCTGTTGATTGGGTCTTGCTTGGATCTTGCGAGTCCAACAAGGGTTAGGATTGTGGCAGCCTTTCAACTGCAGGTTGTCTGTAGGACGCACCTTGTCTTTTGGCAGGAAAATATTGATATTAAGCGTGTAATGATAATAAAAACAATTACAGAAAATCCTAATGTACCGGGGGGAGGTTGAATGCATGCCTGCACGGGTGCGCTGGGTAGTTCTGTGACGGGGGTGAATGGGTAGGCCCACTCGGGGAGGGCAGGCCACGCAGCTGCGGCCGCCGGCGCCCCAACAGCAGAAGCCGGGCTCTCGGCTGCGCCATTTACGGGCACTCCGTTGACGCTCGTGATAGCAACCCCTGACACATCCAAGCCTGCGCACATTCCCTTTGCACTTCAGAGACGCTTCCTCTGCACTTTGCAAAGCATTTGCTGCGCTCGCCGAACACGGGCCAGGGGAATCATCGAGGTAGAGTCAGCCGCTGACCATCAGCCCTGCATTGAGGGACCTGTTCCCAAGGCCAGAAGCATGGCTTCCTAGTGGTCACCAATAGAACAACAATTGAAAGTTGTTCTATTATTTACCCCTAGCTCCCCCTCCCTCACATGCAGATCCCCACAGGACTGAATAAGCAAGAGGTCATCGCAAGGGGCTTGATCTGTGTTCAGGAAGTCAAGGTCTCTCACGCATCCCTGCTATGCCTGTTGTAACAGGGTGGCTCATGTGTAGGTCATGCTTTTACTATCGGCAGAGAAACACACAAGGACTGTGGGCCAGCCTACTCGTCACTCTCCAAGATCACTGGTCCATGCAAGGGCTGTTTCCCTGATATTCTGCCGCGCACCCTAGTGCCTGACATCCGATATTTCCAGAGCGCCTGACAGGTGATGCGAGCGGCTCTCTAATAGGGGGGTTAGATCAGTGTTGAGCATACAAGGGTTTGTATTTAGGGTTTATGTTTTTGTTATATATTCTTGATATTGAGTCGCGCACCTTTTCCTCGCAGCAGCTGCAGCAATTGGACGGCCGGCCTGCGCGCCAGAGCCGCCACCTGTGTCGCAACAGCCGCCGCATTCGCCGCTCCGGGCAACACCTGCGCACGCAACAGTGTACTCATTTCACCAACTGCAGTCCAATTCAGCGGTCCAATTTAGCGTTACCGTAATTTACTTAGGATCAGTAAACCCCGGAACCTGCTATATATACAACCCATCACACGCTGCCCTGACAATGGATGAGCCCTGACCATAGAAAGTGTAGTACTCATTCCAAAATCCGCAATGAACAATTGTCTTTGGCCAAGAAGGGTGGATGAATGAGACAGTGTCAGTGCACCTGGATTGTGTAGATAGTGGGAGAGGCGGGCGCCTGCAGCAGGTTCCTTGCACCGGCGGCGTTGGCCGGCTGAGGGGCGGGGCCGACGATCACCTGATCTGGGGCTACATGCATGCAGCAGAAAACATCAGCGGCCACTCGGGAGACAGTGGTTTCTTTGCAAGGGCGGACGTGGCACGGAGGTAAAGTCCAGCTCAAAATAGCGCGTCCCAAGGCTTTTTAAGGGGACACGCAATGCGGCTTCAGAGATTTTTGCTCGGTCTGTGCGGCGCTCTGGGGCCTTAGGGTCCAGGGGATTACATTAAAAAGAAAAGAGCAGAGCAAGGGGCGCGCACTGATGCCGGGGATGGCCTGAGCCATGGCGGCCTGGATGGCTGATCTGTCGGCGGGAGTCAACGCCGCCGACTCAAGGCCCACCAGCGCCATCGTCATAGTCACCCCTGGGCTGGGCGTCTGATTTGGCATCGGCTCTCCCCACGACGGCTGCGCGGCCGCCGGCGCCTGCACAGCATCGAGTCCTTGATTACAAATACCAATCTAAGGTTCCGTGAGCTTAGTCATGCCTTGTCAAGCTTAGTCAAGATTACCATTTTCAGGCTTTATGAGCATAGACAAGACTTAAAGTGGACGACACAACGTGGGTGACGTCAGACAAAGGCCTTGATCAACATCACCATCTCAAGGCTCCATAAAGCTTGGCCCCGGCTCGAGTGGGGCGGTAATAATACAACACAATGCAAGAAAAGGAAGTCGCAAGTGCAGGAGCTTGCCTGAGCGGCGATGGGACCCTGCACAATGCCTGGCACGACCTGGTTGTTCTCAGCCGGCGGCGCTGCAGCGGGTGCGGGATCGATGGCTCCGGAAATTCGCCCGGGCACCAGCCGGGTCGGCAGCGCGGCCGAGATCGGTGCGGCCGCCGCCTGCCCGGCGGGCAGCCCGGAGGCGGGCGCCTGGGCAGCCTGCTGCGCAGCCGCCGTGCTCAGATACTGCGCCCAGAGCCTGCTTAAGGAGTGATGACAAGTTGTGAAGCTGCTCTGAGACAGTTGCCAAGGACCCTTTCAGCCTGGAGTGCTACAGCTCCAATCTTGTCCCTTGCAAAACGCAATCACAAGCACCTATGCTAAGGAATGCTCAAGCGCAGGTCTCACCTGTGCGGGTGGCTGACCCTGTGCCGATGGCGCAAGCGCAATCGGTTGCGCGATCGGAGAAGGGGCCTGCGCCGTTGCGGCTCCGTCCTGCAGGACAAAACATGGGAAGCTTCAGCAGGAGTCCGAGCGCAAGTGCAAAGGCATGGCTCGACACAGACGCCAGTGGCATCTGGGTGCCATTGTGATGCTTCAGGGCCGAGATTTGCGGTGGCTACACAGCATGCGCTGTTGCTGGATGTCCCAGACGTTGTGGGCAGAGCGTGAAATATCACTAGGGCACCATTGTACGAGTGCCCACTGTCACTACATGAGAGCCGCTGGGCCAAATGCCAGTCCGCAAACTGCTTGGTTGCGCAGAGTCCTTTTCTGAAACTCCTTTTCCAGCAGCACGAGCAAAGGACTCACCGTGCCGCCGACGCGTGCGCCGTCCGAGCTGGCGATATTAGTAAGGTATGCATCAATCAGGCTGCCGAGGCCAAACGCGCGCAGCCGGTTGAGGAACTCGCGGTTCTGACTCGTCTGCTGCAGCACTGCAAGCATCGTGGACAGGTGCAGCCGCGTCGAATTCACCTCCACCTGCACAGCAGGCCAAATTCACTATCAATACCAGGGGCATTCCAGCTTGGTTTGATAACAACTCCGGCTGTGAATGCGATTTTTTTGGTTTGAACCGGCCCCATCTGGCCCCCATTTGGACACCCAAACAAGCACCCAATATTCATAGCAGGACTCAGTCTTGAAAGAGCCGAGCCGTTGGGCATTGCACCCCCATGCAGCGAGCACCCGGCGGCGCGCTGACCCCGGGAACGAGCGCTGCGGCAGGGGTTAACCCTAAACCCAATTATAAATCCTATTTCGGGAAATGGTCATAGATTTGTGGGAAGGCATGGGGATACACTAGAAATGCTCATTATCTCTTGTCGTATAGTACCCTTTGGCCGTTCCTAACGCGGATTCTGTCACAGCATGCGTCATGCCGACAATTCAATGAGCGAACACTTGCGCATGCATTTCTTGGCCAGGATCCGCGCTGGTTGCACTGGTCTCATGCAGCTGTCAGAAACCATGTCCAATAAAAACAAACAGCATTGCGGACGCAGAACATGCACCTCGGCCCGCAGATGTCAGCGGGCTAGAAAACAGCAGAGAGGAGATGCACAGCACGCACCTTGGCCCGCACGGACTGCACTCCGCTGCCGCTCTGGTCCGTAGCCAGGGGCTCAACTGAGGCAATTGCAGCCGCCTTGTCACCTGCGCAAGTACAATACTTGAGCATGCATGTTGTCGTCGTGATATGGCATGACCCTGTTATTTTGGGAGTCAGGAATACCTTCAAAACTTGCTTTGAGTAGTATCTTGCACCGCCAGGGGCGCGGGTTTTAGCTTGAGCACTACAGAGTATACAAAGAATGATCAGCCTGCTACCCATGCCCAGACCTGAAATTTATTTGTAATCCTGCTTGTTGCTCCTTTTGCTTTCAACACGGGTGGTTCCTTTTTAGACCTTGCACCTTGCACTTTGCTCACTGTCCCCACACAGCTGCATGTTCTTCACTGCTCGCATCACCTCGCCTGCTCAACTTCTGCTCCACAAGGATGACTAATGGATTGTGTGATTCTGCTGCACCACTGATTCCTTGACACCTGAGCCCACCTGGCTGGGGCAAAGGGAGGCTCACCGATGACGGGGAGAAGCAGCGCCAGCGTGGCGTTGCCCACTGCCCAGGACTGGGCCTGCCCAAAGGGCACCAGTCCAGAGTTGGCGCTCAGCTGCAGCGTGAAGGTGAGGTTGCCAAACTTGTCGCTGCCCTCAAACGCGGCCGGCTGCGGCGCGCTGCAAGCATCCGCGCCGCACCGCGGGTAAGACTCCGCAGCTGCATCCACAGAATAGGCGCCTGTTCATTTCTTGCGCTTACATCGGCAAAGCTACGAACGAGCCAGTACACGGAGATATCCGAGCTGCCAAGAAAAAGGGTGGGATGTGTTGCAAGACAGTGCAAACAGCGGCAATCCATGAGGATGGAGTGCTGCTTGGTTGGAGAGCACTGCGCATGGATTGTCTCGCATGTGAGGTTTTTGCTTTTTTTGCTGAGTTCAGGGCTGTTCTACTGCATACCTTGCAGAGGGGATGGCGGCGCGGCGGCGGAGCTGTCGGCTGGCGGGGCCGCCTGCGCGGAGGCAACGCCCCAGGGCGGAGAGGCGGCTGCGCCCCAGGACTGGGGGGGAGATGCTGCAGCTGTGGCCACCGCAGCTGGAGAGGGGGGCCCAGCGGCCTGAACAGGCGTGAAGGAGGGGAGGTACGGCGGCGGAGACGGGACCAGGACCTCGGCCGCCGGTGAGAGGGAGAATCCCGCCCTGGTGGTCCCTCCGCTGGGAGAATCGTATCCGGGGGACTGATTGTAACCTGCCCGGCTGGGGGACTCCCAGGTGGGGGACTGCTGAACGCTGCCGGGGGAGGAACCGGGGGACGCTGTGCGAATGGTGGACGCCTCCGTTGAGCCTGCACCGTAGTATTGCAAATGTGATCGATATGGAGATTGTATTGGCCCGATCTTGATGCGCTGCATGAGGCAAGCATTGTCCTTCTGCTGTGCCTCACTTTTATGATGCGAGTGCCCGCAGCTCTCACACGTGTCATGGTGTGGCAAACTCTTCCCCTTGTGCTCTTGCGACAGGCCCTTGATTGCCACGCCAGCGCCTAGTGTACCCCTGGCTTGTTCCCAGCTGCTGGCGTTCAGGGCCAGACTGGCAGTAAACTGCGGCTGTCCTTGAGCCTCTCTTATCGTCATGCTCGCTGCCTCAGCATTGCCAAGGGTCCAACTCCACACAGTTCAAGCAGATCAGGACCATGCGCACGAGACTGCCTGCTGGGCTTCAGTGGTCAGACCCGCTAGTAAAATCGAGCACTTGCAGGTGCAGGCAGCACAGACAGTCCAAGCCCGGCCAGCTTCTTACACAGAGGGCTGACTGCTTGACATTTTAATGATGAGCCCTGCCCTCATAAATGGCACACGGCTACGCAGCTACGCTGCTAAAGGCACCCAGCTACACGGCTACGTGGGGGAACATGCAGGTGAAGGCAGCACATACAGGAGCTTTACCTGAAGGGGCCGGAGCGGGTGCCCGGGAGCCGGCCTCGCCGTCGGCGCCGGCCGCGCGGCCGGCGCCGGCCGCAACTGGGCCGGTGATCCCGCCGCCGGCCGCGCCGGCACCGGCCGCTCCGGCGCCGGCCGGGTTGGTGGCGGCTGTGTTGCTGGTGCCTGCGCCTGCACGGTCGAGCAGTCGGCCCAGAGAGGGAGTGGCCCCAAGGCGGTCGCCCAGAAGCAGGCCCTGTGCCGCGCTGCGCATCGGCGCTGCAGTCAGAAGAAGGAGCAGCAGCGGCAGCGCAGCCACAAGGGGGGAGCGGCCATTGCGCTTGCCCATTGCTGGAGTCTAGCTCCTCGGCGTGGGGATCCTGCAGCAGTGCACAGAACCCCTCGGATGGTGCTCATGTCTGCCCCTGCCTGCTCAACTCCTTGCAGAATTTCCAGAGCACACAAAGTGCTGAGTCCCGTCGGAATGCAATGCACTTGCACTGCAGGACTGCAGCAGATGCTGGAGTGGCTGATAGTCCATATCCAACTGGACAGCTGGAGCAGCTTCGCTCCCCATTTGTAAGCTGTGCTGTCCTGGATCTTGACCCCTTTTCCCAGTCTTAGATTTCTCGGGACCATCTGCATGCTTTTGTCAAGTAAGTTGTCTAAAAGAAGTACCCATCTGGATATAGCGGAAAGAACAGATGCAGCGGTAGGCTCCTCACCTATCGCTGGCTTGATGCGATAGAACAAGCGTTCACATTTTGTATGCGTAGGTTTTGCTTCGAACGGGTTGTATATCAAATCCCCGTCGCCCAGTCGTGCAGATCTTGTAATATCCCCGCACTAGATCCGGGTCCGACAGGTGAGCAACGCGGGGTTTCGTGGCCGCTCGACCTCTTTCTACACTTTATATAAACTTTGCTGAGCTTCACAGGCAACGCTTGTGAGAGTAACAGCTTTTGCTGTCCTCGATTGGGCTTTCGGAGGAAAGTATCGTCTCTGAGAGTAAGAACGCCGTCGCACAAACTTAAGCTTAGTGTTGCCACCTCAGCAGCTGCATGTGAACGAAGAGCAGATCCACTAATTATCCTATGTTGTCAAAACGACGTTGATAAATACCGTAGTCTCTCGTGAAAGAGTGTGGGCGATGCTGTCCGTGTTTTCATGTCGCCCCATTTGTAGACTCTGTTTGTGAGTCCCTTGATGCCACTCTTGCCTCACCTTTTAACATTCTACACTTCGTCAATAGGACCAGGACCTTCAGATACCATCTAAGAACACTGTTGAGGCCCTGCGGATAGGTTTAAAAGTTCCGTCGGCAATTTCTTTCGGCGCATCTTAGTCTATGCTTCAGGCAATCGCCTGGAGACGGCTTGATGCCTTTTCTGATTGATCAGGCAAGACATTTCGCACCCACTTTCGTACCCTGGTTGCTCTTTCACGCTGCCACCGCATCAACTTTGTTTTTTTTGGTTTTCTTGCACTTTTGGACTTCAATTCCGGCGATCATGGATATTGGTGCTGTTTTGGGGACTTCTGCCGACGATCACCATTCGAAGAGTCACAGAGCGTGTTAGGGGCTGTCATAGTCTACCCCCTGCCCGTGACAAGCCTGGAGCGAACGCCTGACACCCCCCCATGCCTACACAGGTGCCTGGCGCCTGGCCTGATGACCAGAACTCACAGCACGAGCAAACATGACAGGCGAAGCATCCTCAGGCTCCTGTGCCTGTTCATCCTCGCCGTATGCTGCCATCCAGCCACCGCCAGACCTCCTGCAAACAATGCACTTGTCAGCAGCAGCAGCGGCAGCGGGAGCAGCAAGGGGGGGGCTCTGGCTGTCGTAGAGCACTCCACTTATGGTAACACTGCCGATCGGAGCGGCGGCAGCAGCAGCAGCAAGAGCAGCAGCATTAGGGGTACACTGTCTGCAGCAGAGCACTCCACTTATGGTGGTGCTGCCGAACACAGCAGCGGAGGCCGCTGGTCAGCAGCGCAGGGCCTGCTGCGGCTGAGGGCAGGTCCGGGAAGAAGGAAGCGCTCCCAGTGGGCAGCACTGGACAGCCTGCTAGACCGCTATGCAGAGAGGCACAAGCGCTGCCTCTTTGACCAGAAATACAAGGGACAGTACGTCATCGTCAGCATGGGCGACTCGTTTTCAGGTGACTGGCTTCGCCTTTCAGATGCCCAAATCATGTTTCTCCCAGGGTTGCCAGCCTGGAAGGACTTCAGAGCTGCTCGCCCAATACCGCAAGGTTTCTCTCAGCCTCAGCAGCAGGGACAGGCTATCAGCACAAGCTTGTGGGTTCCTGGTTGGGTTGATGATTGCTGTTAGCTCACCAGAATCTGTGGAGCACATAAAGATTATCCCACACGCCATGCCCAGCGCAAATCATGGAGCACATTACTGCGAGGGCGCCTGAGCGGCCCTTCCGTGGGGCTCTTTCAAGCTGTGGTGCGATGCTGCGCCTTTCACGCAGCCGAGTACCACTTGACCTTCACTCAGACACAACTGAGCTAGGATGCTGTGTGTGCAGGACTGGGCAACCGGATGCTGTCAGTGGTGACGGGGATGCTCATGGCGCTGATGACTCAGCGGTGCTTCTTCCTGCGCCACGACACCTACCTCAGGTGGATGGCCCGGTCTCACACACTCCACCTGCCCCGCTCCTGGTGATCAACCATTCGTTAAGACATCGTTCCTCAGGGTTAGCAAAGACTTTTGGGTTAGAGTTGGAGTATGGTTTAGGGTTTAGGGGAGGAGGGCCCTCACAGTAATAACCTTTCTTGGGGAATGCAATTGTATAATTATGGTTCATGAGAAAATCACCCATTCTAAAGGATTCAGGGTCGATATCTTTAGTGCTCGACCTTTAGGCGGTGCCCTCAACCTGCCCGAGAAGCTGCCTCGGGTGTGGATGGCATGCAAGCCATGAGATCTGAGGCGTGTCACGCATGGGAATCATGGGGTTGTGACCTGTCAGTCAGCTTGGAAGTCCTGCACCCGCGGATAGTTGCGGCAGTGTGACCTATGAATCCCTAGGGCCTGTCAGTGAATATATAAGTCCCACACCCGCATGTATTTGCGGCGGCGTGCCGTGTGAACCCCTTTCAGTCAACATCAAAGTTTGGATGTCCCTCAACGCAGGTATTTGCGGCAGAGTTCCCTGCTAATGTGACGGAAATTTCCCGCACTTGCAAAGGTTGCGGCAGTGTGAACTATGAACCTCTGTCAGTCACCATGGACGTCCCTCACCTATTTGTACTGTAGTGATTCTAAAATTCTAGGGTGGAGAAATAAGACCATTCCTCTCAAAATAAAAAACCCTGTGATGATTTTGAGATCAGATCGGAAAGCTCTTGACGAGCCTATTCAATGGAGCATGACCCTTGTGTTTTTTGGAGAGGTAGATTCCAAAAGTTGCTTTAAAAGGTTTTCCGCACCGCCGGGGGTGCGGGATTTGGTTTGAGTACAATAGTATTTGCGGCGGTGTGAACCTGTCACACTGTGTCAGTCAGCATGGCAGTCCCTCATTCGCAGGTATCTGTGGGGATATACCTTGTGAGGCCATCTCAGCTGACGTTGAAGTTTCTCACCCGCAGGGACTTCAGGAATTCCATAGGCCTGGACATGCGTTGGTGGGAGTACGAGGCGGGGCTGCAGCACTGGGGGCGGCACAATCTCACAACTCTGATCTTGGGGCCGCGTTCGATTTGGGCCATGTCCCCTACGGACCCCTTGTACATTACGGGGGACCTTCAGCAGCTGTGGGGCGGGCACGATGCGGTTGACATCCACTACGACAACGATTACCTCGTCCCGCTGCTGCTCAGCAACCCGAACTACCGCGCGTTCTTTGACCGCTACTTCCCCAGCCGCGAGATTTTCCACCCCCTGGGCCGCTTCTTGTTTAATCTCCACCCTCGGCACGAGGCTGCCGCGCATGCTTTTCGAGCGTCCAAGTTTGGCGCGTTCACTGTGGGGCTCCAGATAAGAACGCAGAAGCCACTCGGCGCCGGCCTCGCGGACCCGTCGATTGCTCATTTCTGCTCGCTCGCGCGGGCCGTGCAGCTCAAGCACGGGTTGCCGGACAACCGAGTGAAATTTTTTGTTGCGACGGATTCGGAAGATGCGCTTGAGGGGGTGAGGAAATCGCTGGGAGCGGAGAGGGTGGTTAACACGGATGGAGGGGGCGTGAGGGGAAGGAAGGGTACACAGGCCGGCAATCCCGGCTCGGAGGAGTCAGCAGTGCTGGACATGCGGTTACTAAGCATGACTGATGCTCTGATTGTTACCTCTGCATCGTCGTTTGGGTATGTGGCGGCTGCGTGGGGTGGGATTGTCCCGATCCATGTGCTGCACCGGGGAGACAAGCCATCAATGTTGAACCCGTATTTTTACACACCTCTCAACTCGGAGCCCTGCTACTGGGGAGCGCACCGTTATTTCCTGACCAAGGCGCCAAAGGAGGCCGTGGACCTTTTGAGGGAGAACCCAATGTGGATGCAATATGCCCATTGCCAGTGAGGCATGTTCAATATCAGGCATGTCTGTAACGTGCAGAGGGTTACAGATTAGTTAAAGGGTCAGCTATAACTGATCATGACCTAAGGACAGTGGTGATTAAACCTGTGAAATATATACAAACTCATTCAGTGGAAAACCATCTGTCTGAATCAATCACATGATGTCTCTGGCGCTGGACCCAAACGAACAGAAGTAAATAATCTTTAAGCTGATATATCAGCTCAGTTAGTCAGTATATACTGTATTATCGATATGCAAGTAGCACTCCATTGCTGCGGGCACCCACATCTCAGCAGCGTATGCATCGTCGATATCATGCTGTTCAAATGTTTGTCAGAGAAATTCATTACATCTTTGCCAGCCAACAAGGCTGGTTTAGATGATCTCAAAAGTGTGAACTTCAGTAAACATTTTAAACTGCATAAATGACTGCATGATTTCTCATGAGCCTCTCAGAACAACGCGGTTGCATATGCGTTTGCAATTGTGGTGATGCATTTCTTCTTGACAGGCCCAGGGTCTAATGTCATGGTTCATGTCTGAGAGATTCTCAGTGTGAGTGCTTGTTTTGAACGAGGTGACTTCTGCCAAATCCCCTCAACTTCAAAATCCTGTGTAAAGCTGCTCGCAGATCATTCAAGTTGGTTTTCCTCAGCCTGAGGAGGCTCCCGCTGGAGACTCTGGTTCAGATGAATTTGCAGTGAGGAGCCTCTTAGATGACATGCAGGCATCTTGGAACAGACTTTGGGGCCCAAAGTGTGGACTCGGTGTATGGGGCATTCAGTCACTGCAGGGGGAGTAACCTAGGAAAACAGTTCTCCTAGGTTTTTCCACCTGGTCACTTCGAGACAGGGGACTCTTACCTGACTCAGTAGTGACTAGTTAGTTAGTAAGAGTCCCCTGTTCGAGACCTCGAATATACGAGATGGCCAGAGAGAGAGAGAGAGAGAGAGAGATTACACTTTTTCCAGCCACACAGGGCTGATTAA
>JADEYI010000617.1_pt1 | contig 43548 bp, 41 predicted proteins | sample 8542331 | NCBI WGS metagenome assembly JADEYI01 (sample SAMN16510988, study PRJNA670497) | mine drainage metagenome | isolation source: biofilm near Copperflume 1 | place: Germany: Marsberg coppermine Kilianstollen | collected 2018-02 | reverse complement strand
CTCCTGGGGCAAACCCCAAACTCATCCGTTCCAACGGTAATTCAAGCGGAATCATACGATAAAGAATTGCGCCTGAACAGCGGGAAAACGCCGGGCGCAAGGAATGATTTCAGCCGAAGCAAAACGCGCGGCAATACACGTTGCGTTGCCTGTTACTGCTCCAGGTAATACTGGATGGTGGTAACCACGCGCACTTTCTGGAGAATACTGGCATTCGACTGCCCTGCGCCATACGAATTCCCTTCCCCTGCCGACGCTGCATCGGCGGAAGAGATGGAAAACAGGCCCTGCGATGCCTGGCGAATGGTTCCGACCTTGCTGCCGGAGTCCGCCGCAAACCGCTCCGCGGCGGCGCGGGCGTTGCGCGTTGCTTCGGTAATCATCTCCGGCTTGATGAAGTTGAGGCCGGTATACACGTAGCTGACGCTGTTCTGCTGACCATACTGTTGGCCGCCGCCCAACACCACTCCACCGGCAATCAACGAGCTGGTTTTCTGCACCGCCGCAGCCACCTTGTCGACATCGTGCGAACGCACCGTATTGGACTGCTGGACGATGTAGCGGTTCGGAGCACGCGCTCCTCCGTAGTCATTTGCCTGCGTATCGGTCACGCTCGGCTGGCCGAGGGTTATGTCTGCCTGCGGTATACTCTGCGCGGCCAGAAACTGCAGGACGGCCTGGCTGTCCTGTTCACTTTTCGCGTAGGTGGCCTTTAGATCATTACCGGCCTCACGAAATGACAACGGCCAGATGGCGAGGTCTGCACGGACGGTTCGCTCCGCCAGCCCGCGCACGGAGACATAGCGATCGGCCAGGCGAACGTCCTTGATCTGGCTGCCAAGAAGCCATCCACCAAGAACGATCCCTATGGCGACCAGGGCACTGGCTGCAACTGTACTTCGACTGGCTTCGTTCATACCTTCTCTACCTGCTGCAAGCACTATGAAACAGTCCCGGTTAGCGGTCAAGAAAAAAGCGGGCGCGAACCGTTATTTATTTGTGCTTGCCACGTATCTGTAAATACATGCTGAAGACATCCGCTTCATCGCGGACAGCAATTATGGATACAGTTCGACTCAGATCATATTGCGCCTGGATCAACTGCTGCGCCGTGGTGTTGACATTGGTGGCGAAGGTGAGTGTCAGGCTGCGACCCACCTGCTCCTCGACAGTAACGCGTGCTGTCGACTCACCCAGGGTTCCGACAAAATTCGGATCAACCCGCACACTGCCCACCCCGAAGAGTTTCTGCACACGGCTGCTTACGGCCGCGTTCAGCGCGCCGCCCAGCAGGGCCTCGGACGTGAGGTTGGCGCCCGACTGCTGTTGCTGCTCGCCATACATGGTGGCCTGTTCATTGGTGCGGCCCAGCGCCAGCAACGCCAGCACATCGGCCTGCGTCAGCGGAGGTTCCGAACGGTAGGAAATATCCAGTTTGCTGGGCGGCCCATGCAGGCTGATGATGATGTCGTAGTTCTGCACCCGCGCGGAAGCCTCCAAATTGATCTCAGGAGAGATTGTCACCGGGTTGGTAAAGGCGATCTCCCCCTGCTGCAGGCGATACGTGGTTCCGGCAAAAGAGGCCGAGCCTTCGGTGATGTCGATCCGACCCAATACAGAAGGATTTTCGAGGGTTCCACGAATGCGCAGGTTCACATCTCCGGCCAGCGATGCGAAAGAGTTCTGGAAGCCCAACTCCGGTGCGGACGTCACGTGGACATCCAGGCGAACCAGATTGAGAGGCGACGTGGGATCCACGGGCGCAGACACACCGCCGTTCCCAGCCAGCGAAGCCAGATCGACGCTGCTGCCGATGCCGAATCGCACCAGACGAACGTTTCCGTTGAGCAACATGCTGTCGGAGGTTCCCTGCAAACGCAACTTGGCATCGACCGAACTGGAAACGCCTTTGGGGTAACGGATGCGAACATCTTTCGTGGTCGCAGTCAGATCGACAAAAACGCCCTTGCTGTATCCGACGAACCCGGTCATCTGCAACTCACCGCCGCCGGATGACCCACTCAGTTGCTGCACGACGAGTCGATCCTGGTCGAAGAGCATCTCGCCATTCATGTCCGTAAGGCCGTTGGTCACATTCAGCATGTGAAGGCTCACGTGACTGATCTGCGCCCGTCCGCGCAGGTCGGGCTGCCGGGCTGTGCCACGAGCATTTATCTGAAACCGAAGTTGTCCGGAGGATTGTACGTCCGGATAAAGCACCTCGACCAGGCGCGCGTCGATGGAGCCTTCTGAATGGAGGCGCAGCTTGTAATCATGGAGCAGATCTACAGTTCCAGCAGCGGACATATCCATGTCCTCTCCTTGAATATGCACCTGTGCCAATTGCACAACACCGCCGCGCAATGAAATAGCGACCGGACCAACAGAGTGAATGGGCCGATGGTTGACGGTTGCGGAAAACGCATTCAGGTCGGCCTCCGCCTGAATAGCGGAAACCTGCTTCAGCGGGCCGGACATGGTGACTTTGCCATCGAGCGAGGAGTTACCTTCAATACCGGAGCCGGAAAGTCTGGTCAGACGCAACAGCGGCTCAAAGTTAAACCCCGCGAATGTAAGGTTGGCCTGCGCCTGATAATTCCCGCTGAGTTGAACGGTTCCCGCCGCATCGAGATGTGCATTCAGAAGGTTCGCGCGTGCAGTGAGCGCAAGAGTCCCATTCTGCAAATGGCTTTCAAAGCGGACCTGGCCCATTGGCTGGCGGTCCAGCGCCAGGTTATCGATCTGAAAAGCACCGCTCGCAATTGGGGATGCCGTCGTCCCTGCCATCTGCATATGAAATCCAAGCAAACCTTCCACCGGCAGGCGTGGAGAGTTCAGTGCGGCCGCTTGCCCCAACAGAAAATGTTGCCCCGTCAAATTGCCCTGCAGCATCCCGGATTCGTAGTCATATGCAAGCTGCCCATTTGCCGTTCCCCCCGCGGCGGTCAGTTGCAGATGCGTTGCTTCGAGAACATGCCCGTGTGCCTCCACTTGCATCGACGTATTCAGAATGTGCTGACCATCGAGGACGCCATGCGCGAGCGCAATATGTCCGTCTCCTTCCAGATCGTCGACGAAGCCTGTAACATGGGCCGCTGCTGTGATCTCTCCGGACGCGGGATATGCAGTTCCGAAGACGGACTGCAGATCGGCAACAGATGCGTTGCTCGTCTGCACCATGCCGAGAATATGCGTCCGCTTATTGTAGGTGTAGGCATCCGGGGCGGTACGATCCGGTTGTAGATCGAATGCAGTGTGGATCGTCGTATTGCCGCGCACCAGTTGAGCGTTGCTGACGATCAGTCTCGATGGAGTGTAGGACAGCTCCGTATGGAAGGCATCCCAGTTCAGCAGCCGCACCGGTGGCGCGCTTTGGCCCGGCGCGGCTGCATGGGCCAGGAGCATCTGGAACTGCTGCGCATCGAGATGCCCGACGGCTTCCAGCGCGAAGAACGAGCCGTGTATGTCTCCATGAAATGTTGTGCTGCCCAGGAGATTCAGCGGCAGCGCGTGCGGCTGCCCTTTCGGCGTAGCGCGGAGGTCGAGAACTGTCAGCAACTGATCAAACTCCGCGAGATTGCGTCCGACAACATCCAGCTTCAGTGCGCTGTGTCGGTCTTTTGGATGCAGAGTCAGCAGTCCGGCGGCATGAACCTGGGTGGCAGGAGTGTCTTCATCGGCCTGTTCGATGACAAGATGGTGATGGTTCCCCAGATAATCCGCATGAGCGCTGCCGCTGACCGGCAACAGCCCAAGCAGACGTTTGGGCGCGCGCATGGTCAGATTGCCGTGAATATCGAGGTCATTTCCGTCGCCAGTCCATCGTCCCGTTACTTCACCGAATGTGGCCGTCGTGAAGCCGATGTTCCAATATTGGCGAGGCGCTACCGCCGCCAGGATCAAAGGCAGCGTGACACCGGAAACCTGCGCCCGCATGTCCGCTTGGAGCGGCTGATACACATGCCGGTTTACCGGGGCGCTGGATGCAGGACGCTTGCCGTGAAGACGGTCCAGCAGGGCGCGCGGGTTGAGTTTTCCATGTCTGCCAATTCCCGCATCCGGCCTCGAACCCGTATCCGGGCTCTTCCACACGGCGGCTGAGACCACTGGAGCCGAGGGCCCCACGCAGTGCCTCAGGATCAAACTTCCATCGATACGACCGCCATCATCCAGAACAGAAGAAAACCCGGTCAGCGAGCACTGATCGTCGTCGACGATCAGGTTTGTATGAAGATCGACATTACGGAGCCGCAGCCAGGAGGATTCCCACTCGCCGGCGTGCAGATCGACATGCCCTGTCACTTGAAAGCTCTCATCCTGGTCCGCACCGGTTTGTCCATGCGCTTGAATATTCAGTTGCGCTACACCGTTTCGCAATTCATCTTCACCGGTTATCGCGCCTATTTCGCGCGCATCGACCGCACCATGAACGGCAACATTCCACCCAGGACTGGAGAAGTTTCTTAGCTGTCCGTCGATTGCAAGGTGAGATTTTCCGGTAGTCAGATCGAAATTTTCGACGGAAATCGCATTGCGAGACAGGCGGATGTCGGCCCGCAGTTGCGAATGAGACTCCGCCGCATTTTTCAGCCTGAACGTGAGATTTTTCGCTATGATGACCGCCGCGTATTCCGACTTTGCGCCGGAATACTGCATGGTCAACTGCAACGGCCCGGACGCCAGTTCCCAGGGAACTCTTCTATTGTTTACGACGAGCAATCCGTCTTGAATGTGCGTGTTGCCAATGGCAAGATTGAGCAGGCTCTGCGGCAGGGGCTGGGCGTCTGCGACGCGCGGCCAGGGCTGGTTCGTGGAGCCATCCGGATAGACGATCAGATGCAGAGCAGGCCCTTTCGCCTGAAGGCTGGCAAGAGCGATCTTCGGGGTAAAGAATGAAACAATCTTTGCTCGCATGGCGAGATGATCGACATGGAAATATGGCATCTGGCCTGGCGCCTCTTTGCCATGAATGGTCAGATCATCCACCTCAATTGCAAGATGCCAGACGCTCCACCGGAAAGAGCCGATTTCAACCTTGCCTCCAGTGGTGCGTTCCAGAGTCTCCACCAATGTGTTATGGATGCGCCGGGCAAACTGCGGAGTCGAAGCGTACCAGAGTGCGCCGCAGACAACGGCGGCAATGCCCACCACGATGACTGCGGCTGCATAGACAACATGACGCCATCGGAGACGGCGCGGCGGCTTTGTCACGGGTCCATCCGCGGGCGAGAAGTCTTCCAGAGTCATTCGCCGCTCTCTCCGTTGCCATACGCAGCGTCGAGCACGCGCACCTCTTCCTCGCTCCGCAGCCCCTTGAGCCACTGATCCACCATTGCGCTGACCTGCTGTTGACGCAGAATCTCTCGGATGCGTGGAGCGACGGTGCTGAACTCCGGCACCTTCGCATGTCCGTGCAGCAGTTCCGGCTTCAGCACCTGATCGTAATATTTTTGGGCTGCGGCATTGGGAACGCGCGCCGCCACACCGAACCGGAGGTCAATGAATTTCAGGATCGCCAGCCGTTCGCGGACGCGATCCTCCACCTCCGACTGAGTAAATCCATGCGCCGCCAGAAATGACTGCCATCCGGCTTCGGTATTGCAATGGTATTGGGCACAGGCGGGTATGGTCACACGCAGATTCGCAAGCGCCTGGTCGATGTCCTTCTGTGGAATCTCCGCAATGCCAGGCTGGAGCACACGCTGCTCATTGATCAAAGTGCGCTCAATGACACGATACAAAGCATGTTGGGGCGTGTTGTCTATTGCGGGCTCGGGTCCCGGCTGAAAAGCGGCGAAGCGCTGTTCCTCATCGACTTCGCTGGCCAGAATGGCCTGATCGCCCACCACCGCCACCACCCGATCGAGAACCGCTGTTTTTTGCGGGGGAATACCAACATCGGCCCGAGCATATGCTGAAAGCGCAATCAAATATGACGCCATTGCCAACAGGGGCGCAGACCAATACGCAGCTTTCTTCCTGGTGCGCTCCAGGCGTGTGGCCGGCGAATTGTAAATCGGCACGATCAAAACGATTGTCCTATGCTGAAGAAAAAATTGAAATGGCCGGAGTTGCCCACGTAAGGCGGCTGTCCGTTGTAGTTGAGGACCGCATTAGCATATGCCGGATCGGCCACTACCGGAAACACTGTTGGATTCATGTTGTAACTGAAATCCACCCGGATCGGACCCACGGGAGTTTTATAACGCAACCCCAGTCCCGCGGCCTGCGAATTGTAGTTGAAGTTGCAAGTCCCCTCCGGTCCGGCCAGGTTGTAGCAGGTTTTCACATTTGGCTGGCTGAAGCGCAGCAGCGCGGGAAACATGTCCGACACGTTCTGATAGACGTTCCCCATGTCTTCAAAGATCGCAAAGCCAAGGTTGTCTCCGATAAAGGGCAGCGGGACAGGGGGGATACGCAGCTCCGTACTGTTGACGAAAGCCCCCGACCCGCCGACGGGAAAACCGGTCTGCAAATCGCGCGGACCAGCAGAGTTAATAGCGAAACCTCGATGGGACGTTGCCCCTCCGGCATATAAGCGTTCAGGCAATGGGACCAGGCTGTAAGCCGAACTTCCGTAAGTGTTTTCCAGGCCGATGCGCGTGCTGCGCGCCAGAATCCAACCCCGTTTGTTGAGCTTGTAATAGTTCGACTCCTGGGTGTCGATGCGATTGAAATTCGCCTGCGAGGCCAACCCCGACCACGCAAAAAACTGCTGCGCCGACACATACCATCCCCTAGTAGCGTTCAGCGGGTTGTCACGCGTATCGTGCACCCACGTGATTCCTGGACCGCTTACACGAGTCGGTTGAGCGAGCAGCGGGATCAGTTCCGCGCTGACCTGCAGGCTGTTTGGATTGACGTATACATATCGATAGGCCATCGAATAAATAAGCGTATTCGCCTTGTCTGGACGTTGGGTAAACAAGACCGACCCGCTTATGCTGGACGCCTGATAAGTAGTTATGTCCTGATTGCTGACAAAGCCGCCTGTGATGGAAAAATCGATTGTTTTGTGGCCGTAAAATTTAGGGTCGTCGAAGGTCAGGATCGCTTCCTGTTCGAGCGTGCCGTATGCGGTCTGCAAGGTCAGGGTCTGGTTCCTGCCCCGCAGATTGATGCGGCTGACATCGAAGGATATACGCGGGCTGGCGCCGAATTTTCCATTGGGGTCGCACACAAAGCTGGCGGGAATGTTCAACTGAATCCTTGTCGCCGCCGAAGGGCAGTTCCGCTGCGGCGTTCCCGTCTGGACTTCAAAGCCGAAGCCGTAGTCGTAATTCCAGCGGTGCGCCTCGGTCAGGTTGAGTAGAACATCTTTCTTTCGCTGCTCGCCACGCGGGTTCACGATGCCGGTATCGACCTCATTGAACAAGGCAAGATTGTAAAGGCGCCTTTGTGTGTCGGCGATGGCGTTGCGGTTGAGTGGATCGCCGGGATGGATCTCCAGCAGTTTGTTGACCACCTGGGGCTTGGTATAGTGCAAACCGCTGATCAATACCTGATTCACATAGAAGGGATCGCCTTCATGAATTCGAACCACGATGTCAGTCAGGTTGGGAGCACCGCTTTCCTTATGCTGCTCGAACGTCAACTCGACCTGCGAAAATCCTTTTCGATAATAGTAGTCAAACAGTTGCAACCGATCACCCGCCAGGGTTGTCAGAGAATAGGGTTCGCCGGGGCGTGTATTCATCTGCTGCAACAGCGTTGCAGCAGAAACCTGCTCAGCGCCGAATATCTCCACCTTGCCGATTCGCTGCTGTGTCCCTTCATGGATTTCGTAGGTCACGCGCATAATTGCAAACTTACCTTTGGAGCCGCCTGGCGATTTATCGGAATCTGAAACGACTGGCGTGACGCGGACGCCGTCGAACCCGTTGCTCTTGTACAGGGAGGAAATAGCGGCGACATCGCTTTCCAACAGTGACTGGCTAAAGACACCGTGCCGGTTCAGCGAGTCAGCGGCCTGAACGCTCAAGCGCTCCTTAATAATGTCCCGGTCGAAGTAATGGTTGCCGATGATTCTAACTTCGGCAACCTTGTGCGGAGTGCCGCATGTCACATGGTATGTAATCAGTACTTCTATGGATTTTTGTTCGACGGTGTGGGTGATGCGCGTATCAAAATAACCTTGCTTCTGAAAATGATTCCGTAGATTGTCACTGCCTTCATCGAGCAGGTCCGGATCGACCGCTCCCTCTTCATAGATAGGGATAAGCTGCTTTACGTCGCGGGTGGAAATTTTCGCACCTGTCACCACCACACGCACGGCGGGCCCGCGATTTACGTCGAACGCGTAATCCACCTGAGTAAAGGCGGGCTGAAATGACTGTTGGGTGGAGCGCACGGTGGCTTCCAGCCGGTTCTGTTTTTGATATTTTTTCCGCAACCGGTTCAATGCCCTGGGCACGGTGTTGGCCGTCACCTTGGAGCGCTCTTTCAGTTTGGCGACCTTGCGAAAAGCGGGCACCGTCATTCCGGGACTGCCGGACACGGTAACAGTGCCCACAGTGGCCTGCTTGCCGGCGTTCACGGTGTAGATCACGTCTACCAGATGCTTGGGGCCAGCAGGGGTCGTCGTGACCGCAACGGTCGGCTCATAAAAGCCGTTCCGATCCAGCGCTTCTTTAATGTTCGCCGTCGCCTGATCGAGATCGGCAGTGGTAAACGGAGTGCCCGGTTCCAGGCGCGTCGCGCGCTGGATTTGTGCCGCAAGCAGTTCCTGCTTCATTCCGCGAACATACAACCTGCGCAAAAACAGCTGCGGGACGCCGTGAAAGACTACCGTGATTTGACCACCCGTCATGACACCCTGCGCCAGAATGTCACGGTACAGGCCCGTGGCATAGAGCTGATGAAGACTCTGCTTTACATTTTCAGCGCTCAGTTTCTCCCCGGGCTGCAAAGCGAGTGTGGCGCGGAGACCCGCGATGTCTTCCGCCAGCACACCGTCGAAACGTATGCTGTGGACGGGCTGCCCATACCAGCCGCGAAGATCACGATAGCGTAGAACGGCAGGAGAGCCGATCGAAGGTCTCTCAATGATGGGTGATGGCATTGCAGCGGAGGTTTTTTCCTGCGATTGAGGAACTGCCGCAAACGCCAGTCCGGGAAGAATGCCCGCCGGAGCGATCATCGCAATCCTCGCAGCCAGCAGGCTGGTACCGAGCGCTCTGTGTATATATATTTTGCGCAAAAATATGCTCATCCGCGATGCCTGGATTTTTCCCCGCTCCGCGACAGTCTTATTCGGTCGGTCCCTTCGTTAGAATACTCATGCTGCGTGCCGCTCGTCTTGATCTACCCTGCAATTTCCCGGCAACCTGCCGAGCCGCCGATCTTTCCCATTCGGCGCCCAGGCGCGGATTCCATATACTTAGGTTCGATGACTTCTATCGCCCATGCGTCGGTACCCAGCGAGCAAGACCGCTACTCACGCCAGATTCTCTATCCGGGAATCGGCGAGGACGGCCAGCGCAAACTGGGTGCCGGGCATGTGGCCGTCGTCGGCTGCGGAGCCACGGGTGCGGCGGTGGCGGGCCTGCTGGCGCGTGCCGGCGTCGGCACCCTTACATTGATCGACCGGGATTACGTGGAATGGAGCAACCTGCAGCGCCAGGTTTTATTTGAAGAGGACGATGCCAACGCCGCATTGCCCAAGGCGGAGGCAGCCCGGCGCAGAATCGCCCGTTTCAACAATCAGACGCTTGTGGTCGCACACGTCGCCGATCTTGTTCCGGAAAACATCCATGCTCTGCTGTCCAACGCGCAGCTTGTGCTGGACGCTACTGACAATTTTGAGACCCGCTACCTGCTCAACGACTATGCGATCGAACAGAACAAACCCTGGATCTATGCGGGGGCGGTCGGATCCTACGCGGTCACGATGAACATTTTGCCGGGAGAAACCGCTTGCCTGGCGTGCATTTTTCCTGCGCCGCCGACCGGGACAGTGGAGACCTGCGACACCAGTGGAATCCTCAATCCGGCGGTCAACCTCGCGGCATCTCTCGAAGCTGCGGAGGCGATGAAGTGGATTGTTGGAGCGCGAAATGCGATGCGCCGGACCCTATTGTCCTGGGACGTTTGGAGCAACGAACACTCTGAAATCCAGACATCGCGCCCCCGCGAAGACTGCGCCGTTTGCGGAAAGAAAGAGTTCTCACATCTGGCCGGCGTGGCACGCCCGCAGATTACTCTCTGCGGACGGAACTCCGTGCAGATTCACGAGCATGCCCGTCCGATCGACTTTGTGGAACTGGAACGCAGGCTGCGACCCCACGGCGCCGTACAGCGCAACGAACTACTACTCCGGTTCGAGCATGGAGAGCACCGGATTACGGTCTTCAAAGATGGCCGCGCCCTGGTGCAGGGAACAACGAACATCGGATTGGCGCGCAGCCTGTATGCTCGATTCATTGGCAGTTAAGGTTTGCGCGCGGGCAACTCGCACCGGCACATTGCCCCTCTAACCCACGGAGCACTCAACCTGCAATTATGCAAGAATCGGCGGAGATCCCGCACAGGGGTGGAACGCGTAGTAGCTATTTAAAATTAAAATGAAAAATTCATTACGAACGAATGATACATCCGGCCCCACTGCACCGGCGCAGCCACTCACGACAGAAGCCAGGCCAAGGCAGCAACAGCAGCGACGAAACCCTCCGATTGCGGGCGAGCTGACAGCCATTGCTCAAGCACAACAGGGGGACGGTGCGGCATTTGAGATTCTGTACAACATGCACAAGCGGCGCGTGTATTCGTTGTGCCTGCGTATGCTGGGTAACGTCGCCGAGGCGGAGGATTTAACGCAGGAGGCCTTTCTCCAGCTGCATCGCAAGATCAGCACCTTCCGCGGCGATTCCGCTTTCTCCACCTGGCTGCATCGCATGGCGGTGAACGTCGTTCTGATGCACCTGCGCAAGAAGGGGCTTCCTTTGGTCTCGCTGGAGGAGACCCTGGAGCCCAGCCAGGAAGACGGACCTCGCAAGGACTTTGGCACGCGAGACCTGACACTTTCCGGTTCAATCGACAGAGTGACTCTGGAGCGCGCCGTGGAGGATTTACCCCCCGGCTACCGCATGGTCTTCGTGCTGCATGATGTGGAGGGATATGAGCATAATGAAATTGCCGGAATGCTCCAGTGTTCCATTGGCAACAGCAAGTCTCAACTGCATAAAGCGCGAATGCGGCTGCGCGGCCTATTGCGGGAAAACGGGGACGGGAGGACGGACGCATGAAACCGAATCACAGCAACACTCCGGGGGAATGCGCTGAGTTCCAGGAACAACTGCCTGGCTTTTTCGATTCTGGCGCGGACCTGCTCGAACACCCACATCTAGCCACATGTGAAACTTGTTCCGCACTGGTCCAGGACCTGAAGTATATTGCAGCGCAGGCCAAACTCCTGCTTCCACTGCACGATCCCAGCCCGGCTGTCTGGGAAAACATTCATAACGCGTTGTCGCGGGACACGAAAAACGGCGAAGGAAATTCTTGAGCGATTTCAGCAGGCGGGTTGGAAAGCGACCGGTGAGCAGCGGGAATCTCAGTTAAAATCCAGCAATGCCTGCCGGAGAACCCTCCTTCGCAAAATTGTCTGAACCCGGGAAACCCACAACTCTGCCGCGGCGCATCGTGCTCACCGGATTCATGGGAGCGGGCAAGAGTACGGTAGGTGTTCGCCTCGCCGAGGAGCTTGGCTGGCTCTTCGTCGATCTTGACGAAGAAATTGTCCGTGCGGAGCGAAAAAGCATCGCTGAAATCTTTGCCCTCGCCGGAGAAAGCCGCTTCCGCGAGATGGAACATCGAGCGCTGTCCGACGCAATACGGCGAGATGGCCTGGTTCTGGCATTGGGCGGAGGAGCGGTCGAGACCGGAGCCAATTTGCAGATGCTGACAAGCGACGCTGAAACGCTATTGCTGTACCTGGAAGCACCGCTGGAACTGCTGATCGCACGATGCGAGCAACAGCAAAAAACCGAATCGGAAGCTGCGCGACGCCCTGTTCTTGAGCAAAAAGCGGAGTTGACCGGGCGTTTTGCGCGACGAAAGCCGTTGTATGAACGCGCCCACTGGACTATCCAGACTTCGAATTGCACGCAGGAGGACATTGTGAAGTTAATCCTGTCGCAATGGAAGAAATATACCGGCCAGCCGTTATGATGAACCAACTAACCGTGACCCGATGATGATGGACCCCACACAGCCGCCGACATATTTCCCGCCCCGCCGCAGTGTGCGCGGCGACATACTGTTTACGTTCGCAATTGCCATCGGGCTGTATGTGGCATGGCTGGTGCGGGACGTCCTTGTCCTTCTCTACGTCAGTGCGCTGCTTGCTGTTGTGCTGTTGCCGGTGGTTCGTGTCGTACAGAAAATCAAGATCGGGAAACGTCACCCCAGCCACGGGGTTGCAATCCTGATCATTATGGTCTTCCTGATAGGCGCCATTACCACCTTTCTTGTTCTGACGATGCCGCCGCTGGCGCATGAGGTGACGTCTTTTGTACAGCGGCTTCCGAACCACAGCCCGGCGTTCATCAACAAACTGGAGCGGCTTCCAATTCTCCGCGACATGAACTTCGGGGTGATCGAGGGCAAACTGAAAGTCGACATGGCGCAACATGTCGGCGGGTTTGTCTCCTCTGTCAGCGACTGGGCGGCAAAGTTCTTCGAGATCATTACCGGCATCGTGCTCACAATCTATTTTCTTGCTGAAGGAGAGCACGTTTACCACTGGTTTCTTTCGCTGGTTCCAACCACCCGCCGGGAGCGGCTGGATGAAACGTTGCAACGCGCCGGAGACCGCATGGGCCGCTGGCTGCTGGGCCAATTAGCGCTGATGTTGATTCTGGGCGTATTAAGCGGAATCGTATTTGGCGCGATGCACCTGCGGTATGCCTTCGCGCTGGCCGTGTTGATGGGCTGCTTCAACATTGTCCCGGTCGTCGGGGCACTCGTCTCCACTTCCATAGCGATGCTGGTCGCGGCCGGAGAGTCGTGGGAAAAGGTCCTTGGAGTCATGGCCTTTGAGTTTATTTATGTTCAGATAGAAAACGCGTTTTTGATCCCGCGAATCATGCGGACCAGCGTCGATCTGGCCGGCACGGCCGTGTTCATCGCTCTACTGCTGGGAGCCAGTCTGGCCGGCGTCGCCGGCGTCTTCGTCGCCGTCCCGTCGGCGGTGCTGGTTGCCGTGCTGATCGACGAATACATCATACGTCCCGCCCAGGCTGCTGGTGACCCGAACGAAATCGCCGTCTACAGCCCGCAATAACACATCAGTCGGCATGGGCCGTTGAGATTGATCCGGCGCTGGTTTGATATCCTGACGTGTGACAAGTATTCGCGCCTATAACCATTCCGTACTTCGCCTTTTCCCATTTTCAGTGCCCGTTCAGGCTCACATGCCTGCCGGCTCCGTGAAATGGAGCGAGGTCGCATTGTGAATTCTGTCGCGCAGGCATCGTCCAGTGTTGAGCCCGCGGTATCGGAATCCGCACCCAACACAGATAGCGACATGCTGAAATCCGGCAAAGTTTTCTTCGCCGACAACATCGCTATTTTCAAGCTGCGCGTCACGGCACTGGTCGTAATGACTGCCTGGGCCGGGTACTACCTGGGCGCAATGCAGTCTCGAATCGACTCAGTAAATTCAACCATGTGGAACACGCTGCTGGGTGTGGCGCTGGTCTCCTGCGGCGCCAGCGCGTTGAACCAGGTCTTCGAGCGGCGCACGGATGCGCTGATGCTGCGCACTGCCAAGCGTCCGCTGGCGGCTGGGCGGTTGGGCCTGGGGTATGGCGTGTTGATCGGCATGGGCGCCATCGTCACCGGCTCTCTGTGGTTGATGGTGACGACCAATCCCATCACCGGCACGCTGACTCTTTTGACAGCGGTGATGTACGTTGGCATCTACACCCCGCTCAAGCGTTACACCACGCTGGCGACCTTTATAGGCGCGTTTCCCGGCGCCATGCCCCCGTTGATTGGCTGGACTGCCGCGCGAGGCAGCATCGAATGGCCCGCCGTTGCGTTATTTGCGATTCTTTTCGTCTGGCAGTTCCCCCATTTCATGGCGATCGCATGGCTGTACCGCGAGGACTACGGCAGAGCCGGCATTCGCATGTTGCCCGTCGTGCAGCCCGATGGCTGGTCGACCGCAACGGAAGCATTGATTTATGCCATTCTGATGATTCCCGTAAGCCTGATTCCGTACTACCTGCACATCGTCGGGCGCACCTACTGGGTGGTGGCAGTTCTGCTGGGTATTGTTTATCTGGCGTATACCGTTCGATTTACCCGCATCACCCGATGCTCCGCCAGCGATTCCCGCCTGTACGCCCGCTCCCTGCTGAAAGTCAGCGTAATTTATCTGCCACTGCTGTTTGCAGTGCTGATGCTGAACGCATCCAGAAAAGGTTAAAAGCATGGCAACACTGGAACCGATCACCCATTCGACGCCATCAACAGAGACACACACGCAGCCTGGTGGATTTTCCGCGCATGCACCGATCGAACTCGATGGGCTGACGCACGACTATGGTTCGCGCCTCGCTTTGGACGACCTCAGCTTCAGTGTTCGCCCGGCGGAAATCTTCGGGCTGCTCGGCCCCAATGGCAGCGGCAAGACGACACTCTTCCGTATCCTTTCCACTCTGATGGTTCCAACCGGTGGTCATGCGCGCGTCTGCGGTTTCGATGTGGCCAGAGAACCGAATCGTGTACGTCAGCAGACTGGAATTGTTTTTCAGGCAACCAGCCTGGACATTAAATTGACGGTCGCCGAAAATCTGATGCACCAGGGACATCTATATGGCCTGCGCGGCGCTCATCTGCACGCGCGGGCAAAAGAGGTGTTGGCCCGCGTCGGTCTCAGCGACCGCGCAAAGGATATGGCTGAAACGCTGTCAGGCGGCCAGAAGCGCCGCATTGAGCTGGCCAAGGGGCTGATTCATTCTCCCTCCGTGCTGCTGCTGGACGAGCCTTCCACCGGCCTGGATCCCGGCGCACGAATCGATCTATGGCATTATCTGCGCATTCTGCGCGACGAGCACGGCGTGACCGTCCTGGTGACGACGCATTTAATGGAGGAGGCCGAGCACTGCGACCGGCTGGCAATCCTGAGTGCAGGCAAACTGGTCGCTCTGGGAAGCCCGGCGGAGTTGAAAGCGGAGATTGGAGGCGACGTCGTGCAGTTTGAAACAGCGAATGCGGAGTCCGCATCGGTGCTGGCCACGCGCATTACCGAGCGATTTTCCATCGTCCCCACCGTGGTAGGCAATGCGGTTCGCGTCGAGCGGGAGCAAGGGCACCGTTTTCTGACCGAAGTGGTTGAGGCATTTCCGGGCGCGATCGAGGCTGTATCGGTTTCAAAGCCGAGTCTTGAAGATGTCTTTATCCAGCGCACCGGGCACAGATTCTGGCTCGACAAAAATGAGGAGCAATCGTAATGGCTACCCTCTCCACGCCCGTCCATGTTCCATCGCGGACAAATTCCGCCGTTACAACTCTGTGGACCCCGGCCTATTCCTTGTGGAGGCGCGAACTGGTTCGCTTCTACCGGCAGAAGGCCCGTGTCGTCGGTGTCATCGCCTCCCCGCTGCTGTTTTGGCTGGTTCTGGGTTCCGGTTTTTCCAAGACGTTCCAAAGTCACAGCGCTGAGAGCACCACATCCGGTCATTATCTGAGTTACTTTTTCCCGGGCGCCATTGTCATGATCGTGCTATTTACCGCTATCTTCAGCATGATGTCCCTGATCCAGGACCGGAATGAGGGTTTTTTGCTGTCGGTGCTGGCCGCACCCATCAGCCGGTCGGCAATTGTGCTGGGAAAGGTGCTGGGCGGCGCAACCCTGGCGGCAATTCAGGGCTGGATATTTCTCGTCTTCTCGCCGCTGGCAGGGGTGCACGCCGGACCGATGGGCATACTATACGCCATGTTGATTATTGCGCTGACATCGTTTGCTCTAACTGCTCTCGGCTTTGTAATCGCATGGCCCATGGACTCGACGCAGGCGTTTCATGCCGTCATCAACTTGATACTGATTCCGCTGTGGCTGCTTTCAGGCGCGCTCTTCCCTGCCAGTGGCGCCTCCGGATGGCTGCGAATTGTGATGCTGCTGAATCCGCTGACCTATGCAGTGGACGCCCTTCGCAATGGCCTGTTCCCGGCGGAGATCACCACGTTTTCGCCGGAGATAAACCTGATCGTTACACTGGGGTTTTGTGCCATAGTTTTTGTCGGATCGTGGGCCATCGTAAACCGCCGCACCAACAAGCCAGCGGCATGAGCGACTTATAGGCTATGCGGGCGTGAAAAATGAAGATGGACCTTGTGTCCCGATTTTGAGCCGCAGAGATGCAACACGGGGGTAGACAGGAAACGAATGCAAACCGCAACCCGAAATATGCCCACCGGCACACGCGGTCCCATCGCAGGTATCCTGCTGGTGAGCGCCGTCGCAGTGCTTTTTCTTCTATGGCTGATCTATGTCCATCCCCCTCCGCAACAGTTTGCCACGCGGATGCTATTTTTGCCCGCGATCAATGCGCTGCTGAACGGGTTGAGCGCGATTGCGCTGGTCACCGGCCTGATTTTTATCAGACGCAGGGAGATCTCTCGTCATCGCAACTCCATGATCACGGCCTTCATTTTTTCCAGCCTTTTCCTGGTCTGCTATCTGGTCAACCATGCACTCCACGGAGATATGCTTTTTCCGGGACATGGCGCGGCACGCACCGTTTATCTCACGATCCTGGCCAGCCATATTTTCCTCTCCATCGTGGCGCTGCCTTTGATCCTGATCACGTTTTTCTTTTCGCTGAGCGGACGTTTCCCGCAACACAAACAGATCGCCCGCTATACCTTTCCGATTTGGCTGTATGTCTCCGTCACCGGGGTTGTGGTGTACGCAATGCTGGAGCAGTGGCGCTGAGCCGCCGAAACCGATGCCTGTGACCGATAAAACCCCGGCAACAGATGGCGGCACACACGCGACGGCGCCAGCCGTTTCAAGCATGACCGCCAAGCCGCGCCGCCCCGATGATGGCACACACGCCCTGATACAGGCCGGCTCCTGGATCATGCTGGTGGCGGCGCTTTCGCTGATTGCGACCTTGACTCTGTTCGGCGGCATCGGCATCGATGGACCGCACACCAACGCAGGATGGCTGGCATTCATGTTTGCGCTGATGGGCATTCCCTTCGCGCTGATGCTGCTGGTGCTGGGCGTGGCGAAATGGCTGCGCAACCGCCGGCTCTATCGGAAGCAAGATTGAGCCGGACCTACAAGGCACCGCTCGCGGCATATACTAAAGCCGCCTGCAACATCGAGATTTCGAAGGAGCCGCGAATGAAACTGCACGTAAAACTATTGACCATGCTGGCTGCGCTGATGATACTCCCCGCGGGTTTGGCGCAAATGCGGAGTGGAAACAGCGGGAAAACTCTCCTTAGCCCCCCGGCCAAGGCCGCGATTCAGTTAGGCGGCAAGCAGGTCACGATCACATACAACTCTCCTGCCATGCGTGGACGCAAGATCTTCGGCGATCTGGTGCCGTATGGGCAGGTGTGGCGGACAGGCGCCAACGCGGCGACAACGCTGAAGACGGAAACCGCGCTGATGATCGGATCCGCCAGAGTTCCAGCGGGGACCTATACCCTTTACACACTTCCCTCCGCTGGCACCTGGAAGCTGATTATCAACAAGCAGACCGGTCAATGGGGGACGGTATACAACCAGGCGCGGGACCTGGCGCGGGTCAACATGGAAAAGAAAATGTTGCCGGCTCCGCAGGAAAACATGAGTATCAGCTTCGAAGACACGCAAGGCGGCAAAACAAAGCTCCATGTCCGCTGGGACACCACGGACGTATGGGTGCCAGTCGTCGCGGAATAGCGCAAGGCTCCCAATCAGTCTGAAAAGCCAGAGGGCGAATCCTCTTGCGAGAACCCGCCCTCAGCTGTCCGAATTCTCGAAGACCTGGCATCGGCCGCCAGATCACAAAACTGCTCTCCCGCAACCGCTGAAGACACGCGAGCAGAACCCGCCCGTCCCCTGCTATTCCGTTCCTGCAAGTCCGTGAGAGCTTCCCCGTCACCAGCGCTTCAGTTACCTGAAGTGAGTTCCGTTTCCGGTCCTCCCGCTGGCTCGAATTCCACTCTCTCCTCTGAAAGATTTCTCTTTCGTTGCCACTGAGTATTGCACGGCTCCAGCGTACTTCCCTGCATTTATTTGCGTGGAAAAACCCGCCAAATTGTGGGAAAAGAGCTGAGAACAGCGGGCAGATTGCTTCACTGTCCGGGGTAGGAATCTTTCGGTTAAATGGAATCCTAGCTACTTCGCTATGAGCGATCTTCAGCAGGAGATTCCGAATATCAACCATGCCGGCAAATCTACGCACCGACACTCATCTTTATCCATCTCTCCGCCTCGCGCGGCAGCCCGCAGGTCTGCTATCGTAATGCGGAACCCTCTTTTCCATCAGAAAGCAGGCCAGATATGGCAAAAAGCGTCAACAAGGTAATTCTGCTCGGCAACGTCGGCAAAGACCCGGAAATCAAAGCCACTGGCAGCGGTGTCGTCGTCGCAACATTTTCCATCGCCACCAGCGAGCGCTTCAAGGACAAGACCGGCAACTGGCAGGACCGCACCGAGTGGCACAATCTGGTGGCCTACCAGCGCACAGCAGAGATCATCCGCGACTATGTGAAAAAAGGCAGCAAATTGTACGTCGAGGGCCGCCTGCAAACATCCTCCTGGGACGATAAGACGACCGGACAGAAAAAATACAAGACTGAGATCATCGTGAATGATCTGTCGCTGCTGTCTGGCCGCGGCGAAGGCGGAGAAAGCAGCGGCGGATATACCAAATCCAACACCGCGTCCTTTGACCAGCGCGGAGGAGCGGAAGATTACTCCCAGTCCACGGAAATCACTGACGACGATATTCCGTTCTAATCCAACGCCATTTCGCTACCAGAGAAAAGGCCGTCCCTCTAAGCAGCAAGAGGGACGGCCTTTTCTGAATCTTGCACGGACCTCTTCCTAGCTGCGTCCCCACAGCTTTTCATCGAGGCTTAATCTGCCGCCGCCGGTAAAGACCAGGGCCAGAAACCCTCCGATATAGAGCAGCAGGAGTTCACCGTGACCATTGAGAAACGGGTGATGGTGAACCAGGATAAAGGCCACGCCGATGTTGACGAAGACAACGAACGCCGCCACGCGCGTTCCCAGGCCAAACGTTACCAGTATCGAGCAGATGGCATCGGAGATCAGCGCATAAATCAAACTGGCGTGGGCGCCAAGGTGCACCGGATCGGGAAAATGTCCCGACATCTGCGAGAAATGGGTGAGTTTTTCCAGGCCATGCTGCCAAAACAGGTTGACGCCGAGAGTGATGCGTAGCAGCAGCAAACCTACATCGGAACTTCTTGAACCTGAACCGGAAGATTGCTTCATTCGACTATTGTTGGGCGAGGAACACAAGGGCGTCAATCAGAATTCAACCGGATTCTTGCGGATGTTCCCCGGAACGCAACTTAGAAAAGAGATGTCCGCGAGCTTTATCCGCGGTGCGTTTTCATGCCGCGCAAGGTAATCAATTCCGACTGCACGCGCTTCCACGCCTTGCTGTTTTTCTTGGTGGAAATGGGCGCGTCCGGATTCGCGTAATATTCCAAAATATTGCGTTGCAGCGCCGGAGGAACCGCATGGTCAGGACGCTCTGTCAGCATTCCGAGCAGTTTTGCGTATGTCTGGTCGGTCAGCGTATATGAACCGGGTCGAATAAGACTTCCAGTATCGAGATCGCGGTCCGGAAGGTTCAACGGCATTCGAGGATTTTTTTGGAGCCGCCGCAACAACGCAGTGTATCGATCAGCGGCGCGATTTCTGCTCTCGATGTACCAGCGGTTCGTTTCCTCATTGGGCCCCCGGATTGACAGGCAGGAGATGGGGCCTATTTTTGGCAGAATTCGAATCACAAACGCGAGAACATGAATTTTGAATCCTGCCTTGCGGCTGAACTGTCCCCAGCCATTATCCAGCACCGCCTGCGAATGTTCGGTGCTGTATTGATGAAACGCGGGGGTGTCATCTTCATGAGGAAAATCATTCTGGTGGACGAGGACCTCCGCCCGCGCAACCTCCGGCAAAAGTTTTTTCACGGAGGATCGATAGCTTTGAATCGCAGGGGTGGGCCGACCCAGTATGCGGCGAAGCGGCAAGCCATACGTTTGCAGAAAGGCACGTTCCAGAAGCATCTGCGGGACATTGAAGCCGACGGAACGCATGTAGCCGGGCGGCGCGAACACTCCCTGACTTAACTGCTCGATGTCATAGGCAAACTCCGTGCGAATGTGAGCGTATGGCGCCTGGTCGTAGGTAACCACCGGGCCGTATTTCTTTTCCAGTGGAGGAAACTCGATCGGAGTTGAGAGATTCGTAGCATAGCGGTGTCCGGTATTGTCGCCCACATAATGTGAAAGCGCGCCAATAGCGAAGGCATAGTCGTCGACCGTTTCCGAGTCGCGGAACAGGTTGTCGATAAATTCCCCGGGGCGCACATAATGTGTCAAATTGCTGAAGATCTGATGGCCAAAGGGGTAATAGCCCATGTCCTGAACCGTTGCGCCACCGTAGGCATAAGCTCGCGCCTGACGCAGCTGGGCCGCAGTTGCGGTAGGAAAGCGCGCCAATAGCAAAGGCAGAATCGATTTCTGCCAGGCCATATCGATCATGTCATCGTGGCTAAGGAACGAGTAGGCGCGGGAGGGCTGGGGGAAACCGGTGAACAGCGTGAGCAGGATCAGGAGCCACGCCAACGGTCGTGCAGCATGGGGACACTTGCTGAAGAGGCAAAACTGCCGCTCACAAACATTTTCCCTGGCAGACCCACTGCTTGTGTCTTTCTTCATTCGCCTGTCTATATTGTACGGAAGCGATTGCACGAATGCGCTCCAGTGAGAATAGTGATTGGTACACTGTCACCGTGCTCGATGATGCGACATTCCGACGCCACGCCGATGCTGCTCTGGAGTCTCTGAGAAAAGCACTGATCCAGGCGGAGAATGAAGCCGAATTTGAAGTGGAAGAACAGAACGGCGCGCTCGCCATCACCTTTGAAGCACCTCCTTCGACATTCACATTGACGCCCCGTTCCGCTGTGCGGCAAATCTGGCTTGAAAGTGTTTCAAATACCCTTCAACTGGACTGGGATGAGCAAACCCAGACCTTTATGCTGGCAAAGACCGGCGAGCGGCTAAAGCCACTGGTTGTCCGCCTCATGAGGGAACACCTTGGCGGGAGCGAAATAGTGCTTCCGTAAGCTGCTGAACTTCAGCCATTGTGCAGGCCTCACCAAGCCGAGACCGACAGCGCCAAAGGAACTTGATGCCAGGCACACCGCTCATTTCCGACGTAGATAACGCGGATGAGATTCCTTAAGCCTGCTCCGGATTTCCCTGTGGCGATTTGAGAGTTGATTCCGCGGCGGACGCATCCTATGGAATAGCAATGTTAAAAATACGCTGGAGGCTGTTATGCCAGATCATGACCACATTGTTCGTAAAGCGTTGCTGGAGTTTCTTCATGGCGGCAATGCCCACGCCGACTTAGAAGACGCGATCAAGAACCTTCCTGCTTCCCAATATGCTGCCCGGCCTGACGGCGCACCGCATACTGCATGGCAACTTCTGGAGCATATACGGATCACATTGCATGATCTTTTGGAGTTCTGCCGCAACTCCGAGTACAGCCCCCCGAAATGGCCTGACGACTATTGGCCAGCAAAAGATGCACCGGAATCTGAGCAGGCATGGAAAACTTCTGTACTCGCATTGAAAAAGGAACAGAAAGAGCTGGTATCGCTGGTGCATGATCCAGGCGTCGATATTTACGCCAGGATTCCCTGGGGAGATGGCCAGACAATTCTGCGGGAAATTCTGCTGGCCGGCGACCACACCAGCTATCACGTGGGCCAATTGGTCATGCTGCGCAAGCAGCTAGGGTCGTGGAAGAAATAGCCGCGGCGCACTCGACCGCGGTTCAGCCGTAGAATCAGCTATTGCCGATCATGGCTTCAATGACCTATGCTGAAGGGTTTCTCCACTGCCGACAGTCGTTTGAGGGTCACATCATGCCGCGAAGTACCGCCGAAGATATTCCCCAGAACGTGAAGTCCACAGCGAATCCGCCTCGTCACGTGTCGCCCGCAGAGCAGCAATGGATAGACACAATCCTTGATCCCACCCTCGCCAAATCTCCTGAGAGGCCCATCGGCGCCGACACAGGAACCAACCGCAACGAGGACGGCACTGCGCGTTTCACCACCATCTCCGGCGTTCCCGTAGAGCGACTGTACACCTCCGCCGACTTACCCGCGGATTGGGATCAGAACAGCGATCAATATCTTGGTCAGCCGGGCCAGCCGCCGTACACGCGGGGTATTCACGCTACTGGCTATCGCGGCAAGCTGTGGACAATGCGCCAGTTTTCCGGTTTCGCCACGCCAGAGGAAACCAACCAGCGATATAAGTATCTGCTGCAAAACGGCGGCAGTGGACTTTCTGTCGCCTTCGACCTGCCGACTTTGATGGGCTACGACTCCGACCATGCCAACAGCGAAGGCGAAGTGGGTAAGTGCGGCGTCGCCATCGATTCACTGGAGGACATGGAGATACTCTTCTCCGGCATCGATCTGGAAAAGACGACCGTTTCGATGACCATCAATTCCCCGGCGAGTGTCCTGTGGGCCATGTATCTGGTAGTGGCGGAGCAGCAGGGCGCGGACTGGAAGAAGATTTCAGGCACGCTGCAAAACGACATCCTCAAGGAGTACATCGCTCAGAAGGAATATATTTATCCGCCCGCGCCTTCCATGCGCCTGGTGATCGATACCTTCGAGTTCGGCGCGCTCTATACGCCCCGTTTCAATCCCATCTCGATCTCTGGCTATCACATCCGTGAAGCAGGCGCGACAGCGCTTCAGGAATTGGCCTTCACCATCTATGATGGCGTCGAGTATGTCGAATGGGCCGTGCGGCGTGGTCTGGATGTGGATGACTTTGCGCCCCGCCTCAGTTTCTTCTTCAATTCGCACAACGACTTTTTTGAAGAGATCGCCAAGTTCCGGGCGTCGCGCAAGATCTGGTATCGGCTGATGACGGAGCGTTTCCATGCAAAGCAGGCCCGCTCCCGGTTGATGCGCTTTCATACGCAAACAGCGGGCGTATCGCTGACCGCGCAACAGCCAATGAATAACATTGCGCGCGTCGCCATACAGGCGCTGGCCGCTGTGCTGGGCGGAACGCAGTCGCTGCATACCGACTCCTACGACGAGGCGCTGGCGCTGCCAACCGAAGAGGCCGCGCGAATTGCTTTGCGCACGCAGCAGATTCTGGCATATGAGTCTGGAGTCGCGCAAACCGTTGACCCTCTCGGCGGATCGTACTTTGTCGAAAACCTGACGCAGAAAATGGAGCAGGGAGCGTTTGATTATTTCGACAAGCTGGACGCGATGGGCGGCATGGTACGCGCCATCGAACAGGGATTTCCGCAGAAGGAGCTGGCTGAATCCAGCTACCAGTATCAACGCGCCGTAGAGGCTGGAGAAAAAATCATCGTTGGCGTGAACGATTTTGTGGTGGAGGAAACCTCGCCGGAGATTCTATATATCGGCGAAAGCGTGCGCGAATCGCAGACTGCCAAGCTGCAACGCCTGCGGGCAAAGCGCTCGAGCGAAAAAGTGGAGCGTTGCCTGGAAGCGCTGCGCAAAGCGGCGGCCGTGGAACCTTATGCGACACCGGGGAAAGTTTCCGATGCGAACACCATGCCGTATATTCTGGACTGCGTGCGGGCCTACGCAACGGTGGGTGAAATCTGCGAGGCGCTGCGTGACGTATACGGAACCTATGAAGAGTCCAGCTGGACATAAAAGCCAACGAACGCGAGGAATTTCAGTGACGACACAGCCACACGGCAAAGAGCCAAACGAGTTTCCGATCCGCGTTCTGGTTGCAAAACCGGGATTGGATGGCCATGATCGCGGCGCCAAGGTGATCGCGCGCGCTCTGCGCGACGCCGGTATGGAAGTCATTTACACGGGTCTGCGGCAAACGCCGGAGATGATTGTAAACGCCTCTATACAGGAAGATGTGCAGTGCATTGGACTCAGCATTCTTTCCGGCGCCCACAATGCAATCGTGCCTCGGCTAATGGCCCTGCTGAAGGAACGCGGCGCCGACGATATCCTGGTCGTTCTTGGCGGAACCATTCCGGCACAGGACGTTGACTTTCTCAAGCAGCAGGGGGTGGCGGCTATTTTTGGCCCAGGCACTGCACTCGAAACGACCGTCGAATTTATTCGATCGCATGTAAAACAGCGTGGCATTGCGGCTTAAATACAGTTGGCAGCAGATTACTCGACAATATCCGTTCGCAGAGTATTCAATCCATCGAGATATTTTTCTGGCAGTGCGCGCTTTTGCATGTTGCCGTCTGTAATTACGTGCGTTGTCTCGCCTTCCGCCAACAACTGCTTATCTGTAGTACGCAAAACCCTGTAACGAAACTTTAGAACCGAGCCCCGGATCGTGGCCACCTCCGTCTGGATGGTGAGATTGTCGTCATAGCGGGCAGGCGATTTATAGCGGCAACTAACTTCGACAACCGGAATCCAGCAGTCATCTTCAATTTCCATATGCTTATAATCGAAGCCCAGCTGGCGCAGCAGCTCCACGCGTCCAATCTCAAACCAGATTAAATAATTTGCGTAATAGACCACCCCCATCTGGTCAGTTTCCGCATATCGGACGCGTATGCGCGTCTCGCTGGTTCGTTGTGTCTTGCCCACCTGCAATGGTGGGTTTTTATCAAACAAGGAATTTTCGTCTGCCGTTACTTCGTTCTCTTCCTTCTCTGAAAATGCCATTTCGCTGTCTGTCATTGTTTCCCCTGCTTATGGGCATGCCAATTCGGCGTCCTCTTCTCCAGAAACGACGAAATACCCTCTTGAAAATCTGCTGTGCTGCGCGCGCTACAGTTCGCCTCGACCGCTGCCGTCAATTGCCGGTCGAGCCGGACTCTTGTGTGCTCGGAGAGCAGCCTTTTGGTGGCCCGCAGAGACTCTGGACTATTTTGTAACAATTGGTGTGCCAGTTGTCTGGCTCGCGTGAGCAGCCCGGAATCGTTAACAATTTCATTCACAAGTCCCATATGTTTCGTCTCATCCGCAGACATCAGACGGGCAGTCAGCAGAAGGTCACGGGCCTTTTTTTCTCCCACTTGCAACGCTAAAAATGCCGACACAATCGCCGGAATAAATCCGATGCGCGCTTCCGTATATCCGAATTTTGCTTCCGGCACAGAAAGCGTGAAATCGCAGATAGTCGCCAGCCCCATACCGCCGGCGATGGCGTGCCCATTTACGGCTGCTATTGTCGGCAACTGCAGGTCATACAGTGTCCGAAACAGATTGGACAACCGCTGCGACTCGGCTCGATGTTCATCCATTGTTTTCTTGGTTAAAGATTTGAGATGTTCAAGGTCGAGGCCGGCGCAGAATGCCGGCCCTCTTCCGGTGAGAATCATCACCCCGGAATTACGGCGTGACAGATCGTCGAAGACTTCCATGAGTTCGTCGATCAGTTGAGGGTTCAGCGCATTTCTGCGCTCCGGACGATTCAAAGTGACCGTGACGATCTTTTCCGACTCTGTTACGTACAGCGTTTGATAAGACATCGGTAACAACTCCAGACAAACAAATGCACAGAAGCATTATGGTAGCTGGAGATAGCGATCATGCGCCACATTTTTTGTGTCATCAATTTCCTGCTCGATCCGGTGCTGCGGCCTGCCGATGAGGGGTCGAACTTCGTAGTTTCATCGCCGACAGAATATCCGTCCGCGTCACAATCCCCAGCAGAGCTCGATCCGCGCCAATAACGAATACCATATGTTGCTCCCGCTCGCCGAGCAGCAACCTGAGTGCTTCCATAACGTCGCAGTCCTGTGAAACACGAATAATGTTGCCATCCGCAACCTCCTCAACCCTTCTAGCGGACCATTCCGGGGGGGGAATAAGGCCAAGGGACGATACCGCAACGATCCCCCGGACCTCGGCCGGAGCATCGCCTAGAACAGGAAATGCGACATGACGATGGTGCGCAGCCACATTTTGCGCAAACTCCAGCAGTGTGGATGAGCAGGAAGCGGAAATAATCCGGGTCTGCATGATCTCTCGGACAGAGATATTTCTCAATTCCTGAATCCGCACGCCTTCGTGCTGGCGCTGGTCACCGGATGCCGATGCTTCTCCGGAAACTGCATATGCGACTGCGGCCCCAATCAGCGAGGGAACTATAAAGGCATGCCCGCCGGTGGCCTCCGCCACGAACACGACTGCGGCCAGCGGAGTTTTGTATCCGGCTGCGATGAATGCAGCCATGCCTACGGCTGCGTACAGCTCAACTGAGTGGGCATGGATCAATTGAGCAAATGCTGTTCCGAAACTTCCCCCGGTAAGGAACAACGGTACGAACATGGCACTGACACCGCCGCTGGCCAGCGTGAACAATGTAGCGGCCAGCTTGAAGATTCCGAACAGAATCAGCTCCAGCGAACTGTGGTGCCGATTCAGAATTTCTCCAACGGCCTCATAATTCGGCCCCAGAGGAACCAGTGGGCCATGATAAATAGCCAGAAATCCGAGCCCGCAGAGCCCTGTCAGAAAGCCGCCGAGGGTAAGTTTCACCCAGTGGGGAATGCCCAAGTTCACCATAAAGACGCGAGCGCGCCGGAAGGTAATGGTAAATGCCATCGAAGCCAGTCCGATAAGGACACCTAAAAAGGCGCACCATAATAGATCTCGTCCGTTAAAGGATATGCCGCTGGCAAAGTTGAATAGCGGCTCCGCGCCTAGGAAGAACGCGAGGGTTACATAGGAAACAACGGAAGCAATCAGGGATGGAAGCAGGGCCTCGTGCGCCAGGTCGTCCTTGTAAGGCATTTCGAGCGCGAAGACCAATCCAGTCATCGGGGCCCGGAAAACCGCAGCCATGCCAGCGGCAGCGCCGCTGATCAGCATGATTCGCCGGTCGCGGGGTTCAAGACCAAAGTGCCGCAGTTTTGCCCATAGCCAGGAACCGACCGCTCCTCCTCCATAGATGCTGGGCCCTTCCAGAGCTGCGCTTCCGCCAAAACCCACGGTCGTAATCGCGGCCAGTATCTTTGGGAAAAAATATTTAATGTTAATGTCGCCCTGATGCTCGTGATAAGACCGGATGATTTCTTCGGTGGAATGCTCGTCAGGGTCGGGCGTGAGGAACTGCATAATCAGTCCAGTCACAGCGAATGCGACCGTGAGCACCGGCACGATTGCCCAGACGTGGCCCAGGAAATAGGCCAGCACCGGCGGCCATAATTTTTTCAAAATGATGATCGCGATGCCCGTGACGGCAAGACCCGTCGTCAACCCAATAATGGGTGCGACCAACAGCCATTTGAATAGATCGCGGGCATAGGTCTCGCTCAGATCCTCATAAATCATGGGGAAATATTTATTAAGCAGCGGATGCTCCAGCACCAGGGCGCCCAGCTTCGTTCGCGGCTTTTGAAATGTTGATTTGCTCATTCAACAGTCTTTCGTGTTCTTTTCCGGGGTTGCGATAGCAGTGTCGCGTTTGTCTTATTCTGCAAAACCTTCTGCAAGGCTTGAATCAGGTGCGGGGCCTGCGAATGCAACTCGCCTAGATGAACATGCGACAGCTTCTGCAAGATTTTGCGCCCCCGTGCAGTTACCTGGAGACACACGCGTCTGCCATCGTCTGTGTCGATGGCGCGCGACAATAAACCCTCCTTCTCGCAGCGGTCCACCAGCTCGACGACACTGTTATGTTTCAGCCCGAGACGCTCCGCCGCAAAAGCTATGGAGGGAGCCGCGTCCGGCGGCACGCCCGCGACAGCCAGCAGCAACTGATGTTGTTGCGGATGAAGTCCTGCACGATGTGCGGCCTCCTCGCTGGCCAGCAGAAAAGAGCGCAGATGGAATCGAAATTCTGCAAGCGCCCGATGAAGAGACGTATTCGAGTCCCTGTTTGTGGCAGTAGGTTTCATCCTGAATGATTATATCGTTATACGATGTAATTTAAACTGAAGATGTATCGACGCAAATATCCAGGCGGCTACCGAACGGCGGAGGCGAATTCGGCGGCGATTGCTTTCGATCGGGCAAGCAGATCGTCCAGCGAACCAAGCCTTGGCAACTCCGCACCGGCATCGAGAAGAGATTTCAGGGCAATTTCCGTGGCGACGTTACCTACCAGGGCATCCTGGGCGAACGGGCAGCCACCCATGCCGCCTAACGCCATGTCGAATCGCCGGCAACCGGCATGGTAAGCGGCCAGGACCTTCGGCGCTGCCTCGTCGGGCCGCGCATGCAGATGAACCCCGAACTCGGCGCGAAAATTCGATTCCAGCACAGATGAAACCAACGCACTCACCTGCGCAGGACTGGCCGCGCCCACCGTATCCGCCAGTGAAATCTGGGTGACGCCTAACTCAGTCAACAGGCCGCAGGCTTCGACTACTTCCGCAATGCTCCACGGGTCACCATAAGGATTGCCAAAGGCCATCGAAATATAGACGACCAGATTCAGCCCTGCTCGATAGGCGACTTCGGCAATATCATCCAGTGCGTCCAGCGATTCTTCCGGCGTCTGATGCTGATTGCGGTCAAGGAAACTTGGGGAGATCGAGTAAGGAAAACCCAGCGTTCGAACCGCCTCCGTCGCAATCGCGCGTTCCGCTCCTTTCGCGTTGACCACAATGCCGATGATTTCGACGTCTTCAGGAGGCTGCAAAAACAGCAGTACCTGCTCCGCATCCGCCATTTGCGGCACCGCTCTCGGAGAGACGAATGAGACCGCGTCAATATGGCGAAATCCGGCCTCGATCAGGCTGCGCAGATATTCCACCTTGACATCGGCGGGGATCATTTTCGGCAGACCTTGCCAGGCGTCCCGCGGACACTCGATGATCTTGATATCGTTCGTTGTCATGGTTGATTCCCTCTCAGGCATGGAGCACGCTGTTCAAACCATCGGACCATTCCCGCATCGATGGCGCAACCTGGCGATAGTCCCAAAGCGCGACGCCGGTGACGCTCCCCGCATCGAGATCGGCGCAGCGACGATTGATCGATGTGATGACTTCGCGGCAAAAGGCAAGCGGCTGTTTGGCGTCTGGCTGAAATAAAGGAGTGAGAAAACCAAGCGTCGCTGCGACGCCCGTTTGTGCTTGGATCTTTGTAAGCGGCGCTGCCAGTGCGGCGCGGTAATATCCTGCAATATCCCCTCCGACTACCTGGCCGCCTTCATACATCTGCACATTCAGCCAATCGATATTGTTCCCATAACCAGTGCGCGTCGCCGCCAGCAGACCTTTGGGCAAACCCGGAAGAGGCCTGGGTTGCGTATAGATCTGCGCAGCCACACCGGATATCGGCGCGTGCGTGACCAGGTGCTCAGGACGGACGCGTTTATATTCATTCGTCAGCTCGACCACGGTCAGGCCGTACTCCTCATGGGCTCGAATCCAATGGTCGAGCCCGCCTGTCTGCGGCTCGAGATCCAGATCGATACCGTCGAGTCCGAGCGGCACGATCACTTCCTCCGATAATTGGCGCACGAATCCTTGAACGCCAAAACTGCGAATCGCTTCGAATGTTGGCAGATGCTGCCAACCGCCAATCGAGAGCATGACTCGTTTCCGCTCTCCGAAGCCAGCCCGCAGCCGCGCCAGCAACGCGGGGACTTGCCGCAACATCGAGGAGAAAGAATTTCCGTTGTAAGAGAGCGTCAGCCTTCCACTGGACAAGCTGGCCTGAAGAAATGACAGGACAAGTACATTAAAACGGCTGCGGCCCAGCGTCTCCACCACCATCCGCATTTCCTGCGGTGTGGATTGGGAAAATTGACCCAGAACATAGAGAATACGACGCGTGTGGTCTGGAAGCGATGGGCGAGCAAAACCCGCGCGCGGAGCAACCGTTGCGGAGGCCAGCATGCCTATGGAAGAACGCAAAAAATCCCGCCGAAACATACCCGGTCCTGCTCCTCGAACGGCATCTGAGATCGTCCGTTTACGTTTGTAGAACACCTGGATTGAAGCGTGGAACCTCCGGATTCAGTGATGCGGCTTCGAGCGCCATCAACAGCACGTCGCGCGTTTTCACCGGATCGATGATCGCATCCACCCAGAGTCGCGCGGCAGCATAACGAGGATCGGTCTGCTCGTCATATGTCGCTTTGGTGGAATCGAACAGTTCCTTTTTTTCTGCATCACTCAGTTTGTGGCCGCCGCGTTCCAGCTGCTTGATTCGTACTTCGACAAGAGTGTTCGCCGCGGAGGCTCCGCTCATCACGGCATACTTTGCGGTCGGCCATGCAAAAATAAACCGGGGGTCAAAGGCCTTCCCGCACATGGCGTAATTCCCTGCCCCAAAGGTGCCACCGATGATGACGGATATTTTCGGCACGACACTCGTGGACACAGCCGAAACCATCTTGGCGCCGGAGCGGATAATGCCGCTCCATTCCGCGTCGCGGCCCACCATGAATCCGTTAACATCATGCAGAAAAATCAACGGAATCAAATTCTGATTGCAGTCCATGATGAAGCGCGCTGCCTTGTCGGCGGACTCCGGATAGATGACCCCGCCAAATTCCATATGCTTGTCGCCGGTCTGGCTGGTCTGCATCTGCGCGGTCTTCTGGTTGGCGACGATGCCGATGGCATACCCGCCAATGCGAGCGTAGCCGCATAGCAGTGTCTTGCCGTAATCCGGTTTGTATTCGTCAAACCGCGAACCGTCTACAAGACGCGCGATCACCGCGTGCATATCGTAGCTGTGATTCGCGGCCTTCGCCGGATCAAGATTCAGCAGGCCCAGCAAATCCTCCGCGGAATATTTTGGCGCGTCTTTCTGCGCATCGTAGGCAATGCGATCGAACGGCGCGCCCGGGCGATGACCCAGCCGCGACACCAGCGATCGCAGCCGCGCAATGCACAGGTGATCGTTCGGCTCCTTGAAATCAACCGTGCCGGAGATCTCCGAGTGCATGGTTGCGCCACCGAGTTCCTCTGCTGACACTTTCTGCCCAATAGCAGCCTGTACCAGCGCCGGACCAGCCAGAAACAGGCCGCTACCCTCCGTCATCAGCACATGGTCCGTCATGACGGGCAGATATGCGCCGCCAGCCACGCACATACCCAGAATGGCAGTCATCTGCGGAATGCCCCGCGCGGACATCACCGCGTTGTTGCGGAAGACGCGGCCAAAATCATCCTGATCGGGAAACACGTCCTCCTGTAATGGAAGAAAAATGCCCGACGAGTCGACCAGATAGAGCGTGGGAATATGATTTTCCAGGGCGATGTGCTGCGCGCGCAGGACCTTCTTGGCCGTCATGGGAAAAAACGCTCCGGCCTTTACCGTCGCGTCATTGGCAATGATCATGACCAGCCGGCCAGCGACGCGGCCCACGCCGGTTACCGTGCCTGCCGCGGGCGCACCGCCGTAGTCCGCGTACATGCCATGCGCCGCGTATAGGCTGAGCTCATGAAACTCCGTACCGGGGTCGAGTAGCAGGTCAAGGCGCTCACGGACCGTGAGCCGCTTCTTCTGGTGCTGCGATTCAATCGCCTTGGCGCCGCCACCCTGCCGGATGATCGCCTGCTCGGCTTCAAACGCAGCCAATAATGCGCGCATGGCCGCAGCGTTCGACTGGAAGCGCGCGCTTGCAGTGTCCATTGCAGAGGGAAGAATGTTCTGAAGTATGTCCGTGGTTGGCTTCGTGGCGTTGTTCGTTGTCATAGGCTCAGTCGATAAACAGAAGACTGCCTAGCATAGAACACTAGCCGGGAAGGAGCAAATGGCAGGGGCAGAAAAAATCTGGCGGATGCGGGATCGTGCATTCCAATTGGATCCCGCAACAGTATTCCGCAGTGTCTAGTCGAGCAGCGTTACCACGCCGCTGCCGATGTCGTAATATCCGACGACAACTTTGAGCTGGCCTTCTTTCACCTTGGCGGCGACGACTGTCGAGGCTTCCCGCAGCAGTCTGGCCTGGATCCTGGCGTTGGCCTCCGTGACCGGCTTGACCTCCGGGCCCGCCTCGTCCACCGCAGGCTGCAAGTGTGGATAGAGAGCGCTGATCTGCCCGGGGACCTGCTTGCCGGCGATGGCCGCTTTTATCGCTCCACAGTCGCTGTGGCCGATCACCATAATGACTTTTGTGCCCAGCACGGCGGCGCCAAATTCTAGACTGGCGATGATCTCCGGAGTTACCATGTTGCCCGCAAGCCTTGTGACGAAGAGTCGCCCGATCGTTTGATCAAAGACCATTTCAACGGGAATGCGGGAGTCGGCGCAGGCCAGCACGGCTGCGAACGGCTCCTGCCCAGCGATCAAATGACGCTTGAGGATTTCGAGATCGTGCTCGTGGGCGATCGGATTTCCGGACGCAAAGCGCCGGTTTCCATCCATCAGCTCTTTCAGGGCTTCATCGGGCGTCAACGGACCTTGCGCCAGCACGGATTCTGGATCTGGAAAATTCGCACCGGGGTTAGAAGCCATAGTGGCAGCCACCCCTCCAGCGATGCCAACAACTCCAGCTCTCAGCCCGGCGCGGAGAAAGCTTCGCCGAGAACTGTATGCCTGGCTTTGGATTCCATTGTTGCCGACTGAATTTTCTTTCGCATCGCTCATTTTGTTGCCTCCCTGGATGAATTGCCGAGAAGAGCAAGCCTACACCGGTGCAGGCAGCAAATGCGAGAATTTTCTGGCGGAAAACATTACTCGCCGCCGCCAGGACAGGCGACGGCGCATCGAACAAGGCTGCGACTAGGCTTTGACGACTTTGCCTGATTTGATACATCCCGTGCATACACGAATCCTCTTGCTCGCCGTGTTGACCTTCGCCTTGACGGTTTGAAGATTAATATTCCAGCGGCGGCGGGTGGTATTGTTCGCATGAGAGATGTTGTTGCCGAACTGCGGTTTTTTGCCGCAAATTTCACATACCTGTGCCATGGTTCTTGTCCTGACAGTTCAAAATTTTGTGCGAATGTGTCTGAGACGCGCCCAGCGGTTGCCCTTTTCCTCGCAGGAAAGTGTAGCGAATCGAAGACCGCGTAAAGGCAGCTCGGCCCAAACCATAAGTGTACCGAAATCTCGGCAACCGGGCAATCGCCGTGTTGCCAAACCGCACAGTGGAAATGCCTTAGGGATAAAATTGAGCTTCAATCCTGTTGCAGATGTCTGAATTGCTTCAGGTTTCCAACCGCGCATCGCAATATTCTATGGCCCAATTGGCTCAATCCGACACCTTGTTGCCGCCCTCCCGGCAGTTTCATGCGCCCTGGAAAATCTTCTGGGCGGCGTTCCTGATACGCGTTCTTTACATGACGCTGGCCCACACCTATCGCCTGCGGACTGGGGGGGATCATTTCCCTTTTGGATATGAGATGGGACGGATCGCCCGCGCACTGGCCACGGGATACGGCTACGCCGATCCTTTTTACGGGCACACCGGGCCAACCACATGGGTCACCCCCCTGTACCCCTTGCTGCTGGCAGGCGTGTTCAAACTCTTCGGAATCTATACCCTTCGCTCTGCATGGGTCATCCTGACCATCAACAGCTTTTTTTCGGCGCTCACGACGCTCACGACATATGAAATTGCTGCCCGCTGTTTCAACCGCCGCGTCGCACTGTGGTCGGCGTGGATCTGGGCGCTCTATCCGGCGGCGATGCAATATGCTGTCCGCTGGGTATGGGAGATGACGCTGAGCACGTGGCTTTTCACCTGCATCCTGGTGCTCGCCTTGCGGATGCGCGGTATCGGTGACCCGCCGGACTCCAGTCTTCCGCACGATTCACGGGTTCTTTCCCGCTGGCTGCTCTTCGGCTTACTCTGGGGACTGCTCGCGCTCAGCAACCCTTCCCTGCTGCTCTGCCTGCCAGCTGCCGGGCTGTGGGTGGTCTACAGATCCAGACATATGCGAAAACAAATCGCGTATGCCTCGGCCTCCGCCGCCATATTTTTACTCTGCATTTCTCCCTGGGTGCTACGGAACGCGATCGTCTTTCACCGCTTTATCCCCATGCGCGCGAATTTTGGCGCGGAACTGTATCTCGGAAACGGTCCCGGCGCGCGCGGGTTTCTTATGGAGTACAACCATCCCTATGAAGCCCCGGATCAGATGGCCCTGTACAAACGCATGGGCGAGGTGGCGTATGCAAAATGGCGTGGGCAACTGGCCTGGAGCTACATCGCCGGCGATCCTGAGCTTTTCCTCCGCAACAGTGTAAAACGCTTCTACTTCTTCTGGATCAGCGTGCCGCACCCTTCCGAGAAAGCCTGGTATCTCGAAGTGGGCCGGGTGGCAAACTTTGCGTTCGCCAGCATCGCCGGGCTGCTGGGGCTGCTGCTCGCTTTACGGCGGCGCAAGCCTGCGGCCTGGCTGTTTGCGTGGATGTTTCTGCTGGTGCCTCTCGTCTATTATTTCGTCACCGTGCACGCCCGTTTCCGCGACCCATTGGAGCCTCTTCTAGCCATACTGTCGGTGTATTTGTTCCAGTCGGCGGACAAGACGCAATTATGGTCGATTTTCGGCTCCAGACGGTTGACGGCATGAGCGGAACGCCAGTATCCTTAGAAGGTTAGGCGACCTGCTTTCTCTGCGCCTGATCGGATGGCGCATGAGTCGAACGTCTCCCTCTCAGCCTGCTACATGCGGGTTAAGACTGGAATCCTAACGATGCCAGGCGCGTCAAAATAACCGCACGTAAGAGAATGTTTCATCGATTTTTCGCACACCGGTGTATGCCGAATGGTGCTGGAGGATGTATGTACGCAGTAATTCGCACCGGCGGCAAGCAGTATCGCGTCGCGCCGGGAGATGTGTTGAAGGTGGAAAAGCTGGGCCAGGAAGATGGCTCGATCGAATTTACCGAGGTGCTGGCAGCCTCCGTTGGCAGCAACGAAGACGGCAAGGGTCTGGCGAAGCCGAACTCCGCCAAGGTACTGGCTTCGATCGTCACCGAAGGCCGAGCCAAGAAGGTGCTCGTTTTCCATTTCAAGCGGAAGAAGCAATATAAGAAGCTACAGGGCCACCGCCAGTCTTACACTGAGATCCGCATCAATGAGATTCAGGTGAACGGCGAGAGCTTTACCACAGCCAAATAAGCGCCCTGTCTGCACGCAAAAAGCGCGAACGCCTGCGGGCAGCGCGAAATATAAAGATTGAGCTAAAGGATTGAGCAATGGCACATAAAAAAGGATTAGGCAGCTCCCGCAACGGACGCGATTCCAATTCGCAGCGGCTCGGCGTCAAGGCATTCGGCGGACAGGTCGTCACCGGTGGATCGATCATTGTCCGGCAGCGCGGCACCAAGCTGAAACCAGGATTGAATGTCGGCCTAGGCAGCGACGATACTCTCTTCGCCAAAGTTGACGGACGCGTGCGCTTCATTGACCGTGGCCGCACAGGCCGCTTTGTGGCCGTCGATCCCATTCTTACCGAAGCATAAGGCGACTGGTCAACTCAGCGCTTCCCGCTCCGTATATATCTGGCAGCTAGTATCTGATAGATATGTATCCAGTATCTGGCAGATATATATTTAGTTCCATTCGACATAAAGTGCACCGATTTCAGGGCATCTGAGTGCATCCGCATCGCACTCCAGAGCGCTGCGAAGGATCGCTGTATTTGCTTGGCTGTGTCGAGATGCAGACGCTCTCTGCCGTGCTCAGAATGACGGGTATGTGTGGGACCAGAGCATGGCTGGGAAGATACCGCAGCAAACAAACTAGGCTGACCCAAGGGTCAGCCTAGTTTGTTTGTTTGAGAATGCCAGGAACTAGCTGGCAATCGGCCCTGGGGGCCGGATTGCAGATGCTTCCCGTGGCCAGTCGGCCGCCGGTCCCATGACGTTATTGACCAGGTCGAAGACATCGGTCATAAAGGAAGGTGGATAGCTGACCGCCACCTGTCCCGCCGGATTGCCTAAAGTCTGCGCCACTTCATTCCAGCGCATCAGTGGCGAAGCGACCGGCATGGCAACCAGTTTGCGCGCCGGCTCTGGCTTGATGAAGTAGACCGACCACACCGTAATGGCAGATAGATAAACGACTTCGTGAACGATGTTCACTGCACTCGCCAAATTCGGTTGGTGCGCGAAAAAAGCCGAGATCACCAAATCAGCTGTGGCCATCACGCTAAAACCAAAGACAACCCCGAAAATGCGGCTACGGAAAGACACACCCAAGGTATGGGAAGCAAAGGCAAGAAACGTGAGCATACACAGTGCAAGAATGCTTTGGGAACGCATAAGAGCCTGCGAAGCAGCCAATAACAAACCAATGGCGCTGCTGTGCGCAGTCATACCAGACGCAGCAGCCAGGATTACGGACACCGCAACCGCCCAGAAGAACACTGGACGACCGAGCTTTTGCACTCCGGGTACAGAACGCACAGCATGGCGGAACATTTCATGCAGAACACGAATGATGAGAATTGCTTCGACAGCGAAGGATACCCAATAGGAGTAAAAATAAACGTAGTAGGCGTGCACAGCACTAATTAGCCGCAATCCATTCAGAGAGGCATCAACAAATCGGATGGAAATAGACGCGACACTAAAAATTAAAAATTGCCAGAACGCAGGATATATCTTGTTTTTTTGCGCTTTATGAACGAAATAAAGGGCTAGGGAGAAAAACAGGATGTCCGCAAATTCAGGCAGTGCGATATGTAGCCATACGTACATAAGCGACCCCACGTGAGAACTTAGAGTATCTCACGCGGCGGTCGCCTGCAACATAAAAATCGCCTTTATGCCCTATTAAATGACTCAGAACAGGAGCGGGATCGGGCTAATATCTATGGTCTATCTAAAGCCACAGGTCGTTCCTGGCTCGCACATCGGAACGGGCTCTGCGCTGGTGCTAGCAACCATGGTCTTGGCGTTCGCCGGGGCTGTCTTGTTGGCCAACATGTGGTCGGCTGCAAAGCCAGTGATGAGCATTCCGAGGACGAGTGCGCGAACGGCGATTTTCATGGTATTAATCCTTTGGTAACTTGGGTTTTTGAATTAGCGCTTGGTGCGCCTGACAATTTCGAGTATACTTGCGAAACAAGCTAAGTCCAGTATTGTCAATAATATACTGCCATATTTACTCAATTTATTACCGAAGTAATCGATAACTAATAAGTAACTGCATGGCCCTGCACACAGTGCGCAGAACTAACGGTTTCTACACCCCCGAAGCCGTCGCAGACTTCCCCACTCACACTCTTCCCGACCTCGAACGCCGCCTCGTTGCACGTGACTTGGAAAGCACTACCCATCCAGATGGCAACCTTGCTCGTAATACCCCGGCATCGCAAGCAATCGGATTTCTGTCTGTGAGAGGTCGCATCCGCCATTGCCGGTTTCCCGTTCGCCACGTGGTTTGGGTGGCGCACAAAGCAGCGTAGCGCCAGCCTTTGATGGCCAGGCCGGTGTAGCGCGATTGGCCTGCCTCAGGCCTTAGCAGGGCCAAGGCCCTCCCCCCTTGAACCCTCTCCCACGTGGTAAAATGGCTATAAGTTCTTCTCTGGATAAGTCCTTTCTGAATCAATCCTTTGCCCGTCAGGGCTGGCCTATTGGAAGGCACTTCCGGAGTCGACGTACATATTTTCCGGAGTCCCATGGCAGAGAAAGCTGTTGCTACCTCAGAGACGATTGCAGGCGCGATCGGCAACCTCCCCACGAGTGAGCCTGTAACCGCAGCCAATTTAGCAGCGGAAGCAGCGAATTCCGCTGCCCAGTCGGCCAGCCGTAAGCGCGCCAGCGATAACTACACCGGCGACAACATCAAGGTGCTGGAGGGCCTAGAGGCGGTTCGTCTGCGTCCGGCCATGTATATCGGCTCAACCGGTGAAATGGGCCTGCACCACCTGGTGTATGAAGTCGTGGACAATTCCGTGGATGAAGCCATGGACGGCCATGCCACCCGGGTCGATGTCACCATCCACGTGGATAACTCCATTACGGTCGTGGACGATGGCCGCGGGATTCCCGTCGACGAGATGGCCCTGCCGAACGGGGACAGGCTACCGGCGGTCCAGGTAGTGCTGACCAAGCTGCACGCTGGGGGCAAGTTCGATGCTTCCACCTACAAAGTTTCGGGCGGGCTGCACGGCGTGGGCGTATCGTGCGTCAACGGACTCAGCGAGGAGTTTGAGGTCGAAATCTGGCGTGACGGGCACACCTATGAGCAGGAATACGCCCGCGGCCTGCCTACCAGCAAGTTGCTAACGACGGGAACCAGTAAAAAACGCGGCACCAAGATCCACTTTCTGCCGGACAAGACGATCTTCACCGTAACGGAATTCAATTACGACACGCTGGCGCAGCGGCTGCGAGAGCTGGCTTTTTTGAACAAGGGCCTAGAAATTTCGCTGACCGATGAGCGCACCACCGATGCTAAGACCGGCGAGGCCAAGCGCACGGACTTCAAGTACACCGGCGGCATTGCGGAGTTCATCAAGCACCTGAACCGCGGCAAGCAAACGCTGCACGACAAGCCGATCTACATGGAAGCAGAGCGCGACAACGTGGTGATGGAAATCGCGCTGCAATATAACGATGGCTATTCGGAGACGGTGTTCACCTTCGCCAATAACATCAATACTGTCGATGGCGGCACACATCTGTCCGGGTTCCGCACTGCGCTGACGCGCACCATCAATGCCGCCGGGCAGCAGATGGGGCTGTTCAAGGACCTGAAAGAAAATCTCTCCGGCGACGATGTGCGCGAGGGTTTGGTGGCGGTCATCAGTGTGAAGCTGCCGCAGCCGCAGTTTGAAGGCCAGACCAAGGGCAAGCTGAACTCCGACATCAGCGGAACGGTGCAGCAGTTTTTGAACGAGCGGCTGGGGATGTTCCTGGAGCAAAATCCGCCAATCACACGACGCATCATCAACAAGGCAATTGAAGCTGCGCGCGCGCGCGAAGCTGCCCGCAAGGCCCGCGACCTGACGCGGCGCAAGGGCGCGCTCGACGGCGGTGGACTGCCGGGCAAGCTGGCCGACTGCAGCGAGCGCCGTCCGGAGCGCTGCGAACTGTATCTGGTCGAGGGCGAATCGGCAGGAGGAACTGCCAAGCAGGGCCGCGACCGCCGCTATCAGGCGATTCTGCCGCTGAAAGGCAAGATCCTAAACGTGGAAAAGGCCCGCTACGACAAGATGCTGGGCCACGAGGAAATACGCGCCATGATCACGGCGCTCGGCTGCGGCATTGGCAAGGACGACTTCGACGCCAGCAAGCTGCGCTACGGCAAACTGATCCTGATGACCGATGCCGACGTGGATGGATCGCACATTCGCACGCTGCTGCTCACATTCTTTTTCCGTCACATGATGGAGCTGATCAAGCGCGGCCACGTTTACATTGCGCAGCCGCCGCTTTACCGCATCAAGAAGGGCAAATTCGAACAGTACATCAAGGACGACCGCGAGTTCGTCACCGTGATGGTGAAGCGCGCGTCTGACGGCATGGTGGTGCGCTATGGCGCGGGCGCGAACACTCTCGAAGGCGCGGCGCTGACCCGTTTCATGGGTCAGCTCAACGAGTATCTCGGCTTCTTCGACAAAGTGGACAAGCGGCTGCGAAACGAAGAAGTGACGGCGCTGCTGGCGAAGCTGGAATTGCTGAAGCGCGCGGATTTTGAAGGCACTCCCGATGCGGCTCCGCAAAAGCTAGTGAAGCTGCATACAGCCCTGACGAAACTGGCCGCGAAATACCAGTTCAAAGCGGTCGGCGAGCCGGTATATGAGGAGGAGCACCAGACCTTCTCCATTCGCTTCACAGACGCGCAGGGAGCGGAGCGCCGCATCGACTGGACACTGGCCACCTCCCCGGAATATCGGCAGATGATGTCGAAGTACACGCAGATCAAGGACCAGCTTGAAGGGCCGTTCCTCATCGACTATGCCAAAAAGTCAGCGGCTGTAGACGAGGCGGAACCGGAGGATGACGCTGCGGAAGCAACAGAGGACGCAGGCGCAACCGGTAAGCGGGCGCCCGCCAAGCGATCGGCGAAAGGGCCGCAGGATCCGGTCGAAAAACAGTCGCCCCGCGAGCTGTTCGAGTACGTCATCGAGCAGGGCCGCAAAGACTATCAGGTGCAGCGATACAAGGGGCTGGGCGAGATGAGCGACTCGCAACTTTGGGAAACGACCATGGATCCAGAGCGCCGGACGCTGCTTCAGGTGAAACTTGAAGACCTGGCGGAGTCAGAGCAGATCTTCTCCACACTGATGGGCGAAGACGTGGAAGCGCGGCGCAAGTTCATCGAAGATAATGCCCTCGATGTGAAGAATCTGGACATCTGAGCCGTCCGCCTGGATCCGCGCAGAATATACCAGGCGGTTATAGATTGCCGTGAATTGAGTTAGCCGAACGGACGGCTATCCATCGACCTGTTTTTCCAGGTGATTGGAAATCCGATGCGCGGTGAAATCCGATCCGTAGGCAAACCGCATCATTGGGCCGAAGTTGTTGGCGGCCGCGATTCCCACGAAATAAATTCCCGGCACCGACGATTGAAAATTCGACGATAGCTCTGGGGCATTCGCAGTTGTGTGTATCTGGCCACGCAGTGTCTCTTCGAGAAACGACAATCGGCGAAGGTCTGGCCTGTACCCAGTCGCGGCGACCACATGCTGCGTCTCGTGCTCTTCCAGGCGTCCGTCACGAGTCGAAAGGGTCAGGCGCACGCCTCCATTGGCCGCCTGCGCCTGAACAATCTCGCGGCCAAGCTGCATGGGAACTTTCCCCACCACACGCTGGCGCATCGGCCAGCCAGGAGCAGGACCCAGATGCTCGCGGACGATGCGCAGCCGCTGCTTTTCCGGAAAATGCCGGAAAAGATCCGGCGCATCGGTGTAGAAACGAGATTTCCATCCCGGACCCAATCCAGATGACGGGTTCCGCATGCGTTGCCAAAAGGAACGGGGCTTGGCGCCGGGCATGTTGTGGAACTTGATTGCGGATGATCGCGCCACTACGGTGACATCCGCACCGCACTCGTGCATGAGTGCGGCCAGGTCGATTGCGGACGCACCTGCGCCGATGATGGTAACTTTTCTGCCGCGGAAGATCGAACAGTCGTGATGGGTCGAACTGTGCGATATCAGTTCAGCGGGCAGCCCGCTCAGAGATTCCGGGATATAGGCAAAATGGCTGATGCCAACCGCGATCACAACGCGGTTCGCCGCCACCTCTTCGTCATCCTTGAGTTGAACGGCAAAATGACCATTGACCCGCTTCACCTGCGCCACCGGTCTTGAGTCAAGCTGCGGCACCAGTTTTTTCTGAAAGGCCAGCGCATAGTCCACGAACGTTTCAATGGCGACTGGCACACGGGTATCGTCATATGGAATTCCACGCGCCTCACAGAAATGCTTGAGCGTAAAGCTGGCATCTGGATCGGAGAGGTTGGAGGCAAAGCCGTCGGACTTGAGCAACATGCCTTTGGGCATGTGCTCGCGCCAGACTTCCATGGGAGGGCCAAAGACTCGGGAGGAAAGTCCGCGCGCCTCCAGATGCGCGGCAATCGACAGGCCATAGGGGCCTGCTCCAACAATTACGACGTCCAGGGGAGTGCTCATTGAAAGTCACCATATTGTTTTGCCTGACACAGCCGGTCTACCTGTGCTCAGCAATAGTCGCAGGGTGAGCAGACAGCTATTGCCGGAATCCGGTATCTCTGGAAAGCCGGAAACTCGAAAACAATGGCTTACGATCCCTGTCGCAATTGAGTCTTTGCGGTCAAGGACTTTGGACTGCTCAACGTGCCGTTTGGTTATGTTCATAATGATACATTGGTCACAATACAGCGCGCGTATCATTCGTTTTCCAACAGCCGGGGCTGAAGCGCAAAATGGCAGTAAAGGTTTTAATTGCTACAACTTGCAGATGGTTTTCCGTAGCACGGCTGGCAATGGCCTTCCACCGGAGCGGGTGCGCGGTAGAGATACTGTGCCCTCCCGCACATCCTGTTCTTACAGCACGAGTTTCGCAGAAGAACTATTCCCATCAGGCAATGCGACCTCTGCATTCCCTGCGCGCGGCGATCCGGACTTCCATCCCGACAATCATCATTCCCTGCGACGACCTGACGGTGCAGCATATGCATCGTCTTTACGAAATCGAGGCAGAGTCAGCAAATGAGGCATCCAAAACTATTTGCGAAGTGATTCGATTCTCGCTGGGCGATCCTGCGGGATATCGCATTCCCGCATCCAGAGACAAATTTATCGCTATGGTTCACGAGGAAGGGATTCATACCCCGGAAACCAGAACCGTGGCATCCCAGAAAGAGGTTGAGCGCTGGTTGTCGGAGCATGGATTGCCGGCAGTTTTGAAGGCAGATGGCACCTCCGGCGGTGAGGGCGTCCGAATCGCACATACCCCGGCGGAAGCGACCGCCGCCTACCGGACGCTTCATGCGCCTGTTTCGGGGTTTATCGTCGCCAAGCGAGCATGTCTGGACCGGGACCGGAACGCTGTGTTGCCCTGGCTGTGGCAACATAAGCGGAGTGTCAGCATCCAATCGTTCATCAGCGGGCCTGACGCCAATATTGCGGTTGCAGCCTGGGAAGGCAGGATGCTGGCCAATATCTGCGTTGAAGTCCTTGAAACCTGGAGGCCCAAGGGGCCGGCCACTCTTGTGCGCCGGATCGAAAATAATGAGATGGTGCAGGCGGCTGAAAAAATTCTGCGCAGGCTGCACTTCTCCGGGCTATGCGGCTTCGACTTTATGATCGACAAGGCCACAGGCCATGCCTGCCTGATCGAAATGAACCCCCGGGCCACCCAGACCTGTTCGCTGCCACTGGGGCCGGGACACGATCCGGTAGCGGCCATCTGCTCCATAATCATGGGAGAACAACGCATCAGCACTCCACTTGACATGCAAGGTGACAAGATCGCTTTATTCCCGCTGGCCTGGCAGGGCGACACCTCCCGGGACACCTTTCAGTCCGCGTATCACGATATTCCCTGGGATGAGCCGGAACTGGTGAAACTGGGCATGCAACAGATACGGAACCGCCCGCACGAAAAATGGATTCGATGGCTTACAAAAATGGGACTGTATTCAGGATGACCACCACTCGCAAGGAAGATGAGACAACAATGAAGCATGATGTACTGCATTTGATTGGCAGCAACCTGGTGGGAGGCCCGGAGAAGCAGATCCTGCACCATGCCGTGGACATGCAGAACTCCGATTACCGAATCGCTATTGGGTCGTTTCACGATCTGAAGGAAAGACCGGAGGTGCTAGTCGCCGCGGAACAACAGAATATTCCCACATTCTGCCTGCCCGGTGGAATCCGTTTGGATCTGGTGCGGCACCTGTCGGACACGCTGAAGGAGAAAAAAGGCGCACTGCTCTGTACGCACGGCTTCAAGGCAAATGTAGTTG
>JADEYI010000616.1_pt1 | contig 43748 bp, 40 predicted proteins | sample 8542331 | NCBI WGS metagenome assembly JADEYI01 (sample SAMN16510988, study PRJNA670497) | mine drainage metagenome | isolation source: biofilm near Copperflume 1 | place: Germany: Marsberg coppermine Kilianstollen | collected 2018-02 | reverse complement strand
CCCTACGCCTGGAGCGTGGATTTGTGCCAGCGTCTGACCGCCCTGGGTAAGCACCCGGAGTGCTATAGTTACCCCGGCGCACACCACACCTTCTCGGGCCAGGCCGATGCCCTCTTCATGCAGCGGGTGCGCGACTTCTTCAAGCGAACTTTGAAATGAAAGTCGAAAGTCGAAGATCGAAGGTCGAAGGCATTGAAAGCCTTTATGTTCACGTTCCCTTCTGTCCGACCATCTGCCCCTACTGCGATTTTCAGGTAGTACGGCGCTTCGGCGGGGTGGTGGAAGCCTACCTCGAGCGCCTCCAAAACAACGCCCAGGCACTCTATCAAACCTATCCCGAGCCGCTCCAGACGCTCTATTTTGGCGGCGGAACCCCCAGCTTTCTGCGCGGGGGGGAACTCGAGCAACTTTTCGCTGCGCTGCCCTGGGATTTCCAAACCGCCGAAGTCACGCTGGAAGCCAATCCAGGAACCTTGAACAAAGAACGTCTGGCCCTGCTCAAAGGGCTAGGAGTTAACCGGCTGTCCATCGGCGTACAGAGTTTTCAAGATTCCGTGCTCAAGTCACTGGGCCGGGCACACGGGCGTAGGGGGGCTTTGCAGGCGGTAGAACTGGCTCAAGAAGCTGGTTTTCGCACTTCGGTTGACCTGATTCTGGGGCTGCCAGAGCAGAATTTCGAGCAGGATTTGCTCGAGGCCGCCGCCCTGGGCGTGGGTCAGGTCTCGGCTTACACCCTGCAAATCGAGCCGGGAACGCCCTTCGAGGCGCGAAAGGTGCGGCTGGACGAAGATTTAGAGGCCACGGCTTTCGAGCGGGCTGAGGAAATATTGGGCCAGGCTGGACTGGTTCGCTACGAAGTCTCGAACTTCGCCAAACCGGGGCAAGAAAGCCGTCATAACCGGGTTTATTGGTGGGCAGGTTTTTGGAGTGCGCTGGGGCCGGGGGCAACCGGGCATTATCCAAAGCTTGTTGAAGGTCGAAGGTCGAAGTTCGAGGGCGAAGACATCTATTCAGTCAGAGCGACAAACCCGCCGCTGCCGCGCTGGCTGAATGGGGAAGCGCCAAGCGTCGAGGAAATCAGCCCCCTCGAGCACGCCAAAGAAGCTCTGATGTTGGGCTTGCGGCTGCATGAAGGGGTAGATGTAGGCGAAATCGGGCACAGGACGGGGCTCGAGCTGTGGCCTGCCTTGTCAGCGACGGTTGAGCGGCTCCAGGCCCAAGGCTTACTTCACGTCCAGGACGAGAGAATCTCGAGTGCCAATTTGAGCGTGGTACACGGTGCAGTGCTGGAGCTATGGGCGGGGCTCGAGACGCTCGCTAGATAATAGGGCTTTCCACCGCGCCCAGAGGAAGCGGAGCCGCTTCGGGGTGAGCATCAGGTCTGGGATGGGTCTCGAGGTCGAGGTGGCGCAGCACGGGTGCGGCGCTTACCACGAACGCTACCACGCCGAGCGTAACTACCCCGCCGAGCCAAACCGCGCGGCGCACCCCCAGCAGACTGGCAGCTATACCGCTCTCAAACGCACCTATTTCGTTGGATGCGCCGATGAAAATCGAACTCACCGCCGCGATACGCCCTCGCATGTGGTTCGGGGACAGCAGGCGCAAAATCAGGCGGCGCACCACCATGCTCACGCCGTCGAAGACCCCGGAAAGGGCCAGCATGCCGAGCGAAAGGGCGAAGTTCCTCGAGAACCCAAAAACGATCATGGTCACGCCGAACCCGGCGACACTCACTAAAAGCCAGCGGCCCGCGTAGCGGAGGGGTGAGTACTTGGCGGTGACGAGCGTTGCCGTGAGCGCGCCTGCGCTGGGCGCGGCGGCGAGCAGCCCGAGGCCCTGCGGCCCAACTTTCAGCAGGTCGTTGGCGAAGGCAGGCAGCAGCGCAATGGCCCCGCCGAACAGCACCGCGAACAAGTCCAGGGCCATCGAGCCCCACAACACCTGCTGGCTGAAAACATAGCGGTATCCGGCACGGATGCTCTCCAGCACCGACTCCTCCTGCGCGTCGGGCAGGGGCGACACGGGCTTTGGCGCGATACACCACACGCACAACACGGCAACTCCATAAAACGCAGCGGCAATTAGGAAAGCGTTTGTAGCGCCCAGCGCACCATACAGCACCCCGCCGAGCGCGGGGCCGACGATGGCGCAGGCCTGCCAGGCGCTCGAGAGATAGGTCGAGGCCCGCGCCAGATGTTCGCGTGGCACCACCTGAGCCTCGAGCGCCCCCGAGGCCGGGTCGGCGAAGCCTCGCGCCATGCCCGCCGCGAAGACTACGGCGTAGACAGCGATTAATCCCAGGCTCGAGCCTGAGGACAAGACCGCAAGCGACAGGGCGCATCCCAGCGCCACGACCCGGGTGGTGAGCAGAATGCCGCGCCGGTCGAAGCGGTCAGCGACGTGCCCGCCGAGAAGCGCGAAGGACAGGGCTGGAATCGCCTCTACCAGTCCAAGAATCCCGAGCGAGAGTGGGCTGTGGGTGCGCTCGTAGACCTGATAGCCGATCACCACCGCGAGCATCGCCCCAGCCAGCGTACCGGCAGCGCTCGAGGCCAGCATCAGGCGGAACTCGGGCAGGCGAAGGACGAAGGATGCATCGTCGCGGACGGAAGATTCGTTATTCAAGGGATCTCCGGTTAGCCCACCAAGTACAGCACCTCGCTGATGGCTCCGACGTATTCGCTGGGCTTCACAGCCTTCTTGGGGATGCGGAAACCCGGCGGATACTGGGTGGTCTCGGCCCTGAAGGGCAAGCCACGCAGCGCTGCCGCATCGTAATCGAAGCTGGGGCGCTCGAGGGCAATTTGCAGGTACAGCATATCCTCGGTGATCGAGACCACGCCCTTGGACTCAGACAGCAGCCGCAAACGGGTCAGGGCCAGGAAGTTTTCGACCTCCTCGGGGGCCGGGCCGTAGCGCTCCTTCAATTCCCTGGCGATGCGCGAGAGGCCCGCCAGGTTTTTGCACTCCGCCAAGCGCCCGTAGTAGCGGCTGCTGGCGGCAGGGCTGGGAATGTATTTCAGGGTCAGGCGGGCCGAAAGCGAGAGGTCGAGGGTGACGTGGCGCTCGGGCTCGAGACGCTCACCCTTGAGCTTCTTGATGGCATCGGCGAGCAGTTCGGTGTAGACCTCGAGGCTCACCGCGCGGATAAAGCCGTGCTGTTCGGCTCCGAGCAGGTTGCCGACCCCGCGAATCTCCATGTCCTTCTCGGCCAGCAAATGCCCTGAACCCAAATCCGAAAGGTCGGCGATGGCGCTCAGGCGGCGCTCGGCCCCTTCGGTTAGGCGCAGCGGGTGAAACAAGTAGGCGTAGGCTTCCTGATCGCGTCTTCCGACCCGGCCCCGGAGCTGGTAAAGCGCGGCCAGCCCCAGCTTATCGGCCCGCTCGACGATAATGGTGTTGGCCTCGGGGATGTCCAGGCCGCTCTCGATGATGGTGGTCGCCAGCAACAGGTCAAAGGCCCCCTCGCTGAAGGCCAGCATGGTCTCCTCCACATCGGCCTCGCTTAGCTGCCCGTGGACGATGCCGATTCTGGCCTCGGGGATGAGGGCTTCTAAGTATCTGCGCCGGGCCAGAATCGTGGCCACCCGGTCGTGGACGTAAAAAGCCTTGCCGCTGCGCTCAATCTCATCCATCACCGCTGTGCGCAGCAGGGCCGGGTCGTAGGGCGAAAGCACGGTCTGGATGGGGCGGCGGCCCTGCGGTGGGGTCTGGATGCTCGAGAGGTCGCGCAGGCCCAACAGAGCGCTATACAGTGTGCGGGGAATTGGGGTGGCCGAGAGGAACAGCGTGTCCACAGCTTCCTTCAGCTCGCGGATGCGCTCTTTCTGCCCCACCCCGAAGCGGTGCTCCTCGTCTACTACCAGCAGGCCCAGGTCTTTGAACTTGATATCCGAAGAAAGCAAGCGGTGGGTACCGATTACGATGTCTACTGCGCCAGACTCGAGCCCCCGCAGAATCTCGCCGGCCTCACGGTCAGAGTTGAAGCGCGACAGCCCTGCCACCCGCACCGGCAGCCCCGCGAAGCGCTCACAGAAGGTCTGGGTGTGCTGCTCGGCCAGTAAGGTCGTGGGAACCAAAACTGCCACTTGCGCCCCGTGTCCCACCACCCTGGCCGCCGCGCGAATGGCAACTTCGGTCTTGCCGAAGCCCACATCGCCGGAAATCAGGCGCTCCATCGGGCGGGGAGCCTCGAGGTCGCGCAGGGTCTCCTCGAGGGCTTTCTGCTGGTCGGGGGTGAGTTGGTAGGGAAAGTTAGCCTCGATTTGTGGATCCCACTCCGGCAGTGGCTCCCAGGCCCGGCCCGGCGTAGCCTCACGCTTGGCGTGCAGCACCAGCATTCGCTGGGCCAGCTCCTCGGCATCTTTTTGGGCTTTTTCTCTGGTGCGCTTCCACTCGCCTTTGCCCAAGCTCGAGAGCGCGGGTGGGTCGTCGGTAGTGCCCGGATGCCGCTTCAAGAGGGGCAATTGCTCCACTGGCAGATACATCCGGCCTTCGCCCGCATAGCGCAGCACCAGATAATCGCGCTTGGCCCCCAAAACCTCACGGGTCTCGAGGCCCAGATACTGCCCAATGCCGTGCTCGGGATGAATCAGAAAGTCGCCCACGCCCAGGGCTCCGGGGTCTTCCAGGTCGCCCGTGACCCGCCGCGCCCGCACCGCCTCGGCAGCCCCGAAGGCGTAGAGGTGGGCTTCGCTGAGATAGACGGTCTTGTTCGCCGGATCCAGGAAAGCGCCCTCGAAGGGGGCGGGAACTAGGTTGAGGGTCGAGGGTTGAGGGTGGAGAGCGGTTGTGGACTGGGTTCTGAGACCCTCGAGCTTCGACAGCAGATAGCTGCGGCTCTTGGCGTGGCGGTAGAACATCACCGCCGAGTAGCCGCCCTCGAGCCAGCCCTGCACCTCCTCGGCGAACTGCGAAACCCGCGCCCGAAACGGCGGCAAGGCCCGCAGGCCCAAATCCAGCGAGGGCAGCTCGGGGCCACCCAAGCCGAAAGTCACCAGGTTGCGGCCCTCGAGCAAGCCCCACAGCTCTGGCGGCGCGACAGCAGGCGTGTCGAGGAAAACCGTGCCGGGAAAGTGTTGCACCTTGAAGGAGTTCCAGGTCTCGGCCTTGCCCTCCCTGGCTGCCAGGACGTGTCGCCGCTTACCCTCGTCCCCCACCCGTAGCCCGTCTAACTCGTCACCGAAGAACTCCAGGCGGATATCCCCCAGCTCGAGCACCTCGCCTTGCACTCGCAAATCCTCCTCGCGCACGTAGCCCATGCGGAAGAGCTGGTCGAGCAACTCCTCGCGCAGGTAGCGCCGCCCGACTTCGAGCAGCAGCCGCCAGGCTTGGGGGTCGGCAGGGAAAGCCTCGAGGGCCTGGGCGTAGCTCATCACCACGGTCTGGGCCTCCCCTATGGCCTCGAGGCCCGGATTTACATAGGCCGAGGCTCCAAAAGCCGCCAAATCAGCGTACAGGCCGAGGCGTTCACCGGGCATTAGCAAAACCTTTGGCCCGATGTGTTCGGCAAAAACCTTGGCCCGCGCCACCTGGGGTAGACCCGGCAGGTAGTGGCCCACAAGCGAAGTTTCTCGAGCATCGTTAATCATGCAGCCTCACTAGTTTACGCTTGCGCTCCAGGGCAAAGGGGGTGGGGTTCACATCGGCGGCTGAGGGTGGCCAGTATGGTGGGTTTGATGCAAGCTCCAGCACTGGAGTTCTTGCTGAAAAGCACTCTATGATGTCGAAGGAACTATGGCCGACGTGTTAATCATCTCCGGCGGCAACGCCGAAGACCTGATCGGGGCAACCCTGGCAAAGCATCTCCAAGCTGAGGTTTTGGCCCTGCCTTTGGTTGGAGATGGCAAGCGCTACGAGGGGGTGGCGAAGGCCATCCTGGGGCCACGAAAGCCCATGCCCTCGGGCGGGTTCCCCTTCAACAGCCCGGCCAACCTCCTCGCCGACCTCAGGGCGGGATTCATAGGCGACAGCCTCGAGCAGTGGCGCACGGCCCGCAGAACTGGCCCTGAGGTGGGGGCAATCGCTGTGGTGGGCGACTCCTACTCGCTGTTCGTGGGCTGTTTGGCCCACTGGGCCAGCCAGGCCCCGCTGTTTCACCTCCAGCCACAAGTTTCCCGCTACTATTGGGGGCAGCGCAACACCTGGGAGCGCCTGCGACAGCTCAACCAGTTCGGGGCCGAAGATTATCTAGCCTACGAGCGCTGGATGCACCGCTACGTGCAGGCCGTGTACGTGCGGGACAGGCTGAGCGAGGCCAGGGCCCTCGAGCTAGGCATGAGCAAGGCCAAGTTCGTCGGCAGCATGGCCATGGACACCCTGGGGCCACCCGAACGCGATATCGGCCCGATTTTGGACGGCAGACCAGTGCTGGTGCTGCTACCGGGTACACGCGGCGACGTGGGCTTCAGCCTGCCAGTAATGCTAGAGACCGCCGCCCTGTTGCCCCAGATGCAGCCTTTGGTAGCTTGGGCAAGAGATTTCACCGAGGTTGCCAGGCCCTACGGGTGGGGGCTCGAGGTTCACAGCGAAGACACCGCCAGCTTGTATAAAGAAGAGATTAAGGTCTGGCTGCTGCGCCGGGCCTTCTCGGCCATTTTGCACCAGGGCCGGGTGGCTATCGGTACCGCCGGAACCGCCAACGAACAAGCCGCCGGGATGGGCCTCCCGGTGGTGGGCTTCCCCACCAAAGGGCCGCAATACCTGCTCCCCAACGCGCTGCGCCAGACCCGGCTACTGGGCCAGGCCCTGAAGCTGGTAGAGGCCCATCCCCAAGTAATTGCTCAGGCAGTGTGCGAGCGAATCGCCGAAGGCCCGCTGCGTAGTGAGGCCCAGCAAGCCGGTTACGAACGCAACGGGCCAAGGGGGGCGCTGCCGGAGATAGCTAACACTATTCATAAAACCCTCAGACCATAATGCATCAACACTTACACCAGGCCACCACCACTCTTGGGGCCTGACAATATTTGGGGGGAGCATGGGTGAGACAATTTGGGCGGTCATCCCCACCTTTAATCGCCGCGAGTTGCTGAGAGAGCGTATTGGGGCTATTTTGCAGCAGACCCGGCCTCCCGAGGTGGTGTGGGTGCGCGACAATGCCAGCCACGATGGGTCGGCCCAGATGATTGCGCGCGAGTTTCCCCAGGTCAGGCTGGTTTGTGGCCGAGCCAACCTGGGCAGTTCGGGAGGCTTCGCGGAGGGGATCAAGGCCGCTTTCGAGGGCGGGGCCGACTGGATTTGGCTGCTGGATAACGATGCCATACCCCAGCCTGAGGCCCTCGAGCAGATGCTCCGCCACCGTATTCATCAGGAGGGTCTGAGCGTGGCGGCTTTGGGCAGCCTGGCCCTGTGGATCGATGGCAATCCCCATCCCATGAACCGGGCCTTACCCAACTGGCGGTTTCTCCAGCACTACGGCTGGCTCAAACAGATTGGCTGTTTTCCGGCCCGCTGGTCTTCGTTCGTTTCGGTATTGATGGCTCGAGTCGCGGTGGAACGCTATGGTATTCCCTATTACGACTTCTTCACCTGGAACGACGACCTCGAGTATTTTGGCCGCATCGGGCGGCGGGAGCTGATCGTTTTTGCCAAGGACAGCGTGGTCATCCACAAAACCCCCACCCCCTATACCCCTGGCAAGTCGGTGGGGGAACGCTTTTTTTATGACGTACGCAACCGCCTGTGGGTGCTGCGCGGAAGGGTCTTCGACCCGGTGGAAAAACTCTGGCTCATCGGCAACTTCTTGGGTCATATTCTGGAATACCTGCGGAGTAACGGAGCCACCGGTTTTGCGGTAATCTGGCGCGGGGTTCAGGCCGGACTCACTACCCGACCTCGCTCCTAAAGGCTCTTATGCCCCAACTGCCCCAGGTTGCCTTTATCAGCGATGCTACCCGCATCGCTGGCAGCGAGGTATGGCTGCTGGAAACCCTGCCGCACTTGCAGAGCTTGGGCTTGGAGCCGAGCCTCCATCTCCACTATTCCCCCGACCTGGACGAGTTTGCAGCCCGGTTCACCGAGCGCCAAGTGGCGATAAAGCGGTATCAGACCTGGGAGGAATTGCTCGAGCAAACCACCCCCGCCAACCTGCGGGTAGTGCAGGCAGGCAACCCCCAAACCTATGCTGTCCTTCTGGCCCGCCTGCCCGGCCCCAAGCTGGTGCTTTCTCACGATCAGATGCGGTTTTTTTACCCACTGGGCCTCGAGGCGCTGTACCGTTTGGTTTTTATCTTGACCAAAGTGAGGGCCTGGCAAAAAGCTGATGGGGTGCTGACGGTCTCGAGTTGGGCTGCTGAGTTCCTGCGCAGCCTGGGGGTTCGCCAGCCCAGCGGCTTGTTCAACGGGGTAGACCCCCAACGCTTTCGCCCAGCTTCTGCCGAAGAATTGCCCCAACTCCGGCGCAAACTGGGCTGGGCCGGGTTTACAGTTTTGTACCCGGCCCGCCTTTCCCCCGAAAAAAACCACTGGGCCCTGCTCCGCACGGCCCGGCTCACCCCCAACTATCGCTACATTTTGGTGGGCGAGGGCGAGTTGGGGGGGATTCTAAAGCGCCTGGCCCCACCCAACGTAGAGTTCTGGGGTCGCCGTAGCGATATGCCCGAGTTGTACCGCGCAGCCGACGCGATGCTCCAGCCCACCCTAGCCGAAAACCAGTCGCTGGCGACCTTGGAGGCTATGGCCTCGAGTCTGCCTATCGTCACCAGCCGTATTCCAGCCCAGCTCGAGCTGGTTCATCACGGGCAAACTGGGTTCACCGTCGAGCCTTCGGCCCGGCATTTGGCCGCGGCCGTAAGGCAGTTAGCCCAAGACTCCAGGTTGCGCCTGCAACTCGGACAGGCCGCCCGCCACCACGTCGAGCAAAACCACACCCTGGCGGGCGCGAGCCTCCGCTTGGCCCAAGCCCTGAAGTCCTATCTGTGAGGGCAGCCGCTCGAGGCTCCAAATCCCAGAACACAAACTACGTCCCAGACAGTGTTTTTTGACAAAGCAATTAAGCCGTCCTGGTGTAGCTTTAAGGCTCTTCAGCTTTCGGCGTTAGACGTTCGACATACGGACAAGCCTCCGGCTCTAGACCAAAGCTACTGGCTTTGTTATAGCTTGCTCGCTGGCCGCTCTAGTGCTCTCGATAGCAACTTCAATCATGTCGTCGGTAGGCTCTTTGACGGTGAGCATCTGAAAGCGAAAGCCAATGGCCTTGAGCACGTTGGATATGGGGTCTGAGTGAGACGAAGACCAACGCAACAATTCGAAGGCCAGACCCGCTACAAGCGGCAAAAACAGCACCCTGGCCCCCAACCGCCACAGCAACACCTCCGGATGGGGAATCAGGCTATAGACCACCACGCTCGCTAAAATCACGAAGGTGATGAAGGTAGTGCCGCAGCGGGGATGAAAAGCCGGTTGAGCCCGCACGTTTTCGACGGTGAGGGGCAAATTTTTTTCGTAGGCAGCGATTGCCTTGTGCTCGGCTCCGTGGTACATGAAAAAGCGCTGGATATCCGGCAAGCGGCCAATAAAAAGCAGATAGCCCACCAGAACTGCGGCCTTGATCAGGCCCGCGAACAGGTTGTAAAACACCGGATGGTTGCCCGCATTAATTACCAGGCCCGACAAAAATCCGGGCAGCACGATAAACATACCGATGCCAATCAGCAGTGAGACGGCCATCGTGCCGTACAGCGCCCCCTTGGACATCTGCTCCTGCTCTTCACCCGCCAGCGCTGCGCTGCGCGACATGGCCTGATAGGAGACCGCCATGGAGTCATACAGGGCCACGATTCCCCGCACCAGAGGCCAGCGTGCCCAAGCATATTTTTTGGATAGGGCGGTCTCCTGGTGGCGTTCGACGTGGATTCCCCCACCGGGCAAACGCACTGCTAGCGCCCAAGCATCGGGCGATTTCATCATCACACCCTCAAGGGCCGCACTTCCACCTAAAGCATTTTTCACCAGCTTACCCCCTCACCCTCTCATCTCGAAATAGACCCTTATTCATCCGCACCATCTTAGCGGAAAGTGAGCCACGCGGGGGAGAGCTATATGAGAAGCGGTCGGTATCCCGAAGTTGCCTGATTGGCCCGACCTCTCGCCCGTCCACGGACTTTTACGGGATATCTCTTTCTCCCAGCCGCCAAAGGGGGCCACAGGTTGGATTCTAAAAGCCTGCCTGAGAACAACAGAATTAATGCAGGGGCACGAAATTAAGGAGGGGTTCGTGGTATATTCCACCAGTTATGGAGCTCACAGTCAAATCCGCACGGCGGTATGTAGACGAAATCCCGGCCCCTCTGGCAGTGGTGGGGGTTTGGGGCGGGGAACTGAGTGAGGGGGGCCAAAAACTTGATGCCAAGCATCGCGGCTTGCTCTCGAGGATGCTGGATGAGCTAAGGTTCAAGGGCGAGTTTGCTGAAACCCTGTTGGTTCCTACTGGCGAAACTTTTGTCCTGCTGTTTGGGCTGGGGAAAAAGCGCGGGGCGAACCTCGAGACCGTACGCGGGGCCGGGGCCAAGCTGGCCGCTGAAATTGCCCATCTGGGCTTTCGTGAGGCAGTGAGCGAGACCTTCCTGGCCGACAAGCTGGGCAAGAAGGAGGCCAGCTACGCGCTGGCCGAGGGGGTTTTGTTGGGGGGCTACAGCTTCCAGAAGTACAAATCGAGCCCCGAGCATAAAAAACTGCGGCTGTGGCTGGCCCGCAGCAATGGCCCCGCCGTAGACCGGGCAGAAATCGTGGCCGAGGCGGTAAACTACGCCCGCAACCTGATTAACGAGCCACCTAACGTGCTCAACCCGGTAGCGCTGGCAAAACGAGCCCAAGAACTCACCGCGCTGGGTCTAAAAGTCGAAGTCTGGGACGAGAAAAAGATACAGGCCGCAGAGATGGGAGCCTACTACGCAGTAGCCCAGGGTTCGGTCAACCCGCCCCGTTTTATCCAGGTGGTCTACACGCCGCAGGGCAAACCCCAACGGGTTTTGGCCCTGGTGGGCAAAGGTATCACCTTCGATACTGGCGGATACTCGCTCAAACCCAACGAAAGTATGTTGACCATGAAGTGCGACATGTCCGGTGCGGCTGCCGTGCTGGGCGCGATGCAGGCTATTGCCAAACTGCAACCACAGCTCGAGGTGCGGGCTTATATAGCCGCCGCCGAGAACATGATTTCAGGCCATGCCTACCGAGTTTCCGATGTGCTCAAGAGTCTTTCGGGCAAAACCATCGAGGTGCTCAATACCGATGCCGAGGGTCGCCTGACCCTGGCCGATGCCATCGCCTATGCCGACCAGCAGGGTGCCGACTCGATTGTGGAGCTTTCCACCCTGACCGGAGCCTGCGTAACCGCGCTGGGCGAGAAGGTCGCGGGTCTTTTCACCAACGATGCCCGGCTGGGGCGCGAGGTGCAAGAAGCCGCCGAGCGGGCGGGTGAAAAGGTCTGGCCGCTGCCAATGGAAGACGAATATCGGGAGATGCTCGAGTCCAGCACTGCCGACCTCAAAAATGTTCATGGGCGAAACCGTTACGGCGGAGCCATTATCGCAGCCCTATTTTTACGCGAGTTTACCGAGAAGCCCCTGGTTCACCTGGACATCGCCGGGCCAGCCTACACCGAGCGCCCCCACGCGCTGGGGCCAGCGGGGGGCACAGGATTTGGGGTAAAAACCCTGGTGGAACTGGTAGGGGTTTAGCAACCCTCACAAAGTAAACGAGCGCCGTGGTTGAAGTGCGCTGATGGTCTATTGGCAGTTGGGGCAAACACCCCTCAGCTCGAGGCGGGCCTCTTCGATAAACCAACCGTTTTTGGCCTCGACAGCCTTACGGATAGGCTCAGGATCAAACTCCGGCAGCTCGCGCACCAGCACGTCTTCAATGGCTCCACACTGCAAGCAGAACAGGTGATGGTGCTTCTCGCCAAAGCCGTCGTATCGGGTATTGCCCTTCTGGTCTTTGAACTCCCACAGCAAACCGGAGTCGCGCAGCACCTGCAAGTTCAGGTAGACCGTCGAAAGGCCGATGGGATAGCCTTTCTTTTTGAGTCCCTGATATAGTTCTTCCGGCGTAGGGTGAATGCTTTTACGATCCAGATAGGCCAAAATCCGTTCCCTGGGCAGGGTATGGCGCAAGCCGACTGCCTTGAGGCGTGAACGAAAGCTCTCCCGCTCCTTTATTTTTGCCATGTATCCCTCCCCCGAGCGGATTTCAGAGACACTTCAGACCGCATCCTTCTTGGTTCTTGTGGGGTCTAAGGTGAAATACTCGGTTGTACAACTTACGCAAGTATAAAACATTTTCAGATAAAACAAATAGGCGGCCCTCAAATAGTGTCCCTCAAGCTTAGATTGTATACCTGGATTTTGTCCAGTTGAAACCGGCCTGCTTCACAGCAAGGCATTCCCGCACAATCAGATGGGCGCGGGTTGATACACTCGAGCTAGCGTGGATACTCCCCTCACCCCCACCCTCGAGCAGTCCATCCGGCGGGCGCTCAGCATTGCCCACGAGCGGCAGCACACCTATTCCGGGCTCGAGCACCTGCTCTTGGCCTTGCTGGACGACCCTGACGCAGCGCGGGTTTTGCGCGGTTGCAAAATAGACCTGAGCGACCTGCGGGCAACCCTGGAAGAATCCCTCAGCCAGTTCGAGACCATTGCTGGGGCCGAGCCCGAACCAACCCTAGCGTTTTCGCGTGTAATCCAACGAGCCATCAGCCAGATGCACTCCGCGGGCCGCGACCAGGCCAGCGGGGCCAATGTGCTGGTGGCTATTCTCGACGAGCGCCAATCGGCGGCCTATGCTCTTTTGGAGAGCTTCGGCATCACCCGCCTGGATTTGATCAGCGCCATCTCGAGGGGCAGCGCCCCCAAAAGCAGCCAACCCCACCCCCCCATCGAGCCCGTCCCCCTCGAGGACGAAGCCCCAATCTCCAACAACCCGCTCGAGGCGTATTGCTCCAACCTCACTGCACGGGCAACAAAAGGGCAGCTCGACCCATTAATTGGCCGAGAGGCCGAACTCGAGCGCGTCCTCACGGTACTTTCGCGGCGGCAAAAAAACAATCCACTCCTGGTGGGCGACCCCGGCGTGGGCAAAACCGCCTTGGTGGAGGGGCTGGCTCAGCGCATCGCGGATACATCCCTCTCCCCCTCTACCGCTGGGAGAGGGGGCCGGGGAAGTGAGGGCACACCGCTCCCCGAAAAGCTGCTTGGGGCCGAGGTTTTCGCCCTCGACATCGGCTCGCTGCTGGCTGGTACGCGCTTCCGGGGCGATTTCGAGGAGCGGGTCAAGGCGGTGATGAAAGCCCTCGAGGCCCACCCCAAGGCAATTTTGTTTATTGACGAGATTCACACCATCGTGGGCGCGGGCAGCACCACCGGCTCCACGGTGGATGCCTCCAACCTGCTCAAACCAGCCCTCAGCGGCAAACTCAAGTGCATCGGAGCCACCACTTTCGGCGAATACAAGCACTTCGAGAAAGACCGGGCCATCGCCAGGCGCTTCCAGAAGATAGACCTGCTCGAGCCCTCCCAGGAGGATGCGGTGAAGATTCTCGAGGGGCTGAAGAGTCGGCTCGAGGCCCATCACGGCTTGCCCTACACCCAGGAGTCGCTGCGCCGCGCGGTGGAACTCGCCACCCGCCATCTCTCCGAGCGCCGCCTGCCCGACTCGGCTTTGGATGTGCTGGACGAGGCCGGGGCCGCTCAAGCTTTGAAGCCTGCCGGGGCCAGGGTCAAGGAAATCGGCAGCTCGGAAGTCGAGGCCACCGTGGCCCGGATGGCCCGCATCCCACCCAAGAACCTCTCGAGGGACGACCAAGCCGTGCTACAAAACCTCGAGTCGGAGCTGAAATCCGCCGTCTACGGGCAGGATAAGGCCGTCTCTGAGGTCGCCAGCGCCATCAAGCTCGCCAGGGCGGGCCTGCGCGACCCCCAGAAGCCGATTGGCAGCTACCTCTTCTCCGGGCCGACGGGCGTGGGCAAAACTGAACTGGCGCGGCAACTGGCAAGCTCGCTGGGTGTGCCGCTGCTGCGTTTCGACATGTCGGAGTACATGGAAAAGCACTCGGTCTCGAGGCTCATCGGCGCACCTCCGGGCTACGTGGGCTTCGACCAGGGCGGCCTGCTCACCGATGCCGTGCTGCAAAACCCCCACTGCATCCTGCTTTTGGACGAGATCGAAAAGGCCCACCCCGACCTGTTCTCGGTGCTGCTCCAAGTCATGGACTACGGCAAGCTCACCGACCACAACGGCAAAAACGTGGATTTCAGGAGCGTCGTCCTCATCATGACCACCAACGCCGGGGCTTCGGAGGCCAGCGAGACAAGGGTGGGCTTCCTGGGCGGAACCAAAGCCGAGGCCACCGACGAAGCCCTGAAGCGGATGTTCACCCCGGAGTTCCGCAACCGGCTCGACTCAGTAGTGCATTTCGACGCGCTCTCGCCGGTGGTGATGCGGCAGATTGTGGGCAAGTTTATAAGGCAGCTCGAGCTTCAACTCGCCGAGCGCAAGGTCACACTGAGCGTCACCGAGGCAGCTCTGAACTGGTTCTCCGAAAAAGGCTACGACCCCACCATGGGGGCCCGGCCCCTGGCCCGGCTCATCCAGGACAGCATCAAGAAACCCTTGGCCGACCTGCTGCTGTTCGGGAGCCTGAAGAATGGCGGAAGCCTGACGATTGGGTTGAAGGACGGGGGGCTCGAGCTGCGGCTCATTTAGCATCTATTACAGTTATCTGCTCAGACTGACACCGCGTGGTTCCCACCAATACCCCCAACCACGGGTTTTGTTGTTCGGGATACCTTACGGTGCACCAGCTCATCGGATGCTATTTGAGGTTTAGAAGTTTTGCTCTTACTTTGTTTGCTCTTTGCATCTGGCTTTTCTCGCGCTGACGATACGAATTGCCACCTCTCGTTGGGTGAAGCTTACCAGCCACAGCCGCCCGCTGACCGAATGCCCGGTGATTTCCCTCGACTCGTCCTCTGAGTGGTCTAGGTCATCAAACTCAGCTTTGCAGGTTGACCGAACCAATACGGTAACGGCAGCAACTGCCCCCCAGCACGATACGCTCCTCGCGCAAAATTGGCAGGCTCAGGAGTTTCTGGTACATCTCGAGTTCGGCTCCACAAAACTCGGGGTGCTCCATCGAGAGGGCTAGCTTGGGGCAGCGACCCTGTTCCAGATACCAAAAACCATTTTCCTGGTAATAGCTGGCCTGATAACCCTGCTGGGTCAGAAACTCGGCCAGGCGGTAGAGTTTTTGCTCCAGGCTCAAGCCCTCGAGATAGGGGGTGAGTTCGCCCAGCAGTTTGGCATTGCGGCGCGAAAGCACTTCCAGCACCATGCCCGTACCAAATAGTTCGCGCAGATGGGTCAGGATGTCGTCGCACATGCGGGCATACTGAGCTTGTTCGTCCACCGCCACGAAGACCTGCTTGGGGCGGCCCCGGCCCAGGTTTTTCTCGACTCGAGCCCGTACCAGCCCCTCCCGCTCCAAGTCTTCCAGGTGGCGATGCACGGCCACCTTGCTGATGCCCAAATTCGAGGCTAGGTCGCCTGCACAGCAAGCTTTAGAACGCAAGCGCTCGAGGATGCGCAGTTTGGTTTCTCCCATTCCCATCGCCATAACCCACCTACACCATCGGCAGCAGCAGGTAGGATCGCACCGAAAGCTGCCCGGCCAGATTGCGAGCAATGCTGCGCAGAGCTGTAGCCTCGGCGGAATCGGGCAGGCCCACCACCACCGGAACCCCCACATCGCCCCCCTCACGCACCGAGACAGCGATAGGAATCTCGCCCAGGAAGGCGGTTTCGTAGCTTTCCGCCATCTTGTGCCCGCCACCCTGACCAAAAATATGCAGACGACCCTGGGCCTGCTCGAGGTAGGACATGTTCTCCACGATACCTAAAATGGGCACCTGGACTTTCTTGAAGCCATCTACCGCACGCTCAGCATCAATGCGCGCAACATCCTGCGGGGTGGTCACGATTACAACCCCCGACAGCTTGGCAAGTTGCGACAGCGAAAGCTGCACGTCGCCGGTTCCCGGAGGCATGTCCACCACCAAATAGTCGAGTTCGCCCCAGGCCACGTCGCTCAGGAATTGCTTGATGGTGCCGTGCAAAATGGGGCCACGCCAGATCATGGCCTGACCGGGTGGGATGAGGTTGGCAATCGAGAGCAGCTTGATGCCGTAGCGCTCCAGGGGAATCATCTGCTTTTGCTCGTTGACCCGCAGCTTCTCGGCTTGGGTACCGAACATCTGGGCCTGCGAGGGGCCGTAAATATCCGCGTCGAGCAATCCGACCTTGGCCCCGTCTAGAGCCAGGCTGATGGCGAGGTTGGCAGCCACCGTGCTCTTGCCTACCCCACCCTTGCCCGAGGCCACTGCCACGATATACTTCACCCCGAAGATAGCCGTGGTTTGAGGAGGACGCACCGTCGCACCAAACTGCACTTCCACTGCTTGCGCACCGGCTTCGATCAGGGCCGCCCGTACCTCCGATTCAATCTGGCTTTTAAGGGGACAGGCTGGGGTGGTGAGGTTGATTTTTACCCCCACCTTGCCGCCTTCGAGGACAATTTTTTCTACCATTCCCAAGCTCACCAAGTCCTTGTGCAGCTCAGGATCATTCACCGTTTTAAGGGCCTCGAGCACCGAGGCTTCGCTAAGCAGACTCATCTCGTGTTCATAGTATGCCTGGAAATCAGCTACCGAAGAGGTCAGAGGTCACATTAGGTCAAGGTCGGAAATTGGCTGTTTTTAGGCATCAGAAACGGCTTTCACCGGGTGCAAGTCGGGGATTTTTACTTTGGTTGCGACAAACCCTACCCCATCGCAGTTTTCAGAATAACTCCGCGGCACGGGCAAAACGACCTCACACCCGTTGCGCTTTGTGAACTCGTGTGTTAGGCTACCAAAAGTTCACAAAGCTAAATGGCTCGTCATACACGAAAGTACGGTGTCTTACCCATGAATATGCCCGCATTGTTGCCCAGCCAACGACAGGAGGAAATCAAGGCTCTGCTCTCGAGCAAGCAGGTTTTGCCGATTAGTGAGCTGGCTTCGCACTTTGGCGTGTCGGAAATGACCGTGCGGCGCGACCTCGAGACCTTGTCCGAAGCAGGGGTGGTGGAGCGGATTTTCGGTGGAGCAAAATTGGCAACGCGAGTGGCCCGCGAGGTTTCCCACCAAGCTCGCCTCGAGCGCAACCGCATCGCCAAAGAACGGATGGCCGAGGCCGCAGCAGAGCGGGTACAAGACGGGGATACCGTAGCCCTGGACTGCTCCACCAGTGCCTTATATCTGGCTAGAATCTTGCGGGATCGGCCCATTACCGTGATCACCAACGGCCTCGATGTATTAACTGAGCTGGCCTCGAGCCGCACCGAAGTGATTGGGGTGGGGGGTACCTTGCGGTTGCAAACCCATTCATTTGTGGGGCCGATTGCTTTGGCAACGCTCACTGGACTTCATACCGACAAGGTTTTTTTCTCCGCACAAGGCTTGGATGCTGAAGCCGGGTTCACCGACTCCCACCTGGCCGAAGTGGATATGAAGCGGGCTTTGATCCACACTGCTCGTGAAGCTACTGCCCTGATTGATGCTTCCAAGCTGGGGGTGGTGGCCTTGGCATCGGTGACAGGTCTAGATTCAGTGGATACCCTCATCACCGATGCACCCCTGAGCGAACTCGAGGCTATCAGCCAGCAGATTCAGGTGGTCTCAGTAGCAAGGGGGCGCAGTGGACGCTGAAACCTCTCTTCTGAAGTTGGAGAACATCGAGAAGCGCTTTGGCGGCACCCGGGCTTTGCGGGGGGTTTCCTTCGACCTGAATCCCGGCGAGGTTCACGCCCTGCTGGGCGAGAATGGGGCTGGCAAAAGTACGCTCATCAAGATTCTCTCCGGGGCCTACCGGCCTGATAGCGGACGAATTTTGCTCGAGGGCAACGAGGCCGGTTTTGGCTCGCCGCGTCAGGCTCAGGCCGCCGGTATCGCTACCATCTATCAAGAGACCAGCCTCTACCCCGACCTCTCGGTGCTGGAAAACCTCTTCATGGGCCACCAGCCGATGAGGGCGGGCCGGATTGACTGGGCCGAGATGAGCCACCGGGCCCAGGGCTTGTTCGAGCGTCTGGGCATGGAACTGCCTTTACGGGCACGGCTGGGCGACTTAGGCAAGGCCAGGGCCCAGCTTGTGGAAATTGCCAAGGCCCTCTTGCAACAAGCCCGCATCCTGATTTTGGATGAACCCACCGCCGCCCTGACCACCCGCGATACCGAGCGGCTGATGGAGGTGGTGCGGGGCTTGAGAACCCAGGGTGTAGCGATGATTTACATCACCCACCGCCTCGAGGAGGTGTTTACCATTGCTGACCGGGTTAGCGTGCTGCGCGATGGCGAGATGGTCGGTAGTGCCAAAGCCGGAGAGTTTGACAGCAACTGGCTAATTTCCAAGATGGTCGGACGGGTCGCCGGGCAACTCTTCCCACGCAATCCCCGGCCCACAGGCAAGCCCCTGCTGGAAGTGCGCCACCTAAGCCAGCCAGGGCTACTCGAGGATATAAATCTCACCATCCACGAGGGCGAAATCGTGGGGCTGGCTGGGCTGGTGGGTTCGGGGCGCACCGAGGTGGCGCGGGCCATCTTCGGCCTGGACTCCTACGCTTCGGGAGAGGTTTTGCTGGAAGGCCAGCCACTTCCCCGCAGCCCCCAAGGGGCTATCCAGCAGGGGGTAGCCCTGCTGCCCGAAGACCGGGGCCGCCAGGGGCTGATTCTGCCCTTCTCGCTGGGCAAAAACATGACCCTGCCGCTGCTGCGGCTGGGGGGCTGGCTGGGCGGGAACCTCGAGGATAAGGTGTTCGCGGAGTTTAGCCAAAAACTCGACATCCGCCCGCCTTTGGCAGCGCTGTTGGCCTCAAGCCTCTCGGGGGGCAACCAGCAGAAGGTGGTGATTGCCAAGTGGCTCGCCACCCGGCCCAAGGTTTTGATTCTCGACGAGCCCACCCAAGGCGTAGACGTGGGGGCCAAGGCCGAGATTCACCGCCTGATGGACGAGCTGGTGGGGCAAGGATTGGGGATTCTGATGATTTCTTCCGAGTTGGTCGAGGTGTTGGGCATGGCTGACCGCATCCTGGTGATGCACCGGGGACGAATCGCCGGGGAGTTGCCTAGAGGGGCCACCCAGGAGGACGTGATGCGAGCAGCAACCGGTTCAATTGCCGCAGGGGTGCAAGCATGAACGGGGGTCGGAGGTCGGGGGTCGGGGGTCGAAAAGAAGGGGGAGGCGATAAAAACGCTTCTTTCTCTCTACCCGCTACCTTCTACCTCCCCCGCGCCTTTAGCTATCAGCTATTGACTATGGGCTATCAGCACTCTCGGAGGGCCTATGTACGTTGACCGGGGCCGCGAGCTTTCCATCATCTTTTTCCTGGTGCTGCTGGGCATTGTGCTGGCGGTGTTTGCTCCGGGTTTTTACAACGCCCGCAATGCCTCGGATATTTTGGTCAATATCTCCTATATCACCATCGCGGCCATGGGCATGACTGCGGTGATTCTCACCGCTCAGATAGATATTTCAGTAGGGGCAATCCTGGCAGCCTGTTCTACGGTAGCGGGGCTGAGTGCCAAGGCTGGGGTTCCGATTCCGCTGGTGTTTTTGTACGCCATCGGCACGGGTGCCGCCATTGGCCTGATTAACGGCTTGCTGGTGGCCTATGCCCGTATTCCCAGCATTATTGTCACCCTGGGAATGCTGACGGTGATTCGTGGGGTGATTATTTTGGTCACCGGGGGCTCCTGGATTTACGACCTCCCCGCCAACTTCCGGACGGTGGGGACGGGAAGCACACTGGGCCTACCTAATCCGGTCTGGCTGATGCTGGCGACGCTGCTGGTGGGGGCTTGGGTATTCTCTCAAACCCGCTGGGGCCGCTCGCTGTATGCGGTGGGCTCCAACCCCGCCGCCGCCCGGCTGGCGGGTATCGCCGTGGAGCGCACCTATGTCTCAGTGTTCATGCTCTCGGGAGCGCTGGTGGGGCTGGCTACGATGGCTTTTGCTACGCGCTTCACCACCGTGCAGTCCAACACCGGGCAAGGCTTTGAGTTCGTGGTGATTACGGCGGTAGTGGTGGGTGGAACCAACATCTTTGGCGGCTCTGGCACGGCCTTGGGCTCGTTTTTGGGAGCGCTTTTGGTGGGGGTGACGGGCACCGCCCTGACCTTCCTGCGGGTTTCGGCCTACTGGGAGCAGTCGCTACAGGGCTTGTTCATCTTGCTGGCGGTAGCGTTAGATGTGGCCCGCAAGCGCGGAGCCTTGAACTTTAGCTTCCGCTGGCCCTCGAGCCGGAGGCCCACGTGAGCGACAGGCCCAGCAAGCGCACTTTGGCTCTGCCCTGGTCGGAGCTGGTTTTGGTGGTCGGGTTGATTATCGCGGCCATCTATATGAATGGCCTTTCCCCGGCCTTCCTCAGCTTCTCAAACTTCTTCGAGATCACCCGTATATCGGTGGAAACCGGGCTGGCAGCGCTGGGCATGACCTTAGTCATCATCACCGGGGGCATTGACCTTTCGGTGGGCTCGGTGCTGGGCCTTTCTGGCATCGTAATGGGGATACTGCACCACATGGGCCTCGAGGTCTGGCTGGCAGCGGCAATTGCCGTCGGAACTGGAGCGCTGTGCGGCTTTATCAACGGCCAACTCATCACTCGCGCAGGCATTCCCCCTTTAATCGTAACCCTGGCAACCCTGGCGATTTTCCGGGGGCTGGCTCTGGGTATCTCCCAGGCCCGCTCCTTTGGCAGCTACCCGCCGGAGTTTCTGGCCCTGGGTGCAGGCTACCTTGGGTCAGTTCCCACCCAACTGTTGGTGTTTGGGGTGCTGGCCCTGTTGGTAGGGCTTTTGCTGGCGAAAACCACCCTGGGGCGATTTATCTATGCGATCGGCAACAATGCTATGGCGGCGCGGTTTTCGGGTGTGCCGGTAAACCGGGTGCTGGTGCTGGTTTACACCCTTTCAGGGGCGCTGGCTGGGGTGGCTGGGGTGATTTTTACGGCACGGGTTTCTTCAGCTCGCTCTGATGCGGGCATAGGTACGGAGCTTGATGCCATCACCGCGGTGGTGTTGGGCGGGGCTTCTATCTCGGGTGGCTCGGGCAGCATCGTAGGAACTTTGCTGGGACTTCTGCTGGTGGGGGTGGTGCGCAATGGCCTGACCCTGGCCTTTATCCCCGCCGAGCAGCAGGCCATCATCATCGGCAGCATCTTGCTGGTGGCGGTGCTCTTGAATCAGGTGATTCGGTTGCGCTCGAGGCGCAATTGAAACAAGGAGGTGAGGGAAGAAAGCACGTTCGGCAAAAGGCTTTTAGACAATGCAGAAAAGGAATGTCATGTTGAGCGAAGGGAAACACCCCACACGCGCGTCAATCGTCCTGTTGGCGGGTACACCAAGACGGTTTTATTTACCCGAGATGTGGTGTACAAGGGCGCATTGGGGATTCTTCGACTGCGCTGCCAGAACCGGTATCGCCGGGGGGCTTTGACTCCCTCCGCTCAGAATGACAGGGTTTGCTTAGGAAGTGAGTCTCGAGGAGGAATCCATGAAGCGTGTGTTCGTACTGCTCAGCGTTTTAACCATCGCCCTGACCACCGTTTTTGCCCTGGCCCAGACGGGCAAGAAGATAACCGTGGTGATGATTCCCAAGCTGGTCGGCATTGACTACTTCAACGCCACCCAAAAAGGCGCAGAGGAAGCCGCCAAAGAACTCGGCAATGTCACCCTGCGCTATGTCGGCCCCACCGAGGCCAGCGCCGCCAAGCAGATCGAGCTGATTGAAAACGCCATTCAGGCCAAGGTGGACGTGATTTCTGTGGCTGCCAACGACCCCAAAGCTCTGGCCCCCGCGCTGCAAAAAGCCAGGGATGCGGGTATCAAGGTCGTGACTTGGGATGCCGATGCCAACTCCCGTGATGTCTTCTGCAACCAGGCCACCTTCACCGGCATCGGCGAGGCCATGATTGACAGCATGGTAGACCAGATTGGCAAAGACGGCCCCGCCGCCATCATTACCTCCGACCTCACCGCCCCCAACCAGAACTCCTGGATTGCCGCGATGAAGGCCAAAATCGCCAAGGTCTACCCCAACTTCAAGATCGTGGACACCAAAGCCCCCGGCGAAGACCAGCAAAAAGCCTTCCAGGCCGCGCAAGACCTGATGAAAGCCTACCCCGACCTGAAGGGCATCTTCGCCCTCTCCTCGGTGGCCTTCCCCGGTGCTGCCGATGCCGTGAAGCAAGCGGGCAAGAGTGGCAAGGTAGCAGTGGTGGGACTTTCCACCCCCAAGCAGATGGCTCCTTTCGTTCACGATGGCACAGTGCGCGATGTGGTGCTGTGGAACCCCATTGACCTGGGCTATCTCTCGATTTACGCAGCCCGGGCTGCGGTGGATGGCACCCTCAAAGAGGGGGCCAAGATCAAGGCTGGGCGCTTAGGCGAGTTCACCGTGACCAAGGACAGCCTGGGCCTGCAAATCCTGCTGGGCAAGCCCTTCATCTTCAACAAGAGCAACATCGACAACTTCAACTTCTAGATTGAGGCGGCGTAGGGGCGATTCATGAATCGCCCCTACGCAAAGGGATACATGGCGGAAGGTGCGAAAACCTGGATTTTTCCTGACGGGTATCTGCCCGCCCAGGGGCCCGAGGGGAACTATGTCGGGCACGACTGCATCTGCATGGTGAATACCTCTGACCAAGATGCTAGTGTCCTGCTGGACATTTTCCTCGAGGATAGAGAGCCTGTGCTGGACATAGAAATCCGGTTACCTGCCCAGCGCTCCTTGCACCTGCGGATGGACAAGCCGGAGATGCTGGGTGGTTACGAATTACCCAGAGAAACCCCCTATTCGGCCAGGGTTCGTTCCAACGTGCCGATTGTGGCGCAATACTCGAGGCTCGACGTGACCCAGCCCAATATGGCCTTCCTGAGCGTGATGGGCTTTGCGGTAGTGGCAGCTCGGCTGCGTAAACCCCGGTCTTTCACCAAAAACCGCAAGCCTGGCAAGGTTCGCACGAGCCGTCCAGAGCGGAGTTAGTCATGAATAATAGTCTTATTCAGGCCCTGAAGCACCAGCACATCGAGACTCCCAGTTGGGGCTATGCCAACTCCGGCACCCGCTTCAAGACCTTCCCAGCCCCTGGTGCAGCCAGAACCGTCTGGGAGAAGGTCGAAGATGCTGCCGAAGTCCACCGCCTCACCGGCATCGCCCCCAGCCTGGCTATCCATATTCCCTGGGACAAGACCCAGGACTGGGACAAGCTCGAGAAGTTCGCCCAGGAACGCGGCATCTCTATCGGGGCGGTCAACCCCAACGTGTTTCAGGACGAGGATTACAAGCTGGGCAGCATCGCCCACCCCGACCCGCGCGTGCGGGCCAAAGCGGTTGCGCACATCCTCGAGTGCATCGAAATCATGAAGGTGACGGGCTCGAGAGACCTTTCGTTGTGGTTCGCCGATGGAACCAACTACGCTGGTCAGGATGACCTTAGAAGCCGCAAGCACCGGGTGCGAGACTCCCTACAGCAGATATACGCCGCACTGCCCGCAGATAAACGGATGCTGCTGGAGTACAAGCTCTTTGAGCCTGCTTTCTACTACACCGATTTGCCCGACTGGGGCACGGCCTATGCCCACTGTGTGGCCCTCGGTGAACGGGCCCAGGTTTTGGTAGACCTCGGCCATCACGCCCAGGCGACCAACATCGAGGCCATCGTGGCTTTCCTGCTCGACGAGGGCAGGTTGGGCGGGTTCCACTTCAACAACCGCCGCTACGCCGACGACGACTTAATCGTGGGGACTTCCAACCCCCTCGAGCTGTTTTGTATCTACGCCGAACTGGTACAAGCCGAAAATGGCGCGGACGAGCAACTCAAAACCACTGCGCACAACGTGGCCTACATGATTGACCAGAGCCACAACATCGAACCCAAGCTCGAGGCCATGCTCTATAGCGTCCTGAACTGTCAGGAAACCTACGCCAAGGCGCTGCTGGTGGATTATCAGGCCCTAAGACAAGCCCAACAAGCCGGAGACGTGCTGGGCGCACATCGTATCTTGCTGGACGGCTTCCGCACCGACGTGCGACCCTTGCTCGAGGAAGTACGCCAGGAGATGGGCCTGCCCGCCGACCCCATCCAGGCCCACCGCCAAAGCGGGTATCAGGAAAAAGTGGCTCGGGAACGTGGAACTCAAGCGGGTGGCGGCGGCTTCCCAACCTGATTCCTCACCCATACCAACCTGGTTTCAGACTTACAACAGCAGAAACATTTTTACTCAATGGAGAATCCCCATGCCCAAGAATCTATACAACGACACAGATGCCCCGCAGGGCGGCGGGCTGGCCTCGCTGGCCTACCGCTCGAGGCTCCTGGGCGCAGACCGCAGCTTAGTCAACCTCTACGGCGGGAATACCAGCACCAAATCGGTGGAGAAAGACCATCTGGGCCGAGCGGTAGAGGTACTTTGGGTTAAGGGCAGCGGCTCGGATATTGCGGATATTACCGAGAAAGGCTTTGCTGGGCTAAAGCTGGACGAGGTTTTGCCGCTCTTTGGGCGTGAGGCCATGAGCGACGAGGAGATGGTGGCCTACCTCGAGCGCACCACCTTCGAGCCGGGCCGCCCACGGCAGAGCATCGAGACCTTGCTGCACGCCTTTGTCCCCGCCAAGCACGTAGACCACACCCATCCCGACGCAATTATCGCCATTGCCTGCTCGCCCAACGGCAAGGAAATCATGGGCCAGATTTACGGGGGCCGCGCAGCCTGGGTCGAATATATCCGGCCCGGCTTCACCCTATCCAAGCAGATTGGCCAGGCCGTGCGCAACAATCCGGGGCTCGAGTGTGTGGTGATGGCGAAACACGGCCTAGTGACGTGGGGGAGCACCTCCAAAGAGTCCTATGAAAACACCCTGCGCATCATCGGCGAGGCCGAGGCGTATCTGGTTGCACACCGAAAATCTCGTCCCCAAGCAGTTAAGTCGTTGCCCGAAGCTGAACGCAAGCAACTCCTCGCCAAACTGATGCCCGTCCTGCGCGGGGCCATGAGTCAGGAGAAATCCAATGTGCTGTTCTATGATGACTCGCCCGAAGTTCTCGATTTCATCGGCTCCGAGGGTGCAAAAGAACTCTCCCAGGTCGGTGCGGCCTGTCCCGACCATCTCGTCCACACCAAGCGGGTTCCGCTTTTCCTCGACTGGAAACCGGAGGAAGGCCAGGTAGGGTTACTCGAGAAAGCCAAAACCGGGGTTCAGGCTTTTGCCCATGAGTACCGCAATTATTTCGAGGCCAATAAATCCGATGGGGACAAGATATTCTCCCCCTCACCGCGCATCATCCTGATTCCTGGAATCGGGATGATTACCGCCGGGGGGGATGCTCAGGCTGCAGAGGTCAGCCGCCAGCTTTATCACCGTGCGATTCAGGTCATGAACAACGCCCAGAACGGCTTTGTCTCGCTCTCCGCGCCCGAATCGTATGCCATCGAGTATTGGCCTCTGGAACTCTACAAACTCTCGCTCAAGCCCGCGCCGAGGGCCCTCGAGGGCAAGGTCGCACTCGTCACCGGGGCCGCCTCGGGCATCGGCAAAGCCATTGCCCAGCGCCTGGCTGTCGAGGGCGCTCACGTGGTCATCGCCGACCTCAATGCCGAGGGCGCGGAGGCCGTCGCCGCCGAGATTCGCAGAGCACGGGGCCACCGCAAAGCCTTCAGCGTGGGCATGAACGTCACCGACGAAGCGGCGGTGGAAGCGGCTTTCGAGCGGGCTGCGCTCGAGTATGGCGGTGTGGACATGGTGGTCAACAACGCCGGGATTTCCGCGTCTGCGCCGATTGAAGAGACCAGCCTCGAGATGTGGAACCGTAACCAGAGCATCCTTTCGACAGGTTATTTTTTGGTGGCCCGCGAAGCCTTCAAGCTCTGGAAAACCCAGGGCAGCGGTGGAAACCTGGTTTTTATCTGCTCGAAAAACTCCGTTGCCGCCGGGAAAAACGCTGCCGCTTACTCAGCTGCCAAGGCCGCCGAGTTGCACCTGGCCCGCTGTCTGGCCGAAGAAGGCGGGGCCTACAGCATCCGGGTCAACTCGGTGCTGCCCGACGCGGTGCTCTCGGGTTCCTCCATCTGGAATTCGTCGTGGCGGGCCGAGCGGGCCGCGACCTATGGCATCCGCGAGGATCAGCTCGAGGAGTTTTATCGCGGGCGCACTACCCTCAAGGTCAGCATCTACCCCGAGGATGTCGCCGAGGCCGTATATTTCTTCGCCTCGCCCGCGTCTTCCAAGACCACCGGCGGCGTACTCACCGTTGACGGAGGCGTTCCCGCAGCGTATGTCCGCTAAAGCTCCCACCTCGGCCCTCCCCCACAAAGGGGGGAGGGCGCAAACGAGGCATGTTGCCATAGACCTCGGCGCGTCGGGTGGGCGGGTCGCACTCGGTACAGTGCAGGATGGACGGCTCGAGGTCGAAGTGCTGCACCGCTTCCCCAACGGGCCGGTACAACTTCCCGTGGGGGAGGGTATCGGTTTGTACTGGGATGTTTTGGGTTTGTGGCGGGAGATTCTTCAGGGACTGCGGCTGGCGGCAGCCAAAGGGCCAATCGCCAGTGTGGGCGTGGATTCCTGGGGAGTGGATTTCGCCCTGCTGGACGAGCGTGGCTACGTGCTCGAGGGCCTACGCCACTACCGCGACCCGCGCACCGAGAAGCCCTTTGAACAAGCTTTTAGGTCGCTATCCAAAAACCAAATTTACCAGCACACTGGCTTGCAGTTCATGCCCATCAACACCCTCTATCAACTGCTGGCGGTGCAGTCCCGAACCCCGGATTTGCTCTCTCAGGCCCGGCACTTTCTGATGATTCCTGACCTGTTTCATTTCTGGCTCTCGGGACGGGCCGTCTGTGAGCGCACCGATGCCTCAACCACTCAGCTTTTTGACCCCCATAAGGGCAATTGGTCGGGGGAGATGCTCGAGGCTTTTGGCCTGCCCAAATCTATCTTCAGCCCCATCGTGGAGCCGGGAACCGTGTTGGGGCCGCTACGCCCAGCGCTGGCAAAGGAGTTGGGCTTAGAAAACACCGTGGTCATCGCCCCAGGAACCCACGATACGGCCTCTGCCGTGGCTGCCGTGCCCGCCGAAGGTGGGCACTGGGCCTACATCAGCAGCGGAACCTGGTCGTTGGTCGGCATCGAGACCACACAGCCGGTTATTTCCGAAGCCGCGCTGAGCGCCAATCTGACCAACGAAGCCGGGATTCACGGCAGCACACGGCTGCTCAAAAACGTGATGGGGCTGTGGATTTTGCAGGAGTGCCGCCACGCCTGGGGCGATGTGGAGTTCACCCACCTCTACGCCCAAGCTGAGGCCGCAGCGCCCTTCACCGCTTTCATTGACCCCGACCACGCGCATTTTCTGGCCGCAGGACTGGATATGCCCGCTCGAGTTCAGGCCTATTGCGCTCAGACTGGACAGAACGTACCGCAAACTCAGGGTCAGATTACGCGATGTGTGCTCGAGAGCCTGGCCCTCAAATATCGCCTGGTGCTCGAGACCATCGAAGAGGTTTCGGGGCAAACCATCGAGGTCGTTCATGTCGTGGGGGGTGGGTCTCTGGTCGAGGTGCTGTGCCAGTGGACGGCGGATGCTACGCGCCGCGAGGTGCGAGCAGGGCCAGTGGAGGCCACTTTGCTGGGTAATCTGCTGGTGCAGGCCGAGGGATTCGGCTCGGTGGCGAGGGGCCAGTCACGGGCTTTGGTACGCTCGATGGTGCAGCCCAAGGTCTACAGGCCGCAGAACCGGCACTCTTGGGAGAGTGCGCTCGAGCGCTTTCGGGGTCTGCTGTAGGGACTATGCGTCCCTACGAAGGGCGACGATTGGTTTTGCGGGTGGGTTCGGCGCTCCAGGGGTCTTCCGGCCAGGGATGTTTGTTGTAGCGCCCGCGCAGTTCCTTGCGAACCTCGGGGTAGGTGTTGTGCCAAAAACTGCGCAAATCCTGCGTGACCTGGATGGGCCGACCCGCCGGAGACAGCAGGTGCAGCATCACTTGGGTGCGACCCTCGTTGACTCGAGGTGTATCGGCCAGCCCAAACAGTTCTTGCAGCTTGACGGCGAGCACCGGTGGGCTGGCCTGGGGGCTGTACTCGAGCCTGACTTTGGAGCCACTGGGCACTTCCAGATGTGTAGGAGCGAGTTCCTCGAGCTTTCCTGAAAGGTTCCAGGGCAGCAACCCGCCCAGAACCGCCATCAGCTCGAGGCGTTTGAAATCCTCGAGGCGCGAAACCCCGCTCAGCCAGGGGCCCAGCCAGGTTTCCAGGGTTTCCAGCAGATGTCCGTCGGAGACATCGGGCCAGTCCTCTTGGGGTCGCCAGGTTCGCAGGCTCTGGACTCGAGCCTGCCACTGTCTGACAGCCGGTGTCCAGGACAAAACTTCTAACCCCTCAGAACGTACCGTCTGGCACAGGATTTCCAAACGTTGCTGGGGGGAAACCTGCTGGAGGGGCTCACTCCCCAGCACTACCTCGCCGATGCGCTGCTCCCGCCGGGCGACCAGGACACCGGCTCGAGCGTCCCAGCCCACCACATCCAGCTCTCGAGCCAAAGGCCGCAAATCCTGGGTATGCACCGGGGCGGCCAGAAAAATCCGCCCCTCCTCAGTTCCCGCGTCGAGGTGGGCTACCGCCAGCCAGGATGAGCCGGCCAGGGGGTCGTCCTCGAGCAACCTCACACCGCGCCCGCCCGACAAGCGGTAGCGGGTGCGGCTGCCTTCGCGCAGACGGGCGATGCGCTCTGGATAGGCCAGGGAAATTAGCAGCCCGGTCGAATACGGGTCAGGTGCGGAGTTATCGGCCTGTACATGCAAACGCCTGCGCCATTCTTTTGATAAACGTTCAACCCGCTTCAGAACACCAGTTTCAGCCTCCTGATTTCCCTGTCCAGCACGCCAGCTTCGCAAAGCCTGCACCTTCAGGTCGAGGTCTGCGCCGGAGTTTCTAAGCCTTGGGTCACGCTCCTCCAAAAGCCCCGCGACATCGGCTGCTAACGCTTCCAGACCGAGGGTTTGGCTCTCGAGCAGCAGGTGGGCGAGGCGCGGATGGGTAGGCCACTCGAGCATTTGCCTTCCCCGTGCACTTAGCACGTGGCCCTCGAGTGCTCCCAAGCCCTGCAACAGCTCTCGAGCCTGCCCCACCGCTCCAACCGGCGGAGGTGTGACCCAGCTTAGCTGGCCCACGTCGCGGATGCCCCAGGCTGAAAGCTCGAGCAGCATCGGAGCAAGGTCGGCCTCGAGGATTTCCGGTTTGCGCTGTGCCAGAAGCGAATTCTGGGTGTTGGCGCTCCACAAGCGGTAGGCGCTTCCCGGCCCCAAGCGCCCGGCCCGGCCCGCCCGTTGGTCGGCGGAGTCGCGGGTGACGCGCAGGGTCTCGAGGCGAGAAAGCCCACTGCTGGGGTCGAAACGCGAGACCCGCGAAAACCCCGAGTCCACCACTGCGCGAATGCCCTCGATGGTCAAGCTGGTCTCGGCAATGGAGGTCGAGAGCACCACTTTGCGTCGGCCTTGCCCGTCAGGAACGATGGCTTCTTGCTGTGCCTGCAAGGGCAAATCGCCGTACAAAGGGCGAATCAGCACTTCCGGGTGACGCTCGGTTAATAGGCTCTCGGTACGGATGATTTCCCCCACGCCGGGCAGAAACACCAGCACGTCGCCCTCGAGTGCGGCCAGGGCTCGAGTCACCGCTCCCGCCACCGTGGCCGGCAGCGGGCCTTCGGGGTCTTTGGGCAGATACTGCACCTCTACGGGATACTGTCTTCCCTGGGCCTTAACCACCCGAGCCCCGTCCAGCGCGGCACTCAGGGCCTCGCTATCCAGGGTCGCGGACATCACCAGGATTCGCAAATCCTCGCGCAAGACTTCTTGAACCTGACGGCACAGCGCCAGGGCCAGGTCGGCCTCGAGGCTTCTCTCGTGGAACTCGTCGAAAATCACCAGGCCCACTCCCTCCAGGGCTTGGTCGTGCTGCAAACGCCGGGTCAGGATACCCTCGGTGAGCACCTCGAGGCGGGTTTTATGGCTTGTCCGGTGCTCGAAGCGCACCCGGTAGCCGACGGTCTGGCCGACTTCCTGACCAAGTTGAGAAGCCATGCGGTTGGCAACCGCCCGAGCCGCCAGACGACGGGGCTCGAGCATCAAAATCTTCTGACCCTTCAGCCAGGATTCCCCCAGAAGCTCCAGCGGCACTACCGTGCTTTTCCCGGCACCCGGCGGAGCTTCTAAGATGATGGTGAGATGATCAGCCAGCACAGCCCGCAGGTGGGGCAGAGCTGCATAAACGGGTAAAGTAGCGTCCGGCATGGGTGAGCTATTATTTCACAACGCGGCCCGCCCAAAATCACAAAATCACCACCCTTGTCATTCTGAGGAGCGCCCTTCGCGACGAAGAATCTGATGCCCTATCGCGCCCTTCATTGACGTTGACTCTGATAAGGGGCGCGCGTAGCGCATAGCCGCTCGCACGGGCCAAGCCCGGCCCTGTGGGCCTAGTGCTCGCACGGGCAAAGCCCGGCCCGTTACAGGCGCACAGCGCCCAAGGGGGTGGCCGTAGGCCATACGGGCTCTGCCCGTAACCTGGGCTTTGCCGGAACAGGTGGGCCTAGTGCTCTGCGGGGCGGAGTGGCGCACCGCGCCATAGCCGCAAAGCGGCTACCCGAGCTAACCTGGAGGGGGTGGCCGTAGGCCATAGCCGCTCTGCGGCTAACCTGGGAGCAGAGCCAACTGTCAATCTGGAACGTAGTTCTTGTGACCGCCACTAGCTAAATTTATATAAAGAGCGCTCTAACATGACCGATGCGTGACGGGCTTTACAGCGCATCAGATTCTTCCCCTTCGGCTAGGCTCAGGGTCAGAATGACAACGGATGTGGTTTGGTGGCTGAGAACATCTAGCTCGAGAGCCGGTTTATCCCGTCGAAGGCGGTGGTTTTGTAGCACTCGGCCAGGGTCGAATGGTTAAGGCGAACTCGAGCAGCGGAGGGTGCTTGGGCACTATCAAGCCTTCTCCTTGAGGGCCTCGAGATAGGTCTGTGCCTGCCGAATTGCCCCGTCTAGGTCGGGTTTGCCGCCGGGGTAATACAGCGACCTCGAGGCCGAGTTGAGCAGCCCTCCACCCAGCATAATCTCACCACCCTGAACCCCCAGCCCTGGCAGCAGAAAGAGCGAATGCGGCATCAGAGCCCGCAGAGAGTGAACTTGCTGGGGGTAGGTGGCTCCGACCACGGCAGCGATACGACTCCATTCACCCACCCGGTATTTCTCGGCCTGTTGGGCCAGATATTCGGCTATGACCTGATACACCAGCTTTGCGCTGGAGGTCGGTAGGTCCTGGAACAGTCCCGAGCCGGGGTTAGAGGTCTTGAGCACCACGAACACCGCCCCACCATTTCGATTGGCTGCGCTGAAAAAGGGCTCGAGCGCGTCCTCGCCCAGATACGGATTCACCGTCAGGGCCGAGCCCGGATACGCCCCTAAGTAAGCCCGTGCATAAGCCTCCGCCGTCGAGCCAATGTCCCCGCGCTTGGCATCTACGATTACCGGGACGGATAAAACCCTGGCCCCGGCTATCAGTTCATGCATCAGGGCAAAGCCCTGTGGCCCTATGGCCTCGAAAAAAGCGGCCTGGAACTTGACCGCGCAGATTTTTGAACCCAAGGCTTCGAGCAGCTCGAGGGTATAGCTACGGATATGCTCTAGGGGGTTTTGGCCGTGTAGCTCGGGGCGTGGGTCTACGCCCAGCACCAGCGGCGGGCGGGCCACCGCTTCCTGGACAAACTCGCCGTTCACGCTCTAAAGTTTAGCGCCCCTAGCTACCTTTGCGATAGACCGTGCCAGAATATCGCGGTTCTTGGCTCAGACAGGCCCGGCAAATATACTTGTTATGTCCGGGCCGTTCTAAACCCAGCTCAGCTCGAGCTTGGCCTGGTAGTGCCCGACCTCGAGGCCCCGCACGTTTTTGACCGGTGAGCTGCGCCACTCCAGCGGCTCTTCCGGCGAGAGTGCCCCCAGCAACTCCAGCAACTGGATTACGGCGGGTTCGCGGGCGGTCTGAGAGCCGTCCTCGACCTTCAGCGTGACCCCTATGGGCCCCCACTTGCTCTCGCGCAGGGCCAGGCCGTAGTAGCCATCGGCCCCGCGTTTGGCCGCGAGGTAGGGGATTTTCTGCATCAGCACGGTATCTATTGCGCCCGGCCCCGCCACCAGGTCGGGGTGGGCCTGCATGGCCTGATAAACCGCCTCGAGGCCCACCTGGTATTTTTCCGGTGCGGCTAGAGGTTTGGCTAACAGCGCGAACATCCGCGCAGCCGGGGCCAGAGGCAGCACAAAGGTTGGGACGCTGCATCCATCCACGCCGTAGGGAATGGTGTTGATTCCCGACAAATCGCGCAGGGTCTGGAGGTTGAGTTGTTGAACAGGATGCTGGGGTTGCTCGTAGCCTTTGGGTTCGGCCCCCATCGCCAAGGCCGCCGCCAGCATTCCGGTGTGCTTTCCCGAGCAGTTGTTGTACAGCACGGTGGGTTTCTCACCGGCTTTTTCCAGGGCCGCCCTGGCCTCACGGTTGAAGGGCAGATGGGCTCCGCAAGCCAGGCATTCCGGCCCCAGCCCGATTTTCTCGAGGTAGCCCCGCACCACCTCGAGGTGGCGCAAGGTTCCATCGTGGGAGGCACAGGTCAGGGCCAGTTCTTCGGGGGTGAGGCCGAATTTCCCGGTGGCCCCGGTTTGATACAGGGCTTGGGCCTGAAAGGGCTTGGCCGAACTTCGCATATGTGCGGCTAGCTCGGGGTTTCCAGCATAGGCCAGCAGGTTTCCCGCAGGGTTGACGATAGCCAGGGAAACTCGGTGGCGGTTTTCGATCAACCCCCCGCGATAGCTGTAAACATAGGCATTCACCTATCCAGTTTACGCCGTGGAAGGCGGGAAGCACCGAGCTAAGGAGCAGAGGACAGAGAGCTAAACGCCAAGGGTAAAAACGTCGAATGTCCAAGGCCGAAAGCTAAAGGCTTAAAGCCAACGACCTAAAAACACTAACCCCGTCCCAGACGGTGTTTCTTGATGGGGCAATTAGGCTGTCCCGGTGTAGCTTTAAGGCTCTTTGCATTTTTGTCTTTGACTTTAGCTCTGGGCCCACCATCACCCTGCGGCCTATCCTTTGGACGGTTCCACTACGTAAATGGCGTTGCCGTAGAGGTCGCGGAAAGATAAGTCGCGTCCCCAAGGCTGCTGGCCGATTTCGGTATCAAGCTTGACGCGGTGCGCCTTGAGTTTGGCGTAGAGGCCGTCCATGTCGTCGGTGGCCAAGACCGTCATGGCCTGGCTGCCAATCTGCCCCAAGGCTTTTTGCTGGGCCTCGCCCTCGAGCCAGGTATAGGGGTTGTACAACACCAGCTCGAAGTCCCGCTGACCCGGCGTGCTCACCGTGAGCCAGCGGCGGTTTTCGCCCATCGAGGAGTCGTTGCTTACCTCGAAACCAAGCACGTCGCGGTAAAACTTCAGGGCCTCTTCCTCATCGCGGACATAGCAGGTGGCATGGGTGACTCGAGTAATCATCAGTAAAACCTCCTTTTTATTACGCAAATAGCATAACACAGGGTGCTCAGAATTGCATAAGCCAAGTCTTATCGCGGTTCTCTGCTCAGATGAGCACAGTAAATAGGCCCAGGCTACCCCAAGATTCTTTTCGAAAACCGCTCTAATAATAGGAGATTATCGCAGTCTTCATTGACGTTGGTTCCCCTCTAGGTTACGGGCAGAGCACTAGGCCCACAGGGCCGGGCTTGGCCCGTGCGAGCACTAGGCCCACAGGGCCGGGCTTTGCCCGTGCGAGCCGGTATGGCCTACGGCCACCCCCTAGGGGTATAGTGTTTTGGGTCAAATCCAAAACTTCAGGAGGTGTTCATGGCAGGCAAGTTTGTACTCAAGCACAGTCATAACGGGGAATTTATGTTTAACCTGCACGCGGGCAACGGTCAGGCAATTCTCACCAGCCAGATGTACAAAACCCATGAAAGTGCCATAAACGGGATCGAGTCGGTTAAGAAAAACTCCGCCATCGCTGCCCATTTCGAGAAGCACACGGCCAAAGACGGTAGCCCCTATTTTGTTCTCAAAGCGGCCAACGGCCTCGAGATTGGGCGCAGCGAGATGTATTCCAGCTCGAGTGCAATGGAAAACGGGATCGAGTCGGTAATGCACAACGCTCCAGGGGCGGCCCTCGAGGACGCGACCAAAAAATAATCCAACCCCTACAGAACAGGAAATTTCGGTGGATAAGGAGGGTTTTCCAAGGCCCTCCTTACTTCATTGATCAGTGCTACTACCCGCACCCCAGCAAACCCATCGGAAAGCCCGTCCAGATGCCGCAAGGCTTTATGAAAGTTGCGCCAACCACCGGTGGGGCTCGAGGCGGCTTTGTGCAGTGCGGCGGCCAGCAGGATAATTCCCTGCGTAAGCTCGCGCTCTGGCCCGGAAAGCCGCATCCAGAGGGGCTCGAGGGCCTCGTGAACTTCCCAGAACTCCCCCTTTTGCCAGAGCTTGAGGGCGGTTATGTATTCCGGCGTACCCAGCAAGGCCATTCTTTGCACTATAAAAAGTGTACTAGAACCCTGCTAGCCCTAGCTGTGGTGCTAGAGTGGGAGCTTGAGAGGTGTTTTGATATGGCAAAACCTGTTGAGGTAAACGATACCAACTTCGACCAGACCCTCAAGGACAACAACTTAGTGTTGGTGGACTTCTGGGCCGAGTGGTGCGGCCCCTGCCGGATGGTAGCCCCGGTGCTCGAGGATATTGCCAAGGACTACGATGGCAAGCTCACCGTTGCCAAGCTGGACGTGGATTCTAACCCCCAAACCGCCATGAAATTCCGGGTCATGAGCATTCCCACCATCATCCTGTTCAAAGGCGGCCAGCCGGTAGAAGTGATGGTTGGTGCGGCTCCCAAGGCCAACTTTATCGCCAAACTTTCCAAGCATATTCCGGTCACCGCCTAGGCAGCAATTGACCCTAGAGCGGTTTTCATAATAGCTCTGCTCAAGTAGCCGCAACGCACTAGGCCCACCGGCTACATGAGTGAGCTTGGTATAAGCCCATCTCGAGCAGTTATTTCGGAGGTAGCTATTGGCTATCGGCGACTTCTGCAAGAAATCTATCTACTGTACCTGAGCACACCAGCCGGATAGGGCGCTTTTCATTTGGCCCCTAGATACTTGAAGTAGCGCTCGCGGGTAATCATGCCATGAACCCGGTTCCCATCGGCTACAAACACAATTTGGTGCTGACGAAACAGCGAGCCGAGTTCGCTGGCAGCAGTCTGGCCCGAAACCACCGGGGCCTCGTCCCAGGGCACTAGCGAGTCGGCAATCCCGATAATGCCCACCGGCTGGTTGTGCTCCAGGAGCACCGCGATGTTGCCCTCAAACGACTGTAGGGCGTTGATGACCGGAACCGCTCGAGCCATCTTGCGGGCCGAGGTCGGCACGAACAGACCCGCCGAGAGCAAGGTGGTGGTCGTGACCTTGACCGCACGCTTGGCAATCCAGAGTGAGAGGGTAAACACGATCAAGAACAACAACCCCTCGAGCAGCCCGAAGAAGTTGATGCCCTCCCAACCAAACATCCCCCGGCGACCAAACAGCAAATGCAACAACCCCGAAGCCAGCAACCCAGCAATCAAGGCAGCCAGATAGGCAATCAGGCCAGCTAGACGTAAATCGCGTATAGTTCGCATGTTCTAAGAGCCAGTTTACCCCATGAGGTGAGTGCAGGCTGGAAAGAGAAAAATAATTGCCTTGTCCAGGCTCTACTGACTACTCTTTGCGCTCGGCGGCTCCTCGAGCCAAACCAGATCCTCTTCCTTATCAATATCCACCCCGACCTCGGCGTAGGGGGTCACTAGGGCACGGGCCGGAACCCCCAGAATCTGCGAAACTCTGGTCTCGAGGCCAGGAATTGCAGCCAGGCCCAGAACCACTTGCAGCAAGGTGCCAAATCCGACCATCTGGGCCAGGGCCAGGGGCTGCTTGCGCAAAGCCAGCGCCCGCTTCAAGAGCGGCAGGGCGCTATAAAAGAGCGCTTTGTCTATCAGGACGATGTTTCCCCCGGTAAACGAGCCCTCGCGCACCCTAGCATAGGTGCGGCGCATTCCAGGGAAGCGTTTTTCGATGGTTTCTTTGGCAATCACGCAGTACACGAATCCGGCCTGTGGTGCGTTGTTCAGCACCCAGCGCACGGCCTCGGGGGTCAGGAAGGGCATATCGCCGGTAGCCACCAGAACCTGGTTAGCGCTGGCTACCCCCAAACCGGCCTCGAGGTTTTCGATGATGCCGCCCCGGTCGGGCAGCGACTGTTTGGGCGAAGGGTAGAGGCTGGCCTTTGGCCCCACGAATATGACCTCGAGCCCCGACTGGGTGAGGGATTCCAGGGTGTATTCAACCAAGGGCCGTCCCTTATAGGGTACTAAGGTCTTGGCCGCTACCGAGAAGCGCTGGGCTAAGGGGTCGCTGGGTTTACCCCCAGCAAGCACGATGGCTTCCACGAGGTCTAGCATACGACAGGGCTGGAGGCTCGGGCAGAGGTTTTCCAAAACCCAGCCAGGCTTATCCATTGCCCCCTGAACCCCCACCTTGTACCCTAGTCCTATGGAAGATTTGCTCGAGCGGCTGGGTTCGCATTTGGTCTGGCGCATCGGCAAGGCCGAGAGCGAGGAGTTGTTGGTGGTACGGGTTGGGCTTGCCAGCGCGACCAGCGAGTTCAGCCAGCTTTCCCGGCTACGCAACGCCAGCGACGAGGAAATGGAACAACTGGTGCAAGCCGGGCAGGTGCGTGTGGAATGGGTGAACTGAGGGGCCAGAAGGGATAAGTTATATGCTAAACGCAAGACGCTGATAGCAGAGAGCTAAAGACTGTCGAACGAGTAAGGTCGAGCGCCGAAGGCCAAGGGAAAAATACCAAGAGCCAAAAAGCTACACCAGGACGGCACAATCGCCTTATCAAGAAACACCGTCTGGGACGTGGTTTTATTTTTTGGGCTGACGGTCTCTTATTCTGAGCTTATGACCCTCGAGAAGACTTTCCAACTCTTGCTGCCCGAACCTCCGGCTCATCTGCTCGAGCCCGAGCGGGTTTTTGGTGGGAAACCCCCCTTTGGTCGCCTGGAACGCTGGGGCACGCAACTATCGGGGGAGCTGCGGGCTGAGATTCCATTGCTGGGGGAAATCCAATTCCCTTTCAGAAGCCGTATCGTCCAGGAGGAAGAGGGCCTGGCGAGACTGCTGGTTTGGCCCCAGATGCCTGCTGATGGCGAGCCTCAGTTCTGGGCGGAGTTGAGCGGTTTGGGGCAGATAGTGGCAGGGGGTATCCAGTACACCCTGAACCTGCGCATCCACGCCCGGCTTCCAGAGGGAGAAAAGTGGGGCGGCAAGGCCCTGCGGCGGATGGCCGAAGCCGCCTTCGAGCGCACCGTGAGCCGTACCCTCGAGCAGCTCGGCAGCTAAAAAGTGTCCCACCAACACCGGCTCGAGTCTTGTACGGCGATATACTGAAAATGTATAGGAGAGGCCAACCATGTTAGAAGTGCGTTATCTGGGACATTCTGCGGTCTGGTTGAGCGATGGCGAGAGCACCATGGTGATTGACCCTTTTCTCACCGGCAATCCCAAGGGAGCCCTTAGCGTAGATGAACTCCAGACTGATTGGGTAGTGGTCACCCACGCCCACGGCGACCACTGGGGCGACAGTGTGGCTCTATCCAAAAAGGGGGCCACGCTGGTCTCGAGCCCCGAAATTACCGGTCATTCGCAGAACCTGGGCGCACCCCAAACTCTGGGCATGAACACCGGGGGCACCTATAAGTTCAAGGGCGGCTGGCTCAAGTGGTTCCCGGCCTGGCATACCTCGTCTTTCCCCGACGGAACCTACGGCGGAAATCCTATGGGTGTGCTCATCGAACTCGGTGGCAAACGCATCTACCACGCGGGCGATACCGCACTATTCTCCGACCTCAATCTAGTCGGCGAGTACGACCTGGACTTGGCCCTGGTGCCCATCGGCGACCACTTCACCATGGGGCCAGACGATGCCCTCAAGGCCCTCGAGTGGCTAAAGCCCAAGCAGGTGGTGCCGATTCACTACAACACCTTTGCGCCCATCGTGCAAGACGGGGTGGCCTTCGTAGAGCGGGCTGCACGGCTGGGCATTGGCGGCAAAGCCCTGGAAAGTGGGCAAAGCCTGAGCCTTTAGGGGACTTGGGTGATTTACTGGAGGCTGTAAGGTTTTCATGGATTATCGTCGGCTAGCCCGCCAAAACTTCCGGCTCGAGATGCTGTTGGGTCTGGGGCGTAGTTCGCAGGTATATCTAGCCCACGGCCCCGACGGAACCAAAGTGGCCCTCAAAGTACCCCGCCGCGAGGTGCGCGAAGACCGGGTGATGGCCGAGCGTTTCGCCCAGGAGGTAGCCCTTTCGCTGACGCTCAACCACACCAACTTGGTGCGGGGGCTTTCCGGCAGGCCGGAAGGCGAGGGGGCTTTTTTAGCCATTGAGTACTTCGAGGAAGGCACCCTCGAGGACAGCTTAAAAAAAGGTCCTCTGAGCCGCGAGGTAGCCCTGGAATGTCTGAGCCAGATTGCCCAGGCCCTGGTATTTCTGCACGAGCGCGGCATCATCCACCAGGACATCAAACCTTCCAACATCTTCATTGACGGCCTGTTGTTCAAGCTGGGTGACTTCGGGGTGGCCAAAACTCGAGAAAATCCCAAGCCCATGGAGCGGGCCGGAAGCCCCTTTTACATGGCCCCAGAACTCTTCGCTGGGGGGGCCAGTGGCCCCGAATCCGATGCTTATTCCTTCGGGGTGATGGCCTACGAATTGCTGGTGGGCAAGCGGCCCTTTGTAGGCGAAAACCTGGAAGAGCTAACCTACGCCCACATGCACAAACTCCCCGCCCCCACCAACCTCCCGCCTAGCCTCGACCGCATCGTGCGCAATCTACTCGCCAAAGACCCCGCCATTCGGGCCACCCCGCAGGCCTTCCTCAAGGCCGTCCGCACCCCCGAGCCCCAACCCAGCGAAGCCCCCACCGAGGTCAAGGACAAAAACAAATCCAAAGGTCTGTTTGGGCTATTTAAAAAACGCTGAGGGCTAAAGGCCGGACGACTAACGCCGAAGGCTAAAAGCGAAATGCAAAGAGCCTTAAAGCTACACCAGGACAGCCTAATTGCCCCATCAGGAAACACCGTCTGGGACGGGGTTGGTGTTTTTAGGTTGTTGGCTTTAAGCCTTTAGCTTTCGGCCTTGGACATTCGACGTTTTTACCCTTGGCATTTAGCGTTTAGCACTCACCCCTGGCAGCCAACAGTACACTAGCCCTATGAGTCAACCCATCTGGTTTCCGTCGGAAGAGTATCGCCGGGGAAGTCATGTCGAAGCCCTGCTAGGCCGCCTCGAGCTAAAGAGTTTCGAGGAACTCTACACCTACAGCATCACCCACCCCGAAGCCTTCTGGGATGCCACTTTAAAGCTGCTGGGAATCGAGTTTAGCAGGCCCTATACCCAAGTGCTCGAGCTGCCGCGTGGCCCGCAGTGGCCGCAGTGGTTCCTGGGCGGTCAGCTCAACCTCGCCCACAACGCGGTATTTCGCCATTTGGCCCAGCGAGCGGAGGCAGCCGCGCTGGTCTGGGAAGGAGAAGACGGCTCGAGCCAGACCCTGAGCTTCGCCGAACTCGCCGTAGAAGTCGGGACAGCCATGCAAACCTTACGCGACCTGGGCATCGCTCAGGGCGACCGGGTGGGCTTGTTCCTGCCGATGTTGCCGCAAACCGCCGTGGCTGCGCTGGCGGTAGCTGGCCTGGGCGCAATATTGGTGCCGATTTTCTCGGGCTACGCCCCCGAGGCCGCCGCCACTCGATTGAACGATGCCGGAGCCAAGCTGCTGATTACCGCCGACGGCTTTTTTCGCCGGGGCAGCCGGGTCAACCTGCTGGCCAACGCTCGAGAGGCCGCCAAGCTCTCCCCCAGCGTGGAAAACCTTCTGGTAGTGGGACGTTTCGGCGATGCCGGGCTGCTCGAGAACGAACTCTCCTGGCCCAGCCAGCCCGTTCCTCGTCCCCCCTCCCCCGTCCCCCTGGACAGCATGGAACCCTTCATGCTGATTTACACCTCCGGAACCACCGGCAAACCCAAGGGCACCGTGCACTACCATGCTGGGTTTCCCATCAAAGCTGCCCAAGACCTGGCCCAGTGCTTCGATTTGCGCCCTAGCGAACGGCTGTTCTGGTTCACCGACATGGGCTGGATGATGGGGCCCTGGGCCATTCTGGGCGCTCTGACCCTGGGTGCAAGCGTGGTGCTCTTTGAGGGAGCCCCCGATTATCCCGGCCCCGAGCGGCTGTGGGCGCTGTGCGAGAAGCACCGCGTAACCCACCTGGGCCTCTCCCCTACCCTGGTGCGGGCTTTGCTGCCCTATGGAAGCGAACCCGTGCAGCAGAACAATCTTTCCAGCTTGCGGGTGCTGGGCTCTACCGGCGAACCCTGGAACTCAGAACCCTATTTGTGGTTTTTCAATACCGTGGGCCAGGGCAAACTGCCGATTATCAACTACTCCGGCGGTACCGAGATCGGCGGGGGCATCCTGGGCTGCACGCCTTGGCGGCCCATCAAGCCGATGGGCTTCAACACGGCAGTTCCGGGCCTTCGGGCCGAGGTTTTGGACGCGGCGGGCCAGCCGGTGCGGGGCGAAGTGGGAGAGTTGGCTGTCCTGGCCCCCTGGCCGGGCCAGACCAAGGGCTTCTGGAACGCGCCGGAGCGCTACCTCGAGGCCTATTGGAGCCGGTTTCCCAATATTTGGGTTCATGGCGACTGGGCGCTCATAGACGAGGAGGGGCACTGGTTTATCCAGGGCCGCAGCGATGACACCCTCAAGATCGCGGGCAAGCGGGTGGGGCCTGCCGAATACGAGAGTGCGGCAGTAGAACACCCTGCCGTGAAGGAGGCCGCCGCCATCGGGGTTCCCCACCAGGTCAAGGGTGAGGCAGTGCTGGTGTTCGTGGTGCTGAAACCGGGGCAAAAAGAGGGCCTCGAGCTCGAAAAATCTGTCAACGAAACCATCGCTAACCGCTTGGGCAAAGCCCTCAAGCCCGAGCGAATCCTCTTCGTGGCCGACCTGCCCAAGACCCGCAACGCCAAGGTCATGCGGCGGGTGATTCGAGCGGCTTTCCTGGGGCAAAACCCCGGCGATTTGTCGGCGCTCGAGAACCCCCAGGCGGTAGAGGGTATCAAGGCCAGCTCGAGTTGATACCAAGAGCCTTCATTTGCTCAGCAGGCTCGGCAAGTTGAGCCCAGTTTGTACTGAGATTCACGATATTCTGTTCGTGAAATGATTATACGCTATTCTAAAGGCTCATGGCTCGAACGCCGTTTTCACCAGCCACATAGGCTTTCTTCGCCATTCCAGGGAATAGGCCGGTTTCCACCACGCCCACCACCCCTTTGAGCCGGGCATGGAGTTCGGCGGGGTTTTGGATGGGCGCTACCCGCATCTTGACCGCATAGTTTCCCCCATCGGTAACAAACGGCTGGTCGTCTTTCAGCCAGAATTGGGGCTCGCCCAGGGGCTCGAGCCGCTTGAGCGTGACCTTATAGCCAAACGGCACGATTTCCAGGGGCAAAAACCCACGCCCCAGCCGTTCGACCAGCTTGGTGTGGTCGGCCACCGCCACGAAAAGCCGCGCGGTCTGCTCGACGATTTTCTCGCGCAAAAGGGCTCCACCCAAGCCTTTGATGAGGTTGAGGCCGGGGTCTATCTCATCGGCTCCGTCTATGGCTACGTCCACACCGTAGGGGTCTAGCTCGAGCAGTGGAATTCCCTGCTCGGTAGCGAGCTTGGCCGTAGCTTCCGAGGTGGGAACCGCCCGCACATCCCGCAATTCGCCCGCACGCAGCTTACGGCCCACCTCGAGCACCGCATATTTGGCCGTGGAGCCCGTGCCCAGACCCACCACCATGCCCGATTCGAGGTGTCTGACCGCCGCAATAGCGGCTGCTTGTTTGAAGGTCTCGAGGTTTTCCATAGATGAGAGGCGACCACCAGGTTCGCCCCTACACGATACCGGGTTCAGGCTTTTTGTAGCTCACCCAGCGTTTGGGCTACCTCAACCGCGTGCTCGTCGGGCTTGACCTTCTCCCAGACTTTGGCGATGTGGCCCAGGGGGTCAATTAAGAAGGTCTGGCGCAGGATGCCCTCGTACTCTTTGCCGTACATGTTTTTCTTGCCCCAGGCCCCATATTTTTTGATCATCTCGGTGCTGGGGTCGGCCAGCAAGGGAAAGTTGAGGCCGTATTTGCCGTGAAACTCGCCGTGGCTTTTCACGTCGTCAGCACTCACCCCCAGCACCACCGCGCCCATCTCCTCCAAGCGCCCCTTCTCATCGCGGAAATTGCAGGCTTCCTTGGTGCAGCCGGGAGTGTCGTCCTTGGGGTAGAAATAGAGCACCACCCATTTGCCTTTATAGTCGCTCAAGCGGTGGTTTTTGCCCTCCTGGTCGGGGAGGTTGAAAGCCGGTGCGGTTTCTCCAGTGTTCATAGCCCGCATCATACCCACTACAATCAAAGCTAATGTTGCCTGAGCCTCAAGTGTCTTTCGCGGTTTCTAGCGACCACCGGATAAGACCCGATTTGGTACGGCTCGAGGGGCCAGTCTTCCGGCTCGATAGCGAATACCCCAGGTATCTGCAAGCCAAACGGGAGCAGTTTGGCTTGCCCTGGACGAGCCTCGAGGCTCCTTGGGCCGACCCGGTGGCGATCCAGACCTCGCTGGCGCATCTGGCAAACCGCTTGGCCCAAGAGCACCCCGAGCACTACCAAAGCCATTTCGAGGCGTTTGGCCAGGAAGCAAAGGACTCTGCCCTGGCGCTGGCCCTATCAGTGCAAGAGGATTTGGTGCTGATGAAGGGACACCGGCTCGAGGCGCTGTGGGTCTGCTTTCCCAGCAACTGGAACCCCCTGCACAAAATCGGGCGCAGCTTTGCCGAGATTCACGCCCCGGTGCCGCACAGCGACAAGCTACAAGCCGCCCAAGCCAACCTCACCACAGCCATGAGCCAGAAAGGGCCGTTCATGCGCCATGTCTGGAGCCTGAGCTTCGACCCTTCCCTATCGGCCCATCCAGACCGACCAAAGGTGCTCGAGGGCCAACAAGTTTACTTCCGCACCGAGCGCCAAATTACCTTGCCGATGCCAGAGCTGGGGCGCAGTTGGTTTCTGATCCGGGTCTATGTTGTGCCAATCGAGAACGTAGCCGATTCAGCCGAACGCCGAGCAGCCCTGCGGAAGGCCATGCAAACCATGCCACCAGCCCACCAGGCATACAAAAGCGGTACGGTGGCGGCGTATGAAAGGCTCGAGCAGATTGGTTTTTTCGACTAGATTCCAATGGATTCAACTTTATGCAATCAGTATATTCTCAATATTCTCAGAATGGGTTTTACATGGGTCAGCATATTAAGCAAATGAACAGCTTGGATTCCTCCGAAGCTCTATATTCAAAGTTATAGGATTGAACTATGCAGGAGACTTCTCTTCAGAAAGTCGAGCGTCTGTACCGCTTCCTAAAAGATTATGCGGAATTACGCAGCCCAATAAAACGGCATATTGATGAGCAACCTTGGCGCTTTTGGC
>JADEYI010000615.1_pt1 | contig 43782 bp, 57 predicted proteins | sample 8542331 | NCBI WGS metagenome assembly JADEYI01 (sample SAMN16510988, study PRJNA670497) | mine drainage metagenome | isolation source: biofilm near Copperflume 1 | place: Germany: Marsberg coppermine Kilianstollen | collected 2018-02 | reverse complement strand
ATAACGATGAAATGAAAAGATCCACAGAACCACTGAACCACAGTGAAAATATTATGGTATCAATTCAAAATTATACAGATAATCTACCACGGTTCAATATAAATGATATTGTTTATCTTTTACCACAACCAAATTGGTGTGCAGCACATGACTACCCACAAGTTGGGACTAAGTTTGAGTTAGATTGTAAAGTAATAAGTATTTATAGCCATCTACGAAGACCTGACCATCATAAAAAGTTGTTAAATCTATACATGTATGATATAATGACTGGGAATGGTAATCCACTAAATGATATCGCTGAAAAATACTTATGCAATAGTAGTGAAAAACATCTTTACTCAAATGCAAAGTTTAAAACACTTTTAGTAGATACAGAACTTGCGCCTAAAGATACAGTATTCATTTTAAAAAATGAATATTACGGAAATGATCGCCTTGGTATCTATATCGATGTTAAAAGAATGCAGGAACTTTCAAAATTATTTCAATAATATGCAATATTTATTAGGTCAGCCAGTTGTACTAAAAACAAAGGATAATAGGTTTGGGATTGTAACATCCTTTTCAAGTAATCTTCTCCCCAATGTATCGTACATTGACGATGATGGGGATATAGAGGAGGAGATCTTTGTGAATAATGAGATTGCTGTTGTACGTGAGCCATGTAGTGAGAAAGTATCCCCAACTAAATTTAAGGTTTATTATGGAAAGCTTTGTAAAAAATACATAAAACTTTCTGATAAGGTTAAATTACGTACTACACCAGAAGAGTTAAAAAATACTATAATTGGCATAACACAATTACCCCAATTTAAAGAAAAAACCCCAAAAGAAACAGTATGAAAAAATATTTTGCATTCTATGGTACTCTAAGAGAGGGGCAATATAACTGTGAACGATGCCTTACAGACCGTACAACTAAAAAATATAAGTCAGGAATTGAGTTTATTGAAAATGTTACAATTACTCAAGTTCCATGGAAATTAATAAGTCTTGGTAGTTACCCAATGTTACTCCCTGTCGATCACCATAACTTCCCACTTGTTGTTGATATTTTTGAAATTGATAACTATGAGGTTGAGCGTTTTATCCAACTTATGGAGGAAGGTGCTGGATATAGCAAACATTTATTACCTGTTTATTCAAAAAAGATGGGTATGGTTATTGAGTGTGAGATCTGGGTAGGGGATAAAGAATCTACAAAATACTATAAAAAACGACCAATTATAATCTCTGGTGATTGGGTCGGTTATAATTCAGAGTCCAATCTAATCAATGATTACTAATGCAGAAAATACAACATCAGATCAGAATAAGAAATTAAAACTTAATCTAATTGAAAAAATTCTTAACTCTGGAAATAATGCCAATATTTCTATAGAAAAAAAAGTAATGTTATTTGATAAGTTGTACGAATTACCTTATGCTGAACTATTAATCTATCACAAAGTATATAAATAAAAGGATATATGTCATCAAACAAATCACATCCCCTTCCTACTTTAATCCGTGTTGAGGGGCAACCTTCCCAACTTAAATATACAGATGTAAAAAATACTGTAGTATTATTGAGCGGGAAGTATTACTTTAAACATGATCCATCCTTAGTAAAAATTCCAACCCCTAATGGTAAGTACAGGTTTTTTAGAGGAACGTCCCCACTAATTATACAGACTACTAAAGGTCCAATTCTAAAATCAGATGCTGTCCTTACTGAGGATGGATTGTGGTTTTATAAACAAGACCCTGACATTATCCAAGTTGATATGCAGGATGGTAAGGGGTTAAGATGGTTTCGTAAAGCTTATTGTACAAAGCTTGATGATCGTTGGTATTGTATAACTGATCCACGTATAGTCAAAAATTATATAACGGGGAAGTATATAATTCGTGAGAATGCAGTAATTCTTGATTTAGAGCTGTATGGAACTAATGCATATGCAAAAGCTTCAGATACTATCACAACTAAGGATGGTAAAATAACTATAACTACTGATAGCTTCCAATTAATGGATGGTAAGACTGGTGAAATTAATTATTTTTCTAGACATTCTGAAAAGGCACGTAATCAAGTAGCATCAGTTTTTAAAGATTTTCAGGATAAAACAAACCCACAAGAAGATCGTGTAATATTAACCAATGCTATTAAAGCTGAATTACCAACATACTATGTATGTATTATTTTTGGTATTTCATCGGATTTTCAATACTACGTAAATAAAAATCATATAGCGTATGTTGAAGAGAAAATAAAGGAATATATTATGCCACGACAACTATCTAGGTGCGATGAAATGCGTGATGCTATTAATAAAGTTTTTACTGATTTTGATGAATCAGAAAATACAGCGAAGTCTTTTAAAATTTTAAATAAAGGATTTCCTGGTAAACATAATATCTATACTCCTGATAATTTTGGTATACCTGTAAAAAGTAGGGGATTTAATTTGACGGGTGGTCTTAAATATTCATTTGGTATTGAATTTGAAACTTCACAGGGACTTGTACCTAAAGAATATTTAGATGATCTGTGTTGTAAAGCTGTTGGTGACCGATCAATTGGGGCAGCAGAGTATGTTACTTCACCAATGGAAGGAAATAGCGGAATCGCATTGTTAGAAGCCCAATCAACTGAATTTAATAAACATACACTTGTAGATGATCGCTGTGGGCTACACGTACATGTAGGGGGTATTTCACATAGCCCCAGTTTCTCAAAGGAGTTTATTAAAAATGCAATTAATCTTGGTTGTTATATTGAAAAAGAATTATATTCAACATTACCACCTAGCCGTACACCAACTCTATATCATTGCCATTCTATTCGTAGATTTGGCCCAGTAACCAATGAAAACTTTAATACTAATGTTGGTGCATATATTTTTGGGGAGAAAGAACGTTGGTTAGATGAAGATGGAAAACCTATTACACCATTTCCCTTCACACCATATAAATTAGGGGCATCGCGAAATCAAAATATCAAGCTTGGAACATGGGCAGATGGGAGGTATAAATGGTTAAATTTAATAAATACCTATTTAAAAACTGATCATAAAACTATTGAATTTCGTATTTTTCCAGGTACGACATCATTTACCAAGATCTATGCATACCTTATGTTTTCATTGGCATTTACCTATGTTGCTGATAATATACCAAAATTAATTAAACCTGGAGTAACATTAGATGATTTATTTGCTGAAGCTTTTCACAAATACCCAAAAATAATAGATGAACTATCATCATTCTATTGCAAAAGAAAAGAACGATTCCAACGTAAGAAGATCTATGGTGATAATTTAAAACACCTTACATTCCTAAATTAACATAAACAAGTATTAATTAAACAAATATAATCATGTTATTTTTCGTATTTTTATGTATTTCAATAGTCGGGTACTGGGTAAGTGCTCTTTTACCTCGCAATTTCCTTAGGGGATCAAAACAGCAACTATACTGTGGATTATTTGGGTATAGTGGAATGCATCCTGTTGATAAAACAAAAATTCGTTGGTTAGCTTCACTAAATGAAACACGTGGGAGACATTCAACTGGTATTTTTACAGTAAAGGACGATAAAAAGCAAACAACAACTTTAACAAAAGATATAGTTGAAGCATCAAAGTATATTCAAACTGATGAATTTAATAACGCTATAAATGGTGCTGTTATAGTTATTGGTCATACACGTGCAGCAACTACTGGTGGAATTACAGTCGAAAATGCGCACCCATTTAGTTACGATTTTGGGGAACCAATTGTGGGAGCGCATAATGGATTTGTAGCTGATGTATTACTTGAGAAATATTTGAAAGATTATAAGTTTGATACAGTATTTGATAAAGATAAAATGTGTGATTCACAGATTATTTTTGCGATGCTTTCTAAATTTAATGGTGATATTTCAAAACTTTCCGAGATTGAGGGGGGATTGAATTTATTATTCGCATTTCCACATAAAAATAATCACTGGCTATTTGCGTATAAACGGGAAGCCAGGGCGCTCCATTATGGACAATCTCCAGAAGGAGTGTATCTATCATCCGATAATAATCCACTAGATATAATTGGATGTTATAATATTTCAGCTCTCGAGGACAATTGTGTTACCATTTTTAAAGATGGTCAAATACTTGACATCCAGGGAATTGATAAACCAAAATGGGCATTTCCATTGCATACTAACTCTGGAAATTATCAAACGAAGTTATCTATAAATGATAAAAATTCATACGAAGAAACTAAACATTTAGCGTATGTATCAAACTGGAGTAATAATAGTAAAAGTAATGAGGAGTATTGGAATGGACATTACAACTATAAGTACCACAACATTATACCATCATCGTTCCAAAAACCAATGGTAGGCTCGGTAAATCCGGCTGATGATTTAGATGATACAAGCGATCGATTTAAGATGCTTGTTAAGGATATTATAAAAGAGACATCTCAAATTACTGGAAGAACTCCTATTGAAAATGCAAAGGACGCTTATGATTATGACTTTAATGAGTTAACAGATACATTACTTGTTGTTAGCTTAGTTGATTCAGTTAAAAATGATCCACTTCCTGGTTGGTCAGTCATTGATAAGGAAGATCAAATTAATATATGTGGAATCACAGGTGTTAATGGAAATACCCTGCTCAAATACCCAACAAACCGCCATGGTACAAGAATCCTTGAACTCTATGATCCTATTGATGGTAAATTTGTATATACTTACACTATTATGGTAAAGACCGCGAGAATCATGGAGGTGGTTCTCGAACTTCCCTTTCCACAAAACCTCAGCCCTGAAACCACAGGTACTAAGGATTCGGCATCGAGCCGAGCAGGAGATAAAAAACTCATCACTGACTGTGGAGCAGCTCAAAGTTCTTCACTTGTACCTGAAAATGCAACAGCTTTATGCGTACTATCCACTAGTGAATTTACTCCAAATGTACTTCCAAAAAAGGAAAAATCGGTACATCTTCGAGATAAGAAGCCACAAACTCCTGGGGTCATTGAAATATACGGAGAAACAGAGGGAAATAATAATGATCCTACAAAATTACGTAAAGAAAGAGATTTTGAATACACAGAGTGGTTCGCAAAAGCTAAACTTAGTGAGTTAGTAAGGGCAAAAGGTGGCAGTAATATCCAATTCTTTGATATTAAAAAGACAAGACTTCAGGATACAAGTAGTTATCGTAGGCTTGCAACGGTTCTTAGAAATTTTCTAGGAAATAAAATAGATGTTGATGAATTATTATCTGATGCTACTGTACTGTCAGTCTTACATGAGGAAAAGAGACAGTTTAAAGACGCTATCAATTTCTACACAATCTTCCTTTTAACAGAGGCGTGTGTAGATTACGTCTATCCAGCATTTGTGGATCTTGATAATAACGAAACGGTATCGGAAAAGTTTAAGAAAATCAATGACTTTGTTACAACACTCCATCAAGGTATGGAAGCTGGGCGGTTAAGATTAACTAGTACTTTCAATACTGAATACATGAATCAATAACATCATTCTATCATTTTGGAAACCTTGTCAATACTATTACTATACAATGAATACTGGTTATTACATGTATTATATAGTAGATAAGTGATTTCAAAATAATCCTGTTAACTTAAAAGCGTTTTATGAATTTAGGCCAGAGACGATACTGGATAATTTATTAGCTAAGGTAAAGTATTACAATCCGTGAAGATTGTAAGTAGCGTTGTCCTATAGATTAGGGCTGCTTATGGATTCGAATTCCATACAGGATGCAAATAAAAATTAATTAACTATTATGATTGATTATTTAACCGTTAAACAATACCTACAGGGGGGAATGACATCTCTCCGTAAAGAACTACGAATGATCGGGCGTTTAGCCCCTCTCTCAATTGTAGTAAAAGATCTCGAAGACTTAATGATTGAACAGGGGGTCTTAGCTTATGAGGCGAAGAAAAAAGATAATGATATTGTATTCCCTTTATTTAAACGTCATTTGAATACTTTACTACAACACCAAAGTATTATTATTCAGACAAGAAAGCAATATATAGAATGTTTGGAATTTAAAGGGGATGGTAAACTTAATGGCCCCGATCCAGTTATTGAAGATGTTGAAGAATTAGAATCAACAGTAGAGGTAAGAAAATCAGGAGAGTCTGCAATTGATTATGCTAACAGATTAGCCAGAATGTCAGATGTGGGAAAAAATCGGACACTTTGTCGTCAAGCCAATCACAGAAATTTTGATAAATGGGGTGAAAATTATGACACTATGTCTGATTCCAGGTTATGGGATTGGCAGGATTAATATTTGCATATAAGATTGTATGAAGATAAATCACTATGCTGTAATTCCTGCCCAAGTGCGATATGATCGCGAACTAACTGATAAATCAATTTTATTATTTGCTGAACTTACTGCAGCTAGTAATGCTTATGGTATTTGTGAGGAAGATAATCAATACTTTGCATCTGCATTACAAATGGATGCTAGATCAGTTACACGTTGTCTACAGCAATTAGCTGCCCAAGGGCATATAAATAAGATCATAGAGGGCAGATCACGTAAAATACAAATTCTAACAAAAGGGTTTGATACACCAGATGGTGTAGAGATTGAGCAAACTGTGGATACTCCTAAACTTGATATAGAACCAATAGTTCATACTATCTTTGATCTTTGGGATACAGGTTTAAAAATGATATTTGGTAAGCCAATGGTTACTGAAAAACGAGAGGCATATTCTAATTTAATACGCCAACGACTTCTTACGTTTAGTAAAGAAGAAATACTATCATCCTTGAAGAATCGTATTGCTTATATGAATGATTCAGATTGGCATCATGAAAATGAAGGGATGGCCAGATCAATTGAGCATGTATTAAAAGATGATGGATCGGTACTGCGGTGGTTAAATACAAAACAAACTAAAACCACTGAACATGAACTAAAGGCTTTTATAAAATCTACAGATGTAGTTAAAAATTTAACTGAATAAAAATTATGGAATTATTTGCAGAAATTAAGAATGAAGCTAAAGTAGTTCATAAAAAAATGTTTGATAAAGGAATAAAGGTAGAGGTTAAGGAATGGTGGGATAGGTTTAATGATTCAAAAGTTATACTGAATGATGGAGCAAACAATTCAACAAAGGCACTTAAAAGTATCGATAAACCTCAGATGACCTATTCTGATGTGTATAAGAACATGTCAGTAGATCAACTAAAAGCAGCCCATGATCGAATACAGTCTGATAGGGGCGGTCTCGATCCATTTCGATCGTCTTTATTAAATGGTATACAAAATGAATACTTTGAACGTAAAAGGACAGAAATCATTACTAAAAGAATAGAAAAAATATACAAGAAAAAAATTGAAAAGGAGCAAGAACCTGAAGAAGGCCCGTTTGTTTAATTTAAAAATATTTAATACATTAAAAAATCCACTAATTTGATTGAATTCTACCGAACAACATTTAATACCGCAAAATAAGGCTCTTCTTGAGTCTTGGAATCGTTTACAACTAAATAGATCCAGGGAGTGGGATTTATATGGTTATGATATAGGAATTCATCCCCTAAATATGGTAATTGGGGGAATGATACCAACAAAAGTATCCGTTATAGGCGCCCGTTCGGGGACTGGAAAGTCTGCGATCATTGCCCAAATGTTTGAAGCCAGCCTGCGAAGGAAACCTGATAATAGTCGGGTAGAGTTTCTTTGTTTTACATGGGAGTTAGACCCAAGTATCGTTATAGATAGGGGAGTCTGCTTGAGAACCGGATTAACAATCCGGCAATTAAACCAGGGGGCAAAATTACTAGGTGAGAAAACTATGGCCTCAGTGAAGGGCGCCTATGAGGTACTATCCCATTATCCAGTACAATACCACCAATACTCACTTAATATAAGTGATGTAAAAAAGTTATCAATTGAGTTTATAAAACGATGTCGTGAGAAATCAGAGGTTGAGGGTAATCATGTTCAGCCAGTAATTATTATTGATTACCTAAACATGGCGCAATTTGCGGATGAAGGGCTACGTACTTATGGTATTTCTTCATTTATGAATGGGCTAAAAGAACTTTGTAATACTACAAAAGCATGTGCAGTAGTTTTTGCACAACTTAGTCGTGAAACAGATAAACAACACCGTATACCTGATAGGGCTGATTTTTCAGATTCTTCAGCGATTGAAAATGCTGCCGATAACCTAATTGTTTTATACCGCGCTGAACATCATAATCTACCAACTATAGTAAATCCTTACACACAAGAAGAAATATCATCCAAAAATAAAGCGTTAATACGTGTCCTAAAAGGACGGGATTATGGAACAGGAGATTTTTTAATTAACTGCGATATTAAGTACTATAGATTTTGGGATTTAGAACAACGATGGGAGCATCCATATTGGGATGATTATCGTAATCCAGAATTTTGGAAAAAAGAATTTAATTTAGTTAAACCAATTGAAGAAGAACTAATAAAAGAATTACCATTTTAAATATATATTTTATGATTCCAGAAGTAAAGAAACAATCCCTCAAAATAAAAAAAGAATATCCACTAATAATCTTTGATAAAAAGGGACGTGATAATTTATCAGAAGGTAGACAATATCAAATGGGGTTTGCTTTTCTAAGGCCTTATTCTAAAAATAGGTACCAAGCTATTACCCCCTTCTCAACATGTAAAGATTACTTAAATGATATTATTTTTACACATAATACAGGAGTTAGACTTAGTGCTTATGGACTAACGACTTCATTAATCCAAACTAAAGCGGCATTCAAATCCGGAATTGGATTTTTAGGGATTACGATACTACCTTATATAACTAAATTACCAGTTGGCCACCCCTGCAGGATTTATAATGATGAAGGGGTTAAGATTGATAAGAATAGATTGAAGGATAATATCCAAAATATTACAAGTCTTTTAAATTATGTAGAAAAAAAGTTAAATGTTTCTGGTCAGACCGTAGTTTATGAAGCTGTCAATGATTATTACCTATTTGTTGTGCCAGCTTATTGGCTGCAAGCGAGTAATCTAATCTCTATTTATTCGCTTCTTATTCGGATGGGGCAGTTCTACAATGGTGATTGTACTCCTACAGAGTTTCTTGAAACTTATGATAACAATCTTGACTTGAGGCTGTGGAAAGAATATCAACTAATGTTTGAAGGATTAGTAAGTGGTAACTTTTGGGTTATGGATTACCCACAGATGGTAAAAGATTATTCTATAATTATATCGGGGACAACTATTCATAATCTTGGGGCGAAGAATTCTATTGATTCCCCATACCTCAAAAAAGTTAACTCTAAAATAAATAACCCTAATTAAAATGAATGCAGTTCAACAATCCACCCCAAATACTAGATTATCTTCAAACAAAAGGAATTCCATACAGACAACATGGAACAAATTATTTTTGTTCTTCACCTTTTTCGAACGATTCTAATTGGTCGCTTTGTGTCTATCCAAGAACTAATAGTTTCTTTGATTGGTCAAATGGATTTGGGGGTGATGTTTGGAGGTTAATTAGTTTGATTGAGGGGAAAAAAATACATGAATTAAAAAGTTCATTTAATTATGAAGCGTACCAATCTTACAACAAAAAGCAATATTCGGAACCAAAGAGAACACAAAAACCGTTTGACTACACGCGTTATCTCAACACTAATTCAGAAGAACGGAAAAAAATCAAAGAATATGCAGACTCTCGCTGCCTTGAAGATGGAAACTATGAGTACTGCTTCTACAATCAACCTCTTGGGGGGGAATGGGAGCGAATACCAGCAGTAGGATTTTTACATGTTGATGAAAACTTAAAGCCATGCGGAATAAAATTTCGAAAACTAACAGACGACAATCCAAGATTCAGTGCGCGGGGAAAGCTGGGTATGTATATTCTACAGTCCCCTGCTGTACTAGGAACGGATACAGTATATGTGGTGGAGGGAGAGGCAAATGCAAACTCATTGGCGATTTATCTAAAGAGTCTTTCCAAAAAAGTGTGTGTAATTTCCTTTGGTGGAGTATCTTTATGTGGGGCGAAGTTGCCTACAACCCTGAAAAATTATTCAATCAAACTAATAATTGATTATGATGGAAATGAAGACCTATACCAACAGCGGTTAAAGAATTATGAAAGTATGAATGCAGAGCCGATAAAATTAATACTCCCGAAAGGCGAGGATATAAATTCCCTGCATATGAAGAATAAATTGTATTTAATTGAAAACTTATTATGATATTGTAAACCATACATTTTAATGATATTATGTTTGGAAAAACAATTCAACATGAAATTGATCACAACAATGGAATACTAATTATAGATAGAGAAGTAAAAAATAAATGTATAACTTAAAACCAAATTATGGAAAAATAATTACATGACAGAAGTTAAATTTTTAGCAGAAACAGAAGAAGTAGCAAACGGAACTAAGATGTTCCTTACAACCTACAAAGAGCAGTTAACCCAGTTTTTAATGACTATCATTACAAACGAAGGAAAACCAGTAGATCCTGGTGTAAAGGTAGAGAATGGGGTACTCACAATTTATGAGATAGATCCTGATAAGGGATTTGTGCTCGGTGAAACAGAAGCATCCACTGAATCTTTACCACTCCAATTGATGAAGTACGAGAATCTTGGTGAGGGAATGAAGTATGTGAGTCAAGCGGGGGATAAACTTTATTTATCCATTAAAGAACCACTTGGTCAACCAGATCCAAAACTTGGTATTTTCAAAACGTTAAATGATGCTGTATCAGAATTAAACTCTGAATCAGTTAAAGAACAGATTAAACGTTACGTTGAAAAACGTGATATTGATCGTAAAGCGGAAGCGAAAACTGAAAAACGATTGGAGAGATTAGGTAAGCATAAGGAGGTTGCTATACATGAGTAAAGAAGAAATTTTAAGACAACTTTTTACAAAGTATAATCTTTTTTATGATGCATCAAATCCTGACTCAAAGGATAATGATGTTTACATTCATAAGCACTATAAGATTATTACACGTACTGGGATTCAGAAAATTGAGAAACAGTCTGGTATCAAATGTACAATTAGTATAGCAAGTTCTGGTAAAGATTATTGCAATGTTATTGGACAAGGTTATATGCCAGGATCTCAAATTGCTGATTATCAAACACTTGCCTCTGCGAATGAGCTATCAGTAAAGAGCGGTGGGGGTTATTTTTGTGAGATGGCAGAGAAACGCTGCCGATCAAGATTAATCTTAACATTAGCTGGGCTTTATGAGTATGGTGTATTTGGTGAAGATGAGGCAGAAAGCTTTTCTGACCAAATTCAACAACGCCAAGCAGGTCCTCCACCAGTTAGTTACAAGGGTAGATAATGGGATTGCTACTAAGCCAAACCCTAGTCAAAGACTTAGAACGTGAAGAGGCTTGTCCTTTTAAATGGAAAGAGCAGTGGATTGAAAAAAATCCACTGCTCAAACTCCAGTCTGATGATCTTGACCGTGGGAAATATTTTGAATGGTTAGCTATTGGTGGTGGAGCAATTGCTGGTGAAGATGTTGTTGATCTCCCAAGATTAGCAACAGGTAAAAAAAGCATTGACCAGTTACGTATTGAACAACAAGCAGAACGTTGTAAACGAATGCTCTTTGATCCCACTGATAAAGAATATCTAGGATTCCGTTTAGTTTCTACTCAATTAGAACTTAGAGTTGATGATGAACGGGGTACTGCAGATATTACTGCACATGATGCAAATAATGATATTTGGATTTTAGATTTAAAGTTAACCAAAGACCTTTCATCTGATCGTACAAAATATGGTTGGGGGAATGCTTGGGAAGAACTTGATTTATTACAACAAATTCATTATGAGGATCTATACGAAAAACAGTATGGGATTCGTCCGAAGATGGGGCTTCTTGTTTTTGATTACACCCCACAAATGCGAGTAGAGTTCGGAGAAATTATTATCTCTAATTTAAGACGTGAAAATAAAAAATTACGTTTCGATGCAGTGCGTGAAGTAATAAAACAATACGAGAGAACTGAATGGATTAAATACCCATCAGTAAAAGAATGCAGTAAATGTAGTCTTGTGTGTAAAGATCGTACTGAAATAAGTAAATTAGTTAAAAAAGTAATAAATTATTAATATGAAACCAGAGAATGTATTTGTTGTTTATAGCCCTAAAACGGATACTATTTTTTCAGTACATGCAGATAAATTATTTGCGCTTAGGGCACTCAGTCAGTACAAAGAAGCACAACCCTCCGTTAGTTTTGCGGTTGCAATACTTGCTGTTGTTTTAAATAAGATTAAAAATGGAATGGAAGTCTTCTATTAAAAAGAAGAACTAATAATAATGAGTATGACGACAGATAAACTTTATAATTACTACCGAAAATTACGCAATTCAAGGATAGGGGATAGTCCCATCCTTAAGATACATCTTGGCCAAGATATATCTGGATACGATCCATTCCCATTTTTTATTAGAACTCCAGATGGTAGATCAGTTAGGTTAGTGGGTGTAGAATTTACATCGGAACCAACAGGAACCACACCAAGGCGCATAGAGTCAATATTACTATCATTAGTTACAAGTACAGATTATGCAACCCATCAAAATATTGAATGTATTGTACGTGGACGTTATACAATTAATTTTAATGGGTTACCAACTCAGCTTATCAATGATTTATTTAATTATGTGGTATTTAGTAAAAAGCCTAGAATATCAAAAAGTTGGTTAGTGCCACTTCAGGATAGATTAATTTCAGAGCAGAGCCACCAACTAAATAAATCAAGGATAGCTAATGGTAGTGAAAAAAGAAGAGGATTACGGAAATCAGAGTTCTTACTGGATAGTTTTACATCTCAAAGAGCAAGTAAAAGTTTCTCATCACCCATATCTGGAGTTAATGTAATTAAAGAAAAACTTAAATATTCATTACCCATTTCAACAGAGGATTTGATTGCTAAATGGGTTAATATGAGTGTGGATTCTTCACGTCCTTATTCCATTTCTACAGCAACCGCAGGTGTTTCTATTAGTACTACACCTGATCCACAAGCTGGTATAGTAAAGGTTTTAGATGATCCACAGGAGTATGACCCACTCTATAATGAAGATGTGCTATAAGTTATTAATATGTCAATAGATGAAGAAAAATTATTACAATTGTACAAGTACATTCGTATTTGTATTTATTTTCATCAATCTATTCAAAATCTAAATTCTAAAAAAATGCTACGCGATATACAGCATGATATATTTTTGTATCTTGTTGATATTAAAGGTATTACTGAGCTTAATCCTGGCAGTAAAAGATATGTATTCCTACTTGCTAAGTATTACCCAGATTATTTAAAGCGGTATAAATATTCTTCAAAATATGAAGATGTTCTAATAGATTTAGAAAGTGGGGAACCAGAAGAATTAGGTGTTTCCTATTTTCCAAATGGGGATACCTTATATGATTTATCCATATATGAAAAAACAAAACGGAATGTAAAAGTAAGGCTAAAGCTTCACTTTGAACGCCCAATTCTTGTAACTTATATCAACGGATCACAAGAAACATTTACAAGTGCAGGGGCGTTAGCTAGTAAAATAGGGTGTCATATTTCTACTATAAATCTTTGGATTAGGTTTGGAGTAAAAAAAAGACCAACAACCAATCGTATGAGTAAGCATAGAAAGGATAAATATGGACATATAAATAAAGTTGAGTACCTCGTACCATAAACATAATGAATATAAAAGAAACAACAGTCTACCTAATTCTTGAAGACTACTCTGATATTCTTGAGGATATTACAGAAGATTTGAGTCTTCCGTTGGCTGCCTTTGGCACAGAGAAGATGGCGCAGTCATATATTGAAAGACATTTAAATGGTGAATTCTCAAGATATAAAATCAAGGAATTATCCTATTTTTATGGAAAAGACTAAAAAATGTACTGATATCTATAAAAAATTCTATGCTGAACTTATTGATGGTCCATTATACGAATTTATAGTAGTTGCTGAATTACCGGAAGACCAGAAAGCACCTTTTTTATTCTGGCTTACAGGTAGAGATCAACCTGTTCCTTATGGTGATCATAAAATTGATTGTGCGTATACTTCAGATTATTCTTTTTGGCATGATAATTGGATTAAAAACAAAATAGTATTATGAATAATGCAGAAATAATTGACAAATTTCTTGAACTAAAACGAAAAGAAAAACGTGTACATTACTTAACAGCAGCTGAAAAACTTCAACTAACTAGAGTTGAAAAACGTATCCCGGAATCTAGGCAAAAATCACTTTTAAAAACACATAACTTAATAAATGATTAGAAACTACACAATTGGAGAGCTTAAGGCTCAATTTGAAAAATTAAAATACAAATGGCCAGATGCTCAGTACTCCTTAGTTGGTATTAGAGCCCCTATAAAATCGGATAACCAATTCGATGACCTTTTAATATTTATTGATATGGGGTTACCAGGAAGTGGCCCTAAATGGCCACAACTTACATATGGATTAGGCACTACTATCCCTGGAAGATATTATCTCCTAAACCTTATGAATCCTAAAGGAGCGGCTATTTTGAAGGAAGGGCAATGGGTTGATTCATGGCAACTTGGCGATCATCGTGGGTACACAGCATTTACACAAGCTAAACCTATTACAGTTTATAGAGATAATCTAAAAACTGGTGTTGTTGCTGAGATTAAGGGAACTGAGGATACTGGAATGTTTGGTATCAATATACATAGGGCTGCACAGGGGTTTAAAGCAAAGTTTATCGATAATTTTTCGGCTGGATGCCAAGTATGGGATGATTACGATATATTTGAAGGAATTATTAAAAAAGCCCAACCGTCCACGCAGAAATTCTTTACCTACACACTTTTAAATGAATTCTAAAATAACTGGCCTGATAATTGATGAATACTTTATAAGCGAAATTAAAAACCGCTCCATATAAAGTATGGCAATAATCAGTAACGTTCGTAATGACGGAAACTCCGCAGTTACGACAGGCCCTAAGAAGGTCAACAGCCTAAACGTAGCCCCATATACGATAATAGCTGTAGCATCACCAAATGGGAGAGTATTAACTGCGGTAGATATTGCTAATTATGACTGGTTTAATGCTGCCCAAACAAGTGCAGCTACCGATCAAATTATCCTATCTGAAGCAGTAGACTCAAAAGGTAATCCACAATTACCAATCGGTACTATTATCGATTTTTATTGTGTAAGTTCTTGTAAGGTACTTGGACAGGGTACTAACACCATAAATGGTGGTACTAATGTACAAGGTATTACAATGGCCGCAGGCTCTAGTTATGAGTTTTTAAAAACTACAGCTACGACATGGGTTTGTTCCGCCCAATCTGCAGCAGGAGCATACTCAGCACCGATTGCTGCATAATTATTTTTTAGGTATTATGTCAATGAATTGGGGCTTCGGCCCCTTTTTATTCCTTTTTAAACTTTAAATATACTAATTTGAAAAAACTTTACAGCGCAACTTTTACGGACAGTGCTACGAACACTGTGATCTATAGATTAAACATTCGTAACCCATGGAATAAATTTTTCTGGGAAAAAGAGAAAGCACTTCAGTTAGAACGACTTTCCAAATTAAGGGAGATTCCAAAAGCTCAAATTGAAGTACTTGATACAACACATTTTGATTTAAACCATGAAGAAGATTAATAAAGAACTTATGGAAGAAATCAAAGAGGCTGCAATGTCGGATATTAGATCTGATTATTTTGCACAGAATAAATCTATTTTTTACAATGACCAGCACGGAAATCTTATCGAAGAATTTCCAGATGGTTCTATACGAACATATAAAACAGATTATGAGGAAAACTGATTTTTGGGATCAAACTGTAGAAGGACCTATAATTTCTGAGGTTCAGGGGTATTTAGGAGTATCCCCTACAAAACAAAATAAAAAAACAAATGGCACAAAAGCTAAGAATTTGTATAGTTTGTTTAAAAAACTATCATCAAGAGAAAGAAGTAACTTCCTAAAGTTACTTCAGCAGGACAATTAAGATCTATAAATAAATAACAACTATAAACAACCAAGTATGAAAAAATGAGTATAAAAAAGAAAAATTATCTAAAGGGATCCGCACGTGAAGTAAAGTTCTCCAATGGAGGTTCCATTATCAATGTAGACTTCTTACTTTCTGAATTACAAGCACTCCCCGTGAATGAGGCAGGCTATGTTAAGATTGTAATAGCTGAAAATAGTAAGGGACCAGACCGTTTTGGTAATACACATTCTGTGTATGAAAATGACTTTGTTCCTTCAAAAGAAGCTTCTGAAGCAAAAAAAGCTCAATTAGCTGCGCAGAAGAACGATTTTAAGTCTCCTGGACGACCTGCACAATTTAAAGGTCGTACAAATTCAGACGATCTCCCATTTTAATTTATGGGGAATACAAAAACCCCATCTGCATCCTGGCACTTTCTTCGAGACTCCGCTAAACTTCGTGGGGTCTTGAAGTATAGGCTAGAGCAAAAAGATATACCGTTTAAACAAATAGAGAGGGAACTTGGTATACGTCAAGACGCTTTATCGAAATACTTTAGGGGAGTAAAGCCTAATACTACCGACTTTAATCTACTTAGATTAGCGGAGTATTTAGGTATTGAGGTTAGACTAGATATACAAATTAAATCACTTTAAATTGTGCATTCTATGATGGCGACCACGTTTACGACCTCCTTCTCCAGTGCGACCTTTATTGGTATGTGAGCTTTCATAGCCTACAATTTTACCGTGTTTATGTGATGCGTCTAAATTATCACCATTACCATAAGTTCCATGTTGTCGGTTATATTTATTTAATGATGCTCTATACTTTTTCATTTTGGTAGATGATTGGTAAAGAGCGTACTCACGCTTAAAATTACGTTTTTTAGCCATATTTATTATTAGTTTTAAACTTAAATACAAAATTCACGCCAACAATGAAAATCTGGGCTATTTCTGACACTCACGGAATGCATTCACAACTCCCTATTCCAGAAGGTATTGACATGGTAATCCATGCGGGGGATGTCTCAAATACTAGAGATTCCCAAACCAATATGAAGGAAGTATACCACTTTTTAGAGTGGTTTAGAGCATTAAATATACCTAAAAAAGTGTTAATTGCCGGAAACCATGATACATCTATTGAACGTGGGTACCATCCACTAAAAAAGATGGATTCTAAACTTGAAAATATAACTTACTTGGAGCATGATACGGTTTGTGTTTCTGGTATCCATATATTTGGTTCCCCATATACCCCAACATTTGGAAGTGGTTGGGCTTATAATAGAGATCGTGGAAAACTTGATGCATATTGGAAACATCTACCAGATGATTTAGATATACTTATTACTCATGGCCCACCTAAAGGAATACTAGATCTTAGTATTAACCGTTCTGGAATAATTGAACAGTGTGGCGATTCTTGTTTACTGAACCATGTTCTAAGAGTGACCCCAAAAGTCCACATATTTGGACATATCCATAACTATAAAAACTGTATCAATCAAGGAATTAGGGAATATATGGACATTAAATTTATCAATGCTTCCTGTGTAGAGGATGGTAGATTTGATTACGGACTTACCTCAGGTGGAGTTGTTTTTGACATTTAATCCAAGTCATTATGAATGCAAATAAACCCAAGACTTAATACATTAGATTTTACTGATCAACTCATTTCTCTTGACCTTGAAACAACTGGGCTACAAGGATGGGCGGATTCAATTACGCTAATTGCTATTAGTACTACTGATGAAAATTATCTTATTTACCCAGAAAATTATGACTATGCAGACCTTCAAGCATTTACCAGGAGTCTCCAGTTTTGTAGGAAAATTATTGGACACAACTTTAAGTTTGATTTGGGCTTTATATTTTCTACCTTTGGTGTTCTTTATAGGAACGCTCATTGTACTATGGTGGCCCAACAAATTATTGATAACGGTCGCCAGTCTTTACTGGATTTCGACTTGGTCAGTGTTTTGGAGCGTTCTATACATATTACTCACCAGTTTGCAGAAGAAAAGAAGCAATTACAGAAAAGTTTCGGAAATGAAGAAATAAGATATGTTACCAGTTTAATTCCGGGTTTTAAAGAAAAACAGGAGTTATATGCAGTAGAGGATACGAAACACCTTATTCAAGTTTATCATAAACAGATAGCTCAAATTACCGAATTAGAGCTATTAAAAGTATATAAACTTGAGCATACTGTGATGCCTGTAATTGTTAAGATGGAACAAACAGGGGTTCCAATTAATAAAGAGTTATGGTCAGAAAAAATAACTAAGTACTGGGAACCTGAACAGATTAGGATTGAAAAACTCCTTGATAAGGAGGTAGATAGGTTAACTGAAGGTTATAAATGGAAGTATAGTACTTCTAGAAATAGAACTCAATCCATTGCCCTTGACCTATTTAGCGCACCCTGTATTACAGAAATAGAATCGGATAACTCCTTAAATTATGGGAGTACTGACCATGTAATATCGTTATTTAAATTACTTGGAGAAACACCCCCAGTTGATAAAAAAGGAGATCCTTCTGTTGGGGAAGGGGCTTTAACTGTCTATTTAACAGAACATCCAGAAACCAAACTTGGTGACTTTATTAATATTCTACTTGAATATCGTAAAATTACTAAGTTATTATCTACATACGGGCATTCTTTTTTGGCCCAGTTAGATCAGGATGGTAATATCCATACCCAGTATACACAAACTTCAACAGAAACCGGAAGATTGTCATCAAAAAGCCCAAATCTACAGAATATACCTGCTCCCGATAGTTCTGCCCCTGAAAAAGACATACGTGAATGTTTTATAGCCCCACCTTGTTATAAATTTATAACATCTGATATGTCTGGGGCGGAAGTAGCAATTGCAGCTGACTTATCGAGAGAACCACTACTTGTGGATGCTTATTTGCATGATGCTGATATGCATAGTCAGTTTGCTACAACTTCATACTCAATTATATTCAATGAACCAACAATAATTTCAAAAAGTAAAACGCCAATTACAGTACAAGGCATACAGTACATCCCCTCAGAGCTTAGAGATAATCATAAGTCTGTTGTTTTTGCTAAATTTTATAAAGGAGGGCCTAAAAGAATTTATGGTGTATTAAGTAAATATATCAATAAACATTGTAAACCAAAACAAAGGCAAAAAGTTTCAAAAGAAATTTCAGATAAGTTTGATGAACAGGTACCACTTCTATCTGCGTATCTAACTAATCGTATTAATGAGGCTAAACGCACGGGGTCATTAAGGGCCCCCGTATTTGGGCGTATAAGATGGTTTGCCAATACTGCATTTGGTGATGCAGCTAACTATTATCTACAGTGTCTTAATGCAGAGGCTATAAAAGTAGCTATGATTAATATGGATAAGTATCTTACTGAACGTCAAATCGGACATCTTGTCCTAACCGTACATGACGAATTGGCAGCAGTTGTAAAGGATGAGTATGCTGAATTGTCAGCTCTAAAATTAAAAGAAATTATGGAGAGTGCATTAAGTTATTTTTTAGAAATTATAATAGGAAAAGCAACAGTTAAAATAAACACTCATTGGAGTAAATAAAATTATGGATAGTATATCTACATGTAGTTACTAAGACTGTACCACCGGATGGTGAAACACTTCCAAGGATTATGCAATAGATTGGGATGTTATTCGACCAAATGAGAATGAGAATGAACGATTACTTAGATTAATAGTAAACTTTGAACTTTAAACAATTATGGAAATAATATTATTAGGATTATTTATTTTATTTAGAATTTTTGTAGACTATGAGCTTATTGTAGTTAAAAAAATTTCACCACCACATTGGTTAAATGCTGGTATTATGGGTCTCGTTATCGGGTGTCTTATGGTAATTGACAAGGGTCACCCATACTGGTTTACTGCTCTAACCTTTACATTAACCTACTCATATTTCTTTGATCTGGGACTTAATCTATCAAGAGGACTTCCATATTATTATATAGGGGATACTGCAGCAACTGATAAGATAGAGCAGTGGGTTATAGGCTCGGATATAAATAAATACGGAATGATTTTTGCTCTGAAAACAATTGTAGTTGTAGGTTTAATTGGTGCCTACTTTCTAAATTACTAACTACCAATCAAAAACTATGTATACATGTAATACTTGTGGATCACATAATGTAGAAGCCCTCCATTGGATTGATATGAATTCCGGTGAGGTTCAATCAGCGGGGGACGAAGTGGGTGAATACTACTGCCGTGATTGCGATTCCCATACTGATGTAAATAATGAGGATGCTGATGGTGCTGATCTGGATACAGATAACATTACAGCCCATAAAACCGAAAAACCTGAAAATAAAAATTAATTATGAAATACTTATTTTTATCATTAACATTACTATTCTCCTTTTTTTCTATTAAAGAGGATAAGTTAGAAGCTCGAGCGATGCAGCCTTCTTTAATGGAGGCCAATATACCATCATCACCAGAATTTAATCCAAATACTGCAATTGTGGATACCCTAGTTGCCCATGGTTACTCTAGACGACATGCCTTATATTGGGCACGTATTGCTAGAATGGAATCAGGACAGTATACATCTATAATGTATCGTGAACATAATAATATGTGGGGAATGTCATACTTTAGACATGGTAAGCGACCTACGAATGGTAAGTATAGAATTTATCATAAAGGAAAGCCTACTAGATTTGCGGGATACTACAGTAAAGAAGAAGCTGTGCAGGAGATTGTATTTTATCTTGATGCTGCAAATTACCCTAAAGATTTAGGAACATTAGATGAGTTATTAAAACTCATGAAAAAGAAAAAATATTTTGAAGAACCGCTTTGGTATTACAAGAAAGCAGTTCTAAACTCTTAAACAAATTAGCCTATAGGTTGGATTTTACAAATTGAAGAAAGTAGCAATGGTATTAGGGCTTTGGGCCTTATTTTTTGCAACGTTAGCGGCAACGTATAATCGCCAATATTTTCTAGCATTTATTTTTTTAACCTTAACAGTTTTCTGTTCGTCTAAAACAGAAGGAAGAATTTAATGAGTAACCCAATTGGAGAGTGGCAAGAAAAACTTGAAAAATTTGAAAAAGCTAAACAGTCTCTCAGATATAACACCGATAAACCTAAGTGGTCATTAGTACATTGGAAATCTATGGAGCCAATGGTAAGGGTATTGGAATTCGGAGCAAAAAAGTATAGTCCACACAACTGGAAAAGGGGCTTTGTTGGTTCTGAACTTCTTGAATCTGCAATGAGACATTTAACTGCTATGATGGATGGAGAAGTTACAGATTCAGAATCGGGGCTTTCACATGCTGGACATGTACAATGTAATATGATGTTTTACAATTATTTCAATAATTTCAATAATAAAGAAAATGATAACACTGAAAAAGTATGTTGCTCCAGTCCTAATTCTACTGGGAGTTCTTTTGGTACTGATACTTGTGAATGCACTTCACAATAAAGATAAGGAAGCTAAAGCCTTTCAGGAAGCACTCTATATTTCCCGAGATTCCACTAAACACTATATTAATAGATATGGTGAAACAGTAGCAACCTCCCAGGTAATGGAGTTAAAACTATCACAATTAAGAAATAATTATGATGAACTTGGGATTAGTAAGAAGCAACTTGAGGCACAGGTTGGGGGACTTAATAAATTAGTTTCTTATTATCGTGGGATAATGTTTACAACAAATACCTTCAACACAAAAGGCAAAGACTCTATTATTTACGTACATGATTCCCAAAAAGACTCCATACGTTATGATTTTAAGAATTTTAATTTTGCTACAAAATACCTATCCTTTGTAGGGCATTATAACATCAATACGGATACATTACATGCAATATATACCTATTCTTCACCTATCTTGATTACAGTGGATAACAAATACATAGGCTTATTTAAGCCCCGTAAATTAGAGGCTAAGGCTTCTTTTGAAGATCCTGCAGCTAAAATTACAAGTCAACAAATGTTAGTAATAACTAAACCAAAAAAATGGTATGAAACAAACGCAGCTAAAATTGGATTTGGTGTTCTACTTGGAATTGTCATAGAGAAGGAATTAAAATAGTCTTAGCCCCTGTAGCTTAGAGGTAAAGCAGTGGTCTTGTAAACCATGCACGGGAGTTCGATTCTCTCCTGGGGCTCAACACACGGGTGGCTCCCTCAATTGCTGCCGATAATAAGGGGGACAAGTCGTCAAGGCGTACCTTGAACATCCACAGTAATTTGATTACGCGTTGTGACATGAAATAAGGTCTAGTAGCATCAATCCTGTATACAGGGGGCGAAAGTGTGTGAAGGGCTTGTAGCTCAGTTAGTTAGAGCACTACACTGATAATGTAGAGGTCCGTGGTTCGAGTCCACGCAAGCCCACTATGGGGTGATGGAATAGGTAGACATGCCCTCCGATCTCGGGGGTGCTGATTAGGGGAAAAAGATTGGCGCGTAAGTCCATTGCAATTGCGATGGCAATTTAAGACCAATCCTAACTACAGCGTGTAGGTTCGAGGCCTACCCCCATAGCAATTAAGACGATGTAGCTTCTGGCGAAGCACTATCATCACCCATCATAGGTGGGATAATAGTAGCAAGCACACCAAGTGCTGTTCCTACATAGAAAATCCAATTGTTATCTGAAAAATGACCTTGTGACATAATATAGATACTTGCTGTTTTACAGGCAATTCCTATTTTAGTCCATTTAGCACTTGTGGGCTGATATATATTAGATAACTTCATAGCTTATAAAGCTTTAATAAAAGCCTTCAAATGATCCTCTACACTTAATATCTTACCAGAGACGTCTGATTTAAAATTAACAATATAAGCATCCACTTTAGCTTGAAGTTGGGCTTCCTTGTTAATAAAAATAGACTTTATATTATATGCTCCAAATATGGCAAGAGCAAGAATAATAATATCAATTATTGATTTCATATCTATAAAATTTTTGTTTAGTTAAATGTTGGAGAGATGGGGGGACTAACCATCCCCCCCTTCTTTATTGTAGTCCTTTCCCCGATTTACTCAAAGAATATTCATTAATGTTGTCAGTCAGCCCTTTGCTAAACTGTGCACCTCCTACCTTAGAGTAGGAATAGTCATTAATAAGTTTCTTATCCATAATTCCAGTTGCTGGATTAGGTTCTGCATCCTGCGCTAATGGTCCTTGTCCTACCATAATATTGGATTGGGACAAAGAATAGGTATTTACAAAAGTTTCAAATTCTGCATCTCCTTTATTAGGCTTACCATTACCCAATGATTTATTAAAGTTTTGATTTACTGTTGGTTGTGCCATGTTTTTAATTGTTGTGTTTTATTTGTTTTAAATTTTCTTGAATCAATCTTTCTAGCCTATCAAAACGCTTATCCATGTCTATCCTAAATATTGAAATATCATTTTTAATACCATCCACTACTTCCCTAGAAGCTTTGGTATTATCTAATCTATCAATAACTCGAGTAAACTCCTGAATTGTCTGTTCTAACCTAGCTATTTTAAGTAGTGATTCACTAAGGTTAGATTCTAGCGGATTAATTTTTTCCGTCATTACCTGTACTCGCGTCTTAGATCTAGTGTCGGCTATTAGCCCACTAATTAAGGAAACTAAAATAGAGGTACTTACCGCTATAATAGATATAGTTAAATCAGCATTCATTTTCGTCTGTTAAAGTGTTTGTTTAATCTATAAACCAATCGCCTTACTAGTTCTCTTCCCCAGAACCTTCAAACGAACCATTCTTTATTTCCTGCAAACTACGTGCCTTATTTTCATTATTTACACGTTTAAATACTTTCTTTAAGTCCCCACGTAAGGGTATAAACGGTAATCCAGCCCCTACATTCAGGATAATATTCCACATATAGGCTTGTTGGTTAACATCGACCTTATTTAATTTTTCAGGATCGTCCAAATAATCTTCTGCCTGTTGTGCAGGGGTTATTACATCAATTCCTTGTACAAAAAAATCAGCAGCATCCTGCCATCCAGGACCAAATGCATCCCTATATAAATCTTTTACATCTGTGTGTGAGTACAATGGACTATCCAAACGCTGATCGAAAGCTACAAAATCATCTTCTGGTTTGTACAATTTCGGGGCAACTGTTTTATTAAATAGCATTCTTAACCCCTGATCTACAAATGATGGGGCAACTTGACCAAGTGTCAAATCCCAGGCAGAGTTAACCATAATAGTCTGTACGTTAGAGATGCGTTTCTTTTTCTCCTCCTCATCGTCATCATCATCTGGTCCTTTCCCCATAATAGCATTCACAATACCATCATATATAGGTTTTACCATATATTCTGCTGCTGCTTGGTAAGCTAAAACTGCTCCAATCTGCCCCGCAAGTACAGTTCGTGCTTCATGTGATTGTAAAGAGTATTTAGCACTACTTAATGTATTTATGTAGGAGTTGACAGCAAACGCTTTAAATGCATACATTGTACTCATAAAAGTCTTTTTCCATACATTATCATATTTAAAACCCGGGGCTGTAAATGTAATGTCACTCATATTTTGCATCATTCCCACCCAACGTTCTGCCTCTAAAACTGCCTCAGTTGTAGGGTTTTCAAGTGTTCCACCAGCTTTAAAATATGCTGTAAACCAAACAATACGAGCTCCTAATTTATCTCCCGAGCGTAATGCCCATTCTGTAGTATTCTCAATTGTATTTACAATCTGATTACTTCTTCTCCTATTAAAAGTTTCAAAATCTTTAGGTGTAAGGTATTTTTCAAATAAAATATCACGTAATTGAATACCAAGACCATTATCCTCTAGAAATTTTTGTAGTTTTCCACTACTAAATTGTGCTTGAGTTGTAGCCTTTATAGCTTTAGCCATATAAATAATTCCTTTTGGTCCAGCCATCATACTTATTACTGTAGCGGCCCCAACACCTGAGGATGCTTGTGAAAACATCTGACCTCCTGTGGCAATAGCTGCAGTATAAACTTTATCCCTCCATTTCAGGGCTGCTTTAGCAACACCCCCAAGGTTATCTCCACTATATATATGACCAACCCCTGCAATTGACTTTAACTGTTTAGTAAATGCCTGATGTACCTTATCCCCTACCGCTTTCTGGAAATCATTTGAACTTAATAGCCTATTTAATGCCTTTAATTCTGTAGTAGCATAAAGATCATAAAGCATTTTTTGGCTCCATCTACTTGATAGGGATAATGCATCAAAATCGTAAAAATAACCATTTGGATTCATTCTACGATAATTACTCCACACACGCTTACCATAAACATTAGCTTTATTCTTCTCAGTTGTCTGTCCAGCAGCTTCAAATAGGTTTGCTTTCCCTTCATCTATAAGGTTGTCTTTATCAATACCAGTTGTTTTTCCTTGTGCTTGAGTTGGGAAATAGTTAAATCTTTTTTGGTAATTATCATTACCCCAGGCTGCTACCGAGTTACGTTGAAAATCATTTTCATGTGATTCCGCAAAATCCCTAATATGTTCATATAGTTCTTGTTGCCCAGGAGTTAAAATTTTATTCATATCAAATTTACCACTAACCTTACTACGTAGTTCCTTAGCAACTTCAATTTCCCGTTCAATTTGTTTTTTACTTAACTCCCCATGATATTTCTTTTCATTAAATGCCGCTAATTTAGCCTGTGAGGCTTCAACTGCAAAGTCTGCATTCTCACGAACCTCCTGTCTCCATTTATCCTCGTGATAATCAGGGTCAGTTGTAGTAGAGAACATTGATCCATACATTCCAACCCTCGCCAAACTCAAATGATCTAGGTTATATTTTTCTGAAATATGTGCAATTTCTTGGAAGAATTTATGTTTTTCCATTCCAATTGATGACATAATTTTCATCATCCCGCCATAAATATTTTTAAGTACAACTGATGCATTTTGTTTATTGTACTTTCCAATAATTGTTGATAGAGTGGATGGATTACTGAACTCACTTGTTAAATTAGAAACTCTTTTGTTTAAATCCTCGGCTATGACAAGCATCTCCTGTTTTTTATTTTCGACAATACCATATTTAATCATTAGATTATAAGCATCTGTCGAAGTTATTTGGTCATTAATAATATTCTGAAAGCCAGTAAGAAATGTACGAACCTCATCAAACTTCATTCTATTAATATCAGCAGCAGAATATGCTTCAATATCATAACGATATTTGAAATTTTCTTTCATCCTATACTTTTTGGTATCCTTAGCTGCAGCCTTTAGTTGCTTAAATTCAGCAGCCCATTTGACCCTAGCCTTTCTCATACCTTGTATCTTCTTCCAAGCCAACTCTTCGTATGCTTTCCCTAATTGTTTATCCTCGGATAGATGGGAATTGACACGTGTAATGTAGTCCGCTACATCTTGTACTGATTTAATATCAGATCTCTTCTCTAAGGTGTTCGCAATATTTCTGATAATAGGTTTATTTGCATCTGGAGCTTCCTTTAGCATTTTAGCCTTTTTAAAGTCTGGATGTATCTCTTGATCATCCTCAGCTACGGCTAGATTTATTTTTTGTAGACCAGCCAGTAAATCCAGAGACTTACCAGGCAGTGTTCTTTGTAGATCTCCAATAGTTTTTACTTTATAATAAGGGTCAATTTTATCCGAAAACTCAGGGCCACCAATAAACATCTCATCAAAATTAGTAAGAATATGCTCTAATTCCTCATATGCTGATGTTCCTTTAAAGACATGACGATTAACAAAATCCTTTAAATATTCAAATATCTTACCTAGAATAGTCTTACCATTGGTGCTTCTTAATTGTGAACTATATGGTATCTGATTAAGTAGGTTAGCAAATGCTGGGCTACTTAATGCTTCTGCTAGAAACTCACGTTGATCTTGAAAACCATATAGGTTAAGTGATTTAAGTTTTTTACTTTCACCCAAGAATAACTTATTAACAATATTCTCAGCGGTAATCTTACGATCCTTAGCAAGGTTAAGTTCATGAAGTGCTGCAAATAACGAAGTTGCAACTGCCGCATTTTGTTTAGAGTTCCCATACATCTCCTCGTTATATCCAAATGCTGCATTCAGTATTGCAAAATCCTCATCCGATAAATTATCTTTAGTAAATTCTAAAAATGAACGGGACTCATTAATAAATGCTCCTTCTGGTAATTTCCGAGCAAGTTTAAGTAATTGGTTAACTATTCCATTTAATCTATCAATTAATTTACCCTTTGTTACATCGTAAATATCATTTATGTGTGCCGCAAATGTGTGATCAGTTTTAAATGCTGCATGAGCAAGAATACTCATGTATCCATGAACAATTTCATGTAGGGCAGTCCGCGAGGATTCTACATCATTAAATGTACCTTTTGTAAACATCAGTACATCATAGTTCTTTGTTGTTGCATGGAAACCACCGGTACCACTGTGATCATAAATATAAATTCTAATCCCACGCCCCAACTTAGCCAAGTTTTTAATATATGCTTTAAATAAATCAGCAGTCAGCCCATGTTGTAGGATATGATTGGGGCTCATTTGATTGAGTAATTCAGTAATGGAGACTTCGTGGAGTTTTGAAGGATCCATATGTTCTTTAACTGATTGATTAACTCCCTCAGCCATAAATGAGGATAGGCCCATACCAGATAGATCAGCAATTGAACCATGTGGGAGACTTAGTAATTTCTCTACATTTGTACGTAGTTTTTGTTCTAATTCGGCCTGTGCTTTTTGTATTGCAGCAACTTCTGCACCTTCTGCTTTTAATGATGATAGTTTTTTAGTTATTGCCCCACGAGTTCTTGAATCATTTTCAGCCCTTTTTCTAGCCAGTTTCTGTGGTTCTTCCGCCTGTGAAAGTTGTAGAATTCTTTCTACTGTCATTTTTGGCAAAGCTTTCTTACCTGCTTTGACTTGACGTTCTGACTCAGAATCTCTAAATTTAATATATTTTTCAGCTGCTTTTAAATATGCTGGATTACCAATGTGACGTAGGTATGCTACATCATTGATATATGCCTCTTTAATCTCCTTGTGCGTAGCTTCTGTAGATACGCGTTCTCCAATTCCAGTTTCAGGATTAACAACAGTTCTTGTTACTTTAACCCCCTCTACAGGTTGATGAATTGTTTGAGCTTTCTTTTTAGCCTCATGTTTAGCCTTTTCCTCTGCTTTTTCCGCCTTTATCTCCTCTTTAGTTTTATGTTTAGTCACGCGCTTAAGTCGCAATTCTTTACTTTCAGTTTTTTCTTCAGCAACTGCTTTTTGACGCTCTAATTCCTTATCAAGATGTTTTTGAGCTTCTGCCTTGACATTCTCAAGCCCAAGCTGGTGTGCCTGATCAATTATTTTATCAAGGCTTGCAACCTTACGGTAGGGTTTGGATTTAATAGCTGTACCAATCTTACCCTGTAGTTTAATCCTTTGATTTTCAAGTTTATCAGCTTTACGTTGTTCCTCTTTGGCTAATAAATCTGGAGATGCTGCTGGGACTTTTATTTCAACAGGGGCTATGACGCTGACCTGCCCGACCTTCTTGCGCTTGCTCTGTGATGCTTGAAGTATTCCACTTCTCGTAGTCTTTTTACTGCGCCCGCTTTGGATAGGTTGTTGGATGATAGGTTTTTCCCCTTCTCTGAGATCACTTTGTATCCCTTGCTTGTTTTGCGTATCATTTGTTTCTACTTTTGGGTTTATTTTAAATTGTGTATCCCATTTTTTCCCCTGAACCTCAATTGAGTTTGTAACTGTTAATTCACCTGCTTTAACTTTCTTAGAAAGTGCTGCTTGTGATTCTGGACTTTGCAATGGGACAGTAAGCATATTAATACCCTGCTTGCGTAATGCATCAATAACTTGTCCATATAAATTTTTACCTTTACCAGTCGCATCAATACGGTCAATAACAGCAGCATTATGAACTACTTTACCTACTGCCTTTCCATCATTGTTTTTAAATGTAAATGGATGACTTTCTTTTTGCATTGGTTCACCAGTCTCCTGATTAAAGGAATCAATAGTAGAGGAGGGTGCGAACTTTAAATCACCTGTTGGTGGATTAAGTTTATGATAATCCATCTCTTGTACTCCTGGGCCAAATTCATTCTCCTCACTTGCTGGAATTGGTTTTGCAATGACTGGACGGGTATTTAATTCGTTAGCCATATCGCGTTGTCCCTGTTCTATAATATCTTTATTTTCAAGACTACGAAGTTGATCTTGTAAATCAAGATAGTCAGCTTGTGCTTTTTGTAATCTAGCTATGTGTGCAACTTCCTCCTCACTTTGTTTATTTCCAGCAATTTTACGAACCTTCTCATACATTTGATCAACAAAGGAAGCACTATGTTCTGCTAGGGCGTCAAGTGGAGCATCAAGGGATGGATCACCTGTATTCATACTCTTAGCAGCAGTTGTAGCTTCTGCAGTGACTTGATCTACTGGGTGTTTTTCTAATTTTTTTCCTTGTAAAGATGAAATGATTTTATCACGCATTTCAGCAGAAATATTTGGGGTATTTGATGCAAGTGGTAATAAAAATCCAGTAACAAACGCTGCCCCACCACCCCTTAGAACTCCCATCATTGGATCACGTTCTGGGTCATAGTTACCCTTTGCAACTTGATTTTCCCAATACCCCTGTAATGCTTCTTGAAAACCTTCCTCCAACCCACCTGCAGTAGATTGTTTCAGGTATTTCATAATTCCTTTTCCAGTAGTATTATTTAATCTATGAAAAATATGTTCAAGTGGTATACCCTCTGTAGCACCACCAAGGTAATTCTTTAATGCAATAGAGAAGGCCTCATCATCATGCTTTCCTGCTTTTCTGGCTTCTTGAAAAGTTTGGTCAATTGCTTGTGAACCACCAAGATATCCTGCTGGTGAGGTTATTGCTTTTAAACCTTCGTAGCCAACACGCCCTAGTTGTTGGGCACCAGACAAAACTTGACCTTCCAATGCTGGAATAGCAGCTGCTTCTGGTGCACCAGCTGCTGTAGCTACTAGAAATGGTACCATTGATCCAAATCCCTGAGGAACATCGTTTACCGCAAATTGACGGGCATTTTGTATAAATGATCCATCGGATGCTGAGTATTTGGGGTTAGTAGCTGTAATACCTATGGCATCTAATCCTTTCTCAATAGCATTACCAGCCTTGTATAAGGTATTTTCTTCAACAGGTGAGTTACTTTGTTGAACCCCAAGTAAAGAGGAAACACCACGGTCAAAGGCATCTCCCTGTTCACCAATACCTTTTAAAATACTACCGCCAGTGCTAACACCTTGCCAGAATTTTCCACCAATATGCCCTAAGACCCCTATACCATTATCCCCAGAATCTCCAAAATCTATTTGGTCTTTATATACAGGGTATTTAGCAATAAACTTATTAACAAGTTCATTGTCATCCATTCCTGCATATGCAGGATATTTCTGTTTGACTTTAGATGCAAACTCTTGTGGTGTAATCTTATCTGGCATAATCTCTAAGGATGAAGTATTCCAGCTGGATCATTATCAATAGCTGCTGGTGTGCTAGTAGGATTTGGTGGTTGTGCAGTACCTTTATGTAAAGCATCCAGATATTCCTGTTGTGGTATCCCATGACTTCTTAAAAAGGCTTTCAATTCCTTTTCATCATTAAACGTGCCATTTATTCTGGCCCACTCCCGTTTTTGCCTAGTAGTTTTATGGGTAATTGGGGCTTCTTCAGATAATCTTTTTAATGCAGGGCCTGTTAATGTGTATTTACCATCAGGTAGGCGCTCTACTTCGTATTTTCCAAATTGTATAATACCCCCTGGTTTTGCTCCAAAACCAAACCAGCCACCCTTATCAGGCTCTTCCATCCCTTTTATTTTGGCATCCATTGCATCCTCAGCTGGTTTTCTTAATTGATCTCTACCTTCTACAGCCTTATCCAAAATCTCCTGCTGATGTTCTTTCCAATAAGGTATGTTGGTTTTTGGGTTAGTCCCAGCAGTCTCTGACATTACCTTTTCAGAATTAACATTCTGGAATCTATCATGCCAATCACGTTTAGCCAATGCCTCATCAATATGATATGAGGTGACACCTGTTGCACCTGATCCAGCATCAGCCATTTGTTTCATTAATGCCCCAATACTTGATTTACCATTAACACGTGTACCATCTGATAATACAACTGTAACTTCTTTAGTGTCGGGGTTCATAACCCACTTCTCAATAGTAATTGGTTTACCAGTTACATCATTTTTACCAATAGGGCTTCCTGCAAACTTGCTACTTTCCAGAGTATCTGTATTTGGATTATATTGATAACTACTATCGACTCCATTTCCTAAGAAAATTAAATCAGTTGCCAAATGCCCAGCAGCTTCAACCTTACGCCCGTGCATACGTTCTTGTTCATTCTGAGCTGTAGGTTTAAATACAAACTTCCTTGGTGATTCAAGTGCAGCTATTTGACGGTCGTAGTGTTCAGTTAATTCTGGATGATCCTTCTTTAATTGTTCAAAATGATCCAAGACTTCTTTATGCTTCTGCATAGCAATATCATAATCACTCTTATCGTAATAAGCCTTATTCATTGCAGTATTTGTCTGAACAACCAACGGATCAATTTGATTATACGTATAATCCTGCTCTGGACGGGCACGATCTGCATAATTAGCAGCTGGGTCTTTAAGGAATTGTGCGCGATTATTAACTAACATTGCCATAGTTCCATGAGAATTCTTTAACTCATTTCCCTGCGCCAATATATCAGCCATTGCAGAACTATAGATTTGGTTGAGTTTCATACCAACCTCCCCATATTTTAAATCAGGTACACGTACATCTATCCCATAATTAGTATGTGCATGTTGCATAAACCTTTTAAGATTTTCTACTTTACGGTAATACTCAGAGGTCTGCCCATGTACATATTGTAACCCAGTCTCAGGCTTTACCCCATCATCAAAAGGGGGAAGATGTTCAAAATCAGGAACATTGCCTGAGGGCCCCGCTTGAGGATTAAGTTGAGGGGTAGTTGGTAATGCAAAGGTATCTGCTTGTAATTCTCCTTGGGATGCTGGCATATATATTAATTATTTTGATATTTTTCGTAATCTGGTTGAGATGTTACGTTTGCGTTTTGTGGTATTGACGCCCCAGGTACATATGAAGAAACTGGATAAGGATTAGTTGCTGGTGTTGGGGGGGAGGTAGGAGTTCTATTTAGATTTTCAACATAGGCAGCATACGCAGGCGGTACTTTACCACCAAACTGACTAGCCATACTTATAACATTTTGGGGAACTTGATTTAGGGTATTCCATAAATTGGTGTGCCCGATAGAACCTAAGGCCCCAGCAGCAGCCATTTGTTGTTGATATTGCTGCAATGCTAATTGGGAACCGTATAAACTATTGCCATAATTAGTTTGTTGATTTTGTGCTATATTTCCAGCTAATTGATCTGCGCGTTGATTATCAACATTCATAGCAGCTACTTGTTGTTCTGGTAATGATGACAGTGCATTTAATTTTTGTTGGCGTGCGGCTTGTACGTTAGCCATGTAGTTACCACTATTTCCACCACTTATGTTAGCAGCATCATTACGTCCCTGTGCTTCAGCTAAATTGGCTTGTGTTTTTAACGCATTACCTGCAATCCCAGCCCTTAAAGCTTGATTGGATTTGGCATCGTATAATTGATTTTTAAGCTCCTGTGAAGTTCCAGGGGAACTCACAATAGCTGGAATAGCAGTATTTTTTAGGTAGCTATTAGCTTTTTGTATTTGTTGTGCAGCAACTCCTATCTTAGCCCCATTTAACATAGCGTTTATAAAACCACCATATTGTTGACTAAATCTCTGTGTTCTACCTGCACGTATACGATTCATAAACTCATCCCTAAGAGATGGATCATTGGCCATAGAAACTTGTAACTTATTATAAGCTGCCTCTTGTTCCTCTGGTGTTTGGTACTTATCCCCACTATCCAAATCCTTAATTGTTTGCTTAACTTCTTTTTCGGTCATATTATGATTGGTATGGATTAGTGAATGTTGATAAATTATTCAATCTACCTAAATTGTTTTGTTGGTCTTCGTATTGTTGTTGCCCGAGCTGCATTTGATTGTACGATGCTTTCTGTGCATTATAGACATGTTGGGCAGCATATAGTGACATTTGAGCAGTACGTTTCTTTGCACGTGCTTTAGATTGTCCTACTAATTGACCTACAATATCTGCACCAATTCCAACTACAGCCCCTATTGCAGTGCCTATTGGAGTTCCTGTTGCAGATCCTGCTGAAGCCCCCATAGCCGCCCCCTTTGCTATTCCCGCTCCCGTAACACCTCTAGTATCAATTTGATTAATTTGTTGTTGTGCCATTCCTAAATTATAAATTGGGTTACCATCTAGTGTTGTATAGGAACCTGGCATTGTGGTATTAATATACTTTGTCCTGTTTGCTTGACTTATTGTGGAGGCTGTTAAAGATGCTGCCCCCGCTCCCAGTGTTGCCCATTGCCCCCCCGACATTCCAGATTCTAATGGGGAAGACGCTTGCCCCTGACTTAGTAAATTTGTATTTATACCCCCACTAGGTTGCTGTGTACTTGCTGGGGTCTGTGATGCTAATGGTATATTGGTGTTTACAGGTTGTAACGTTTGTGCATAACCTTGGCTATTATTTACTGAACCATACATTTGGTTTAATAAACTTTGGGTATAGGGGCTTCCAGTATAGGCCATATTAAAATATCTTGGTGCTTAATCGTGCATTTGTTACTACAGAAGTTATGCCAATTGATGGATTTGTAGGACTAGTTGGCCAAATTATTGTACAATTTGCGTATAATCCACGCATTCTACTATTATTTGCATCTCTAAGTGTCTTTAACATATATCCACCCTCCTGACCACGTGTTGTAATATTTTGTAGATTCACAGTCGTCATTGTTTGGTTGCCTAAGGCAGCTTCTTTATCAGTTGATAGATTAAGTGAAGCTAATCTATCAGTAGAATTAATTATCATATTATCAAATGTTTTAGCCCATTCTAGATTAGGATTAATAACAAATGATATTTGTGGTGTTACTTGTGTACCAAGGAGATTGTTATTTGTACCTCCTACATAGATATTATTAATACTAGGTGAAGTATCCCCAAGAACATTTCCCGCTAACCAAATTACACCGTTTTGCTGAACTCCAGCCAGTAATGAGTTGTATGCAAATTGATAATTAGATACCCAGCATTTAAAATTGTCATTCCAAATATAACAGAAATCCCCTGCTTTATTCCAAATCCAGTACTCGTTATTAACAATATCAAATAAACTACTTAAAGTATTCTCTGTTAATTGGCCACTTAAATGGGATTCCATTGCGGAGATTAGTCCAGCATTACTAATCACTTCAATTTGCCTATCCTGAAGTCTAAGTATTTGTTTATTGTTATTATCCACAAGCATGGCATACTGCCCCTGTATAGCTATACTTTGTATGTTTTGGCATCCTTTAGTTAATGTCATATACAAAGGTTCAGATATAAAATCAGTAGTTCTTACTGCAAGGAATGAAGCGTTTGTGGTCTCCATTACACGGGTGTTTAGTGGTATATAGAATATTGCTTTTTCTTGTATTCCATATGTATCATCACCTACAAGAGCAATCTTAGTAATACCCCCATACCTCTCTTCGTAATCATAATAATTATCTACACGAAGAGTATCAAATCCATTTATAAGTGACTGATAAACTTTAATATCAGAATAATATACTCTAGCTCTATAATTAGTAATTACTGGAATATTGGGATCAATCGGAATAAAAATCTTTTGGTTATTTTCCTGGGACAGATTAATGTTATAATTATATCCCATAGGGGCTCTACATTTATTCTCAGTTACTGCTCCATAAATGGGAATAGTATTTACAGTAGTTACAATATCAGGTGTATCAATGTCACGCACACTTCCAAGATGAGTAGATTCTAGTGGTAGTGTGATATACTGTGCGTGATTCTTAAAAAAAAACGGAATATGGAGTACTGTTAGGTTTGAGCCATCGATAATATAAGAGTTCGTATATCTAGCACTAGCATTGGCTGCATATTGTGTACCATCAATTACGTCTGCAATTGGTACTGAGTATGTTATATTATCTGTTTTTCCATGGTTCATTATTGACCAGTTTGTCTCACTAACCTTAAATGTGTGGTAGGATACAAAACAATCACCACCCCAGATTTGCAGAGGGGAGTACAAAGTGAATGAAGTTCCAGTGGATACATAATTTGCAATTTCAGTATCACTAAAATTGTACTGACAACCAGTCAGAATAAATTCATTTTGAGTAGTACTTGCGCCATACCTACCATCACTTTGTGGGTTTGTAACATTTGCAATTGTTATTGCATTAGTTAATGTTCTATCATTACCATAAGGGTCACTGGTAATAAAGCCACTTGTTAATGCCCCAAAGTTTAATTTTACCATTGAAAATTCATATGCATAGATATAAGGAGCGGTGGTAGTGGTGGTTCCTAATCCTGGAAATGTTAGCATCCCAGTTATAGGACTATTTAAAACTGCTGCACCAACTATCCCCCCAGGATAGCCAACTTCAACAACTCCACTACGTTGGTTATTAGATGGATATCCAATAGTAACATTGGGTGTGGTTAATTGTGTAGAATCTAAAATATTTTTACCATTAAGTGATGTTCCAGGTGAAAGATTATCAAAATACTTGTAACCAGTCATACTTAGATATGGTGAACTTCTAAGGGCACTTGGTTGGGTATATCCAGAAGCATGGTACATTTGTGTATTTGAGGTAGTAAAATAACTCAATGAAGAACTATCCTCCGATGATATTCCACGATAATATAAAGCATTACTTGTACCTGGTATTACGGTTGGTGAAAAGGTAGAGTAGTAAGCCTTCACAGCCGCCATATCAACTTCTATAATCTGTTCATTACCAGTTGGGATAAATGGGGATAATTTAGTATACATACTATCCGACGGATATATTAATGCATTACTAAAAAAGCTTTGTAGCTTTAAGTGGGTTGGTTCTCCTTGCCATGTGCTATAATGTGAATCCCCTTGAATAACATTTGCACCATATCCACTTGTATCTATAGCCGTAAGTGCTCCAAAACTTAAATTGGGGGGCATTAACACTGTACTTGGTCCCATAGGGGTAGCAGTAGTTTGGGTTACTAGATTTCCGTTAGAATTAACATAGATTGTTGGATAATCATTGAGAGCTCCAGGCCCAAAGACGTTTGCCATTGGAATAAATGGGCTCTGAAATATAATATTCTTTTTTCTAACAGCGCGAAGAATAACAAAACCTACAGCCCATGTTGGGTGGTTTGTAATATTATTAAGTTGTAAACCCAAACTAACAGTTTGATCATTACTATTCAGTACTGTATAATACCTTGATCCACCACCTACATAATCTCTGGTAGGAAACTTCATATCTTTAGAATATGCTGTATTAATGATATTGTCCTGTACAGAACTCATATCCAAGGTTAATGGGGATGAAAAATTACCCCATTTATCAAAATAGGAGATAGCATACCTATATACCTCTCCCCTAAAATGGCCCTTTTTTGTTGAAGAATCATTTGCAATAGTAAAGGTATCCTTGATAGCTGTATTAGCATTGGAGTATTGAAGAATAGTTCCCCCCGATATAGTAGGAGTTCCATTGTTGTACGTTAGGTTTTTAAGTACTGCATTTCCAAGCATTAGTCTATTCTTTTTAATAGCTAATGTTTTTGCATGATCTAATTGCAATAAATCAGTCACTATTTCAGTAAGTTCTACCGAATTTATTTGTGAATTGCTTACAATATCATAGCCACCTAATTGATTTGTACCAACTGTATAAGTAGCCATTGAAGCCAGTACTGTTACAGGTACATTAACAGTTACAGTCCCCTCAGGATAGATATTACTTAGTAAGGCTAGCCTAAAATGAGTGTAATTTGAGGCCTCGTCTGAGGTTATATTTATATTTACTGTAATCTTTGATGTAGATGGTAATCCTATACCAGCCTTTGGTACTGTATCGGAGGTATAGACATGGATTGGGTTTGTAAGTAAACTAAATCGTGTGTACTTATTAATTGATGGATTAAGTAATTGATATGCAATTTGATATGTACCTGTTAATAATGACCCACCGCTTGTAACTGTGGTAGTGATGTTCCCAATAGCCTTACGCTCTGGTAACGCAAGTTGGGTAGATTTTAAGAATCCAGCTGAATATGGGTATGGAATAATGCATTGTAACTTACGTGGTTCATTAGCATTGTCAGTAAAGTACAAATCATCATAACCATATTCACCGTAAGCAATAGCATCCAAAACTTTATCCGTTGCTGTACCACCTAAATAGTTTATATTTAATGACTCTTTATATAGGAGATAGAATGGTCCTGACCCTGAGATATTATTCCCAGTAGTATTATAACACCAGATATAAAAGTAGTTATTATCGTATCCAAAAATTGTTAAACATGGTTGATTGCTATAAGTCGAGGATGCCCCAATAATTTGGTAGTTGTTAGAGTAGATACCATGAATAGTTGTTGTACTTGATGCTCCAGGTAAGTTTCCAAATTTTGCTGTACCAACAATATTAGTAAGCGATAGAAAATCTCCAGGCTTAACTAACCTAACATTTTGAGCATCCCGTAGTTTATTTTTACCCAATAAGGCAACTACAGTATCTGTATCAAGACCACCGTTAAAAACATTTTGGTATTGTTGAATTAATTGGCTATCAGGCATTAGAATTTCTTATAACGTTGCTTATGAATCATTGAGTTCCAACTACGTGCAATTTCTGTGCCTTCCATCATAGATGGAGTTCTATGTAGAGATCTACACTCATTTCTTGCTGCAATCCACTTAGTATTACTTTGTCCTATTCCCTGTTTATCATCCTCACGTAAGTACCACATATGGCGAATAAAATATACAATAGGAAGTATGTCAGATTCAGGAATAAGCATATCCCCATTCTCATCAACAGGTCTTCTCCAGTATTTTAATTTGGCACTTGCTACCCCAGTAAAATTATTTGAAGTATTGGGAAGGGCATTTGAACCTAAAATAAAATAATATTGATCCTCTGATAAATCAATCGGTGCCCCTAATGTAGGCATATACATATTACTATTCAATAGCCCATTATCAGATTGGTGGGATCGTGATCCTAAGCCCCTGTAAGTAGATTTAAGTTCTTTACCTGTGGCGTCATATAAACAAACATCAATTGCCTGATAATAATCATCAGGTTTTCTTAATTGAAGATAATCACCACCAGTTACACTGCCTGGGATTTCATTAGGATAAATCTCACACTCACCATACCATTGAGTAGAGGGACCAAGTTCAATTAAAGCAAGGTAGACCCATTCTTTAAAGAAAGCCCTATCTATTGAATCTGCATGTTTTAATACAGTCATTGCTGTTGCAATTACTTGATCGGCTGGAACAAGGGCTGTTGGGGTTGGCATTATTGATTAGGGGATTTTTGTGATAGTGATGGTCGTGCTTGGGAATTTTGGTTAGCATCGTTGCTACGATCTTCAGTTACCCCTAATACCTCACGTCTAGCCATTGTCTCTAATTGTTCTGCGAGTATTGGTATGATATCCTCTGTTACATAAATTTCATCAGTATCATCTAATGTTTCTAGGGCATCTGTTTTAGGTACGTATGCTATATCAAAATTGTATCGATTATAGCTATTCAAATCAACCCCATAAAAGTATAGAGTCGATTGTGTACGAGTATAGAAAATATTTTTTAATTGTGGTGTAGAGAATTTTAGGTTTGATATAATATCAAGATCCTGAAATCTAGTTTTATTAACCACATCAAGTCCATCGGAGTTTCGTACCATTATGATACCACCATCACGGTATAGATTCATAGGTTCATAGTCCAGCGTAAGAAAATAACGTTGGCTACCGTTTAAAGTATCAGTTGTTAGTTGTTGGTTAGGTTGAAAATTAATATAATCTCCATCTATACCTTCACCATTCTGTAATCGTTTATCAAGGGTTTGTTTAACAAGGGCATTTAATACTTGATCAATCCAGAACGCAACCTGATCTGGTTCAAGTTCTAAGTTATCCGCAGGTTTTCCAGCGGATACACGTAAGATTATATCTGATATTAATTGTTGTTTAGTCATTCTTCCTCAATTAGATTAACTTCAATGTTGTACTTCTTACCTGTTTGAATGTTATGATGGATATTTTGAATATTCTTTCTACCATCATTAGCAAGTACTTTATATTTTACAAGGCCATCAAGAATAAATTTAATCCCGAAAAAAATATTATCTGGATCTGCTTTATTAGTAGTTGTAGTCCAGTTTAGTATAAGTGAGTATTTACCATCCTTCTTTACTCCTCGTTTTCCAGCTAACCCAAATTTACCACAAATATCAGTGTATTTCTTTTTAACAGCTGAGGCTTTGTATCGATGTGATCTTTCAAGTTGAATATACTCATTAAGGGTTGGTAATTTTGTTGTAATATTATATTTAGGCATTAATATTTTGGTCTTTAAGTGCAAGTAGTTGACTCATAGTTTGATCTCTTGTTCCAATACCAGCCAATTCTAGGGCTATGGATACAATATTATCATGGATAGAGTCAGGCAAATCAGTATTAATATTATTATCAATATCCATTACAATTGGATACTTTAGCACAGTTATATATAGTTGTGCTGTAGTATTAACTGGTAAAAACTGAAAATCTGTATAGGATTCACGATAAATTGGATTATAATTATCAGGAGCTTTAAAATAGTTAGCCTGAAATTTAAACCAGTCATTATGACGTACATACCGTGCTGGCATAAAATTAATATTGTCCAAGGTATACCCTATATTTAATACCCTCCAGTACACCGCATTAGGATAGACTGCCTGTAAATTTGATAGCATAGATGCCTTTGTAATACTACCGGAGCTTGGAACATTGATAACAGGCAAATTAATAATTAATGGACTAACTATATTTAATGTATCTTCTGAGGTCTCAAAATCAACAGTTTCACCAATCTTAGTTGGCATCAAAGCTTTTATAAATATAATCTGTGCCCGATTCAGTAATAGACTTATCTCAGGATTTGTCCAATATGGACTCCCATATTTATCTACAAGGATATTAAAATATGTAGACATCTGAGCGATCGTCATATCCTATACTTGGTATACACCAATAAAAGTTGCTGTAGTACCTGTTGCTTTTACCTGGGTAACGGGCACAGGAAAACAGACATTAAGATCTTTAGCTGCGAATGTTACTGAAATGGCGATACCATTTAAATCTAATGCTGCCATTGTACCAACTGTCAATGGTACAACCCAAATATATGGTCGTACGTGTAGATTATTAGGATCTGCGACCACTTTAACAGTGTCGCTAGGGGTTACTACGAAGGAGTCTCCTACGCTAAACCCTGTGAACGGTAATGATAATGCCATGTTTTATTAGTCTTGGAAAATTTTTTCGTATAAAAATTGATAATTTCCTGATAAACTTGCATCTGCAATAGCTGCAAAGGCTGGCTTATCAATCTGTAATTCTTCTTCGGTTGCAAATAAGTCTTTAATTTTTTCGTTTTTCTCGTCATCTGATAGGTCTTCGACTTTAAGGATATTTTGACGTTGCTCCTCAATATCCTTTAATTGTTTTTGAGTTTCAGCCCCAACCTTAAACACCTTACGTTTGACTGATTCCTTAAGTCCAGGATCAGTTTCATGTACAAATCCCTTTATTACATCCTTTACCCCATAAATTAGGGCGTTAATTTCCATAAGTTCTGGTACTGTTACTTTAATAGTTTCCATAGTTATTTAGTAATTTTTTAATAGTTTTTTAAAGATATTCTACAAATATTAAGCCAAAATTACATACTAAAGTATTGTCTCTATTTGCCCTGTTATCCCTTTTAAATATATTAAAAATAGTTTAATACCAGATAACTTGATTTATTTAAAATTGTCCAAGAGCATGATCGTTTAGTATTGCTTGCTGTTATTTTTTCAATCATGTTGTTTTCTTAGATGAACCTTTCAGTAAAAAAAAAAGTGAGCAAGCTACCCAGCACTACCACCGTGCCGATAATGCCTGTGGCCACGGGGTTGCTCAGGGCTATTGCTTTTAGGGCATCGAGCCGGGCAGTCCAGCCCGCATAGTTGGCACTTTGGTTGGGCAAGCTCAGGTACCATTGTTTTTTGTAATCAGAAAAATCGGCAATGAATTTTTTTTCATTCACGGCCGTAGCGGTGTTGAGTGCGGCCAAAGTTTGCGGGCCCATGCCGCCATCTACTGTTACAGAAATATTTTTTCCGTTGGCGGGCAACCAAGTGTTTAAAAATTTTTGCAATGCTTTCACCGCGGCACCAGGGCCAGCACCCCATGCCCAATCTACCAAGACCTGAGCGGCACCCAGGCTATTGATCTGGTCGCCCCATATTTTATCCCAATATCCAGCTTTGAATATGTAACCCCAATCGCTCTGGCTCATGGCGTAAAACCGCTGGATTGCTGCTGTAATGTTAGGAATGCCAAGGGCAGACATATACTGCTTAAATGTTGTCCAGGTTATGCCTTTGTTGGTGTGGTAGCCGCTGCCATCGGGCACCGGATCGGCACTGGCACTATCGGTAGCGGCCTTGCTCAATCCGCCCTCAGCACTTAGAATAAATGGTATTATCGTTGCATCGTTTGCCATTTTTTTATCTTAAAAGTGAACCCAACCCTGACATTGCCAAACTTGGTTTTATTGGAACAATACCGGGGCTATGAATTATAGAACCCGAAGGCGAGGCACTTGCCCCGCCAGTGGGTGTGGACATATTTATAATAGAAGGCTTTATAATAGGGGCTACAACACCACTGCCAGATGAAACAGGCATGATGGATACCGGTGGCAAGCTGGCCGCTACGTTGTATGGCAACGTTTGTTTAATTGGCATTGCAGCCACATTACTGCCTGGCGTTGGCAAACTTACAACCGGAGGGCTTTGGCTTTGTATCGGAGATTGGCTTTGGCTTTGCACAACCGGAGCAACAGACTGCCCTGGAGTAAGTGCAGCTTTATTTTTTTGGTAAAAATACCATGCTGCTGCTGCTGCCAATGCACCGCCTATTATTATTCCTGTTTTCATGCTGTTGTTTTTGGTTTATCGATATATGCTTTTAAGATTTGTACACCCGCATAGATGCCACCCCCGATAAGCAATGCTTTTAGTCCATACGTTTTAAGATAATATCCGATGGGGTTATTTTGCTTGTCTTGCTGGGCTTGTAGTGCGGCTGTTTGTTGTGCCACAGTCTGCACACCCGCGTTGGTAAGGGCTTGGGTGCTAATGGCCGCTTCATCTTTCACAAAAAATGGAGTGGTACCATCGCTCAAATAAAACATGAGCAAAGGACTGCCCGCAATTTTGGCTGTGCTTTGATCGGCACGGATGTACGAATATACTTTGCCTATCGGTTGCCCCGCTTTGATAGTTAAGAAAGGCGTTTTGAAATTAGACGCCAAATAAAGCGGCACATTGCCCTGAGCGATCAGCGTTGTGTCTAAGATCTGTTCGGCACTATATTGCTTGCCACCTATGGTTATCACATCATAAAGCGAAGGATTGGAAATGAAGGTATCTAGCCCTAAGCTGCCCAACCCCATCGAAAGATTTAATTTTTCCATTTTAAATTCGTTGTATGTCTGTTACTTCTTTTGGCAAGGCTATTTCTTGCGTGGGCTTTGCCCATGTTCCTTTTGCTATTCGCTCTTTGCTTTTGCCTTCCACAATTACATTTACAAAACCAAATTCCTCAAGTTTTATTTTTATGACCGAGTTGGGCACAATCACAGCCAATCCTTTTAAAATTGCTTTCGCTTGGTAGTCTTGATTTAGGCGAAGTAGCATAAGTGGATTAATTTTTATTTAAATATTTTTTGTAAGCTTTCTTTGCAGCCTCAAAGCCAAAGCCAGAAAGCACAAAATAGGCATCGCTCCACTTTATATTTTCCATGCCCACATCTTGAAAGTTGAAACCTTTGGCACCGATAAAAAGAAAAGCGGGTATAGCAATGAGCGAACCGAGCCAGTTATCCCAATGCTCTTTTGAATACGCAATCAAATTGAAACTATTTTCATTTTCATCTTTGTAAAGGCTGAGAACAATAAAATTGAATGCAGCCCAGCCGAAGATTGCTGCCAGTGCGTTTACGCCAAACCAAATGTGAAGAAGCTCTTTCATTTTTTTACGGGTTTATTTCTTAGAATAAATTTTAACGAATCAGGAGCAACAAAAATTACGCTGTCAGGGCTACCAGGTGCTTGGTCAATTTTGTTAGCGATAATAAACTCTCCAAGAAATTTGTAATAATCCTGCCATATTTTTTGAACCTCCCTTTTCATGTTTTCGATGGCCGCAACTTTTTGATATTCCATTCTGGAAAGATGAATGGTTGTGTCTGGAGCTTGCCCGAAAGCCAACGAGGAAATGAATAATAGGATAAGTGTTAATGTTACGGTTATGTTGTTCATTCTTTTTAATTTATTAGTCCAAGATTTCTTAACGCTTTCACAATTTGACCTATCGTATATCCATCCCAAGTAGCTGAATCATTTACAGTCCCAGAAGTGTTAGCAACAAATGTAGAGGC